>Ga0302311_10004621_pt1 | contig 14792 bp, 8 predicted proteins | sample III_Palsa_N1_3_FD_200449 | JGI IMG/M metagenome (GOLD analysis project Ga0302311, IMG submission 200449) | Peat permafrost microbial communities from Stordalen Mire near Abisko, Sweden - III_Palsa_N1_3 | ecosystem: Environmental > Terrestrial > Soil > Palsa > Peat permafrost | place: Sweden... | reverse complement strand
TGTCACGACGATTTCCGCAGCGCCCGTCGGCTGTTGGGCCCCGGCGGCCCCGGCGGCGCCCAGAAGGAGCAGGAACGCGATGCAGATCCGGATCATGGGCTACCTGGCTTCGGCGGGTCGGACGGGTTGTTGGCCTCGACGAACTTCATCATCGCCTGCAGCATCTGGGTCCGCGTCTCGCCCCGCGAGAGCCAGTGATCCTCGCCCTTCAGCGTCACGAACTCCACCGGCTTGCCCGCCGCGTGCAGGGCGTTGGCCATCAGCTGGCTCTGCTCGTACTTCACCACCGTGTCGTCCACCCCGTGGATGAGCAACACCGGCGCTTTGACCTTGTCGATGTGGAACAAGGGCGAGACCGCGCGCACGCGAGGCTCGTTCATGGACTTCACGCCGAGAAGCCGCATGTCGTAGCGTTGTCCCGCATTCTCCTCGTAGACCTGATTGTCGACGTCGTCGTCCAGCATTCTGCGCACGTCGGATATGCCCGAGACAGAGACGATGCAGCGATAGGGATCCGGATCGAGCGTGGCGCCCGCCAGCGCGGCGTAGCCGCCGTAGCTCGCGCCGGCGATGCACACCCGGGCCGGATCGACCACGCCCTGCTTCACGAGCTCCCGCACGCCGTCCGACACATCCGTCTGCATCTTGCCGCCCCACTCGCCATAGCCGGCCACGAGCAGCTTTTCGCCGAAGCCGCTCGAGCCACGGAACTGCGGCTGGAGCACGGCATAGCCGCGCGAGGCGATCGCCTGCGCCCACCAGTCAAAGTCGAGATCATCGCGGAAGACCGGTCCGCCATGCACAAGGACGACCAGGGGTAGTCCCTTTGCCTCGCGTCCGAGCGGGGTGGTCAGATAGGCCGGAATGTCCAGCCCGTCCTGCGCCTTGAAGTCGATCCGGCGAACCGGGTTCAGGTCCGAAGGCCTGATCCCATCGTAGGCCGCCGACACCAGCGACGCCTTCAGGGTTTTCGTATCGACGATAAAGTAGGTGTCGCCGTGTTTCGGACCCACGACGCGGATCACCACGTTGGAACGATCGTCGGTCCAATCCTCGAAGTAGACCCGCTCTCCGGGGAAAGCGTGCTCGATCAACTCCCAGATATGGCGGTCCTGTTCAGACGCGAATTCATACCGGCTATGGTCTCCGTTACCGTCAGGAATGACCCGGCCGATTGCGTGAAAGGTGACCGGATCGCTGATGATGCCGCTAACCCCCTTGTAAGCCGGAAGCTCCGCCGACCAGGCGCCGGTCGCCAATGAAACCTCGTGCCAGGCCGCCACGTCATAGGCGCCGGGGTCGCGCACCAGGAGCGACTGGCCGTCCGCGTTGATCGCCATGACGGTTGGGGCGTCGAGCTTGGTGGGCAGGTGCTTGGACTCGATCCAGCGCCCAGCGCTGTTCACCCACAGCGCCCAGAACTTGGACTTCTCGTTGTAGTCGGTCCGTGCCACAGGCTCGCCGCGCCCGTTCAGGATCCAACCATCGCTATTGAGGCCGCCGCGTTCAACGACGGTGGTGATGTCCTGGTCCAGGTCGAGCCGATACACCACCGGATCGGCGTCGCCGTCGGGCCGATCGGGGCGGTTGAGGGCCTGCCCCTCCCGGAAGTTATAGCTCTCGAAGAACAGGACCGGATGCCCATCGATCATTCGCCCCAGTGGGGTGCTGCGCAGCATGGGCAAAGCATCCTTGCGCTTGTCCAGGAGAATCGACCACCGGCCGCGCTTCAGGTCGCGGACGAGCCCCGTCATGACTTCGTGCTTGTTGTCGCCGAAATAGGCCGAATAGACCGTCTCCGAGGTCACCACGACCAGATAGCCCGAACCGGCCCAGCCCAGGCTGCGGACCTTGGCCTTGCCTACAGCACTCGCGGCGGTGATCGCGCCCTGCTTGAGGTCGATGATGATGATCTGACGATTGTCGCCGGCGCCCGCCACCATGGCGATATTTGCGCCGTCCGGTGAGATCGAGACCATGTCGGCGGCGGGCAGCCGGCCATAGGCCTCCAGCGGGGGCGCGGCCGACGCAACGGACGCACCAAACAACAAGCAGGCCAGGCCCACTAACAGAACTCTGAACATGACGCCCCCTCGAACCGGGACAGCCTAGCCGCCTCAGGTTGCATTCCGCAAGACGCAGCCTTGCCGCGTCAGCCTTACGCCGCGTCGGCGGCTTCGGCGTCGGAGTCGTAGACGCGGGTGATCGCCTGGATCAGGGATTCGGCGGTGACCGGTTTGGACAGGTGGGCGTTGGCGCCCGCATCGAGGCTGGCCTGCACGTGCTCGCTGAGGGCGTTGGCGCTGAGCACGATGATCGGCAGTTGCGCCGCAGCGCCGGTCGAGCGGCGGATGGTGCGCACGGCGGTGAGGCCGTCCATCACCGGCATCTGCATGTCCATCAGCACCAGGTCGAAGGGCTGGCGCTCGACGATCTCGACCGCCTCGGCCCCGTTCTCCACACACACCACCTCGGCCATGCCGGCCAGCAGCAGGCTGACCACGCGCCGGTTGGTGGGGTGGTCGTCGGCGACCAGGATACGCAGGCCGCCCTCGACCGCGGCGGCCTCAGGGGCCGGCTGAGCAGGTTCGGCCGCCCGCTTCGCCGTGGCCAGGGGCAGGTCGAACCAGAACCGGGCCCCGACGCCGGGTTCGGCGTCGCATTCGAGTGCGCCGCCCATCAACTCGGCCAGCTCGCGGCAGATGCTGAGCCCGAGGCCCGAGCCGCCGAACTTGCGGGTGATCGAGGCGTCGGCCTGCTGGAAGCGGCCGAACACCCGCGCCTTGAAGTCCGCGTCGAAGCCGATGCCGGTGTCGCTGACGGTGAACCGCACCGCGCCGCCCGCCGCGCGCCGCTGCACGCAGAGGCCGACGCCGCCGCGCTCGGTGAACTTGATGGCGTTGGAGAGCAGGTTCGACAGGACCTGCCGTACGCGCAGGGGATCGCCCGTCACCCAGCCGCCCACGTCGGCGTCCAGGGTGCAGGTCAGCGCCAGGCCCTTCTCGTCCGCGCGCATGCGGAACAGGGCGGTGGTGGACTGCAACAGCTCGCTCAGGTCGAACGGTGTCTGCTCGACGGCGATCTGGCCCGATTCGATCTTGGCGAGGTCGAGGATGTTGGACAGCAGGGTCTGCAGGGTGGCGCCCGACGAGCGGACGATCTCGACCAGCTCGTGTTGCCGGTCGTCGAGGTCGCTGCGCGCCAGAAGGTCGGCGACGGCGATCACCCCGTTCAGCGGCGTGCGGATCTCGTGGCTCATGTTGGCCAGGAAGGCCGACTTGGCGTGGTTGGCCTGTTCCGCCTCGGCCAGGGCCTGGCCGAGGGCGATGGTCGCCTCGCGCCGCTCGGTCACGTCCTCGAACAGGGTGAAGATGTGGCTCGGCCCATGCTGGTCGAAGGTCGCCATCTTCTTGGTGATGAAACAGCGCTCGCCCTGCGATGCGGTGGTGACCTGCTCCTCTTCCTCGACCTTGACGGTGCGCGAGCGGATGACCTCGGCGTCCTCTTCGGTGAACCTGATCGCCTGCTCTTCGGTGACAAGGTCGAATACCGTCTTGCCCAGCAGATCGGCGGCCGCCACGCCCAGCACGTCCTCGGCCGCCCGGTTGATCAGCACGAACCGGCCGTCATCGGCGCGCTTGATCAGCACCGGCGCGGGCAACAGCTCCAGCACCTCGCGCAGGAAGGCGGCGCTTTCGACCTCGACGCTCACGTCGCGCGACGTCGCCAGGATTGCGGCCGGCCGGCCATCCTCGCCGTTGATCGGCGAAAGCTCGTTCTGGAACCATATCGGCGCGCCGGAGCCCGAATGACAGCCGCGGAAGCCCGCGGTCCGGCCGGCGGCCGCCTCGGCGATGCAGGCGACGATCTGGTCGCGATATTCCGCCGGCCAGACGTCCGGCCAGTAGCGCCCCCGGCGGGCCTCGAAGTCGTCGATGCCGAACAGCTGCTGGCCGCGCCGGTTCATGTATTGCACCCGGCCGTCGAGGCTCATCAGCCGGATGCAGTCGGGGCTGGCGTCGATGACGCTGCGCAGGAAGGTGGGACTGAGCTCGATCGGCCCGGACAGCATGCCTTCCACCCTCCCCCGAAAGCGATGCCCTGTGACGGACCGATCTGCCCGCGTAGCCGCCCAAGGTTAAGCTGCGGTTAGCCGCAATCGCTTTGCCCACAAGGGATTCCCCTGTCGAGCGAGTCGCCGCGCCGGCGCCCTGACAGGAGCAATCGCGCCCGATTCCACCTCATCCGGAGACGTGAGGTTCGCCGCGCGTTCGGCGCATGTCACCCTCAGCAGATTTGTCGTCATCCCGGAAAGGCCGCAGGCCTTGTCCGGGACCCATGCCTCGCGCGGGGCGGCGCCGTAGGTGGGCTTGCTTGTGAGGCCCTGGGTCCCGGACAAGCGCTTCGCGCTTTCCGGGATGACGACTAAGGTTTGGCGAGCGCGCCTGGATCAGCGTCACAAGCCCTTGATCCAGAGTCGCTAAGGATCGTCGGATGAACAGACTCTGCACGCTCGCCGCCGTGGCTGCGCTCCTGGCCGCGCCGGTTTCCGCCAAGCCGTTCGCCACCGCGCCGACAGGTCAGGCGCTGACGCCTGAAGCGGCCCCGGGCTCGAAGTTCGAACCGCTGGACCCGGGCCTGCCTGGCTTGCCGGACTTCCGCGCCGGCCAGGCTTCGGCCGCCGCCCTGTCGCCCGACGGCAAGACCCTGCTGGTGCTGACCAGCGGCTTCAACCGCAACTTCGGCCCCGACGGCGCCATCCGGCCGGAGCTCTCCAAGGAATACGTCTTCGTCTACGACGTGACCGGCCCGCATCCGCAGAAGACCCAGGTGCTGTTGATCGACAACAGCTTCCTCGGCCTCGCCTGGGGCCCCGACGGCGCGGCCTTCTATGTCTCGGGCGGAGTCGACGACGCAGTGATCGCCTACCGGCGCGGCGCCGGCGGCTTCGCGCAAGGCCGGACCTTCAAGCTCGGCCACAAGACCGGCCTCGGCGTCGACGTGCAGCCCGAGGCGGCCGGCGTCGCCGTCAGCCCGGATGGCAAGCGGCTGCTGGTCGCCAACGCCCAGAACGACAGCGTCAGCCTGATCGATATCGCCGGCGGAGCCGTCTCAGACCTCGACCTTCGCCGTGGGGCCGGCCTTGCCGGCGGGACCTTCCCGCGGGCGGTGGTCTGGACCTCGAACGCCGCGGCCTATGTCACCTCCGAACGCGACCGCGAAATCATCCGTCTCGACCTCTCCGGCCCGGCCAGGGTGGCGGCGCGGATCAGGGTGCGCGGCCAGCCCGTGGCGCTCGTCGCCGGTCGCAGGGGCCTGGTCTATGCGGCGCTCAACAACACCGACGCCGTCGACGTGATCGATACCGCGAGCGACCGGGTGATCGCCGGCGCCGCGACCGCGGGCCCAAAGGGGCGGTTTCCCGCCGGCCTCGGCGGGGCCGGCTCCAACGGTCTCGCCCTCTCGGCCGATGGCCGGCGGCTCTACGTCTCCAACGGCGGCGAGAACGCCTTGGCGGTGGTCGACCTCGGACCCGGCGGGCGGCGGCCCGTGATCCGGGGCCTGATCCCGACCGGCTGGTATCCCACGGCCGCCGCCGTCTCCCATGACGGCCGCCAGATCTACGTGGTCAACGGCAAGAGCCCGCCCGGCCCCAACCCCGGCGGCTGCCGCGCCAACACCTCGATCGCCCGCGACGCCGACAACGCCTGCCGCGCCAACAACCAGTACGTCTGGCAGATGGAGAAAGCCGGCCTGCTCAGCCTGCCTGTCCCGGCCGCGCCTACCCTGGCCACGCTGACCACCCAGGTGAACGCCAACAACGAAGAGGACCCGGCCGTCTCCGCCGAACGGCGCAAGACCCTGGCCTTCCTGCAGGACCACATCCATCACGTGATCTACATCGTGAAGGAGAACCGCACCTACGATCAGGTGCTGGGCGACCTCGGCCGCGGCGACGGCGATCCGCGCCTGACCCTGTTTCCCGAGACCATCGCCCCCAACCACCACCGGCTGGCGCGCGCCTTCGTCGACCTCGACGCCTTCCGCGACAGTGGCGAGAGCAGCAACACCGGCTGGAACTGGTCGACCGCCGGGCGCACCAACGACTGGACCGAACGCGAGGCGCCGGTGAACTACGCCCGGCGCGGCCTGCAGTATGACCAGGAAGGAACCAACCGAGACGTCAACGTCGCGCTGCCCACCGCCGCCGCGCGTCACGCCGCCCGCGCCAAATCCCCCGACGATCCGGGCATCCTGCCTGGCCAGGCCGACGTCGCCGCGCCCGATGGCGACCGGGATGACGATGAGGATGGCGGCCACGGCTATCTGTGGGACTCGGCGATCCGCGCCCACGTCAGCCTGCGCAACTGGGGCTTCTACGGCGACCTGTCGCGCTATGACGCCGGCGAGCCCGACCGCATCCCGCTCGAACGCGAGCCGTGGAAGAAGAAGCTCAAGGTGTTCTATCCGTCCAAGGCCGCCCTGGCCAAGGTCAGCGACCCCTACTTCCGCAGCTTCGACCAGGCCTTTCCCGACTACTGGCGCTTCCAGGAATGGAAGCGGGAGTTCGACCAGTTCTCGGCCAAAGGCTCGGCCCCGACCCTGATGATGCTGCGCCTGTGCCACGACCACTTCGGCGACTTCAAGGAGGGGATCGACGGGGTGAATACGGTCGAGACGGAGATGGCCGACGATGACTACGCCGTCGGACTGGTGATCCAGGCGGTGGCCAGGAGCCCGTTCGCGGCCGACACCCTGGTCTTCATCGTCGAGGACGACGCCCAGGACGGCGCCGACCATGTGGACGCCCACCGCTCCATGGCCCTGATCGCCGGTCCCTACGTGCGCCAGGATGCGGTGGTGTCGACGCCCTACACCACCGTCGATCTGCTCCACACCCTCGAAAGCGTGCTGAAGCTCAAGCCGGATAACCTGAACCTCGCTCGGGCCCGGTTCATGACCGACGTGTTCGATCCGTCGATCACGCGTTGGAGCTATGACGCCGTCGTGCCCACGGCCCTGCGCGCCACCAGCCTCCCGCTGCCGCCGGCGACCACGGCGGTCGTCCTGCCGCCGATGCGCTCGTCCGACTACTGGGCGAAAGCCATGGCCGGCCAGAACTTCCAGGTCGAGGACCACCTCGACACCGTCCGCTTCAACGCCGCCCTGTGGCAGGGTCTGAAGGGCGGCGACTAGCCATGGGCGCGTTCCAACCTCCCGACTGGCCGACCGTCGCAGCGCGGCTGTTCACCGACGATGTAGAAGGCCTGGTGGCCTTCCTGCGCGCGGTGCTCGGCGCCGAAGGCGAGGCGCAAGGGGACCGGCCGGCGGAAATGCGGCTCGGGGACTCGGTGATCATGGTCAGCGGCGGCGGCGGTATCCGCCAGCCGTCGTCCGGCTTCCTCTATGTCTATGTCGCGGACACGGACGCCGCCTACGCCAGGGCGATGGCGACGGGATCGACCGAGATCGAACCTCCGGCCGACATGCCCTACGGCGATCGCCGCGCCACGGTGCGCGACCCCTGGGGCAACACCTGGCAGATCGCCACCTGGCGCGGCTGAGGCGCGGAGGTGACGGGAGGGAAGCGGTTCCGACCGGCATCAGCGCCGCTCCAGCCATCACGGAAGTGGCCCCTGACGCGTCGCCAAAGGCGCTGGACACGGGCGCGATCCCGTCGGACTGTCGGGCCTTGGCAGCGCTCGTCTCAAGAAGCGCCGGAGGAGACTGACCCATGCGATTCAAGCTCGAGGCGCTCGCCGCCATCGTCCTGTTGTCCTGTCTGGCGACGGCGTGCAGCAAAGGCGGCGCATCGGGCGGCGTCGACGGCAAACAGATCGCGGCGGCGGATTCCAATGCGGAATGGCCCTCCACCGGCAAGGGCTACGCCGAACAGCGCTTCAGCCCGCTGCAGCAGGTCAGCGCCGCCACGGTCGGCAAGCTCGGCCTGGCCTGGTCGGCGGACTTCGACACCGATCGCGGCCAGGAGGCGACGCCGATCGTGGCCGACGGCGTGCTCTACACCACCACCGCCTGGTCCAAGGTGTTCGCCTTCGACGCCAAGACCGGCAAGCCCCTGTGGTCCTACGATCCCAAGGTCGCCGGCAAGAAGGGCTTCGACACCTGCTGCGACGTGGTCAACCGCGGGCCGGCGATCTGGCAGGGCCATGTGTTCGTCGGCACGCTCGACGGGCGGCTGATCGCCCTCGACGCCAAGACCGGCGCGGTCGCCTGGACCGCCCAGACCACCGACAACTCCAAGCCCTACACCATCACCGGCGCCCCGCGCGTGGTGAAGGGCAAGGTGCTGATCGGCAACGGCGGCGCCGAGTACGGCGTGCGCGGCTACATCTCCGCCTATGACGCGGAGACCGGCGCGCTGGCCTGGCGGTTCTACACCGCGCCCAATCCCAACGGCTCGCCGGATCACGCCGCCTCCGACAAGATCATGGCCGAGAAGGCCGCCGCCACCTGGCCCGACGGGGTGTGGAAACAGTCCGGCGGCGGGGCCACCGTGTGGGACTCCATGGCCTACGACCCGGCGCTGGACCTGGTCTATTTCGGCGTCGGCAACGGCTCGCCCTGGAACCACCAGCTGCGCTCGGGCGGCAAGGGCGACAACCTGTTCGTCTCCTCGATCCTGGCGCTCCGGCCCGACACCGGCGAATACGTCTGGCACTACCAGACCACGCCCGGCGAGAGCTGGGACTACACCGCCACCCAGCACATCATCCTGGCCGACCTCAACATCAACGGCCAGCCGCGCCACGTGCTGATGCAGGCGCCCAAGAACGGCTTCTTCTACGTGCTCGACCGCGCCACCGGGGCCCTGATCTCGGCCAAGCCGTTCGCGCCGATCAGCTGGGCCACCGGCGTCGACATGAAGACCGGCCGGCCGATCGAGACCGCCAACGCCCGCTACCAGGCCTCGGCCGAGCTGGCCCACCCCTCCCCGTTCGGCGCGCACAACTGGCAGCCGATGACCTTCAGCCCCGTGACCGGCCTGGTCTACCTGCCGGTGCAGGCGGTGCCCTACGCCTATGCCAACGCCAAGAACTTCGTCTATCGTCAGGGCGGCTGGAACACCGGCACTGACACCGACGTCAACGCCGTGAAGCTGCCGCCCAAGCAGCAGGAGGCGATCGTCTCCTCGATCGGCGGCTCGCTGATGGCCTGGGACCCGGTCGCCCAGGCCCCGCGCTGGACGGTGAAACGGCCCTACTTCTGGAACGGCGGGGTGTTGTCCACCGCCGGCGGCCTGGTGTTCCAGGGCGCGGCCGAGGGTGAACTCGACGCCTTCGACGCCACGAGCGGCGCCAAGCTGTGGAGCTATCCCACCGGCAACGGCGTGATCGCCGCGCCGATGACCTATCAGATCGACGGCGAGCAGTACGTGGCCGTGATGGTCGGGGTCGGCGGCGCCGGCCAGATCTCCTATCCGGCCATGATGCCCAAGCGGCCCCGCCTGCCCGGCCGGCTGATGGTGTTCAAGCTCGGCGGGACCGCCACCGCGCCGCCGTTCGTCACCAATCCGCCGCCGAAGATCGATCTGGCGACCCTGAAGTCGACCGGCGACGCCAAGCGCGGCTTCAGCCTGTTCAACGCCAATTGCCAAGTCTGCCACGGCCCGGACGTCTCCGGCGCCTGGCTGCCCGACCTGAAGCGCTCGACCATCGTCGCCAGCAGCGACGACCTGCGCAGCGTGGTGGTGGACGGGGCCCTGGCCCCGCACGGCATGGCCAGCTTCTCGCGCTTCATCACCGCCGCCGACGTCGAGGACATCCGCGCCTACATCATCACCGAAGCCCAGGCCGCGAAGGAGACGCCGGCGGCGGCAGCGTCGGCGTCGGGAGCGAAGTGACGCTCCAGGCCGGCAACTGACCAAGCGCTGCGCCCCACCTCCCCCGCCTGCAGCGGCCGGGACAGAAGCCCATTGCGCCTTGGTCCGGTGCGCCCTTACTCGGCGGCAAAATGGGGGGATGATCTTTGCTCGGGTATGGTGGGAAACGACTGACGGCAGCGCGCCTGGCCTGGCTGCCGTTGGGTGTGCTCATCCTGCCTACCGCGGCCCTGGCGCAAACCGCTCCGCCGCCCGCGCCCGATACCGAAGTAGTCGTGATCGGCTCAACCCCGATCCCCGGCGCCGGCGTCGACCGCGACAAGGCCCCGGTGGAGACCGAGGTGCTGACCGGCCGCGACCTGACCCGCGACGGCGAGCCCAACCTGCTGCGCACGCTCGGCCAGCAATCCGGGCCGGTGAACCTGGAGTCCGCCGCCGGCAATCCCTATCAGCCGACCCTGTTCTACCACGGCTTCGAAGCCTCGCCCCTGCAAGGCACGCCGCAGGGCCTGGCCGTCTATGTCGACGGCGTGCGCTTCAACACCGCCTTCGGCGACACGGTGAACTGGGACCTGATCCCCAGCCTGGCCATCGACCGGCTGACCATCGAGGGCTCCAACCCGCTGTTCGGCCTCAACGCCCTTGGCGGCGCGCTCAACACCGAGCTGAAGACCGGCTTCACCTACCGAGGCGGCGAGGCGGACCTTTCCGGCGGCTCGTTCGGCCAGATGCAGGGCGATCTGCAGTATGGCGTGAAAGCCGGCGACTACGCGCTCTATGCGGCGGCCAGCGCCCTGCACCAGGACGGCTGGCGCGACCTGCAGTCGTCCGACATCCAGACCTTCTATGCCGATCTCGGCTGGCGGCATGACCGCGCCGAGGCCCACCTCGCCGTGCGCTTCGCCAACTCCGACCTCAACGGGCCCGGCGCCTCGCCGGTGGAGCTGCTGGCGGCGGACCCGGCCGGTCAGTTCACCGCCCCCAACAACATCAAGAACCGCACCTTCGGCCTCAGCGGTCGCGCCAGCTACCGGATCAGCGACACGACCTCGATCCAGGGCGTCGCCTACTACACCTACTTCAAGCAGCTGGTGGTCAACGGCAACGCGCCCAACGACCTGCCCTGCAACGACGGCTCGGGCCTGCTGTGCGACGACAGCGGCTACAGCACCACCGTCGGCGGCCAGACCATTCCGGCCTTCCTGGGCGCCAGCCCGTTCGCTTATTCCGAGCTCGACGACCAGACCACCGAGACCGGCAGCTATGGCGCGTCAGGCCAGATCGTCGACACCCACCGGCTGTTCGGCCTCGCCAGCCACGCCGTCGCCGGGTTCAGCGTCGACGGGGCGACCACCAACTTCGGCGCCATCTCCTACATTGGCGGCCTGACCACCGACACGCGGGTGTTCATCGGCCCGGGCGTGGTCATCGACGAGCCGGGCGACAACCAGCCGGTGTCCGTGCGCGTGGACGACGCCTATTATGGCCTGTTCGCCTCCGACGCCCTGGACCTGACGCCCACTCTGTCGGTCACCCTGTCGGGCCGGTTCAACGACGCGGAGATCGACCTGCACGACCGGCTGGGCGGCGACCTCAGCGGCGACCACAGCTATAGCCGGTTCAACCCCGCCCTCGGCGCCGCGTGGCGCACCACACCCTGGCTGACGGTCTACGGCGGCTATGCCGAGGCCAACCGCGCGCCGACCCCCGCCGAGCTATCCTGCGCCAGCCCGGCCGACAGCTGCAGCCTGGCCAACTTCTTCGTCGGCGACCCGAACCTGAAGCAGGTGGTGGCGCATACCTTCGAAGGCGGGGTCCGCGGCCGCTTCACCCCGTTCAGCGGCGCCCGGCTGAGCTACGACCTGTCGCTGTATCGGACCGACCTCGACAACGACATCATCTTCGTCAACTCGGTCACGCTCGGCCGGGCCTATTTCACCAACGTCGGCAAGACCCGCCGCCAGGGCGCGGACGCCAATGTGACGCTCACGGCCGGCCGGTGGTCGACCTATGTCGCCTACGCCCACACCGAGGCGACCTACCGGACCGGCTTCGTCGAATCCGGCGGCAGCAATCCGGGCGCCGACGCCAACGGAAACCTGACCATCAACTCGGGCGACCGCCTGCCCGGCGTGCCCGCCGACCAGGTCAAGCTCGGCGTCGATTGGCAGGTGACGGGCAAGCTGACCATCGGGGCCGTGGGCATCGGCCAGAGCGGCCAGTACCTGTTCGGCGACGAGGCCAATCTGACGCCCAAGCTGCCGGGTTTCTTCGTCCTGAACCTGAACGCCGCCTACCAGTTGACCTCGCGCCTGCAGCTGTTCGTGCGGGTCGAGAACGCCACCGACCGGACCTACTACACCTACGGAACCTTCTCGCCGACCTCGTCGATCTACCTGGCCCAGGCCCCTACCGCTTCCAACCCGCGCAGCTACAGCCCGGCCGCGCCCGTGGGCGCCTATGGCGGGGTAAGGTTCAGGTTCTGAGCCCCCTCCCTACCCCAGCACCTCATCCAGCCAGTCGTACATCCGCGCGTAGGCCAGCCGGCCTGCGCCGACCTCGCAGTGGGCGCCGGCGCCCTCCTGGGCCGTGAAGGTCATCAGCGTCTTGCGACAGGTCAGGTGATCGAACAGCTGCTGCGGCTGGCCCTTGAAGAACAGGTCGCTTTCGGCGTCGCAGACCAGGGTCGGACAGCGGATCTTTTCGGCCACCCCGTCCTTGAGGCTGTAAGCCAGGGTGGCGGCCAGATAGGCGCGTGGGGTCGCGATCCCGAAGCTGTACATGCCGTGGATGAACGACCAGCGCGCGGTCGGCGAGGCCTTCATCGCTCCGGCCAGGATGCGGTCCAGCGCCGGCGACTGCTCGGCCTTGAGCATGCTCATCACCGCGCCGCGCTGGCTCTCCGGAATGGCGGCGAAGAAGGGGGCGGCGTAGTCGTAGAGGCCGTCGTTGGCGATCAAGGCCGCCAGCCTCGGCTCGAACGCGGCGGCCCGCGGCGCGAGTTCGCCGCCCATGCTGGCCCCCATCAACGCGATGCGCTTCGGATCGACCCCGCGCTGCTTCAGGGCGAAATCGACCACCGGCGTGACCACCTTCTCCCAGTCGGGGCGGAACGGCAGCCCCTCGCGGTGGATCGGCCCGAACTGGCCGGGACCATCGAACGCCAGCACATTGTAGCCGCGCTCGACCGCAGCGCGGGCGCCGTTGAAGTGCATCTCCTCGGCCGAGCCGTCGAAGCCCGTGTGCATGATCAGGAGCGGTCGCGGGCGCGACGAGCCGTCCACCCGGTGCAGATAGCCCGGCAGGGTGGTGTGCTCGTAGGGGACCTCCACCGGCTCGATCGGCGGATCGAACAGCCTGGCGCACGCCTTGTAGCAGTCGACCGAGCGGTGATAGGCGCGGGTGACCCTTGGGTCCTTGGGATTGGCGTGCAGGAAGAATTCCGATGAGCGGTAGTAGTTGGAGGCGCGCAGGAAGCTGTCGCGCGCACTGACGTGATGGCCCTTGGCCAGTTGGCGCTCGCCCTCGGCGGCGACCCGGTCGGCGCTGGCGTTCCAGGCGTCGTACCAGCTGTCGTAGTCGCCGGCCTTGATCCGCGCGGAGGTGGCCAGCACCTCGCCGAACGAGGCTCCGCCATATTCGTCGGCGCCGAACATGCGCACCGTCTCGAACCAGAACTGGGCGTCGTCCGGGAACAGCGGCGTCTTGTCGGGCGTCGGGACGGGTGTGGACGTCGGCGCCTGGGTTTGCGACCCGGTCTGCGCCTGGGCGGCGCCGGCGGCGACGGCCAGCGGCAGGCCGGCGGCGAAAAGCTCTCTGCGGTTCATGGACAGACTCCCTGTGGCGCGGTCCGATGCACACCCTTGTGACAGGACACGATCTAATGCAAATAAATTTGCGTTTAGGAGATCGATGAATGCGAAAGCCCCGTCCGGGTGGACGAACGGCGCAGACCCGCGCGGCGGTGTTCGCGGCGGTGGAATCCCTTCTGGAAGAGAAGGACCCCGGCTCCATCTCCTTCACCGAGATCGCCGAGCGCGCCGGGGTGGCCGCCACCAGCCTCTACCGGCGCTGGGGTCAGGTGCGCACCCTGCTGATGGAGGTGGCCGTCGAGCGGCTGATGCAGGACTGGCCGCTGCCGGATACCGGCACGCTGGAAGGCGATCTCAACGCCTGGACCACGCGCATCGCCGCCAGCCTGTCGAACCCGCACGGGTCGATCTTCTTCCGGGTCTATGTCGGCACGGCCCCGTCGGCTGGTGAAGATACCTCAGGCCGCATGGCCGCGGTGATGCGCCGGCTCGAACAGATCGGCGCCATGCTCGACCGCGCCCGCGCCCGCGGCGAGAAGACCCCGCACGTGTTCGAGGTGACCGACCACCTTCTCGCCCCGCTCTACATGCGCACCCTGTTCGGCGCCCCGGTCGACGAGCAGGCGGCCAAGGGCCTGGTGACCTATCTGCTGGGCTATGTGGCCTTGCGCGAGGGGTAAGCCCCTACCCGCCCGCGGCGATCTTGCCGCCGGGGGCGGAGACCATCAGCCGGATCAGGGCTTCGGTGACCTTGGGCTCCAGACCCTCGGTGTGGCCCTTGTCCAACCGGACGAAGTCGGCCACCACCCGGCCACTGCGGCAGCCCGGATAGAGGAACTCTTGCGCCGTGCCCGGCCGCGCCTTCATCCCCCAGACGTTGTAGCCCTGGCGCGCATAGTCCCAGACATAGCCCGCCTGGCTGTCGACCAGCTTGGCCTGCTCGACGCGCGGGCCGCAGCCGAGCTTGTCGGCCCAGGCCGAGGTGGTCTGCAGGCCGGTGATCTCATGCTCGCCGGTCTCGTAGATGTGCGAGAACTCGCAGCCCGGCAGGGGCGCGCTCGACAGGGCCGAGATTGGCCGCGGATCGGGCGGCGTGCCGTCGGGCTTGGGCGGGCCGAAGCGCAGGTTCATCTGCGAAC
>Ga0302311_10004616_pt1 | contig 14796 bp, 11 predicted proteins | sample III_Palsa_N1_3_FD_200449 | JGI IMG/M metagenome (GOLD analysis project Ga0302311, IMG submission 200449) | Peat permafrost microbial communities from Stordalen Mire near Abisko, Sweden - III_Palsa_N1_3 | ecosystem: Environmental > Terrestrial > Soil > Palsa > Peat permafrost | place: Sweden... | reverse complement strand
TGAACGGCGACGGTGCGTTTTCACGACGAACCTCGTTTACTATTCCTTTACGGTGTCGCCGGCGCAATCCGGAAAGCCGGTCGTGACTTCGCATTTTGACGAAGTGTGTGCCAGGCGCATCATCTCCTGGTCCATCAACGCTTTCTTAACGCTAACTGTCGTTACTAAGTGGTGAAGAGCCGAACCGGCTTTGGGGACGGCCGAGACCCTTTTCACGTTTGAAATTCCATGGCAGGCCAGCAAATTCCGTCGGGAAATCAGGGTTTGCGGCTTGGGGCACCCGGGATCGGCCATCGTGCTTGGCCAAGACTTTTCGAGAAGAGTCGGCTTTTCGAGCAGAGCCGGTTTTTCGAGACCAACTGCCCTTTCGAGGCGAAAAGCCTGGCAAAGCGCAGGCATTTGAGGCGCAATGGGCCCGTTGGCGTCCGATTTCCGTTTTTTAGCCCGGATTTCGCCGGAAGCCGGCGCATGAGCTCATCCGCCCCGCGCCACATTCCCGTCCTTGGCCACCAGGCCGTGGCGCTGCTGAACCCCCGTGACGGCGGCATCTATGTCGACGCGACCTTTGGGGCCGGCGGTTACAGCCGGATGATCCTCGACATCCCGGGAACCCGGGTCCTCGGCATCGACCGTGACCGCTCGGCAATTGCCGGCGGGTTCGATCTCGTCGACCAGTCGGCCGGCCGGCTCACGCTGGTCGAGGACCGGTTTTCAAATCTCGCCGAAATTTGTGCCGCGCAGGGCCTCCACGGGGTCGACGGCGTCGTGATGGATATCGGGGTGTCCTCGATGCAGCTCGACGAAGCCGGGCGCGGCTTCTCGTTTCGTCTCGGCGGCCCGCTCGACATGCGGATGGGCCATGCCGGCCCGACCGCGGCGGATGTGATCGCCCGGGCTTCCGAGGCCGATCTCGCCAACATCATCTATGTCTTCGGCGAAGAGCGTCATTCCCGCAGCGTCGCCCGCGCCATTATTGCCGCGCGCAAGGAAGCCCCGATCACGACCACGCGGGCGCTGGCCGATATCGTCGGCAAAGTGGTGTGGTCGAAACCGGGTGAAATTCACCCGGCGACGCGGACGTTTCAGGCGCTGCGGATTTTCGTCAACGGGGAACTCGACGAACTGCATCTGGCGCTCGCGGCGGCGGAGCGCATGCTGAAGACCGGCGGCCGGCTCGCGGTGGTGACGTTTCATTCGCTGGAAGACCGCATCGTCAAGAATTTCTTCGCCGAGCGCGGCAAGGCCGGCGGCGGCTCGCGCCATCTTCCCGAACTGGCGCAGGCCGCGCCGAGTTTCGTCATCCTCACCAAGCGTCCGGTTATCGCTGACAGCGACGAAATTTCAGCCAATCCGCGCGCGCGCTCCGCCAAGCTGCGCGCGGTGGAACGCTCTGCCGCGCCCGCGCATGCCGCCGCCGCCTTGCCGGCATGGCCTGTGCTCGCCGACGTGATGGGGGGAGGCTGACCATGCGCATCCTCCATCTGCTCGTGATCGGCGTGCTGGTGTTCGCTGCCGCCTATGTCTACCGGATCAAAATGGAATCCACCGATCGCACCGAGCGGGTGCTGCGGCTGCATGCGGAAATACGCGAGCAGCGCGACGCCATCGCGGTGCTGCGCTCGGAATGGGCCAAGCTCGACGCGCCGTTGCGCTTGCAGGGTCTCGCCGAACGGCATCTGCCGCTGAAGCCGATCGCCGCCACGCAATATGATTCATTGAAAAACCTGCCCGAGCGGCCGCCGAACTTCGCCAGATCGGGCGCCCCCGATCCGATCGGCGCCATGATCGAAACCATCGATGCCAACGCCGTGACTGGCTCGGTAACGGCGCCGGAGGCTCGGCAATGACCGGCCAGGCGCTTGCCAAGACCAAACCTGTGGAGCCATGGCGGCAGCGGCTGATCCGCAGCCTGTTGTACGGGCGCAACGTCGACCGCGCCGCCAAGGCGCGCGCACGCGTCGGGTTCGCGATGCTGGCGTTCGCGGCGATCTATGCCGTGATCGGCGGCCGGCTGGTGATGTTCACGATCAATGGCGACAATCACGGCGCGCGGCGTGCGGCGGCGCAGGACGCCATCGCGACCGCGCGGCCGGATATCGTCGACCGCAATGGCGAGATCCTCGCCACCGACGTCAAGGCGCCCAGCCTGTTCGGCGAACCGCGCCGCATCATCGACAAGGACGAGGCGATCGAGCTTCTGACCGCGACCTTGCCGGATCTCGACACCGGCGAAGTGCGCGACCGGCTGTCCGGCAAAAAGGGCTTCGTCTGGCTGAAGCGTGAAATCTCGCCGTTGCAGCAGCAGGAAATTCACCGCCTCGGTATTCCCGGCATCGGCTTCCTGCGCGAGAACAAGCGCGTCTATCCCACCGGCGCGGAAGTCGCGCATCTGATCGGCCTGGTCAATATCGACAACCAGGGCATCGCCGGGATGGAGAAATGGCTCGATACCAATGGTCTTGCCGATCTGCACCGCGCCGGCTTTGCGACCGACCGGCTGCAGCGGCCGGTGGAATTGTCGGTTGATCTTCGCGTCGAACACGCGCTGCGCGACGAACTGCTCAAGGCCAAGGAAAAATTCCACGCCAAGGCCGCCTCCGGTCTGGTCTCCAACGTCAGGACCGGCGAGATCGTGGCGATGGTGTCGGTACCGGATTTCGATCCGAACAATCCGAAGGAGGCGCACGATCCCGATCGCATCAACCGGCTGACCACCGGCGTCTACGAGATGGGATCGACCTTCAAGGCCTTCACGCTGGCGATGGCGCTGGATTCCGGCAAATACGATCTCAACTCGCTGTGGGATGCGCGGGGTCCGCTGCATTACGGCAAATTCGCGATCCATGACGACGAGCCGAAGGGCCGCTTCCTCAACATGAGGGAGGTGTTCACCTTTTCCTCGAACGTCGGCGCGGCGCGCATTGCGTTGTCGCAGGGCGTCGAGGCGCACAAGGCGTTCCTGCGCAAGATGGGACAGACGGAGCGGTTGCGCACCGAATTGCCCGAGAGCGCGTCGCCGATCCTGCCGCGGCACTGGAGCGAACTCAACACGGTGACCATCGCATTCGGACATGGCATCGCGGTAGCGCCGCTGCAGGCGGTGATGGGCATCGATGCGCTGGTCAATGGCGGCTATCTGATTCCGCCGACATTCCTCAAACGCACCGAGCAGGAAGCGATGGAGGTCGCCAAACGGGTGATCAAGCCCGAGACCTCCGAGAAGATGCGATTCCTGATGCGGCTCAATGCCGAGATCGGCACCGCGCGAAAAGCCGACGTCAAGGGCTATTACATCGGCGGCAAGACCGGCACCGCCGAAAAAGTCGTCAACGGCCGCTACGTCAAGAAGCGCGTGCTCACGGCCTTCACCGCGATCCTGCCGGCCGATCATCCCCAATACCAGCTTCTGGTCATGCTGGACGAGCCGCAGTCGCTCAAGGAAACCTACGGTTTCATCACTTCGGGCTGGAACGCGGTACCGACCGGCGGCAATGTGATCGCCCGCATCGCGCCGCTTTTGGGCATCGAACCGCGCTTCGATCTGCCGCCGTCCGACCGCCTTATTCTTGCGGCATCAAAGGGAACCCAGTAAGGCGTACCACCAACGCGCCGTCCGGACTGGAAGACAATGAGACTCCGCGACCTGTTCAGCAATGACGCCACGATCGACCCGCCGGCGGAAGCGGTCGATGTCATGGGGTTGGCCGTGGACAGCCGTGCGGTGAAGCCGGGTGATCTGTTCTTCGCGCTCGCCGGCAGCAAAACCGACGGCACCCGCTTCATCGATGCCGCGGTCGCCTCCGGCGCGGTTGCGGTCGCGGGCGACCATGCACCCCCCGGCGAACGCCGCGTGCCGTTTGTGGTCACGCCCAATCCGCGACGCGCGCTGGCGCTGGCCGCGGCGCGATTCTATCCGCAGCAACCCGCAACGATCGCGGCCGTCACCGGCACCAGTGGCAAGACTTCCGTCGCCGCCTTCACGCGCGAGATCTGGCAGCGGCTCGGGCACGCCTCGGCCAGCATCGGCACCATCGGGCTGGTGTCGCCGAAGCGCACCGTCTACGGCTCGCTGACCACGCCAGATCCGATTGCGCTGTACCGTCAGCTCGACGAGATCGCGCGCGACGGCGTCACCCATCTCGCGTTCGAGGCCTCGTCGCACGGGCTCGATCAGTATCGCCTGGACGGCGTGCGCATCGCCGCCGGCGGCTTCACCAATCTGACCCGCGACCACATGGATTACCATCCTGACGTCGCGCATTATCTGGCTGCCAAGCTCAGACTGTTCCGCGATCTCGTGATGCCCGACGGCGCCGCTGTGATCGCGGCCGATCATGATTGCTCGCAGGCCGTGATCGACGCGGCGCGCGCGAAAAACCTGCGGCTGATCACGGTCGGCAACAAGGGCGATGGCGCCGGCGAGGGCATTCGTGTGGGCGCCGCTGCAATCGACGGCTTCGCGCAGCGGCTCGAGCTCGAACATCGCGGGCGCCGCTATGCCGTCCGGCTGCCGCTGGTCGGCGAATTCCAGATCGAGAATGCGCTGGTGGCCGCCGGATTGGCGATCGGCACCGGCAGCGAACCGGATCAGGTGTTCGCCGCGCTCGAACATCTCGAGGGCGCCAAGGGCCGGCTGGAGCGGGTCGGCGAGCACAATGGCGCGCCGATTTTTGTCGATTACGCGCATAAGCCCGATGCGCTGGCCAAGGCGCTGCAGGCGCTGCGGCCCTACGCCCGGCGCAACCTGGTCGTGGTGTTCGGCGCCGGCGGCGACCGCGATGCCGGCAAGCGTCCTTTGATGGGCGCGATCGCCACTGAAAATGCCGACAGCGTCATCATTACCGACGACAATCCGCGCAGCGAAAATCCCGCAGCGATCCGATCGGCGATTCTCGGCGCGGCGAAAGGCGCAAGCGATATCGGCGACCGCACCGAGGCGATCCGTACCGCGATTGCCGGCCTGCAGAACGGCGATGCGCTGTTGATTGCCGGCAAGGGCCACGAGACCGGGCAGATCGTCGGCGACCGGGTGCTGCCGTTCAGCGATCATGACGCGGTGGCCGCCGCGCTGGCGCCGAGGGTCGCATGAGCGTGACGCCCATGAGCGTGACACCATTGTGGACCTCGGCCGCGATGACGGCGGCGATGCGCGCCCGGGTCAACGGGGTGTTGCCCGATGCGGTCGCCGGCATTTCGATCGACAGCCGCACGGTCGCGCCGGGCGAGGCCTATTTCGCGATCAAGGGCGACGTCCATGACGGGCATGATTTCGTCGCGGCCGCACTGAAAGCGGGCGCCGCGCTGGCGGTGGTCGAGGCCGCGCAGCGCGACAAATTCGCGTCCGACGCGCCGCTACTGGTGGTCGATGACGTGCTCGCCGGCCTGGTCGATCTCGCGCATGCGGCGCGCGCGCGTTTGGACGCGCAAGTGATCGCGGTCACCGGCTCGGTCGGCAAGACCTCGACCAAAGAGGCGCTGCGGCGCGTGCTCGGAGCCCAGGGCGAGACCCATGCCTCGGCGGCGTCGTTCAACAATCACTGGGGCGTGCCGCTGTCGCTGGCGCGATGCCCGGCATTGGTGCGGTTTGCGGTCTTCGAGATCGGTATGAATCACGCCGGCGAAATCGATGTTCTGGTCAGGATGGTGCGGCCACACGTCGCCATCATCACCACGGTCGAGCCGGTGCATCTGGAATTCTTCGCCGGCATCGAGGCGATTGCCGACGCCAAGGCGGAAATATTCCTGGGGTTGGAGCCCGGCGGCGCGGTGGTGCTCAACCGCGACAATTCGCAATTCGCCAGGCTGCAGCGCCGCGCCAAAGAACTCGGGATCGCGCGCATCGTCTCGTTCGGTGCCGACAGGAAATCCGACGCGCGATTGCTCGACGTCTCGCTGCATGCCGCCTGCTCGGCGGTGCATGCCGACATTCTCGGCCATGAGGTGACCTACAAACTCGGCATGCCCGGCCGTCATATGGCGATGAATTCGCTGGCGGTGCTCGCGGCGTCGTCGCTGGCGGGCGCCGATCTGGCGCTGGCGGCGCTGGCGCTGTCGCATATCGAGCCCGCGGCGGGCCGCGGTGTGCGTCGCACCCTGGAGGTCGGCGGCGGCGAGGCCACCCTGATCGATGAAAGCTATAATGCCAATCCGGCGTCGATGGCTGCGGCGCTCAACGTGCTCGGCCAGGCCGTGATCGGTCCGCAGGGCCGCCGCATCGCGGTACTCGGCGATATGCTGGAACTGGGCCCCACCAGCGCGGAATTACATCGCGGTCTGAACGAGGCCGTCAAGGCCAACCATATTGATCTCGTATATTGTTGTGGTCCGCTGATGCGTAACTTGTGGGATGCGCTTTCCACGGGTAAACGGGGCGGCTATGCCGACAGCGCGGCGAGTCTCGAAGCGCAGGCCGTCGGCGCTGTTCGCGCCGGCGATGCGATCATGATCAAGGGATCGCTTGGCTCGAAGATGAAAACGATTGTGCAGGCGCTCGAAAAGCGCTTTCCCGGCAAAACCGCGCTCGATGAAGCCGCGGTATAGGGCGGATTGAATGTTTTACTGGTTGATCGAGCTTTCCAACACGGTTCCCGGTTTGGGTGTGCTGCACCCGTTTCTGAACGTATTTCGCTACATCACCTTTCGCACCGGCGGCGCGATGCTGACCGGGGCGTTGTTCGTTTTTCTGTTCGGGCCCTGGATCATCGATCACTTGAGGATTCGCCAGGGCAAGGGACAGCCGATCCGCAGCGACGGTCCGCAATCGCATCTTCTCACCAAAAAGGGCACGCCGACCATGGGCGGCCTGATGATCCTGTCCGGGCTGGTGGTCGCGACGCTGCTGTGGGCCAATCCGCTCAATCCCTATGTCTGGATCGTGCTGGCGGTGACGCTGGGCTTCGGTTTTGTCGGCTTCTACGACGACTACCTGAAAGTCACCAAGCAGACCCATAGCGGATTTGCCGGCCGCATCCGGTTGGCGATCGAAGCCGTGATCGCGATTGCCGCGTGTTACGCGCTGGTCCGGCTCGGACGCGACCAGCTCTCCAGTGCGCTCGTGATCCCGTTTTTCAAGGAAGTCGTGCTGAACCTGGGATGGTTCTTTGTGCTGTTCGGCGCGTTCATCATTGTCGGCGCCGGCAACGCGGTCAATCTGACAGACGGTCTCGACGGTTTGGCGATCGTGCCGGTGATGATCGCGGCCCTGAGTTTCGGCCTGATCGCCTATCTCGTCGGCAACGCGGTGTTCTCGGACTATCTGCAGATCAACTACGTCCCCGGCACCGGCGAACTCGCGGTGCTGTGCGGCGCGGTGTTCGGCGCCGGACTGGGATTTCTGTGGTTCAACGCCCCGCCGGCATCGATCTTCATGGGCGATACCGGTTCGCTGGCGCTCGGCGGCATGCTCGGCTCGATCGCGGTCGCGGTCAAACACGAGATCGTGCTGGCCGTGATCGGCGGGCTGTTCGTGCTGGAAGCAGTCTCGGTGATCGTGCAGGTGGTGTCGTTCAAGCTCACCGGCAAGCGCGTGTTCCGAATGGCGCCGATCCATCACCATTTCGAGCAACTGGGCTGGACCGAACCGCAAATCGTGATCCGGTTCTGGATCATCTCGGTGATGCTGGCGCTGGCCGGCCTTTCGACACTGAAGCTAAGGTGATCGCCTTGCATACTCTCCGCCGTCATTCCGGAGGCCGCGAAGCGGCAATCACGATGTGCAATTGCACATCGGGGAATCTTGAGATTCCGGGCTCATGCTTCGCATGCCCCGGAATGACGTGCTGAATCATGATCCCCGTCACCTCCTTCGCGGGCAAGACGGTCGCGGTGTTCGGCCTCGGCGGATCAGGGCTCGCGAGCTGCCACGCCTTGAAGGCGGGCGGGGCCGACGTGATCGCCAGCGACGATGGCGCGGACAGAATGGCCGAAGCCGCGAAGGCGGGCTTCATCACCGCGGATTTGCGCAAGGCTTCGTGGAAGAATTTCGCCGCTTTGGTGCTGACGCCGGGCGTACCGCTGACGCATCCGAGCCCGCACTGGACCGTGCTGGCGGCGCGCGAGGCCGGCGTCGAGGTGATCGGCGATATCGAACTGTTCTGCCGCGAACGGCGGCGTCACGCGCCGGATGCGCCGTTCGTCGCCATCACCGGCACCAACGGCAAGTCGACCACCACGGCCTTGATCGCGCATCTGATGCGCGTCGCCGGTTACGACACCCAGATGGGCGGCAATATCGGCACCGCGATCCTGTCGCTGGAGCCGCCGCGCAAGGGGCGGGTCCACGTCATCGAGATGTCGTCGTATCAGATCGATCTGTCGCCCTCGCTCGATCCCAGCGTCGGCATCCTGATCAATATCAGCGAAGATCATATCGATCGCCATGGCACGCTCGAACATTATGCCGCCGTCAAGGAGCGCCTGGTCGCCTGCGTGCAGAAGCAGGGCACCGCGATCGTCGGCGTCGATGACGGCTGGAGCCGCAATACCGCCGACCGGATCGAGCAGGCCGGCCAGCGCGTGGTTCGCATCTCCGTGAAAAATCCGCTGCCCGACGGCATCTATGTCGAGCGCGAAACCATCTGGCGCGCCGCCGGCGGCGCGCGCAGCGAGATCGCGGCGATCGGCGGCATCGGTTCGCTGCGCGGCTTGCATAATGCGCAGAATGCGGCGTGCGCCTCGGCCGCCGCACTGGCACTCGGCGTCTCCTCGGAGACCCTGCAAAACGGCTTGCGCAGCTTTCCTGGTTTGGCGCACCGCATGGAGCAGGTCGGCCGCCGTGGCCACGTGCTGTTCGTCAACGATTCCAAGGGCACCAATGCGGATGCGACCGCGCATGCGCTGTCGTCCTTCGGCGACATCTTCTGGATCGCCGGCGGCAAGCCGAAGCTCGGCGGCATCACCGGTCTCGGCGAATATTTTCCGCGCATCCGCAAGGCCTATCTGATCGGCGAAGCCGCCCAGGAATTCGCCGGCACGCTTGGGACCAGCGTGCCGCACGAGATTTCAGAGACGCTTGATGTCGCGGTGGCCAACGCGGCGCGCGACGCGCAGGCCTCGGGGCTCGCCGATCCCGTGGTGCTGCTGTCGCCGGCCTGTGCGTCGTTCGATCAGTACCGCAATTTCGAGATTCGCGGCGCGGCATTCCGCGAAACGGTGCTAAAACTCGACGGCGTTATTCCCGTTACCTAGCGCTGCGACCGGGACGGCCTGGCTTGAACAGATCGAGGTCGATGGTCTGGCCCATCGCCAGGTAACCGGTGCGATTGGGATGCAGTTTGTCGCCGGGCCCGCCCATGGTGCTTTCGGGCACGAACTCCGGCTTGAGACCGCCTGATTGCGGATCGAGTGTGGCCTTGTCGAAATCGACCACGCCGTCGAACGTGCCGGATGAGCGGATGAAGTCGTTGAGCGCCTTGCGCTTGGCGTCCTGCTCCGGGAAACCGTGGGCGGCGCTCGAACTGCCCAGCGCCGAGGTTACGGTGGCGCCGATGACGCGGATATGGGGCCATTTCGCGCGCAACCGGGCGACGCCGTCCTGGATCGCCGCTATCACCCGCTCGACCGGAGCATTGCCGTTCTTGCTGAAGTCGTTGATGCCTTCCAGCCAGATCAGGCCGGCAATGCCCGAGAGCGCCAGCACGTCGCGGTCGAGCCGCTGCAAGGCGGCGGGGCCGCCGGGGAACGGTTTGTCGGGACCGTAGTCGGGCGGCCCGGCGATCTGGTTGCCGCCGATGCCGCCGTTCACCAGCGCGACCTTGTTGCCATAGATCGCCTTGAGGCGGCGCGACAGCACGTCGGGCCAGCGATCGTCGCCGTTCATGGTCGAGGCGGTGCCGTCGGTGATGGAATCGCCGAACGCCATGATGGCAAAGGCGTCGGCCGGTGCCGTCATCTCGACCGCATCGAGGAAAAACCACGACGCGGTGGTGTAGGGGAATGCCTTTTCGTCCTCCTGGGCGCCGGTAGCGCCAGCGCCGGACGCCGTGGCGTAGGAAGTCGTCAGCGCCTTGGCGTGCCAGGTCATGGGTCCGCTGTCGCCGGCGATGTGGAAGCTCACTGCGAGCCGGCGGCCGGCGAGATCATCCGGCTGTTTCACGAATGGCAGTGCCACGGGATCGCTCCATACCGAGCTTCCGGGCGGAACGGTGATGGAAGACTTGCCGCCGAACGACACTGGGCGGTTGGAGCCGCGCACCAGCGCCGCGCTGCCCCATTGCAGACCGGCATACACGCCGTCGAACGTTACCGGTTTGGTGCCGAAGGCATTGCTGAGCCGGATGCGGGCCTGCCGCCCCCATAGATCGGGCCGCACCATCAGGCGAAACGTCTGATCCCGCGCGCCGGTCGATGGGTCGGGAAAGGCGAATTTCTGGTCGGGCTGGGCGGACGGGTTGCCGATGGGATAGGGGCCTTGCACCGAACCTGTCCATGACACCACCCAGTTTTCGTCATTCCGGGCCGGTGCAGCCTGAGACGATGCGACGAACAGCGATGCGATGATGAGGCGGACAAGCGAGCGCATGGTTTCCCCTGATTTTTTTATCGTTGGCGTCATCCTAAAGCCCCCTAGCTTGCCTCGCCAACCCACCTACAACTGTCATCGCCCGCGAAAGCGGGCGATCCAGTATTGCAGGGCGGCTCCGGTTCAATCATCAAGGCCGCGGCGTACTGGATACCCGCTTTCGCGGGTATGACGACCTGTTGTGGTTCGTCCCCCGTGCTCAATCTCCAAAGATAACGAATTCGTTAACCTTCCGGAAACCATCATGGGCGACCAATGGGCAAACCCCTTTGGGAATGCCCATGCTCTCCCGTGAACAGCGAAATCCCATCAGCGAATGGTGGTGGACCGTCGACCGCCTGCAACTGGCGGCGGTCGTTGCGCTGGCGCTGGCCGGCATCATCCTGTCGCTGGCGGCCAGCCCGCCGGTGGCGACCCGGATCGGGCTCGATCCGTTTCACTTCTTCAACCGTCACGTGCTGTTTCTGCTGCCGTCCTTCATCGTGCTGATCGGGGTGTCGTTCCTGTCGCCGCGGCAGATCAGGCGCACCGCGCTGATCGTGTTCGCGGTCAGCATCCTGCTGATCGTGGCGACGCTATTGATCGGCCCCGAGGTCAAGGGTTCGCGGCGCTGGATCACGCTGATCGGCGTCAACATCCAGGCGTCGGAGTCCGCCAAGCCCGCCTTCGTGGTGATCGCGGCGTGGCTGTTTGCGGAATCGACGCGGCGGCCGGAAATGCCGGCGACCTCGATGGCGATGGTGCTGTTGATGATGCTGGTCTCGCTATTGGTGATGGAACCCGATTTCGGCCAGACCATGCTGATCCTGATGGTGTGGGGCTCGCTGTTCTTCATCGCCGGCATGCGGATGATCTGGGTGGTCGGGCTCGCCGGCGCCGCCAGCGCCGGGCTGTTCGGGGCTTATCTACTGGTGCCGCACGTCGCAGGCCGCATCAAGCGCTTCATGAATCCCGCTTCCGGCGATACCTTTCAGGTCGATACCGCGATGGAGGCGTTCTACAATGGCGGCTGGTTCGGGCTCGGCCCCGGCGAGGGCATCGCCAAGCGCAGCCTGCCGGACAGCCACACTGATTTTGTGTTCGCGGTCGCCGCCGAGGAATTCGGAATTGTGCTTTGCCTCGTGCTGCTGGCGCTGTTCGCCTTCGTGGTGATCCGCGCATTGTCGCGGGCCTATGCGACCGAGGATATGTTCTCGCGGTTCGCCGCCTCGGGTCTGGCGATTTTGTTCGGCGTGCAGGCGGCGATCAACATGTCGGTCAACCTGCAGCTGATCCCGGCCAAGGGCATGACGCTGCCGTTCATTTCCTATGGCGGTTCGTCGATGATCTCGCTGGCCTACGGCGTCGGTATGATGCTGGCGCTGACCCGGCACCGGCCGCGCACCGAGATGGAATCGATCGGTGACGCCAACGCCGCGCGCAGCTACGCGTGATGACGAACGCCGTCACGTCGGCTATTTGAAACCATGACCACTTCACCCCTGATTCTGCTGGCCGCGGGCGGCACCGGCGGCCATCTGTTTCCCGCCGAGGCGCTGGGCGTCGAGCTGATGCGGCGCGGCCTGCGGGTGCGCCTCGCCACCGACGCCCGCGCGCTGCGCTACAGCGGATTGTTCTCCAGGGACATGGTCGATGTGGTGCCGAGCGAGACCGTGCGCGGCCGCACGCCGTGGTCGCTGGCCTATACCGGCATCATGCTCGCCGCCGGTACCGGCGTGGCGCTCAATTTGATGCGCAGGCTAAAACCCGCGGCCGTGGTCGGCTTCGGCGGCTATCCGACGGTGCCGCCGCTGCTGGCGGCAAAACTGTTCGGCATTCCCGGCCTCATTCACGACGCCAACGCGGTGCTGGGCCGCGCCAACCGGTTCCTGTCGAGCCGCGTCAGCGCGATCGCGACCTCGCTGCCGGGCGTGCTCGATCGCGATCCGGCGCTGGCCGCGAAAGCCACCACCGTGGGCACGCCGATGCGCCCGGCGATCCTGGCCGCGGCTGCGGTGAAATTTGTCTCGCCCGAACCGGCCGGGCCGTTCCGGGTGCTGGTGATCGGCGGCAGCCAGGGCGCGCGGGTGATGGCCGATATCGTTCCCGGCGCGATCGAGCGTCTGGAACCGGCGCTGTGGAGCCGGCTGATTCTCACCCAGCAGGTGCGCGAAGAAGACATGAATCGGGTGCGCGCGGTGTACGACCGGCTCAAGATCAACGCCGAATTGGCGCCGTTCTTTGGCGATTTGCCGGCGCGGCTGGCGTCCAGTCATCTGGTGGTGTCGAGGTCCGGCGCCGGCACCGTGGCCGAGCTCGGCGCCATCGGCCGTCCTTCGATCCTGGTGCCGCTGCCCGGCGCGATCGATCAGGATCAATTCGCCAATGCCGGCGTGCTGGTGCAGGTGAACGGCGCGCTGCGGATTGCGCAGACGGAATTCACGCCCGACCGCTTGGCCGCGGAACTTTCCGCGCTCGCCGCCGAGCCCGAGCATCTCACCGCGATGGCCGCCGCCGCCCGCACCGTCGGCCGGCTCGACGCCGCCCAGCGGCTGGCCGATCTGGTGATGAAAGTGGCCGGAATCTAGACCAACGGGTCCGGATTTGAGTATTTTTGCGTCATGGCCGGGCTTGTCCCGGCCATCCACGTCTTGCATGAAGTGAAGGAGATTCGTGGATGCCCTGGACAAGCCCGGGCATGACGGGAACATAAGAGACCAGCCATGAGACTGCCGCGCGAGATCGGACCTATTCATTTCGTCGGGATCGGCGGCATCGGCATGAGCGGGATCGCCGAGGTGCTGAGCAATCTCGGTTATACCGTGCAGGGGTCGGACGCGTCCGAGAGCGCCAACGTCGGTCGCCTGCGCGACAAGGGCATCACCATCCATATCGGCCACAAGGCCGAGAATGTCGCCGGTGCCGACGTGCTGGTGGTGTCGACCGCGATCAAGCGCGACAATCCCGAACTGATGGCGGCCCGCGCCCAGCGCGTTCCGGTGGTGCGCCGCGCCGAGATGCTGGCCGAACTGATGCGGCTGAAAAGCTGCGTCGCCATTGCCGGCACCCATGGCAAGACCACCACGACCTCGATGGTGGCGGCCCTGCTCGACGCCGGCGATCTCGATCCGACCGTGATCAATGGCGGCATCATCAATGCCTACGGCACCAATGCCCGATTGGGCGCCGGCGAGTGGATGGTGGTGGAGGCCGACGAGAGCGACGGCACGTTCCTGAAGCTGCCGGCCGATGTCGCCATCGTCACCAATGTCGACCCCGAGCATCTCGATCACTTCAAGACCTTCGACGCGGTGCAGGACGCGTTCCGAAATTTTGTGGAGAATGTGCCGTTCTACGGCTTTGCGGTGATGTGCATCGACCATCCTGTGGTGCAGACCCTGGTCGGCAAGATCGAGGACCGCCGCATCATTACCTATGGCGAAAATCCGCAGGCCGACGCGCGGCTGATCGATCTGACGCCGGTGGGCGGCGGCTCGAAATTCAAGATCGTGTTCCGCAACCGCAACACCGATGCCACGCATGAAATCGCCGACGTCATGCTGCCGATGCCGGGGCGGCACAACGCCCTCAACGCCACGGCCGCGATCGCGGTGGCGCATGAGCTGGGATTGTCCGATGATGCCATTCGCAAGGCGATCGCCGGCTTTGGCGGCGTCAAGCGGCGCTTCACCAAAACCGGCGAGTGGAACGGCGTCACCATCATCGATGACTATGGCCATCATCCGGTCGAGATATCGGCGGTGCTGAAGGCGGCGCGGGAATCCACCGATGGCAAGATCATCGCGGTGGTACAGCCGCATCGCTTCACTCGGCTGCAATCGCTGTTCGAGGAATTCTGTACCTGCTTCAACGATGCCGACACCGTGGTCGTCGCCGAAGTCTATCCGGCCGGTGAGGCGCCGATCGCCGGCATCGACCGCGATCATTTCGTGCTCGGCCTGCGCGCGCACGGCCATCGCGAGGTGATTGCGTTGCAGCATCCCGCCAATCTCGCGCGCATGATTCACGACACCGCAACCAGCGGCGATTTTGTCGTCTGTCTCGGCGCCGGCAACATCACGCAATGGGCCTACGCGCTGCCGGACGAATTGAAGGCGCTGGGGTAGGTGACGACCTTCCCCGACATCACGTCCGATCTCAAGGCCGCGATGCCTGATCTGCGCGGGCGGCTATTGGCGAACCAGTCGCTGGCCGAGCTGACCTGGTTTCGGGTCGGCGGTCCGGCGCAGCTGCTGTTCACGCCATCCGACGTAAATGATCTGGCGTATTTCCTCACC
>Ga0302311_10004613_pt1 | contig 14801 bp, 14 predicted proteins | sample III_Palsa_N1_3_FD_200449 | JGI IMG/M metagenome (GOLD analysis project Ga0302311, IMG submission 200449) | Peat permafrost microbial communities from Stordalen Mire near Abisko, Sweden - III_Palsa_N1_3 | ecosystem: Environmental > Terrestrial > Soil > Palsa > Peat permafrost | place: Sweden... | reverse complement strand
TCCCAGCGTCCCGCAGCCGATCAGCAGACCCAGGCAAACCACCAGCCGAACCACGGCAACGTCCCAGCCGAAGTGCTGCGCAAAACCAGCGCATACCCCGGCAATCATCCGCTCCTGCCGCGGCCTCACCAAACGGCTCTGCACCGGAACGAACGGCCCGCCAACCACGGCGCCGCCGCAGCTGCTGCAAAACCGCGCTCCCTCATTTACATCGCGTCCACAATTTGAACATGTCATCACAAACCTCCTCAAAGCACATTCTGTCATACGGAGATTGCTGCTCACCAGTTCCATTTACTGATCTACTGCTCTGCCCGCTACTGTCACTTCCCCGCAAACGGCGTCTTCAGATACTTCCTCGCATCGCTCGACTGCGATTGGTCGCCGCCCGCCGCCGCCGCCATCTGGTACATCCGCACTGCCTGCCCGCGGTCATGCAGCAGATCGTACATCTCCCCGGCGTTCAACTGCGCTCTCTTCCTCAGCCAATCGCTGCAATTGGGTTGCATCGCGGCCTGCATATACCCGTTCGCCGCTCCGTGGATATCGTTATACCCCCGCTGCGTATCGGCCAACCCAAACCACGCCATCTGCAATCTCGGGTCGATAAAATACCCCGGCTTCTTCGCGTCGTCCAGTACATGCTCATACGCCGCGATCGCCTGGTAGCCCTGCCCCGCATCCTTCAGCAGGTTCGCCACTTCGAGCTGAAATAAATAATCGTGCGGATACTGCTCTGCCAGCCCTCGCTGCACCTGCAACGCATCCATATACCGCCCATCGTGCCGCAAAAACAGAGACAGCGTCGTCCGCGACTCCACACCCGTCACCACTCCATGCGCGGCAGACTCGCGCAGCATCGCCAGCCCCTGCTCTTTATTGCCACCCACACCCATAATCCCCACAATCATCCGCACCCACCGCGGCAGGCTCGCCACTGCAAACTGTTGAATGCCGATCGCCATCTTCGCATCGGCATACAGCGGATCGATCTTCAGCACCGCCTCGCTGTCGCTCCGTGCCTGCAATCCCTGCCGCGCCGCGGTCGCAAAAGAGTGGTCCACCAGCGTAATAAACGCCGCATGCATCCCCTTCGCATACCCCCGCGCAAACAGCGCATTCTTGTCGTTGGGATTCGCCTTGATCCGCGCATCGCACATCCCGATCACCTTATCGGTCAGCGACTCGATCTGCTGCCGCGTCGCCGCCGGCACCTGCACATCGCGTTTGGTCGATAGAAAGCTATCGTGCGCATAGTATGTCGTATCCAGCAGGTCCTGGTGATACAGCTCGCGAAACAGCGTCGCCATCAGCACATAGTTCCAGGCCATCGGCTCCTGCGGATGCTGTTGCGTCACCTTGTTGAAGTTGCTCAGCGCGCCGTCGTAGTCCAGGATGTAGAACCGCTCATACCCCTGCCGCACCACCGGGTCCAGATTCAGCGGGTCCGTATGCGCAACCCCCTGTGTTTCACCCCTCGCGGCCGCAATCCCCAACACCACCACCGCAACCAGCTCGCGCCAACTTCGACTCACCTCAGCCAACCTCCTGCCAGTGCAGTTACACTATACCTTCGACGCATCAACACGCCTTCGCGTTCGCTTTCCGAATCTCCCCGTTCGAATCCCGCATCTCATATACATCATGGATTTCCAGACCATCCTCGCACCCGCCGTCCTACTTGCCCTCTGCTTCGCCTACATCTTCTGGCCGCAGCCCAAGCTCGCCGCCGTTGTAGAAAAGACCCGCCTCGACTACCTCCGCGAGCGTAAAGAAGTCGTCTACGACAATCTCCGCGACCTCAACTTCGAGTTCCGCGCCGGAAAGTACCCCGCGGACGACTACACCAAGCAGCGCAACTCCCTCGAATCCGAAGCCGCCCGCATCCTCTCCGAAATCGACTCCCTCGGCGGCTAGCTCCCGACGCTGCACTCGCCGTGACTTCTCGCCGGCTTGGACAATTTCTCAAAGAGAAATTGTCATTCCGAGCTAAAGCGAGGAACCTGCATTTTACCCGTTGTTGCTGTTGCCTGTTCTTTTCGTCCTATCCCCTAAAGGCCTGGGTCCTGTAGTCTCGCACCATGAACGAACGCTGGTCGCGACGCTTCAAACTGATAGTCCAACTTGGCTGGGTAGGACTGGCCGGGCTGTTTTTTCTCATCGTCGGACTTGCGCTATCGGGCTTCATGAGCACCTTCGCGCTGGTAGCCGGTGTCATGCTGTGCATGCCCGTATTCATCTACACCTACGTCGTAACCATTTGGCACTGGAAAGAGCGGTATAAAGGTGACCACAGCGACCTGTGGGGAGCACTTATGCTGCTTGAAACCAGCGGCTGGTCCAAGCTTGTCTATCTTTTCCGCCACATCATTCCTGACATGAGACGCACAGGGCGGTACAAGCCTAACGCACCTCCTGTGCAGTAAACTTAGCTGTGCCCGCATTTCGATCCATCCTCAGTTCGCTCACTCTCTTCGCCCTCACGCTAGCCGCTCACGCCGCAGACCCCCTCACCGGCGTCGTCACCAACGGCACCACCCACAAGCCCGCCGCCGGAGACACAGTCACCCTCATCCGCCTCCAGCAGGGTATGCAGGAGGCCTCCCACACCACCACCGATGCCCACGGTCGCTTCACCCTCGACGTCCCCGACGACGGCGTCCATCTCGTCCGCGTCACCCACGATAAAGCCGCCTACTTCCGCCCAGCGCCGCCGGGCACGCAGTCCGTCGAGATCGAGGTCTTCAACGCCGCCGCAAAGGTAAAAGGCGTCGCCACCGAGGCCGACGTCATGCGCCTCCAGACCGACGCCAGCGGCAAATCCCTCCAGGTCGTCGAGCACTTCTTCGTCAAAAATGATTCCGCCCCGCCCATGACCCAGTTCTCCGAGCAGCCTTTCGACTTCTGGCTCCCCGAAGGCGCCGTCATCGCCGGTTCCGCCGCTCTCGCTCCCGGCGGAATGCCCGTCCAGGCCGCCCCAGTCCCCCTTGCCGAGAAAAATCACTATACCTTCCTCTTCCCCATCCGCCCCGGCGAGACCCAGTTCCAGATCACCTATAGCCTGCCCTACTCCGGCACTCTCACCCTCTCTCCACGCGTAGCCAGCACCACCGACACCGTTGCCATCATGCTGCCCAAGAGCATGACCTTCACCACCGCCTCCTCGGCCTCCTATAACGCCGTAACCGACGAGCCCACCGCCCAGACCTACGTCGCCCGCAATGTCTCCCCGGACCAGGCCATCGCCTTCACCCTCTCGGGTGCCGGCCAGCTCCCCCGCGACACCGACGCCAACGGCTCTTCCTCCACCCAGCAATCCTCCGACTCCGGCCAGCCCATCCCCGAAACCGAGAACAAGATGCCCGGCAAGGGCCTCCAAAACCCCCTCGACCCCGAAGGCACCCGCGATCCCTGGGCAAAATATAAGTGGTATATCCTCGGCGGCCTCGCCCTGCTGCTCGCCGCCGCCGCCGGCGTCCTGCTGCGCAAACCCGCCGTCCCCGCAACCCTCGACCCCGCACCAGCCGCCCCGGTGCCAAACCCCCAGGTGCTTCTCCTGCAATCCCTTAAGGAAGAGCTCTTCGCCCTCGAAACCGATCGCCTCCAGAACCGCATCTCAGAGGCTGAATACCTCGAACAAAAGGCCGCGCTCGAAACCGTCCTGCGCCGGGCTCTTAGCCGCAACACCACAACCGCCTGACTCAAGCCCGGAAGATTTGGAAACCTGCCTCATCATGACCACTGTCCTTCGCATTCTTCGTCTCATCGCCATCGCCGCATGGGTCGGCGGCCTTATCTTCTTCGGCTTCGTTGCCAAAGCGGCTTTCACGGCTCTGCCGGACGCCCATCAAGCCGGCGCTGTCGTCCGCAGCTCGCTCATCTCTCTCCACCACCTCGGAATCGTCGCCGGCCTGGTCTACTTCTGCATCACGCTCGCGCTGCTGGCCACCCAGGGTGACAGCCACCCAGCCCGCGCCGCCGAGCTCGCGCTCATCGTCGCCATGCTGGCCCTCACCGTCTACTCCCAGTTCTCCATCCTCCCCCGCATGGAAGCCGACCGCCTTGCCCTCGGCGGCGACGTCGCAACCTCATCCCCCGGCGACCCGGCCCACCTCCACTTCGACCGCCTCCACCGCCTGTCGGTCAGAATCGAAGGCGCAATCCTCCTCGAAGGCCTGCTCCTCCTCGTCCTCGCCCCCATCCACGGCCGCGACGACTTCGACCGCTTCGCCGGCTAACGCTCCTTCACGAATCACTGCCTTACTACTCCACTGGCAGCTTCGCCTTATACCCGTCCCGCGAAACCACCGAGTACTTCACCGGCTTGCCCTTCTCATCCTGCATCTTCAAAGGCTTGCCCTCGTTGTCCACCAGGTACACCTTCACCTTGCGATAGGTCCCATCGTTCTTCGTGTTCGTCGGCTTATAGGTCAGCACATACTGGTTCCGGATCGACTCGTTGATCTGCGCAAAGATATCTGGAAGCGCACCCTGGAACAGCGGCTGATAGCTAAGCCCCCCAGTCATCTGCGCGAAGGTGCGCATCTGGTTGTCTGCCTGCAAGTAGTCCATATTGGTGATCGAACCCATCCGGCCGCTCGACTGCGCCATCTCCCGCGCAAAACCACCCGTGCTGATGGTAAAGATCGTCACCATCGGTGTGGCCTTGATCTTGGCCAGCATCTGGTCCAGGTTGATCCGCGACATCGTGTCCCGCCCATCCGAGATCAGCACGATGTACTTCCGTCCGTCCACCCGCGTCAGCCGGTCCAGCGTCTCATACAGCGCATCGAACTCGTTGGTCTCGCTGAACGTTGGCAAGGTCAGGCTATACAGCGCCTCGCGTATGGTGTCCTTGTTGTTGGTAAAGTCCGTCAGGATATGCGTGCGCATATCGTAGGTCTCGACCGCAATATAGTCGTCCGGCTGTAGAGTCCGGAAAAAACTCGCCGAAGCCTGCTGCATGTCCTGGATGAAGTACCAGTTATTCGCCGCGAACTCCAGCAGCATCACCGCCGTTATCGGCGTCTTGGTCATCCGCACCGTCTGCACCTGCTGCTCGACCCCGTCCTCCACCACTAGGAAGTTCTCCGCCTTCAGCCCCGGAACGAAGTCGTGCGTCTTGTCCAGCAGCACACTCACATCCAGGTTCACGATCGGCACATCCACCCGCATCGAGTAGATCTCGCCCCCCGGATTCTTCACCTTCTCCTCGGCCGGGGCCGGCGGAGGCGCATCCTCCTCTTTCTTCTTCGGCAACACGATCGACCCGTTGTCGGTCACCGGCCCACCCTCATCGGCCGAAGGCGCTGGCGTCTGCGCCGGGGTCTGCGCTGGCGTCTGCGCCGGAGTCTGCGTCGGGACCTGCTGCTGCGCCCACGCACCCGCCGGGCCCATCGCCAAAAGCACAGCCGCGCCCGCCATCCTCCCCTTGAGCTTCATCCATTCCATCCCAACACCTGCTTCGACGGCTGATCCAGCCCATAATCTGCATGGGGTCTGCAAGAAACCCGGCGTGCTCTAGTTTAGACGGGAAAACCAACCCAGCGTAGGCACCGCACTTTTGCCCCTTTAAACCACATTTGCCCTTAAACACAATGGGCCGCTGGGGGGTGCCAGCGGACCCATTGCTTTCAAATGGCGCCTCCTATCAAGGGATATGGACCGGTGGGGGGTCCTCCCGACCAGAGGCGCCTCTCGATTATCCCATAAGTCCGCTCCCCCGCATACCCTGAAAAGAAAATTTTGGTGTTGTAATCTCTCATAGGTAACTGCGTCGTGTCCCTACGGCGCGTTCTGAGGAGCGACGCCCGATGCCCCCCATCTCTGAGATCCACGGTTTGGCTGCCCACGCAGCCGGTGCAGTGTTATTGCCCTTCAAATATCACGTCGAGGACCTCGCCCCCCACGACGTCGAAGTCAATATCACCCACTGCGGCGTCTGCCACTCCGACGTACACCTCATCGACAACGACTGGGGCATCTCCAAATACCCCTTCATCCCCGGCCACGAGATCGTCGGCGAGATCACCGCCGTCGGTTCCGAAGTCAGAAGCCGCAAACCCGGCGAGCGCGTCGGCATAGGCTGGCAGGCCAACTCCTGCGGCATCTGCGAGTGGTGCCTCCAGGGCGACGAGCACCTCTGTCCCAAGTCCCAGCCCACCTGCGTCGGCCGCAACGGTGGCTACGCCGACACCGTCCGCGTCAACTCCCGCTTCGCCATCCCCATCCCCGAGGTCCTCGACAGCGAAAACGTCGCCCCGCTCCTCTGCGGCGGCATTACCGTCTACAGCCCGCTGCGCAACCACCTCGCCCGTCCAGCCTCCCGCGTAGGCATCGTTGGCATCGGCGGCCTCGGCCACATGGGCCTCCAGTTCGCCCGCGCCTTCGGTTGCGAGGTCACTGCCTTCTCCACCTCCAAAAATAAAGAAGCCGAAGCTCGCACCCTCGGTGCCCACCACTTCGTCAACACCCTCGACACCGGAGCCCTCAAAAAAGTCGCCGGAAGCCTCGACCTGATCCTCTCCACCGTCTCCGCCGACCAGGACTTCCAAAGCTTAGTCAACGCCCTCCGCCCCAAGGGCGCCCTCGTTCTCCTCGGTGCCAGCCCCTCGGCCCTGCAAATCTCGCCCTTCAGCCTCCTCGCAGGCCAAAAAGCCATCGCCGGCAGCCCCACCGGCAGCCCCCGGGACCTCAACGAGATGCTCGACGTAGCCGCCCGACACAACGTTAAGGCCATCACCGAGAGCTTCCCCATGAAGAAGGCCAACGAAGCCATCACCCGCGTCAAGAAAAACCAGGTCCGCTACCGCGCCGTCCTCGCCAATTAGCCTGCTTACTTGCGATTCAAGCCTGTGCATGACACCCTTGTGCCATGACGATTGCCGAAATGGAAGATCGCTTACCGGCAGGCTTTCATGACGCGAAATTACTGTCGGTCGCTATTGATTACGAAAAATCCCAAGCGGAAATCGAATTCGACCTTTGGACTCCGACAGACGAAGAGATTGAAACTTATGCGCGCGCCAAGCTGACGCTCAGCGAACTTCAATACTTCATCATTGAACCTCCCGCGATGAACGAGGTTCTGAACGTGGCCGAGCACGATTTGTCATCCGTGGACGGGTTCGTTACGGCTGGCTTCCCCGGCCACGCAGAAAGTATCCCTCAAACAATCGCGGGCAAATTCGCGCACTCATTATTTGTATTCAATTGGAATTCGTCGATTCATCTCGCCGCGGGCTCCGCGGAACTTGAGCCCACAAGTCTCATCGAGGAACGAGAGGCCGCCGATCAAGTTTGAACTCTTCATCGCCGCCCGCTACCTCCGCGCCCGCCGCCGCCAGGCGGTCGTCGGTCTCATCACGGTCATCTCCGTTCTCGGAGTAGCCGCCGGCGTAGCCTCGCTCATCATCGCCCTCGCCATCACTAACGGCATGAGGCGCGACCTGCAAGACCGCCTCGTCGGCGCAACCTCCCACGTAGACCTTATGCGCACCGCCGGCGACGGCATCCGCGACTGGCGTCCCCTCATGGCCCGCCTCGCCACCGTCCCTCACGTCCAGTCCGTCGCCCCCGGCCTCTACGGACAAGTCCTCATCTCCCGCGGCGCCCGCTCCGGTGGAGCCCTCATCAAAGGCATCGTCCCCGCCGACGAACGTAACATTGGCAACCTCCTCCAATCCATCACCCAGGGCTCCGCCGACGCCCTCAACCCAACAACCATCACCACCACCACCCCACCCATCGTCATCGGCAACGAACTAGCCCTCACTCTCGGCGCATCCCTTGGCGACACCCTCCTCGTCACCTCCCCGCAAGGCGAGCTCACCCCGCTAGGCCTCGTCCCGCGCTACCAGCGTTTCCGCGTCACCGGCATCTTCACCTCCGGCTTCTACCAATACGACTCCAGCTACGCCTTCATGCGCCTCGCCGATTCCCAGCACCTCTTCTCCGAACCCGACCTCATCTCCGTCCTCAGCTTCCGCATCGACGACCTCTACAAAGCCCAGCAAGTCGGCCATGCGCTCGAACAAGCCGCTGGCCCCGGCTTCCAGGCCACCAACTGGATGGAACAAAACCGCGAACTCTTCCGCGCCCTCAAGCTCGAGCAGGTTGTCACCTTCATCGTCCTCGCGCTGATCGTCGTCGTCGCCGCGCTCAACATCCTCATCGCCCTCACCATGATGGTCATGGAAAAAACCCGCGACATCGCCGTCATGATGAGCTTCGGCGTCGCCGCCGATCAGGTCCGCCGCATCTTCCTCTTCCAGGGCCTTCTGATCTCCACCATCGGCACCACCCTCGGCCTTGCCCTGGGCTACGCAACCTCGCTCGCCGGCTCTCACTTCCGCTTCATCCACCTCGACGCCAGCGTCTACTCCATCGACTACCTCCCCTTCGCCCCCCACCTCACCGACGCACTAATCGTCGCCGCCGTCTCCCTCGGCATCTCACTTCTTGCTACTCTCTATCCATCGAGCTCCGCCGCCCGCGTTCTCCCAGCGGAAGCCTTACGGTACGAATGATCAAGCTGACGTTTTGCTCTCGTAACCCTGAGACTGCCTTGTAACGACTAAAGGAGCGAAGGATGTTGACCAACCCCGCTTTTCTCGAGAATATCCCCGCCGCCGCTGCGTTGCCCATCCTGCTTGCGCTGCTCATCGTCCTGCGGCGCCGTCATGCCAACTTCGCTACCCGCGACTGGATTCTTGCGCTCGGCTGCATCTTCTTCGCCCAGCTTGAAACCTTCTCCGCCATGTCGCGCCATCATTGGCTCTACACCGCCGGCCACACCACTCTTCTCATCGGACAACTTCTCGCCGCAGTCGTCCTCGCTGCTCACCGGCCGCCCAACCACAACTACCCTAAAGCAGGACTCCCCTTTACCGCCCTTAACACGCTGCCACTGATCGCCGTTTCCATCATCTACGGCTGCTACATCTTCTCTCCCGGCGCCTACCTCGCAGCCTCCGTGTTCGGCATCGTCATGCTTCTCGGCACGTCGCTCTGGCAGAAGAAAAGTATGCTGCTCGCCCTCGCTGGCAGCGCCTGCTACGTCATCTCCGCAACTCTGGCCCACGCCGGCTACTATCGCTCCGCCGAGTACTGGCTCCTCTTCTGCGTCTACGTCATCGCCATCGCGAACCTCTACATTACCCTGCCCCGCCGCACCCTCGGTCGCTTCGCCATCCTCACCAGTATGAGCATCTGGGCTCTCACCTTCCTCGTCCATCCCTGGGTATGGGTGAACGCTCCTCAATGGGCCCCATTCGCCCGCCAGGTTTGGGAGTTGCAAAAATTCTTCCTCTGCATCGGCGTGCTCCTGCTCTTCCTCGAAGAACAGGTCGCTACTACGCAGTGGCTTGCCGTACACGATCAACTCACCAGTCTCCCCAACCGCCGCCTTCTCGACGAATGGCTCAAACAAACCATCGCCGCCGCCTGCGCTCACAGTGGAAAGTTCGCCGTCCTGCTCGTCGACCTTGACGGCTTCAAAGCTGTCAACGATACCCATGGCCACGCCATAGGAGACTATGTCCTGGCCGAAATCGCCCGTCGTATGCAGACCCATCTCGATCAAGGCAAGATGCTCGCTCGGCTCGGCGGCGACGAGTTCGTCATCGTCTCCTCTCAAATTGAAACCCCCGCCGACATCGACCAACTCGAACAGCGGCTCCAGCAAGCCATCCGCGAACCCCTGCACGTCCAGGGACGCGATATCTCCGTCGGCGGCACCTTTGGCACCGCTACCTACCCTGAAGACGCCCTCGATTGCGATCCGGCTAAGATCGCCCCTACCCTCTTGCACATCGCAGACCAGCGTATGTATCGCCGCAAACCCGCAAGGTAGATCTGCCCGCCCATCGGCCACACCCCGGGATGAAGTACGAAGCTATTGCTACGCCGTCCCCTCGACGCCGCTCGCCACAATGTCCTCCGCCTCAACCTGCGAAGCATAATCCTCGCCAAACTGCATGTTATGTAGACGGCTATACATCCCACCCAGGGTCAGCAACTCATCGTGCGATCCCAGCTCTGTCAGCGTGCCACGCTCAATCACCGCAATCCGGTCGGCCCGCCGCACCGTCGACATGCGATGCGCGATCACCAGCACCGTCCGCCCCTGCATCAGGTTCGCCAGCGCCGCCTGCACCGCCGCTTCGCTCTCGGTATCCAGCGCCGAAGTCGCCTCATCCAGCACCAGCAGCGGCGCATTCTTCAGTAGCGCACGTGCAATCGCCAGCCGCTGTCTCTCGCCGCCGGAAAGCCGCATCCCGCGCTCCCCGATCATCGTGTTATACCCCTCCGGCATGCGCAGAATAAAGTCATGCGCCAGCGCAGCCTTTGCTGCTGCTTCAATCCGCGCAATCGGCACATCAGGCCTGCCATATGCGATGTTGTTGCGCACCGTGTCGTTGAACAGCACCGTCTCCTGCGTCACCTTGCCAATCTGTTTGCGCAACGACGCCAGCGTAAGGTCGCGAATATCATGCCCGTCGACAAGTATGGCCCCGCCGGTCACATCGAAGAACCGCGGCAACAAATTCATCAGCGTAGACTTCCCCGCCCCGCTCGGTCCCACCAGCGCCACCACCTCGCCCCGCCGCACCGTCAGGTTGATCCCGTGCAGCACCTCCTTCGCTTCCCCATCACCCTCGTCATACGCAAACCTCACATCGCGAAACTCGATGCTCTTCTCAAAGCTCTTCAACGCGATCGCCTTCCGCCGCTCCCGCACCTCATCCTGCGCCTCGATAAACTTGAAGATCTCTTCGCTGGCCCCAACCGCCTGCTGAAAGCTGTTGTAATAAATCGGCATCTTCCGCACTGGATCGTAAAGCACAATCACCGAAGCCAGAAACGTAATAAACAACCCAATCGTCCACTTGCCGTGCGCAATCTCGTTGCGTCCAAACAACAACAGCAGCGCAATCGCCACCGCCCCCAGCGCATCCATCAGCGGCGACGAGATCGCCTGCACCGCCACCGAACGCATATTCGCCGCCAGCAGCTTATCCGCCGCCTTGCGGAAGCGGTTCATCTCCCACAACTCCATGCCAAACGCCTTCACGATCCCGTTGCCCGTGATCGTCTCATGCACGATGTTCTGAATGTCCGCCAGCTTATCCTGCCCGCGCCGCGTAGTATGCCGCACCCGCCGACCGATCCTGCGTGCCGACGACACGATCACCGGAACGAACAGCAGCAGCACCCACGCCATCCGTCTGCCTTCAACAATCACCACCCCGATCATCACAATCAGCGTAAATGTCTGTTGCAGAAAATCGCTCATCACCGTCGCCATTGCCGATTGCACACGCTCCACATCGCTGATCAGCGTCGAGATCAGTGTCCCAGTCGTATTCCGCTGAAAGAACGCCGTCGACCGCCGCAACAGCGCATCGTACAAATCGTTGCGCATGTCGGTAATCATGCCGAACCCGGCTTTGTTAGCCAGTAGCGTCCCCAGGTAATCGCAGATCGACTTCACAATCGCGGACCCGATAAGCGCCACAGCTACCGCGTCCCACGCGCTGTGGACGTGATACGGCAGCAGCATCTCCAGCGTCACAGGCCGCTGCATGCGCGGGATGGTGAACAACACCAAATCCTGCGCCGAAGCCTTGGGGCTCAGCACGTTGTCCACAATCGGCTTGATCAGCAGCACGCGGAACCCCGCCATTGCCGCATATACCGCCATCAAGCCAACCGACATCAGCGAGTACAGCGCATACGGCCGCATGTAGCGCAACAGTCGCCAGATACGCTTCATCCGCGCCCCCCGCGCACCGTGCTGTTAGAAAAAATCATCAACAGTTAGTGTACCCACTTACCGCGGCATACCGCGCCGCCCTTGCTTGCACTCGCTTTTCCTAATCCCTATTCCCTATTCCCTGCCTCACCGCGGCATGTCCCGGTGCGAACTCTTCGCCCGGTACCCCGCCGCCCCCAACCGCTTCTTCAACTCCTCCGCGATCATCACCGACCTATGCTGCCCGCCCGTACACCCAATCCCGATCGTCAGATAACTCTTGCCTTCCTTGATGTAGTGCGGCAAAAGAAAAGTCAGCATCTCCGCCGCCTTATCCAGGAACTCCCTGGTCTGCGGAAACTGCCGTATATACTTCGCCACCTTGGGATGCTTCCCCGTCAGCTTCCGAAACTCCGGCACAAAATGCGGATTCGGCAAAAACCGAACATCGAACACCACATCCGCATCCGTAGGCACGCCATTCTTAAACCCAAAGCTCATCACCGAAATGGTCAAATTCCGGTCGTTCTTCTCCCCGCCGCGCTCAAACTGTGAGTTGATATGCGCCCGCAACTCATGCACATTGAAACGCGTCGTATCCAGCAAAATATCGGCAACATTCCGCACCGGGTCGAGCCTCTTCCGCTCCGCCCGGATCGACGCAACAACCGTCTCGCCCCGCCCCAGCGGATGCGGCCGCCGCGTCTCGGAAAACCGCCGCACAATCGCTTCTTCGCTGGCCTCCAGAAACACCACTCGCGTCGGTAACACCAGCCGCACTTTTTTCAGAATCGCCGGAAACCTATCCAGCCGGCTGCCCTCACGAACATCCACCACCAACGCTGCTCGCGCAATCTCCGCCGACTTCGCCACCAGGTCCGCAAACCGAGGTATCAACTCCAGCGGCAGGTTGTCCACCGAGTAATACCCCAGGTCCTCAAACGCCTTCAGCGCCGACGCCTTCCCCGACCCCGACATCCCTGTCAGGATCACCAGCTCCCGCGCAGGCTGCGTCAAATCCGGGTCTGCGGCCCGGTCAGCAACAGGCTTTGCAGCCCTGGCGCCAACACCCTTAGCAGATTTAACAACCTTGGCCGCGCGCTTGGTGCCCATGCGTGCATCCTAGCACCGCGGGCCCGCACTCTGCCTCTTCAAGACACCCGCGCAATCTCCGCCGGCAAGCTCATCCCACCCTCGATAACCTCAAGACAACCCTCGCCTTTGCCCCGCACCTTCTTGCCTGCAGCCTTCGCCCGATACATCGCCACATCCGCCTTATGCAGCGTCTCTTCCGCCGTTCCGGCATGGTCCTCCACAATCTCGAAACCCAGGCTCACACCCACCCGCGCCGTGCCGCTCCGTAACCCCATCGGTCGACCCACCGCAGCCCGTATCCGTGCTGCAACCTGCTCCACATCCCACACCGAACCTGCATCTTCCAGCAACACCGCGAACTCGTCGCCGCCCAGCCGCGCCACCGTGTCCTCCGGTCGCACGCACTCCCGCAATCGCACGGCAACCTTTACCAGCAGAGCATCCCCGGCCCCGTGCCCCAGCGTATCGTTCACTGCCTTGAACCCGTCCAGATCGAGAAACATGATCGCAAACCTTCGTCCCGGCGCGCGCTTCAGCCGCGACCGCGCCACTCCCAGCCGGTCCAGAAACAGCGTCCGGTTGGGCAGGCCCGTCAACGCATCGTGCAGCGCCGAATGCTGCAACCGCGCCACCGTCTCCTTCTGCCTGCCAATGTCCCGAAACGTATAAAACAGCCCATGCACTTGGCCGCTCAGCCGCACCGGCCCCACCACAATCGACACATCCACAGCCTGCCCGCAGCTCCGGTTCCGCACCGTCTCCAGCGACGCCGTGCCATTGCTCGCGATCAGGTTATAGATCAGCTCCGTCTCATGCACGCAGCCCTCCGGAGAGAGCAACGCCCCCAGCGGCTCGCCAAGGCACGCCTCCGCCGCATACCCGAACAGCTTGCAGAACTGCCGGTTCACCAGCAATAAACGCCCGTCGAAGGTCACCGCCATCGCCTCGGGAGCAGAATCCAGCAGGCCCAGAAGGTCTAAAGTCCCCACGGCCATAAGCTTCGTCGCGAACTCCTCGGCAACGCAACGCGGCATGGGCTAGAGTTCCTCCACCCCGCTTATCGGCGCGGCATTGGAACCCTTTAACCCACCCTCCGAATATCGCTCAGGCCGCTTCCGTAGCAATCGGCTTCGGATGGTCCCGCATCGTATCGAATCGCTTCTTATGTTTGATGGCCTGCCGTTCCACCTTCTGCAGCGCATCGTGCAGCGCGGTCACCATCTCCATCGCCTCGCAGGTGGCGACTAGTTGTTCCCCACGGCATGAAACCGTGATCTCAGCTATCTTGCGGTACTTGTCTTCGGTGAGAATTACGTGGGCTGCTGTGCAACGATTGGCAACAATGGCAATACTCGCCAACCCTGCCTCCGCCTGCGTCTTCAGTTTTGCCGTAACTACGGTCTGGCGACCGGTGTACTCAACGTTCATGAACAACTCCTCTTGGCCCAGGCAGCCCGGGATTGGGCGGCCTAGCACCGTAAGATGCCGATCATCGTACACGCCGCTGGTGTGTGGAGGGAATCTGCATATCTTCCCGGTACTTCGCCACCGTCCGCCGCGTCACCCGGATCCCCTGCCGCTGCAACTCCGCCGCCAAAAAATCGTCCGTCCACGGCTTCCGCGGGTCCTCGTCCTCGATCAGCTTCTTCACCCGCTTCTTCAACAGCATCAGCGGCACGTCACCTCCCTCCGGCCCGTTCACGCTCTCCGTGAAGAAAAACCGCAGCTCATACACCCCCTGCGTCGTATACACATATTTATTCGCCACCGCCCGGCTCACCGTCGAAGGATGCACCCCGATCTCCTCCGCCACCTCTTTAATCATCATCGGCCGCAGCGCGTCCACTCCCCGCTCCAGAAAATCCTGCTGCCGCCGCACAATCGACTCGCAGACCCGCACAATCGTGTTCTTCCGCTGCTCAATGTTCCTTAGCAGTTGGATCGCCGACTT
>Ga0302311_10004612_pt1 | contig 14801 bp, 15 predicted proteins | sample III_Palsa_N1_3_FD_200449 | JGI IMG/M metagenome (GOLD analysis project Ga0302311, IMG submission 200449) | Peat permafrost microbial communities from Stordalen Mire near Abisko, Sweden - III_Palsa_N1_3 | ecosystem: Environmental > Terrestrial > Soil > Palsa > Peat permafrost | place: Sweden... | reverse complement strand
GTCATTCTGTTGGTCTTGGTGATCCGCTCGTTCTTGTTCGAGCCCTTTCGTATTCCCTCGGACTCCATGATGCCGACGCTATTCGACGGGGACTTCATATTCGTCAGCAAGTTTTCCTATGGGTTGCGTCTACCCGTGACCAACACCCTGGTGGTCCCGATGGGCCACCCGCAGCGCGGCGACGTCATCGTGTTTCGGCTCCCGCCCAACCCGAAAATCAACTACATCAAGCGGCTGGTGGGCCTGCCGGGCGACCGGATTCGGGTGGACACCAAGAACCAGCTGTTCGTCAACGATGTGCTCCAGCCGCAGGAGCCGGGCCCTTCCTACCGAGGTCCCAAACAGGACCTGTGGAACTACGAAAACGCGCCCACGGCGACCGAGACCTTGGGGACCAAGCGGCACCAGATCATGTTCGCCAAGGGCTATGTGAAGGATGGCGAGTGGGTGGTGCCGGCGGGGCATTACTTCTTCATGGGCGACAACCGCAACAACAGTAAGGACAGTCGTTGGCTGGATGAGCCGGACGCCCCCGGCTTCGTTCCGGAGCAGAATTTGGTCGGTAAAGCGGTCCGAATTTGGCTTAATCTTGATACTCGTGACGGACCTCTCTGGAGACGGATCGGAACTGCGATTCAATAGGGCTTAAGGACGGGGTCGCTTCGACCCCGTAGTGTCGGCGCGAAGCGCCTGGAGATAACATGTATGCAGCGGAACCAGTTAACTCGTCGTGATCGGCAACGCGGAATGACCTTCATCGGGATGCTCTTCATTTTGGTCATGTTGGGCATGTTCTTGTACGCCGGGGTCCGTTTGCTGCCGATCTACCTTAACTACATGAAGGTGGCTCGCAGCATGGATGCGGCCGCGGGGGAATTCAAAACCGAGAATCCGGACCCGGGTGCGGTGCGTGGCTCCTTGGAAAAGCATTGGCAAATCGAGGATATTTCGGCCGTCGAAGCCAAGGAAGTCGAGATCACCAAGGACGAGGGCGGCATGGTCCTGCACGTCTCCTATGACGAGGCGGCCCCGTATGTTTCCAACGTGTCCTTGTCAGTGCATTTCGACAAGACCGTGAAGGTGCAGTGATACCTCGGCATAAATCCGACGAGGTAGTAAACTGGGTGGAGACGGTCTTCGGCTACGCCTTTGTGCAGCCGGCGCTGTGCCATTCCGCGTTGACACATCGCAGCGCGGGTTCCGATCACAACGAGCGTTTGGAATTCCTGGGCGATTCCATACTCAATTGCAGCGTGGCGCGGCTGTTGTACGACGCGCATCCCGATGCCGACGAAGGTGCCTTGTCGAGGTTGCGGGCGACTTTGGTCAGCGGCGAGACATTGGCTCAGGTCGCATCGCAGCTGGGTCTGGGTGAGCATTTACGGCTTGGGCAGGGCGAATTGAAATCCGGCGGCTTCCGCCGTGCATCGATTTTGGCAGATACCTTGGAGGCGATATTGGGCGCGATTTTTCTGGATTCCGGTTTCGATGCGGCGGCGGCAGCGGTCAAGTGCATTCTCGGCGCACGCTTGTCGGCGCTCCCTGCAGCTGAGCAGTTGAAGGATCCGAAGACTCGCCTGCAGGAGGCCTTGCAGGCCCGCGGCTTGCCCCTGCCCATTTATACCCAAACCGCGGTCACCGGCGATCCCCACGACCAGACTTTCACCGTGAGCTGTCAGGTGCCGATTTTTGAAATCGCTGCGGTGGGCGAGGGCGTCAGCCGCCGTCGCGCCGAGCAATTGGCGGCGGCCAAATTACTGGACTTGCTGCCCTCCGAAATGCACCCCACGGACCGTAAATCATCGTGAGCAGCACTCCTTTTCGAGCGGGCCATGTGGCCATCGTCGGTCGTCCCAATGTGGGCAAATCCACGCTGGTGAACGCCCTGGTGGGGCGCAAGGTAAGCATCGTCACCGCCAAGCCGCAGACCACCCGCCACCGTGTCTTGGGTGTCGTCACCCGACCCGAGGCGCAGCTGGTTTTCGTGGATACGCCGGGCCTGCACGAGTCGACCCGACGCGTCATGAATCAGTACATGAACCGCGTTGCCATTTCTTCCTCGCAGGATGCGGACGTCATTCTGTTCGTCGTCGAGGCGATGAACTTCACCGACGAGGACCTTTGGGTCTGGGAACGGGTCCGGGGTTTGAAACAGCCGCTGTTCGTTGTCATCAACAAGGTGGACCGCGTTTTCCCCAAGGAAAAGCTGCTGCCCTTCCTCGAGGAAATGACGGAGCGCATCCCGGCCTCGGGGATAGTGCCGATTTCCGCGCAGGAGTCGGACAACCTGGTGCGCTTGGTGGACCTGGTGGGCTCGCGTCTGCCCGTGTCGCCGCCGCTGTTCGCGGCCGATGTGCTCACCGACCGCGACGAGCCGTTTCACGCCGCGGAGGTGGTGCGCGAGAAGCTGACGCTGAAGCTGCGCGAAGAGCTGCCCTACGGCATCAATGTGCAGATCGAGCGTTTCGTCGACGAAAACAATCGCATCATGATCAATGCGGTCATTTGGGTGGAACGTGCCGGTCAGAAGGCCATTGTGATCGGTCAGGGCGGCGAGCGGCTGAAGGAAATCGGACGTCTGGCACGCATCGAACTCAATGATTTGTGGCAGCGCTCCGTGCACCTCGAGCTGTGGGTCAAGGTCAAGGAAAATTGGGCCGACAGTGAAATGGCCCTACGCCAATTCGGTTACGATAGCCTTTGATGTCTTAAGTTAAGGCGGGAGGGCGGTCATCAAAACGTCGAACACGAGTACGCGGCGTGTCTCGTTGGCGCCGAGCTACGTCCTGCATCAATACCCCTATCGCGACACCAGCCGAATCGTCGAAGTGTTCACGGCCGAGCACGGCCGGGTTTCCTTGTTTGCGCGCGGCGCCGGCGGGCCTAAATCGGCGCTGAAGGGCGTGCTCCGGCCCTTTCAGCGCCTGCTCCTGTCGTGGACCAGCAAGAGTGAGGCGGGCGCTCTGACGGGCGCCGAAATCGATGGAACCGCGACGGCCTACCCCACGGAACGTATCATGAGCGGGTTCTATCTGAACGAGCTGCTCTTGAAGCTGACCGAGCGCTGGGACCCGCATCCGGAGATTTTTCTCTCGTATGACTCGTGCATCGCGGCGCTATGCGCCGGCGAAGGCGAGGAAGCGGCACTGCGCCGGTTCGAGAAGCGCCTGCTGAACGACTTAGGGTATGGTCTGCAGCTCAGTATCACCGATGAAGGGCTGCCGGTGAATCCGGATGGCTACTATCGTGTCGAGGTCGAACGAGGTCCGCAGAGCTGCGTGGCCGAGGCGCCGGGCGCCGTGTATGGGCGATCGTTGACCGATCTCGATGCGGAAGTCTTCGACAGCGCGCGGTCCTTGCGCGATGCCAAGCGAGTGCTGCGCGCGGCGATAGACGCCTGTCTCGATGGACGTTCTCTCAAGTCCCGAGAAGTCATGCTCGCACTGCGGCAGCAGCCTGTCCTGCCGACTTATGCGCCGCGGGTAGAGGAGCTATGAGCGTACAAATGGCGTCTGGAATCGCGCTTGGCGTGAATATCGATCATGTCGCCACCTTGAGGCAGGCGCGGCGCGGGCAGTATCCCGATCCCATACATGCGGCGCTGCTGGCGGAGCAATCCGGCGCGGACAGTATTACCTTGCACCTACGCGAGGACAGACGTCATATTCAAGACCGTGACGTCACCGTCATGCGCGAAGCATTGCAAACCCGCATGAATCTGGAAATGGCGGTGACCGAGGAGATGATAGGCATCGCACAGCGCGTGTTGCCCCAAGACTGCTGTCTGGTCCCGGAATCGCGCGAGGAAATCACCACGGAAGGGGGGCTCGATGTGGCCGGCCTCATGGGCCGGGTGACCGATGCCTGCCGGGCTCTCGGCTCGTCGGGAATCCGGGTATCGCTGTTCATCGATCCGGATACCGCGCAGATCGAGGCCGCTCGGCGCGCCGGCGCGCCGGTGATTGAATTGCACACCGGCGCATATGCCGCCGCGGAGGGCGCAGCCCAGGCGCGCGAGTTCGAACGCCTGCGCGCGGCGTCGAAGCTGGCTGCCTCCATTGGGTTGATCGTGAATGCCGGTCACGGGCTCAACTATCACAATGTCGAACCCATCGCGGCCATACCCGAGATAGTCGAGCTCAATATTGGGCATAGCATCATCGCGCGGGCGGTGTTCGACGGTCTGCCGAAGGCGGTGCGAGACATGAAGGATTTGATGCGCACGGTGCGGCGCGGCTCATGATATTCGGCATCGGCGTCGATGTGTTGAAAGTGGACCGAATCGAGCGCGTGTTCAATAAACACGGCGAGCGCTTCGTCTCGCATTTGTTGATGCCGGCGGAGCGGGCACAGCTGCAGCTCACCAAACGGCCGATACGCTTTTTGGCCATGCGCTTTGCGGCCAAAGAGGCCATCGTCAAGGGCATGGGAACCGGCTTCGCTCACGGCGTTTGGATACGCGATGTGGGTATCGTCCAAAATGCCTGGGGTAGACCTGAGGTGGTGTATTCGGAGCGGGGCACCAAGGTGCGCGACGGACTCGGCATCGGCGACGGCCATGTCACCCTCACCGATGAGGCAGGTCTGGTGGTGGCGGTTGCCGTGCTCATGCGCCGCGAAAAATCATGAACACGCTGGTGTTCGACATCGAAACCGTACCCGACACCGGTCTGGGACGCCGGTTATACGATCTAAAGGACCTGTCCGACGAGCAGGTGGCGCAAATCATGTTCACCAAGCGCCGCCAGGAAACCGGCAGCGACTTCCTGTCGCATGAACAGCATCGCGTGGTGGCGATCTCGGTGGTGATGCGTTCCCGGGATTCCTTGAAGGTATGGAGCGTCGGGGACGAGGCCTCGTCGGAAAAAGAGTTGATCGAGCGCTTCTTCGACGGCTTGGACAAGTTCACGCCGGATCTCGTGTCGTGGAACGGCGCGGGATTCGATTTGCCGGTGCTGCATTACCGCAGCCTCTTGCACAGCGTGACGGCGGCGCGCTACTGGGAGACCGGCGATGGCGACAGCAGCTTTCGCTTCAGCAATTACCTCAGCCGCTTTCATTGGCGGCACATCGATTTGATGGATGTCTTGTCGGGATTCCAAGGCCGCGGGCGTGCCAGCCTGGACGATGTCGCGACGCTTTTGGGTTTTCCGGGCAAAGTCGGCATGCATGGCTCCCAGGTGTGGGAGGTGTATTTGCAAGGCGGCCTCGCGAAGATCCGTGATTATTGCGAGACCGACGTGCTGAATACCTACTTGGTGTTCCTGCGCTTTCAGCTGCTGCGCGGGCATTTGAATGGCACCGAGCATGCCAACGAAGTCGGGCGAGTCCGCAAGTTGCTCCAAGAGTCCCCGGCCGCCCATCTCAAAGAATTCTCCGCAGCATGGCCCGAGGGTTGAAGCTCGGGGAAATTCAGGAAGCCGACGTGCTCGATCTGGCGCACGACGGCCGCGGCGTCGCGCGCGTCGAGGGTAAGGCCGTGTTCATCGAGGGCGCGCTGCCGGGCGAGCGCGTGCGCTTCCGTATTCACAAGCGCCGAAAGCACATGGACGAGGCGGGGTTGGTGGAGGTGGTGATCCCGTCGCCCGATCGGGTCGTGCCGCGCTGCCCGCATTTTGGGCTCTGCGGCGGCTGTTCTTTGCAGCATTTATCGCCGGGCGCGCAGCTGGCAGCCAAGCAGCATCAGCTGCTGGAGAACTTGGAGCGTATCGGCCGGGTAAAACCGGAGCGCGTTCTCGACCCTCTGCGAGGTCCCGAATGGGGCTATCGGCGACGTGCGCGGCTTGGGGTCAAATACGTGACCAAGAAGGGGCGGGTATTGTCTGGCTTTCGAGAGCGCGATAAACCCTATGTCGCGGACCTGCGGCGCTGCGAGGTGGTACTCGAACGCTTTGCGACGTTACCCGAGGACCTGGCCACTCTGGTTTCGACCTTGTCATTGCGCGAGGACATTCCCCAGGTGGAGGTCGCCGCCGGTGACTCTTCAGCGGCGCTGGTATTTCGGGTGATGAAGGCCATTCCGCCCGAGGATGTCGACAAGCTGTTGGCCTTCGGGGTACAGCATGAGGTGCAGATCTTCCTGCAAACCGGCGGCTTGGAGACGGTCAAGCCGTTGCGGGATGACTATCCCGCGCTGACCTACTCCGTGGACTCCGTGAATCGCGTCACACTCGAGTTCGGACCGGTGGACTTCATCCAGGTGAATCGGGACATCAATGTGTCCATGGTTGCCGCAGCAGTGCAGCTGTTGGACCCAGCATCGAGCGATACCGTCCTCGACCTCTTCTGCGGGCTGGGCAACTTCACCTTGAGCTTGGGCGCCCGCGCTGCAAAAGTCGTGGGCGTCGAAGGCGATGCCGAGTTGGTGGCCAAGGCGCGGGCCAACGCTGTGCGCAACGGCATCGGCAATGCCTCGTTCCATGTCGCCAACCTCTTCGAGCCTCAAGGCCTCGGAACTTGGGCCGATGAACCCTACGATCTCGTGCTTTTGGACCCACCTCGCGCCGGCGCGTCTGAAATCATGGTACGTATGGCACATTGGCGGCCGCGGCGAGTCGTGTATATTTCCTGCCACCCAGGGAGTTTGGCAAGGGATGCCGCGATTTTGGTCGAGGAACAGGGGTTCAAATTGGTCGGCGCAGGGGTTATGGACATGTTTCCGCATACGACACACGTCGAATCGATCGCGGTGTTCGAGAGAGGCTCATGAGCTTAGGCCCGCTCATGGTCGATATCGCGGGCACCGAATTGACCCCGGAGGACAGGGAGGTTTTGCGCCACCCGTTGGTGGGCAGTGTCATTCTGTTCACGCGCAATTACCAAAATCCCGCCCAGGTCGCTGCTCTGACCGCCGCGATCCGTGCGGTGCGTAGCCCCCATTTAATGATAGCGGTCGATCACGAGGGCGGCCGAGTGCAGCGTTTTCGCGAGGGATTTACCCGGTTGCCGCCGTCGCGGTCCTTGGGCAGGCACCTCGGCGAGGACCGCCGGGATGGGTTGAATCTGGCCCGGGCCACGGGTTGGCTCATGGCCAGCGAATTGCGGGCAGTGGGCCTGGATTACAGCTTTGCCCCCTGCATCGACTTGGATTACGGCATCAGCGAGATCATTGGCGACCGGTCTTTCGGACGAGAGCCGGATGGCGTTGCCGCCCTGGGCGCGGCCTATATGTTGGGCATGCGCGACGCCGGCATGGCGGCCATAGCCAAGCACTTTCCCGGACATGGTGCCGTGGTGGCGGACTCCCATGTGGCGCTGCCCGTGGATCGGCGCGAGCTCGCCGACATGGAAGAGGATATCCGACCTTACCGGCTGCTCATCGAGAACAATCTTCCCGGGATCATGGCAGCCCATGTGGTGTACCCGGCGGTGGATGCGCTGCCCGCCAGCCTGTCGCGCCGATGGATTAGCAATATTCTGCGCGGCGACATGAGTTTCCATGGCTGCGTCTTCGCCGACGATCTTTCCATGGCAGGAGCGGTGGCCTTCGGCGATATCCTCGAGAGGGCGCGGCTAGCCTACGTGGCGGGCTGCGACGTGCTTCCCATTTGCAACGATCGCGCCGCCGTAGCGACGGTGCTGGACCACTTCAAGCCCGATGTCGCCGCAGCTCCCGCTTCGCAGGCGCGCATGGTGCGCATGCGCGCGCGCGGTGAGCCGCCGGTGGGCCTCGCGGCCGATCCGCATTGGCTGGAAACGGTGCAGCGTGTGATGAATTTGTCCTCCTCTCCACCCCTGGTGCTGACGGAGGGTCAGTCATGAGCGATTTGGAGGAAAGTATGTATCGCCGCCTCCTCGAAAGCTCTCCCGAGGGAACGGTGTTGATCGATGCGCTGAATCCGGAGCATCCGGTGGTGTATGCGAACCCCGGCTTCGAGGCCTTGACGGGCTATGTCGCGGCCGACTTGCTAGGCAAGAATCTACGCATGCTGCAAGGAGACGATCGTGATCAGGACGCGCGCCATCGGCTGCGCGAATCCGTGGCCCGCGGCGAAACCTGCCGAGTGCTGCTGCGCAATTATCGCAAGGATGGAACGATATTTTGGAACGAGATGACGGTGGTGCCGCTGCGCGACGCGGAAGGCCGCGTGACCCATTATGCGGGCCATCACCGGGATGCCGGCGAACGCCTGCGCATCGATCCGAAGCTGGCGCGCGATTCCCTGAGCGGTGCGCAGCAACCCACCTCGGTGGCGGTGCGCGACGATCGTTTGACGGGCCTCTTTACGCTACCGTATCTCGAAGAGCTATTGAAGCGCGATTGGGCTTTGGCGCAGCGCGAAAGCCGCAGCATCGCGGTGTTCGCCATTGATATCGATGCGCTCGATTTGTACAACACGACGTTTGGCCGTGCCGCAGGCGACTCCGCCATTCGCCGCGTGGCCCATTGCGTGTCCGGTTGCCTGCGCCGTTCCAGCGACGTGACCGCGCGCATCGATGGCGGCAGCCTCATGGCCTTCGCACCCGGCGTGACCACCGAACAGGCGATGCGTATGGGCCAAACCATGGCTGAACGGGTGCGGGAGCTGCGCATCCATCACCCGCGATCCGCCGTTCTGCGCTATGTGAGCGTCAGCGTCGGTGTGGCTGCGACGTTTCCGGCCGCCGATGAGGATCCGACCGGGCTGATTGACAAATCTCAGCGGCATTTGAAGCTCGCGAAGCAGTCCGGCCGCAATCAGGCGGCTTGAAATTCCATGCCGTTTTCCCGCGCCATCGTGCGCCCCCCAGGCGCCAATTTCGCCGCCGGATTGACCAGTGCCGGCGAGGGCGCGCCCGACCTTGCCCTAGCGCTCCGTCAACATCAACGCTACTGCGAGGCGTTGCGCACCTGCGGGCTCGACTTGACGCCGCTCAGTGCGGACTCGAGCTATCCCGATGGAACCTTCGTCGAGGATGCGGCCGTCGTCACAGCCAAGGGTGCCGTGATCACGCGGCCGGGTGCCCCCTCGCGTCAGGGCGAGATCGATAGCGTTGCGCGGGGCCTGCGGTCGTTGACGCCTAAAATGCTGCGCATCGATGCTCCGGGCACGGTCGATGGCGGTGACGTCTGCGATGTCGATGGGCATTTTCTGATCGGGGTGTCGGCACGCACCAATGAAACAGGCGCGGGTCAGCTCAAAACACACCTCGAGACGCTGGGCTATCAGGCCAGCATACTCGACATTCGCGCCAGCAAGACGCTGCTGCACTTGAAGACCGGCATGGCCTACGTGGGTGACGGCATCTGGGTTTTGGCGTCGCAGATCGAGAAGGAGTTGAAATTCCTGCTGGATATCCCGATGCCGCAGGTTATTTCCATTCCTCAGCAAGAAAGCTACTCCGCGAATTGCATTCGGGTGAACGATGCGGTGCTGGTCCCCTTAGGCTATGCGTATCTGGCCGCGGAGCTGGAACGGCGCGGCCTCCGGCCGCTGCCGCTCGACATGTCGGAATACAAGAAGATGGACGGCGGACTGTCCTGTTTGTCCCTACGTTTCTGACCGCAAGTGTGAACGACTTCACGTTCCGATAGGTCGATTTAAGGGACTTCCTGAATATAGACAGCCGTTCAGCGGTGCCGCCCGCAATCCTGGTACTAATCGCGTATGAAGGTTCGCACGAAATTGATTTCGGTGCTGGCGCTGTTGTTCGCAGTCATGATCGTTCTCGAAATAGTCATCGAGACTCGCGTGTTGATGCCGAGCTTCGCTGAGCTGGAGCGGGACGACGCCCGCACCTCGCTGAAGCGCGTCGATTCCGCCCTGAATATGGCGCTCGACAGTCTCGAATTGAGCGCCGCCGACTGGGGAAATTGGGCGGATGTTTATCATTTCGTCCAGTCCTCCGATTCCACGTTCCTCAAAGATAACGTCACTCCGTCGGCCCTGAAACAGCTTCAAATCAGTTCCTTGATGATCATTGATTTACGGGGCAATGTCGTCGCCTCGGAAAGCTATGATTTGGATTCCGGGCGGCCGTTGACGTTGGATTTGGCAGCCTCCGGCGCCTTACCAAAAAATTTCCCCTGGTTGGGTAATCTGGCCGCAGGCACTCCCGCGCGAGGGCTCATCAGGACCAGCCACGGCATCATGATGATTGCTTCGGCACCCGTGCTCGATGGCAGCGGCACCGGTGCGACGCGGGGCATGGTCATCATGGGCAAGCTGCTCACGGGACGGCAGTTGCGGCTGATTGGTGCACAAACCCAGGTGGGGTTCGCTCTGCAGCCGTTGGGCGCCTTCAGCGGCACCGAAGATCAACTGATTGAAACCGACGATATGACCCAGGTGTACCGGCGTTACGCCGATGTATACGGCAAGCCCTTGGTCTCTCTGCGAGTGGAAGTGCCGCGCCGAATCACCGAGCGTGGCTCGAGCGCCGTCGCCTATGCCTCCGCCTGCCTCATCGTCGCGGGCGTCGCCGCGCTGCTGCTCTTGGTGCTGGTGGTGAATCGCGTCATTCTGCGTCCGCTGGCACGGGTCACCCAGCATGCGGTGGCCTTGGGCCAGGGGGCGGATCTCACCGCCAGGCTCAATCTGCCCGGCGGCGACGAACTTGCCGTGCTGGCTCGGGAGTTCGACGGCATGGTTGAGCGCGTCGCCGACTCGAGGCGTCAGCTGGTGGACCAATCGTTTCAGTCGGGCTTCGCCGAATTGGCGAAAGGCGTGCTGCACAATCTCGGCAACGCCATGACGCCTCTCGGGGTCAGGCTCGCCAAGTTGGGCGAACGGCTGCGCGATGCGCCCATCGAAGACGTCGAACTCGCCGTGACGGAACTCGAGCGCGAGGAGCGCGATTCGCCGCGCTACTCGGACCTGCAGGAATTCCTCCGTCTCGGCTGCCGCCAACTCGGGACGTCGCTGAAAGACTCGCAAGCGGATGTGATGGTGATTCAGCGTCAGGCCGTCATCGTGCAGACCTCATTGACCGACCTGATGCGCTCGACACGCAACGATGCCGTGGTGGAGTCGGTGCGGCTTCCCGATCTGGTATCGCAAACTCTGGAGATCGTTCCGGATTCCTGTCGGCAACGCCTGACGGTGGAAACGGATGAGTCGCTGCGCAAGGTCGGCGTGGTGCACGTGGGCCGCACGGTACTACGCCTGGTATTGCAGAATCTGATCATCAACGCCGCCGATTCGGTGCGCGACGCCGGCCGCGAGAAGGGCGTGTTTCGCGTCGCGGCGGAAATCGTGCAGCACTCGGGATTCGAGCACCTACACCTGCGCTGCGAAGATGATGGCGTGGGCATTGCCGAAAGCAATCTCCAGCGCGTCTTCGATCAGGGATTTTCCACCAAGCCTCGCGACACCAACTACGGCATCGGTCTGCATTGGTGCGCGAACGCCGTGGCTGGTCTGGGCGGCCGCATCTGGGCTGCGAGCGAGGGTCCCGGCCGTGGCGCGTCCATGCATTTGATGCTGCCATTGAATATTCGTTCTCCACAGATCGCCACCTAAAAGAACAGAGGCCAATCCCCGTGTCCAAAGAAGCCCGACCCGCCATTCGAGTCCTCATCGCGGATGACGAACCCGAAGTGCGCGATGCCTACCGGCAGATCCTGCTCGAGGCGGATATGAGCGGTGAAACGGCGATGTTCCGCGATCTGAAACAGCGTCTCTTCACCAAGTCGGGCGAGTTTGCGTTGAAACAGCCCACCGCCAGCCACACCACCTTTGCACCCGTATTCTGCGCCGGCGCCGAAGCGGCGGTGGCGGCGGTGCGCGAGGCCATCGCCGCCGAGTCTCCCTTCGCCGTGGCCTTCCTCGACATGCGCATGCCGCCGGGCCCGGATGGGGTATGGGCCGCCGCGCGCATTCGCGAGCTGGATCCCGCGATCGAGATCGTATTGTGCACCGCCTATTCGGACGTCGATCCGGCTGAGGTGGGAGGCATGGTGCCGCCGGAGGAGAAACTGTCGTATTTGCAGAAGCCGTTTCACCCGCACGAGATCCGGCAGATGTCCATTTCCCTGGCGAGCAAATGGCGGGCTGAACACCGCATCGTCAAACTGGCTTACTTCGACCCCCTGACCGGCCTGCCGAATCGGGAACAGTCGCGCGGCCGGTTGGGCAGCACCCTGGCGACGGCCAAGACTCAAGCATGCATGCTGGCGGTGCTGTACCTCGATCTCGATAACTTCAAACGAGTCAACGATACGCTGGGACATGCCGTCGGGGATGAGCTCCTGCGATTGGCCGCGTCGCGTCTGCGGCATTCGCTGCGCGCCGACGAAACGCCGCAGTCCGATGGCCTTGCGTCACTGCGCTCCAGCCATGTGGGCCGCTTGGGCGGCGATGAGTTCATCGTGATCCTCCCCCATGTACGCTCGGCCGACGAGGCGTCCGCGGTCGCCGCGCGGTTGATTGCGGATTTGAAGGCGCCCATGCGTCTGGACTTGCACACCCTCGTGGTCACACCGAGTATCGGCATTGCCATGTACCCGTCGGATGGCGTGGACGTGGATACGCTGCTGCGCAATGCGGATCTGGCCATGTATTTTGCGAAGCGCAAGGGCCCGGGAATATATGCCTTCTTCGACGCCGCCATGAACGATGCAGCGCGGCATCGCTTTACCCTCGAAGCCAAATTGCGCGGCGCGCTGGAGCGCAACGAATTTTCATTGCATTACCAGCCGCAATTCGATGTCAGCAGCGGCGTCGTTGCCGGTATGGAGGCGCTGCTGCGCTGGACGCACGATGAATTGGGTGTCGTGCCGCCGAATGACTTTATTCCGGTGGCCGAAGAGACCGGACTCATTATACCCATCGGAGAGTGGGTGCTGCGTACCGCCTGCCGTCAGGCAATGGAGTGGGTGAACGAAGGTCTGCCGGTTGCGCGCATTGCCGTCAATGTATCCGGCCAGCAGTTCGTGTTGAAGGATTTTCCGCTGACCGTGGCCTCCATCATCAAGGAAACTGGCATTACCGCCTCGATGCTGGAATTGGAAATCACCGAGTCCGTGGTGATGAAGGATGAGGCGTGGGCGGAAGTCGCCTTGCGCCAATTGAAAGACCTCGGCGTGCAGTTGGCCATCGACGATTTCGGCACCGGCTATTCCAGCTTCGGGCGGCTGCGCAATTTCGCGGTGGATCGTTTAAAAATCGACCAATCGTTCATTACCAGCTTGATGGATTGCAGCGACGATCGCGCGATTGCCGCGGCTATCATCGCCATGTCGCGATCGCTGCGCATCAAAGTGACCGCAGAGGGCGTGGAGAGCTTCCCGCAGCTTCTGTTCCTGCAAGAACACGAGTGCCAGGAAGCGCAGGGGTTTCTCTTCAGCCGGGCGTTGCCGGCACCCGACGCGCACAAGCTGTTGCGTCGCGCTGCAGAAGCGGTCGGGGGCAGCCGGACGCAGCGTCTGCGCCATTTGATCGGCTAGCTTGGGACGATGGGCTGCGGCCAATGCCACGAATGCCACTATCGGTGGCCGGCGGCCTTCCACTCGTTGAGGAAGGCACTGACGGCCTCCGACTGCATGCCGCGCATGGCTTCGAACTCGCCGGTCTTTTGACTGAACAGCAGCCTGCCATCGGCATCCAGCACCGCGAGCGCGGGAACCCCCTTGCGCAACGGAATCTCATAGCGTTCGGTAATGTCCACGTTTTGATCCATGCGCCCGATATTCACATGGACCAGCACGAAGTTGGCGTCCAGCAGGGGCTTATTGGACGCGTCGTGAAAGTAGGTATCGAGGACGTGGCAGTCCGGGCACCAGTTGCCACCAAAATCCAAGATGACGCGTTTGTGAGAGCTCTTCGCCGTCTGTAACGCGGCGGTAATATCAGCTTTCGCCTGGTCCGGCTCCGGATAGAGATTCTGCCTATCGGCATGAGCCGAGAAGCAGAGGGCCAGCATGGGCACTATCAACAACTTAGCGATTTTCATGGCGCAAACTATCCCGTAAATGGTCGGCCGAGTCGAGAGCGGCGGTTGTGGGCATACGCCTACGAGGAATAGCGCCGCAGACGTAGGGGGCGATGCGGCGTTGAACGCGGTTTAGGGATATAGTCCTCCGTCCTATAGAACGAGGGGAAGGTCATGCCCGATCGTACCCCGATCGACGGGCCCCAAAAAGTGAATTGCTTCGGCCGCCCGGCGCCGGCCAGTGTGCGTACGCGCGCACCGAATGTCAGGTCGGAAGCCGTGCCGGCACGGGACAACAAGCCATTTCTGGGTGTCGGCCGTAAAAGTTCACGGGTGCGGCGCCTTGATTCCCGAGGCTCCTCGAACAAGTAACCTGTATCATTACCGGTCCCGCAGCGCCGGACCGGCGCCGTCGGATCAAGTACCATAAGGAGTTTCAATGACGACCATTACGCTGCCGCCGCTACCCTGGGCCGACAACGCGCTTGACCCGGTCATATCTGCCAACACGATCAGCTTCCACTATGGAAAGCACCACAAGACCTATGTGGACAACGTGAACAAGATGATCGCGGGAACCGAATACGCGGACATGCCGCTCGAGAAAATCGTGACTGCCACGGCCGGAAAGGCCGACAAAGTCGGTATTTTCAACAACGCGGCGCAGGTGTGGAATCACACCTTCTATTGGAACAGCCTGCGGCCGCATGGCGGCGGCGAGCCTCCCGCTGCCGTGAAGCAAAAGGTCGAAGCGGCCTTCGGCAGCGTCGATGCTTTCAAGAAGGAAATGTCGGCAGCAGCGGTGGGACAGTTCGGAAGCGGCTGGGCCTGGCTGGTTGCCGAAGGCGACAAGCTCAAAATCGTCAAGACTGCCAATGCCGAGACGCCAATTACCCAGGGCCTCAAGCCGCTGCTCACCATCGATGTGTGGGAGCATGCCTACTACCTCG
>Ga0302311_10004607_pt1 | contig 14809 bp, 13 predicted proteins | sample III_Palsa_N1_3_FD_200449 | JGI IMG/M metagenome (GOLD analysis project Ga0302311, IMG submission 200449) | Peat permafrost microbial communities from Stordalen Mire near Abisko, Sweden - III_Palsa_N1_3 | ecosystem: Environmental > Terrestrial > Soil > Palsa > Peat permafrost | place: Sweden... | reverse complement strand
ATCAGATAATGGTCCATGGTGGCCGGCCCCGCTCCGCCTGACCCGGACTCCGCTGGCGCTCCGTCTTCTCGCGTGCCCCGGGAAACCGTTCCTGACTGGGCACCAGACTACCGCATCCGACCCCGCGATGGGTGCGTTTTGGTGTAGCATCATCCGCTAGAGGGAAGTCCCTTCAAAGCTGCTTCAATCAGATGATGCACTGTGTAGGATCAGGAATGCAAGCGCACCCCTCCCCCTGGATACCCCGGCTGATCATCTCGCGCCGTGGATTCCGCTGCGATGACACCGAGAAGGGAACGCCGATATGCCGGTGAAGCTCCGTGAGCACCAGATCGAAGCGATTGACGCCATCATTCGCGGACTGGACGTCCCGCCGGGAAGGCGTATCCCGCCGAATGGTTTGCGGGCGCAGGTGCACGCTGCCTGCGGAACGGGAAAGACGGTCATCGCTGCGGCGTCCGCGAAAAGGTTGGTGCCGCACGGGCGGATCCTGGTCCTGGTGCCGACGCTGGACCTGCTGGCGCAGACCGCGCGGGCCTGGCGGGAGGTCGGGCACACGGGGCCGGCCGTGGCGGTGTGCTCGCTGGACGACGACACCGAGCTGTTCTCGCTGGATGTGCGGTGCACCACCAGCCCGCCGCAGCTGGCGCTGTGGCACGGCACGGGGCCGGTTCTCATCTTCGCCACCTACTCCAGCTTGGGTGTGCTCTCGGAGGCGTTCGAGGGCGTGTACGGGCAGCGTCTGGCCCAGCTGGACCTCGCCTGTGTCGATGAGGCCCACCGCACCTCCGGCAGTCTGGGGAAGGCGTGGGCGGAGATCCACGACCAGGCCGCGATCCCGGCCGCCAGGCGCTTGTATCTGACGGCGACTCCGCGGATTTGGAAGGAGCGGGCGACCCCGCCGTGGGAGGTGCGGGAGGGCTACCGGCACGAGCGGCTGCCGGAGGAGATGGCCGCGAGCATGGACGATGAGCGGATCTTCGGCCCGGTAGTGTGGCGGCTGACCTTGGCCGATGCGGTGGCCAGGGGTTTGCTGGCGCGGTATCAGATCATCGTGATGGAGCTCGAGGACCCGGTGGTCACCCCGGAGAAGCTGATGAGCCCCGAGCGCCGCCAGGAGGAGATCCGCGGGCAGCGAATGGGCGCGCTGCACGCGGCGCTGCTGCGGACCATGGCGGACCACCAGTTGCAGACGTGCATCACCTTCCACCACCGGACGATAGAGGCACAGGCCTACTCGGCCGGCCTTCCGGCGGTGGCGAAGAAGCTCCACGACTCCGACGCGGACAAGTACCCGTCGAAAATCTGGGCGGACTGGCTGATGGGCGAGCACACCCCGGAGCATCGGCGCCGGGTGCTGGCGGAGTTCGGGCGCAGCGCGCGGCGGGCGATCTTGTCGAACTGCCGCGTTTTGGGTGAGGGTGTCGACATCCGGGCGGTGGACTCGGTGGCTCTGTTGGACCCCAAGGGCGCGCCTCATGACATCGTGCAGGCGATCGGGCGGGCGCTTCGTCAGCAGCCCGGACAGGGCAAGCTGGCGTCGCTGATTGTGCCGGTGTTTTTGGCTCCGGGTGAGGCTCCCGAGGACATGTTCACCTCGGGGAGTTACCGGCCGTTGGTGAATGTGCTGACCGCGCTTCGGGCTCACGATGAGCAAGCGGTGGAATTGCTGGCGATCCCGCAGGAGGAGCAGCAGAACAGCGTGGACCCATCGTTTGATATCGGGGAAGCGCCGAAGGAGGGTGAGCAGGAGAACCGGTTGTTCCTGCGCTTTTCGGTGCCGCGTGACCCGGTGACGGTCGCGCAGTGGGTTTCTTTCAACATCATCGACACGGAGCGGCTGGACTGGATGCACGGGTACGCGTCCGCACAGAAGTTCGTGGCGCGAGAGGGTCACCTCCGGGTGCCGTTCGGGCACCGGGAGGGCCCGTATCCGCTGGGGCAGTGGATCTCCGAGCAGCGCAAGAGCTACGGGGCGAGCCAGATGCTCGGCAAGCGGGTCAAGCAGTTGGACGCGTTGGGGATGATCTGGGACGCGGCGGAGTTCGCGTTCGAGGAGAACCTGGCGGCGGCGAAAGCGTACTTCGAGGACCACCGCACGCTGGCGGCTCCGCGCTCGGCTGCGGCGCTGGACAAGCCGGTGGGGCAGTGGCTGTCCAACCTGCGCCGTCCCGGCGCTCTGGCCAACCAGAGCGAGCGTGAGGCCGCCCTGGTGGCGATCGACCCGGACTGGAACCCGGACTGGCCGCTGGACTGGCAGCGGCACTACGCCGGGGTCCGCGAGTGCGTCACTGAGCTGGGGGCGGACCTGGTGGACCTGGAGCCCGGGGTGACGATCCACGGGCACGACGTGGGCCGGTGGCTGGAGCGGCAGCGCCAGCACATCGTCTGGCAGGGCCTGATGCCCGGCCAGCGCGAGCGCCTGGCGGCCCTGGGAGTCGAGCCGTTCCCACCCGCCCCGGCCACGGAGCAGCAGCCCGTCCGGAAGGCTGCTGGGGGCCGTTCTACGGCGTTCTCGCGGGGTGTGGCGGCTCTCGCCCAGTACCACGCTCGGACCGGGTCGCTGGTGGTCCCCAGGAGCCATGAGGAAGAGGTCATGGGCGGTCCGGAGGATGGGGCACGAGTGAAGCTGGGTGTCTGGTTGAGCAACACCAAGAGCCGCCGGGACAAGCTGACGCCGGAGCAGCTGGCGCAGCTGGCAGAGCTGGGGCTGACGTGGTGACGCCGGGAGTGGGGGCGCTGGAGCGCAGCGAGGAGCCGATCCACCGGGTCGGGCAGTATCAGCAGCACCAGGGCGATGCCGCACTGCGGATCGTGGAGGTGCTGACGTGGGCCGGGCTGGACCCGGAGGAGGTGGACGAGCTGCTGTGCTCGGTGGAGGCCGGCGCCATCGCGGGGGTTCAGTGCATCGCGGTGGAACTGGCCTACGGTCCCCGAGACCGCGGGGAGGAGTACGAGGCCGCGTGGACGGCTGGTGCCCGGCGGATCAGCGACTTCATGGTGGAGAGCGCGGACCGCGCCTACGAGCGTCGCGGACAGGCCGCGAACGCGCTCCAGGCCATCGCCTACTGGCGGCAGCGCCTACACGAGCAGCAGCTCGCGCAGGACCAGGCCGCCATGGAAGGAGCCGACCGTGGCTGATCCGGTGACCGGTGAGCTGTACAACGAGCGGTTCAACTTCGGGCAGGCCGCGGTGGAACAGCCGGAGGCGGAGGTGGCGCACCTGGAGGCGGTGCTGCTGGACTTCACGGTGGAGTTGGCGCGGACGGTGCTCTGGGACGGCCCGGACGGCCGGGGCGAGGACTTCGATCGGGGCTGGAACGAGGCGTGCGAGGCGGTCCAGGAGCGCTTGAGCAAGCGGTTGGCGATGGTACTGGCATCCCGTGGGAACCTGGCCCGGCATGGACAAGGTGGAGCCGCTGCGGGGCAGATCAGCAGGTTCGCGCCCGGTGGTGGGCCAGGTACTGCCAGCATCGGAGACGGGCGCTGTCGAAGTGGAGAGGGGTCGTGATGGGCAGGTTCGACAACGCCGGGTTGCTGCTGGGACGCGGGCCGGCGACAGAGCGGATGGCGGCCCTGTGCCGGTTCTCCGGCCGTCCCGGCGGCGCCGACAGCCCGGTCCTCCTGGCGCTGCTCGCCAACGCGGCCGCCTTCGCGGAGCAGCTGGCGTCGGTGGGCGAGGTGGCGGAGCTGATGGAGCTGTGGGAGGTGGGCCACCTCTACGGCTGGCCCGTCTACGACAACGTCACCAGGCCCGAGCTGAGCGCGCCGACGCTGGAGGTCGTCGGGCAGTTGCGGACGCTGCTGGAGCAGCTGACCGGCGAGCAGCTGCGGGAGATCGGGATCGCGCTGGCGATCCCGCACGAGATGGTGGGCATGGCGCTGGAGTTCGTGGAGGAGGCCGCCGCGCCCCGCGTGTTCCACGGCGGAACGATGGACGGCTTCGCCCTGGAGGAGCGGCTGCAGGAGGAACGGATCGGCGGCCAGGTCGACGTGGCGGTACTGGAGGCCCCGGCGGACTGGCCGCAGTTGCTGCGCGCCGCAGTGGTGCTGGCGCTGGTGTGGGAGGTCGCGGATCTGGTCGGGCAGCTCGCGCAGTTGTCCGTACTGGAGGCCCTGCCGGCGGCATTGCTGTGGCAGGGACCGCGCTCGGACCATGGCTGCACCAGCGCCCTGGTGCCGGACACTGACCAGTTGGCCTGGGCGAGGTTCGAGCCGAGGGAGTACGAGGGCCGGCCACTGTGGGCTGCGGCCCTGGTGCAGGAGCGGTTCCAGTGGTCGGTCGGCTGGACCGGCTCCGAGGGCGAGCGCCTGTGGTTCAAGGGTGGGACGACCGCGAGCATGGACGCCGCCTGCTGGAATGCCGAATGCACGATGCAGTGGCTGCTGGCCCACCGGTATGAGGTGACCAGTCCGCAGAACGGCGAGCCGCTGATCCTGCGCGGCTGACCACCAACGCCAGATCGGCTGGGTGTAACGCGGTAAGTGTCCTGTCGCAGCCAAGGCTGACCGATCTCACCGAAGTCTGACGACCCTTCGCGCCATTGTGTGGCTGCGAGTTCCTCATGCCCCAGCGTCCATCACGCGCTTCAGAAGGCCACAGACACAGTCATGTCGCCGCCAGGAGGATGGCTGTGTAGTGGGCGGTGAAGGCGGTGATGGTCAGGGTGTGGAAGACCTCGTGGAAGCCGAACCAGCGCGGCCAGGGATCAGGGCGTTTGAGCGCGTAGACGACGGCGCCCGCGGTGTAGAGCAGGCCACCGGCGATCACCAGTACGACCACTGCGGTGCCGCCGCTGCGGGCGAAGTCGGGCAGGTAGGCGACCGCTGCCCAGCCCAGGGCGATGTAGCACGCGGTGTAGAGCCAGCGCGGTGCCGTGATCCACCAGACGCGGAACGCAACGCCGACCACAGCACCCGCCCACACCAGGGACAGCAGGACCGCCTGCTGTCCGGCAGGCAGCAGCAGCACCGCCAGGGGCGTGTACGTGCCCGCGATGATCAGGAAGATGTTCGCGTGGTCCAGCCGCCGCAGGACCGCCTCGCCCCGCGGACCCCATGTCCCGCGATGGTAGATCCCACTGGTTCCGAACAGCAGCAGCGCGGTGAGCGCGAACACCGAACACGCCACCGCTGCGGCTGTCGAGCGCGCCACAGCGACCAGGACGATGCCGCCGACCAGCGCGAGGGGGAACATCCCGGCGTGCAACCAGCCGCGCATCCGGGGCTTCAACAATGCCGCCGCGCGCTGCACGCGGCCGTCCGGGCCGGGAGCTCCCTGGCCCGCGGTCAGCCGTCCGGTCGTGCCGGCGGTTGCGACGCCGGAGTGGGGCTGGGGATCGCGTCCGTGCGCCGACAGCTGGGTGTCTTCGGTGGTCATGTGCTCACGCTGCGGGTCGGTGGTGTTCGGCGTTGATGCGCATGGCTTCTTCGAGTTGGTCTTCGAGGATGACGATGCGGCAGGCGGCCTCGATGGGGGTGCCCTGGTCGACGAGTTCGCGGGCGCGGGCGGCGATGCGCAGCTGGTAGCGGGAGTATCGGCGGTGGCCGCCGGCGGAGCGCAGCGGGGTGATCAGGCGCGCGTCCCCGATGGCGCGCAGGAAGCCCTGAGTGGTACCGAGCATCTCGGCGGCCCGGCCCATGGTGTAGGCGGGGTAGTCGTCGTCATCGAGACGGCCGAACGAGTCGTCTGCTGTCATCTGTCCCTCTTTCTGTACAACGCGTGGAGGGGCCCTGGTGCCGTGTGGCACCAGGGCCCCGAAGGAACTGCTACACCATCCGCCGGCCCTGGAACTGCGCCGGCCCTCTGTTTCCGCGTATCCGACCTGGCTGCTGTCGGGTGTGCGGGGATCGCGGTTGCTTGACCTCAGACCACCTCACTATCGATGCCCTGCGGTACCCGGGCTCAAGACTTCCGCCCGGGCGATCCTGATGATGCCTGGTTCCTCCGTTCATCCCTCTGGGATCGATCACTTGCCTGCTGCTGTACTGCTTTCGTGTCGTACTGCTGTTGTTGCGAACTGCTCAGTGGCCTGTCGTAGCACCGCTCTTCGGCAGCCAGCCCCGTCTCCCTACCTACGCCTACCCGGGTTGGAACCCCACTGCCGAACCTCCCGGTGCGCGCGTCCGCAGCCGACGCCTTCACCGAGGTACTACCACTCAACTTCACCGCTGCGACCTGCACCTGCGGTCCTGCCTGGTGGCGGCCCCTGATCACTGCGGGCCACCCGGTCCGGTCGTCAGTCCCGTCACCGTCCTGCAACTGCCCTGGCTCCAGAACTCCACCACCGCACCGTCCTGCAACTGCACTTGCGGGTCCTGCTGCCCGGCAGTTCGTATCTGCCAGGCCCTGCCGTCTTCTTGGCTACGAGAGAAACCATAACCACACCACCGGCCAATGTCTACTCCAGCCACCATAGATTTTTCGGTGCCCGAGCCAGAGGTAACCTGCCGCACCTAACGAGAGGGACGCTGGGCCTATGCCGTCTTCCCGCACCCTTGCGGACAGGTCTGTTCGCAGGGATCACTTCTCGACTTCGGGGCAGGCTGCCGTCGGCGGGACCGTCGGGGACCTTCGCCGGTACGCCTTTCACCCCGGAGGGGTTGCCATGGGCTACAGCCATGCCGGTAGGAAGCGGCCCGCGTCCTGTTCCTGCGGCGCCGTGGGCACGCGGTGAGTGTTCTGCTGCTGGAGAGCGAGGACGTGGCATGGTTCCGCGACAGCCTCACCGGTGCCCGGGTGGCAGCCACGCGGCTCGCCGGACGGGTCGGGCTCAGTGAGCACCGGGCCGGCGAGGTCGCCCTGGCGGTGTCCGAGGCCGCCTCCAACCTGGCCAAGCACGCGGTGGCCGGGTCGATCGTGCTGCGGATCGTGCGGACCGAACAACGTGCCGGGATCGAATTCCTGGCCATGGACACCGGGCCCGGTATGGCGGACGTGGCCGCCTCGATGCGCGACGGCCGCTCGACCGCCGGCACGCTGGGCATCGGGCTGGGCATGATCGCCCGGCTCGCGGACACCTTCGACCTGCACTCCATCCCCGGCCAGGGAACCGTCATGCTGGCGCGCTTCTGGCCACGGCGCGTCGGGAGCACCACAGCGTCCAGCGGTGGGCCGGCGCAATCCGTGGTGGAAGGAGTGACGCGGCCCATCAGCGGAGGCCAGGAGTGCGGGGACGGCTGGGCAGCACGCTGGGACGATGCCGCGACATCAGCGCCCGGGCTTCACCTGCGTGACGCCGTGGCGGACCCGCGGGCCGGTGTTCCGGAACCGGCCGCGCCAAAGAGCGACCGGCCCCCCGGGGGACACGCCTCTGCTGCGTCCGACTCGCGCCGGGCGGCCCTGGTGATGCTCTGTGACGGACTGGGCCACGGCCCCCTGGCGCTGCTGGCCGCCCAGGCCGCGATCCGCGCCTTCCGCACCAGCAGCAGCCGATCACCCGACGAGGCCGTCAACGAGATCCACCAGGCCCTGACCGGCACCCGGGGCGCCGCCGTGGCCGTGGCACGCATCGAACCAGACCAGCAACGGGTGCTCTTCTGCGGGGTGGGCAACATCGCTGCCGCCGTCGTGACACCCGCATCCAAGACCACCCTGCCCTCGGCACCCGGGACCGCCGGACACCAGCAAGCGACCCCGCGTACCTCCACCCACCCCCTACCGCCCGGCAGCGCACTGGTCATGCACTCCGACGGCTTGAGCGAGCGATGGAAACCCCAGGAACTTCCCGGACTCCTCCAACACTCCCCTGCCGTGATCGCAGGCCACCTCCTGCGCAGCGCCGGCAAGTACCACGACGACGCCTCCGTCGTTGTGGCCAAAGGGCTGTGGTGATCACACCACTTCTGGCAGAGCCGGCCAGGCTGGCAGCCCCTTTGATGATCACGCCAGATTGCCTGGCAAAGATGCACGTGCATGCGCTCGCAGGCGGCATCCGTGGCGGATGTACGGATCCACCAGCACTCCGCGAAGGATCTTCGACGTGACGCACGGCCGCCCAGGGAAGCCGTTCAAGCACGATGAGAAGGTGGCAAGTATCGGGATCGGCGCAGGACCGTGCCGGGCGGTCAGCCTTCGGCGAGACGAATGAGCAGCCGTCGGCTTCGGCGAGATCGGTCAGAGTTCGGCGAGACCGGACAGTAAGGACAGCGGCCGCTCGGATGGCCGTCGGTGCAGGTCAGGGGTGTAACACGCCGCCGCGTTACACCCGGTGTTACACCGCGCGTTACACCCGCGGGGACCTGACGTCACATCAGCTTCGGGGCCTTCGCCGAGGGCCTGCCCTCGGTCCGGCGGCTGCCGTGCTCGTCCTGCGGATTGAGCGTACTACGCGGGACCGACCGTCAGCGGCACTTCGGTGATCTCCAGTCCGTCGGTGTCGATGACGTACTCGTCCTCGTCCCGGCCCCGGTTGTGGGCGAGCAGCGCGGTGGGCGGGGCGAGGGTGCGGAACATTCGGCCCGTGCTGGGGCGGCGGGCGCCGGTGCCGGCGGCGTAGCCCTGGGCCACGGCCTGGCGGGTGGTCCAGGACCAGTCGGTGCGGCGTTCGGGCACGCTGCCGCGCCACAGCTCCACCGGGCCGTCCGGCCGCTTCGCGGGTCGGCCGTCGACGGTGAACCCGGCGGCGGAGAACAGCTGCCGCCACAGGGGCCGGTCCAGGGCGGCGTCCGGGTACTCGGCCATGCTCCACACCCGGCCGATGTGCCCGGCCAGGGTGCCCACCTCGATCACCTCGCCGAACCAGGCGTCGAACAGCAGCGCCGGACCGTCCAACCGCCCGGCCAGCAGGAGCAGCGCGGCGAAGCGCTCGGTGGAGAGCAGCTCGCGGTGGTCGGCGGCCTGGGCGACGGCGGCGAACGCCTCCGCCTGGAGGTCCCGCACCGGGAGCAGGGGCACGGTGGGCGGGCTGGTCGCCTCGGTCATGGGTTCCGTCCGTGGGGTCGGTTCGCTGCCCAGGCTATCGAGACCCGGGCCCGGGCTGGGCCCGTTCGAGGGGAGCGCGGCCTGGCAGGCTGGGCGGTGGTCGTCCCCGGTCACCAGGTCGAGGTCCGGGGGCGGCTGCTCAGCGTTTCGGCGCGCGCCGAAACAGGGCGCGTGCCAGGCCCAGCGGCTTAGCGTCCAGCTCGTCCTGGGCCAGGTCCGCGGCTCGCTGGGCGGCGGCTTCCCGCTCCCGCTGGTCCCGGGCTTCGTCTTCTTCGGCCGTCCGGCGGGCCCAGTCCTCCAGCTCACGTTGCCGCCGCTCGCCCGCGCACGGGGTGCACTCCTTCCCGGCCAGGTGGGTGGTGCCCTCGGGGATCTCGTCCGGGTGCCGGCCGCAGGTGGGGCAGCGGCGCTTCTCCTGGAGCTCGCGCTGCCGTTCCGCGTTGCGGGCGCGTTCGGCCTCGCGGCGCCGGTCGTACGCGGCGCGGGTGTCCCAGTTCTTCAGCGCCTCCCCGAGGGAGTGCTCGCCCTGGCGTCCGTAGCGGGTCCACACCGGGCCCATCGGGCCGTGCTGCTTCAAGCGGGCCAGGGTGGTGGCGACGACCGGGATGGCGTCCTGGTAGGACAGCCAGCTGTCGTGGTCGTACTGGTTGGCGCTGGTGCGCACCGGCTCCCAGTACTCGCGGGTCAGCTCCCCGATGGTGGCCAGCCTGGTCATCAGCGCCTGCTCGGACACGGGCCGGTCGGCGCGGCCGGTGAACACGATGGCCAGCGGCGGGTAGCCCTCCCTGCCGTGCCCGGGGTACATCTGCTTCCACATCGGCACCGACTTGGGAACGTCGTCGGTGCCTGCGCGCGGTTCGTCGTTGCGGACCTGGCGGCGGTACAGCTCGCGATAGTTTGCGCACTTCGTCATCAGGCGCGAGGTCTGCATGCCGTAGCGATCCAGCTCCAGCATCAGCACCGAGACCCCCGGGCCCGGGGCGCGCAGCAGGGCGTCCGGGATGACCTTGCGGCCTCCGCCGAGCGGGTGGGCTGCCTCGGTGGACCAGTCCCCGATCGCGCTGATCCCGCCTGCGCCGCCCGGCTCGGTACCACCGTGGATGAAGGCGATGATGGACTCGTTGACCGCCAGGGCGTGGCCGCCGCCGGTTTTGCCCGCACCGGAGGCGGTGCCGCCCATCTCCCGGCTGTCCTCCAGGACCGCGCTGGCGGCCTGCAACCCGGCCTTGCCCCGCAGCAGCCACAGCCCCCGCCGGTCGTTGAGCCTGTCGCTGTCGCCCGTCTCCGCGGCCGGGGTTTCGTCGGGGCCGGCGGTCTTCCGACCGGGCATCTTCCTCGGCTTCTTGTCGACGGCACGGCCCTCACACACCACCAGCTGGTGCAGCTCCAGGTCCCGCAGCGTCGCACGGATGAACCGGTCGCTGCTGGCACCCGGGCGCGTGATCCGCTGGATCTGCAACGGGGTGGCGACCTTCAGCACGCCCAGCACCTCCAGGACGTCCCCGCGCATCGGCCCCGTCGACTTGTTCGGCCACTCGCTCGACGCCGCGTACGCCTTGGCCTTCCTCCGGCCCTTGGACGCCTCTGGAACGCCTTCTACGGCTCCGTCCCGGCTCCCCTGGTCCGATCCGGTCAGCTCTGCCCCGTCGTCCGCCTGTGCCATGCCCTGTGCCTCCCCGCCGCCGTTCTTCCGCTCCCGCGTCACTCGGTCACCCGCGCTCGCCGATCACAGAACCCTGCCTCCCGGACCTGACCGACACCACGCTGATCTCCACCACCGCGCTGCCGACTGACCTTCACCCCGCTCCGCCGCTCCGCTCTCGCTCTGCTGCTCTGCTCCGCCGTCACGTTCATGCCCAGCTTCACCGCCTCCGCCGCACCGCCGCTTTGACGACACCTCACTCCCGCTCCGCCGCCGCATCCGCTCCAACCGACCAGCTCCGCCCCGCCGCCCCCGCCACGACTCACGCCCGCTGAACCGACGCCGGAACGAACCCGATGCACGCCCGCCCGCTCCCCAGAACACCAGCGGGAAGGGCGAAAGAGGGTTGTTGGCGGTCGGGTTTTCCCTCTGTCCATCGACTGACCTGCAAAGATACGCCGATGCGACGGGAAATCCCACGGTAGGGGGAACGGTAGGGAATCCGGCAGGGGCTGCGGCGGAGGATACGGCGGGGGCCTCACCGCCGAACCGGGCCCGTCTTTCGACGCACACGCGCTGCCGGGCCGCTTCGATCCTACCCGCGCTCCCTTGGTCCGGAACGGGTATCCGCCGCGCTGTCAGGGCCCGCTCGTAGGATCTGGGCCGTGCCCGAGAACCCCGTCCAGCAGCTCCCGACGACTGACCGGCAGTGGGACGCCCTCGGCCTGCTCCGGCGTCTGCACGACCAGGCTGTGCCCGCTGGACGCGGCACCGAGGGCCTGCACCTGGCCACCCTCAAGCCCCTCGCCGCAGTAGGCCTGGTCGACCTGGACGAGTCCGGCGAGCCCGACCGCCGCGGCCGCCAGTGGACCGCCGCACTAACCGAGGCCGGCCACCGTGCCCTGGACCAGGACGAGCAACCCGACTCCTGAACCGGCTGCTGCAGCAGCCGGTTACTCCGTGCCCGGTTGCTCGCTGCTGCGGTTGCTCGCGCGGCTGCACCCGACCCGCTGCTCGGCTGCTGCACGGCGAGCAGCAGCCGAGCAACCGGCACCGGGGCGCAGCAGCAAGGGGGTAACCGGCGCAGCGGTTGCTCCGCTGCATCCGGTGAAACCGGGGTTTCCTGGTCGCGCTGACATGGCCGACATGGCTGACATGGAAAAACGGGCCGGGCCGCTCTGAGCCTCATTTCCGCAGGTCAGGCCCGACATGTACCGGCTTCATGTCAGCGGCCATGTCAGTCCATGTCAGTGCGCCATGTCGGTCCATGTCACCGCGCAGCAGCGGAGCAACCGCCCAGCCGCACCGACGCCGCTGCACCGCGCCGGTGGCGCAGCAGCGGTGTAACCGAAGCCGAGCAACCGACTTCTCCGGGCAGCAGCAACCAGGTGCAGCAACCGGGTAACCACGGCAGCGTGCAACCGAGCAACCGGCGCAGCAGCAACGGCCCGGGAGCAGCAGCGACAGCGGTTGCTGCTGCTGTGCTGCACCCAGGCCGGGGCCCTGCTCCGGGGTAGCGCCCTGCTGCCCCAGGGTGCTTGTCTGACTTGTCCACGGCGGCGGCGCGGCACCCCAGACGGCGACAGGGAGTGTGGGTTGCTAGCTGTTGTGACCCGCAGCGTGAACCCCCGCGACCTGTTCCCCGACCAGTTGTCCTGCGAGCTGCGCGAGCGCTTCCCGATGGCGCCGCGCACTGAGCGGCCCAAGCGCTGGGGTGCGGCTTACAACGTGCTGACCCTGATCTCCCGCCAGTTGGACGAGGACACCTTCACCTCCGTCCTGGACGTCGCCGTGCAGGCCGTGGGGGAGGAGACGTCGGCTCTGGGGAGCACCCGAAACTCGCTCAGCCTGCCGGCCTTCCAGTCCCGGGTGGGCATCCTGCTGCACACGGCGGGTGTGGACATGGCGCGGGAAGAGCTCCAGATCAGCTGGCACCTGCTTGTGGCGCTGGTCCACTTCCTGCCCTTGGACGAGGTCGCCCCGGTGCTGCGCTGCGCCCGCGACGGCTGGGCAGAGAGCATGGCTCGGGCGGCCTCGCTGAGTGACCGCCCCTCCGTCACGGCAGTGGCGGGGGTCGTCCCGGCCTGAGCCGCCGCGCCACCAGGCCGACGTCGACCCGGCACGGATCCGGGTGCGGCAGCAGTCGGTCTGGTGCGGTGGCTGGGGCTCGGTGTGTCGCAAGGGCCGGGGCGGTGCACGACACGAGGGGGTGCGCCGCCCCGGGGGGCCGACCATGGGGGATGGTCTCCACTGGGTCAACGAGGACCAGGGGTGGTGGACACGGTGAGTTTCGTGGCGACACCTCAGCCGCCGTATGAGGCACCGGAGGTGGGATGACAGCGGTCGCAATCCGGGGTGATGCTGACACCTCCGGCGGCTGCCGGGCGGGTGGCGGCGGGCTGGAGGTCGTGATGGCGGGCAGGGTGGGGACGGTGTGGGTGCAGGCCGGGACGGACCGGCTGCGCGCCTCGCGGATCAACGAGATCAGCGCAGGGGAGCCGGGACGGCTCACGGTGCGGGTGACCGGGCACAATGGCCCGGTCGTCATCATCCTGGAGGGTGTCACCGACGCGGAGGTCACCATCGACCTGATGGACCGGCTCCTGGCTCTGATCGAGCAGTACAGTCAGCCGCAGGCCGCGAGTGTGGTGATCGGCTTCCAGGCCGCGACCGATGGCTACCTGCCGTACTGGCGGGTGCTGGCACTGCCCGTGTTGAAGGAGATCGGCAGGCCGCCGCTGGACCCGGCCGCGCTGCCCGAAGTGGAGCTCACCGCGCAGCAGCACGAGCGGCTGGAAAGCTGGCAGCGCGACGGACTGGCGCGCGAGCAAAGCTGAGCCGGTCCGATCTCGTTGGCCCCGTGCCCGGGTCGGCTGCCACGATGCGCTGACACAGTCGCCCGCACGAGTTGATGCCGTCCGGGGGCGATCCCCAGGCGAATGCTGCCTCCTTCCAACAACCCATGGCCGACTCATCGAGCTGGGGCAGGCTTGACGGGCCCGCTGAGGATGCCCTGCGCGAGTACTTCCGCAACCGAGCTCGGACAGACGATACGAAGAAGCCGCTCAACCCGAACACTTCCGAGATCTTCGTGAACTTCCTGGACGTGTTCGGGTTCTGGTCGGAGCGTGGGCCGCATCTCCAGGGCTACGAGTCGCCGCAGGAGCTGGAGATCTCACGCAAGTGGCGGGAGATCCAGGACCGCACGCGGTACCGGACATTCAGCGTCAGAGGCTGTTCAGGACGGCTTCGACAATGCAGGCCTCCTGCTCGACCGGGTACCCGCGTTCCAGGCAGCCGTGGGCGAGCGCGGCGGCGGGGCCGGTGAGAGCGGCGCGTAGGTGGGGCCATACGGCGCTGTCCGGTACCCAGGGACGCTGGGGTGTGTGGGGGACAGCGCCGACGTCGCACATCCGTACCGAGGTACGGGTAGTGGGGGTGAGGGCGTTCCAGATGGTGGTGGCGATGCGGGTGCCGCCGAGGTCGGCGTCAGGGGCGATGACGGTGCAGGTGGCGGTGGCGGCCATGGCTGCGATGTGGTGCAGGGCGGCGCGGCTGGGCATTCCTGCGCTGTAGAGGATGCCGACGTCGGCGGTGGCGGGTTCCTCGGCCAGGGTGTCGCACAGGGTTTCGGCGGCCTGCAGGTTCTCGACCACGGCCAGCCGTGTGCCGTCCAGGTGCAGGGACAGGGCGCTCTGGTCGGCGCGGATCAGGACCGGCCCCTGGAGCAGGTGCAGGGGCACTTTGCTGTCCGTGAGGCGGGCGGTGATGGGGCCGCCGATGCCGATGCGGCTGCTGCGGTACAGGCCCACGGCCTGGGTCAGGCTGCGCGGGATCCCGGCGCTCTGCAGGATCGCCAGGGCGTCGTCCCAGGTCTTGCTGGCGCAGGTGTGGGCCAGGGAGAAGGAGCGGGCATTGGCGTGGACCACTCCCTGCTCGAGGTCGTGGGCCAGGGCCGCCAGGATCAGGGTGCGCTTGGCTGCGGGGGCGCTCTGGTGCTGTTCGTGCTCAAGGGCCAGGCGCAGGGCCTCGATCGCCTCGGGCGGCGGGGCCGCGCGGCCGGGGTCCTGGGTGTGGGCCCGGGTGTAGTCCTGCAGGGCGCCGAGGGCGCGGCCGGCTAGTACTGCAATCACAGTTACTGGTAGGGCAGTTGTGAGTTCTGCCGGTGGTTGTGGTTGTGTTCTGCTGTGTCTGTGGATCTCGGGGTGGGACAGATCAGGGTCTGGCAGGAGACGTTGTCCGGG
>Ga0302311_10004605_pt1 | contig 14811 bp, 14 predicted proteins | sample III_Palsa_N1_3_FD_200449 | JGI IMG/M metagenome (GOLD analysis project Ga0302311, IMG submission 200449) | Peat permafrost microbial communities from Stordalen Mire near Abisko, Sweden - III_Palsa_N1_3 | ecosystem: Environmental > Terrestrial > Soil > Palsa > Peat permafrost | place: Sweden... | reverse complement strand
TCGCCGATCCAGGGCGACAGCGCGGCGGGCAGCATGAAGAAGGTGGCGATACAGCTGAGCAAGGCGGCGGAAATCATGCGGGGAACTATAAGGTTCCGCCTAAGCTCTTGGCAAGGAAGCGCGGTCCGCCTATAGGAGTGCGTTCAATAGTGAAGGAAGTCGTAATGGCGCGTGTCGTGGCGTTGGTTGTTGCCGCTGGCCGGGGCAACCGTTTCGGGGGTGATCTGCCCAAGCAATGGATGGAGCTGGACGGCCGTCCGCTGCTGCGCCATTCGCTCGGCCTGCTCGCCGCCCACCCCGACATCGCCGAGGTGCGCGCCGTCATTCACCCCGACGACCGCCACCGCTACGAGGCCGCCGCGGCCGGCCTGCGCCTCAATCCGCCGATCCACGGCGGCGCCACCCGTCAGGACTCCGTGCGGCTCGGCCTCGAGGCTCTGGCGGACAATCCCCCCGACATGGTGCTGATCCATGACGGCGCCCGCCCCTTCGTCGATCCCGGCATCATCCATCGCGTGCTGAAGGCGCTGAAGACCGGCAAGGGCGCCATTCCCGCCCTGCCCGTTCATGACACCTTGAAGCGCGGCAAGGACGGGATGATCGTCGGCACCGAACCGCGCGACGCGCTGTTCCGCGCCCAGACGCCGCAGGGCTTCCACTATGCCGAGATCCTCGACGCGCATCGCCAGGCCGCGGGCCGCGAGCTGACCGACGACGCCGCCGTGCTGGAGGCCAACGGCGTTCCGGTGGCGCTGGTCGAAGGCCATGAGGACAACGTCAAGATCACCACCCGCCAGGACCTTTCCCGCGCCGGTGCGAGGTTCGCCCGGCCCGGCGAGGTGCGTGTCGCCTCGGGGTACGACGTGCACCGTTTCGAGGAGGGCGAGTTCATCACGCTCTGCAATATCCAGGTGCCGCACACCCATGGGCTGGAAGGCCATTCCGACGCCGACGCGGCGCTGCACGCGCTGACCGACGCGCTGCTGGGCTGCATCGCCGCCGGCGATATCGGCCGCCATTTCCCGCCGACCGATCCCCGCTGGAAAGGCGCCGATTCGGCGATCTTCCTGCAATATGTCGCCGACCTGGTCGCCGCCGCCGGCGGACGCATCCAGCATGTCGACGTCACCATCATCTGCGAGCGCCCGAAGGTCGGTCCGCACCGCGCCGCCATGGTCGCCCGCCTCGCCGAATTGCTGGAGCTGCCCGAGAGCCGCGTGTCCGTCAAAGCCACCACCACCGAGGGATTGGGCTTCACCGGCCGCCAGGAAGGCATCGCCGCGCAAGCTACCGCGACCGTTTTAATGCCGAGCGGCGTTTAAGCGACATGTCGGACCTCCAGAAAAGCCACAAATCCTCTTTCGGGGGTCTTACCCTCGGTGCCCTCGGCGTCGTCTACGGCGATATCGGCACCAGTCCGCTCTATACGCTGAGCACCTGTTTCTCCGGCGAGCATCCGCTGGCGCTCGACCGCGACAACATTCTCGGCATCCTGTCGCTGATCGTCTGGGCCCTGACGATCATCGTCTCGATCAAATACATCATCGTCACCATGCGGGCGAACAATCACGGCGAAGGCGGCAGCCTCGCCTTGCTGGCCCTGCTGCATCAGGTGAAGAAGGGCCCGCCTTGGCTGGGGCCGGTGGTGGCGACGCTGGGCATCGCCGCGGCGGCGCTCTTTTATGGCGATTCGACCATCACGCCGGCGGTGTCCGTGCTGTCGGCGATCGAGGGGTTGAGCGTCGCCACGCCGAATTTCACCGACTACATCATCCCCATCACCATCGCCATCCTGCTGGTGCTGTTCGCCATCCAGCGCAAGGGCACGGCGCTGGTCGGCGTGGTGTTCGGACCGGTGATGATCGTCTGGTTCGTGATTCTGGCCATCCTCGGCATCCACAACATCATCAAGGCGCCGTTCGTCTTCGCAGCACTCAGCCCGCATTACGGCATCATGTTCCTCTATCATCATGGCACGATCGGCTTCCTGGCGCTGGGCGCCGTCGTGCTGGCGGTGACCGGCGGCGAGGCGCTCTATGCCGATATGGGCCATTTCGGCCGCGCGCCGATCGGGCTGGCCTGGTACGGGCTGGTGATGCCGGCCCTGTTTCTGAACTATTTCGGCCAGGGAGCGCTGCTGCTGACCAATCCCCAAGCGCTGGAGAACCCGTTCTATCTGCTGGCGCCGCATTGGGCTCTGGTCCCGCTGGTGATATTGGCGGGCCTGGCGACCGTGATCGCCTCGCAAGCGGTGATATCGGGCGCGTTCTCGGTGACCGCCCAGGCCACGCAATTGGGCTATCTGCCCCGTCTGCGCACCCTGCACACCTCGGCTAAGGAAAAGGGGCAGATCTACATCCCCTTCCTCAACGGCTTGCTGGCGGTGCTGGTCATCGCGCTGGTGCTCGGCTTCAAATCCTCGGCCAACCTGGCGGCCGCCTATGGCATCGCCGTCACCGGCACCATGGGCATCACCACCGTGATGGTGACCATGGTCGCGCTCTATATCTGGAATTGGAAAAGCAAGATCGCCTACGGGATGCTCGCCGTCTTCTTCATCGTCGATTTGGCCTTCTTCCTGGCCAACGCGGTCAAGATCGTCAATGGCGGCTGGTTCCCGCTGGCCATGGGCGTGCTGGTCTTCTCGTTGCTGATGACCTGGAAGCGCGGCCGCCAACTGGTGCAGGCGCGGCGCGAGGACGGCGCGCTGCCGCTCGAGACGTTCCTGCAATCGGTAGTCGTCAGCAAGAACGTGTCGCGTCCCAAGGGCACCGCGATCTTCCTGACCAGCAGCCGCCGCGACGTCGTTCCGCCCGCGCTGATGCACAATCTCAAGCATAATCAGGTGTTGCACGAGAACACCGTCCTGATGACCGTCGTCGTCGAGGACATCCCGCATGTGCCGCGCGAGCGCCGCATCAGCAGCTCCTATGTGTGCGACGGCATCTTCCGGCTGGTCCTGTGCTTCGGCTTCATGGACGAAACCGACATTCCCAAGACCCTGGCCAATCTGAGCCAGCAGGAACTCGGATTCTTCTACGAGCCGATGCGGATCTCCTATTTCCTCAGCCGCGAGACCATCATCGCCGCCGACCAGCCCGGCATGGGCCAGCTGCGCGAACATCTGTTCGCCTGGATGTCGCGCAGCTCGGCCTCGGCGATGGAGTTCTTCTCGCTGCCGGCGCCGCGCGTGGTCGAATTGGGCGATCAGATAGAGATTTAAGCGGTTTGGCGCGCAGGGTGGCGGAAGGGTTCGGCGCTGACCGACGCTATGTCCTAAAACGCCACCGCAAGGCTACCTGACTCATCGCCGGCATCCGCACGGCGCCCACAATCGGGCGTGTCGGCGGAATGATTTTCGCTCTTGGGCGAAAATCGTTTCGACGAGACGCAAGGGGAGGTGCGGAAGGAAACCCCCTCTGCTGGCCGCAAGGCCATCATCGCCCAGAATGCCGCTTCGGCGCTGATCGACGCTTTGACGACCGTCACCCCACCTCAACATCGATCCACCGCAAAAACGGCTGATGCCCGGCATCGATCGGCAACGACAACACACAAGGCACCTCGTACTCATGCCACATCGGCGCGCGTCTTGGCGATGATGACCTGTTCCGTCTCTTCCATCAGCTTCCCCTCCCAGCGATAGAAGGACTCCCCCGCCGGCAACAGATGCGCGCAGGCGGCCAGGCGCTCCTCGACCATGCGGCGGGCCAGAGTTCGCCCGGTCTCCGCGTTCGGGACAGTGAGATACAATATACGATACCCAACCATCTCTTTTCCCTCTTTCGGAAACAGGAAGTAAATCTCAAGTAAATAAGTTTTATTTAATCTAAAATCATCGCCAGCCTTATTGTCAAATCCAGGATCACCCCCTTATCATGGTTTCCGCTGTTGTCGCAGCTGTGGCGAAGGGGGCCGCAGGGTATGAGTATCGTTTGGCGCGATTCGATGAAGATCGGCGATCCCGAGCTGGATGCCGAACACAGGAAATTCATCGCTCTTCTCAATCTGATCGAGCGCGGCCTCGAGCAGGACGACGTCTCGCCGGCGGTCGACATCTTCGAAGAGCTGCTGACCTATGTCGAGACCCACCTCCCCGCCGAGGAATCCTATATGGAGCGCATCGGCTATCCGGGGCTGGAGGAGCACAGGGCTCAGCATGAGGAGTTCTCCTATAATTTCTATGTGCTGCTGGGCCGTTTCCGCGCCTCGATGGATGATGACGAGCGCCGCCGCCACGTGGTGAAGCTGGCCGAGATCGTCCGCGACTGGCTGATCGGCCATATCCTCAAGGAAATCATCGAGCTCAAGCCCTTCGCCCCGATCACATCGGCCCCGCCGTCCAAGCCGGTCACCACGCCCTGGCTGGTGCCTTTCGCCTCGGCGCTGGGGTTGAAGAACCCGCCGGTGCCGACCATCGCCCCCACGCCCGCCGTCACCGACCTGCCGGCGCCGCCGGCCCAAACCGCGGCGCCGCGTCCCTCGGGCGGCGAGTGGCGCTCGATCGGCGCGCTGCCGCCTCATCTCGAGCTCTATCTCAAACCGCTCGACTATGCGATGCCGCGCCCACCCGCGCCGGTCACCGAGTTCCAGAGCTTCCAGCAGCTGTGCGAAGCGGCGATGTGGCGGTCGGTCAACAAGGTGCTGATCTTCTTCCAGCGCCATAATGAGGAGATCGCGCGCGATCTTCCGCCGCTGTACCTCGCCTCGCCGGAATTCGCCCATAATTTCAAGACCGTGCTGGAGCAGTATATTTTCCCGGAAATGTGGGAAACGCGGCGCATGAAGATGCTGCTGACCAATTTCGACCGCAGCATGGCCGACGATGAAAGCTTCTTCTCCAAGCTGGGCAAGCGCAACACCGACCATGTGCTGGCGGTCTGGTCGCAGACCTGGAACGCGCTGCGCCTGATCGAGACGCAGGGCGTGCAGGGCTTCACCATCATGAAGATCAAGGAAGCCACCAAGAAGATCCGCAACGGCCTGCAGCCCTCCTCGTCGGCCATCTACGACATGCCGAAGATCGGCAACCGCGAGATCGAGATCTTCAAGGCGCTGCTCGATCCGGGCAATGATTGGTGGCAGACGCTGAGCAAGATGTGGAAGCCCTGCCACGATTACTACATCCAGGAGAAGACGCCGGTCGGCGATCCCGACATCCGCGAAGGCACGCTGCGCGACCATCTGATCGAGGTGATCAATACCCTGCCCGATCCCTGGGGCGATTTTCTGCTGCTGACGGCGCACCGGGTCTTCCCGCGGCTCGATTGCACCTTCATCGAGGCCTTCGTCACCAATTTCGGTCGCACCGAAGTGGCGCGCGAGGCTGTCATTCCCTACACCATGCGGTATCTTCGCCAGGTTCGGGCGCGTCCCGAGATCCTCGAGCGGGAAAAGCAGGAAGAGGAAGAATGGCAGGGCATCCTGGCCGAACTGCGCAAATATCGGAGCTGGCGGAGCGAATAAAGCCCGAGCGGCGCTTGAGCCCGCCGGAGCAGAGCGCAGGCGTCATAGGGAATCCTTATGCTCTGGAGCGATCATGTCGCACCAGAGCATAAGGCTGCTGTGGTTGGGCGATTCGGCGATCACGCTGGAATTGCCCGAAGAAAATGCCGAGCGCGTGCTGGGCCTGGCCGCGGCCCTGGACGCGAAGATCGCCGCCGGCGCCTTTCCCGGCGCCGGCGAAGCGGTTCCGGCGATCCGTTCCGTCACCCTGCATTTCGATCCGCTGGCTGCCGATCCCGATTCCTGGATCGAGGACCTCGAAGCCATCGCCGCCGGCCTCCCGACCGCTCGTCCGGAACCGCGCGAATTCACACTGCCGGTCTGTTTCGACGCGGACTTCGCGCCCGATCTGGCCGAGATCGCCGGCAAGCCGGCGGATTTCATCGAAGCCCTGACCGCCGAAGCGGTGACGGTCAAGATGCTCGGCTTCCTGCCCGGCTTCGCCTATATGGGCGACGTGCCGGAAGCCTGCCGCGCGCCCCGCCGCAAGACGCCACGCAGCACGGTGCCGGCTGGTTCGGTGGCGATAGCGGGCATGATGTGCGCCGCCTATCCCTGGACCAGTCCAGGCGGCTGGAATCTGGTCGGGCGCACCCCGGCGAAACTGTTCGATCCCGCCAATAAAGAACGCCCGGCCCTGCTCGCCCCCGGCGACAAGGTCCGTTGGAAGGCGATCTCGCGGGCGGAGTTCGACCGCTCATGAGTCTTCGCTTGGCAATCATCGATCCCGGCATGGCGGTCGCGGTTCAGGATCGCGGCCGGTTTGGGCTCCGTCGCTTCGGGGTGCCGGTGGCCGGCGCGCTCGATCCGACCTTGCTGGCCTGCGCCAACGCGCTGCTCGGCAATCCGCCAGACGCGGCCGGACTCGAACTGCTGGTCGGCGGCCCGGCTTTGACCGCCAACGGAGGCAGCGTCGCGATCGCCTTGGCTGGCGACGTCACCGCGCAAAGGATTTCTTCCGAGGGCGGCGCAAGCCCGGTCAAGCCTTGGACCGCGGTGGTTCTGACCTCGGGAGAGACGCTGCGGGTCGCGCCGCCGCGCAAAGGCATCGCCTATCTCGCCGTCTCCGGCGGCATCCAGACCGAACCGATGCTGGGCAGCCGCGCTACCTATCGCCGTGCCGGGCTGGGCGGGTTTCTGGAAAAAGGCGCCTCTCTGCCCTGCGCGGCGGCCGAGGCGCTGCATCAAGGCAAGGCCTGGGCATGGGAAACCGGCCCGATCCGGCTATTGCCCGGTCCGCAGGACGATCATTTCCCACAGGAGAGCTTCGACGCGCTGGAACACCAATCCTTCACGGTCGGGCCGGCCAGCGACCGCATGGGATTGCGCCTGTCGGGCGCATCCCCGCTTCAACACACGGACAAAGGCGCCGAGATCGCCACCGACGGGGTGACGCCAGGCGTCATCCAGGTGCCGGGCGACGGCCAACCGATCGTTCTGCTGGCCGATGGCCAGACCACGGGCGGGTATGCCAAGATCGCCACGGTGATCAGCGCGGATCTGCCCCGGCTCGGCCATCTGCGGCCAGGCGACGCGGTGGAATTCAAGCTGGTGACCCGCGACGAGGCCCGCAAGGCGCTGAACGACCGCCAGGCGGCGTTCGCCCGCTGGTGCTCGGCGTTGACCGGTGCGGCCGGACAAATCGATCAGGCGGCTCTCTACCGCGCCAATCTGATCAGCGGCGCGATATCGGGCCAGGATGAGTGAGGAACATGGGTAAGAAGGTTAATCTCAACGCCGATCTCGGCGAAAGTTTCGGCGCCTGGAGCATGGGGTCCGACGAGCAGATCCTGCCGCTGATCGGCTCGGCCAATCTGGCTTGCGGCTTCCATGCCGGCGACCCCCTGGTGATGCGCACCACCTTGCGCCTGGCCAGGCGGAACGGCGTCAGCGTCGGCGCCCATCCCGCCTATCCCGATCTGCAGGGCTTCGGCCGCCGCCGCATGACCATCGCCCCCGACGAGCTGGAGGCGATCATCCTTTATCAGATCGGCGCGCTGGCCGGTCTGGCGCGCGCCGAGGGAACCACCGTCACCCATGTGAAGCCGCATGGCGCCCTGTCCAACATGGCCTGCGAGACCGGAAAGATCGCCGAGACGGTCGCTCGGGCCATCAAGGCGCATGAGACGGATCTGATCCTGCTGGCCCCGGCCCTCTCTCCCCTGGCCGAAGCCGGCAAGGCGGCCGGCCTCAAGGTCGTGCAGGAGATCTTCGCCGACCGCGCCTATCTGGATGACGGCCAGTTGGTGCCGCGCTCGCGGCCCGATGCGATGATCCACGGCGCCGATGCGGCCCTTGCCCATGTCGAAGCGATGCTGACCGAAGGCGCCCTGGTCTGCGCCAGCGGCAAACGCCTGCCGACCGAGATCGGCAGCATCTGCGTCCATGGCGACGGCCCCGACGCGGTCGAGATCGCGCGGCATCTCAACAAGACGCTGCGGGACAAGGGCTACGATCTGGTCGGATTGCCGGCGCTGGTCTGAGGAGGATCAATGACCATCACCATTACCGCCTTTGACCGGTCGCCTGATGGCGGCAGGGGATTGGCGCGCGATACGCGCGTGCGCTGGGCGCTCGAGGAAGTCGGCCAACCTTACGAGGTTCGCCTTGTATCGTGGCCGGCGATGAAGGAGCCCGCGCATCTGGCGCTTCATCCTTTCGGCCAGATTCCGACCTATGAGGACGGCGATCTCACCCTGTTCGAGACAGGGTCGATCATCTTTCATCTCGCCGAGCGCCATGCGGGCCTGCTGCCGGACGAGTCCGATGCCCGGGCGCGCGCGATCACTTGGATGTTCGCCGCGCTCAATACGGTGGAGCCGCCGATCCTCGAACTCGCGAACGCCAGGATCCTTGAGCGCGACAAGCCCTGGAGCGAGGACCGCATGCCTCTGGTCAGGGATCGTGTTCGCGAGAGGCTGAGACAACTTTCCCCTCGCCTGGGTAACGCCGACTGGCTCGATGGCGAGTTCAGCGCGGGCGATCTAGTGATGGTGTCGGTGCTGCTCAGGCTGAGGCCATCGGGGATTCTGGAAGAATTCCCGATCCTGGCCGCCTATGTCGCCCGGGGCGAAGCCCGGCCCGCCTACCAGCGGGCCTTCGCCGCCCAATGGGCGGTTAACAAACCGGAATAGCTCAGAGGGAAGCTTTCGGGCTTCCCTTACCACTCGCCGACGGTCATCACGTCGCGTGCCACCAGCACGCCCATCAGCTTGCCGGCGGCGCCCACCACCGGCAGAGCCTCGAAGCCGTAGCGCTCCAACTGGCCGGCGGCGTGATCGACCGTGTCGAACTCGCCCAGCGTGACGAGGTTCGTCAGCATCACCTCATCCACCCGAGCCGCCGGCGGGGACATCAACAGGTCGCGCACATCGACGACGCCGAGCAGCGCGCCCTCCGGCGAAATGACGTAAATAAAGCGCCAGACGCGGGCCTTGGTGGCCATCTCGCGATAGCGGTTCATCAAAACAGCGCAACTGATGTCGGGCTCGACGCGCATGTAGCGAAGCGTCGCCAGATGCAGCAGCGTTTCCTTCTGCCGCTTCTCCATCAGCGCCGAGATCTTGCGCGACCGCACCGGCCCCAGCTGCTGCAGGATGGCCCAGCACTCGGCCGGGGTCAGGTTGCGCAGCACGCCGGCCGCCTGGGCCGGGGTCATGAAATCGATCAGTTCGGCGACGCGCTCGATCGACAGCGAGGCGACCAGTTCCCGCTGCAGGCGGGGTTCGACCTCCTCCAGCGTGCCGGAGGCTTGATTGGTCTGCAAATCGCCGAAAATATCGCTGCGCTGCTTGAGGTCGAAATCGGGCAGGGCCGCGGCCAGATCGGCCGGGTGCACCGCCGGCAGCACTTCCTTGAACAGGCCCAGTTTGGCCCGGGCGCGGAAAACGTCGTCATCCTCGGAATCGAGTGAAAAGACCGTGCGAACGCGGCGCAGCAGCGTGCGGTCGACGACCGTTTTACCCGCTGCGACCTGGGCTTGGGCCAGGCGCATCTCGTTGAGCAGCTCGCGATGGACCACCCGGTGCCAATGGCGGCCCGGATAGGCCTTGCTCTCCATTATTTCCTCTTCGAGCAGGAAATGATTGCCGACTCGCTCGACCAGATCGGAGAACAGCGCGTTGACGCGCAGGGAACCTGCCTCGGCGCCCATGGTTTCGGTGAGCTTGCCGAGAACCAGCATCACTTGAAGCGTGTCTTGCGTCAGGGCGTCGAAGGACGTGAATTCCTGAACCTGATCGTCTTCGATTTGAATAACCACCCGCGCTGCGCCTCCCCGTCGAAGAGCGTAACGAAACTCAGCTTGGCTCTGGGCGCCAGTGAATTTTTCTTGTCATCCCCCGCTATCGGGCCCGTCCCGGCTTCCCATTGCCGAAACCCGATAATCGGCAGAGTATGTCACAAATAAGACATCGGCGTAGGCAAAAAAGCGCCGGGGATTATGGGAGGAAACATGCGCAACGCACTGATTGCGTCGCTCGTGGCCTATGGCCTCGGCGGCGCGGGCGGCGCCATGGCCGAACCCGCTTTCGTCTCGGGCAGCCACGGCATGGTTGTAACCACCCAGTATCTCGCCTCGCAGGCGGGCATCGACATCTTGAAAAAGGGCGGCAACGCCATAGACGCCGCCATCGCGGTCGGCTATGCCCTGGCCGTCGTCCACCCGGCCGCCGGCAATCTCGGCGGCGGGGGCTTCATGACGATCCGCTTCGCCGACGGGCGCAGCCAGTTCATCGATTTCCGCGAACGGGCGCCCGCCGCCGCCACGGCGGACATGTTCCAGGACAAGGACGGCAACGTCATCCCGGAGCTCAGCGAGATCGGCTATCTCGCCGCGAGCGTTCCCGGCACCGTGGCCGGATTCGAGCTGGCGCGCGACCGCTATGGCACCTTGGCGCGCGAGGCGCTGATCGCCCCCGCCATCGAGCTGGCCGACCGCGGCTTCGTGCTGAAGGACGGCGACGTGCGAAGCATCGCCGAGGCGGCTGGCGACCTTGCCCTGGACCCCGAGGCGGCGCGCATTTTCCTGGCCGACGGCAAGGAAGCGCCGAAGGCCGGTTTCCGGCTGCGTCAACCCGACCTGGCCCAAAGCCTGCGCATGATCGCCGAGAGCGGCGCCGACGCCTTCTATAAGGGGCCGATCGCCGACGCCATCGTCACCGCCAGCGACGCCCATCATGGCATCCTCAAGAAGGCCGATTTCGAGCGATACGCCGCCCATGACCGCAAGCCGGTGACCTGCACCTACCGCAGATACAAGATCGTCACCGCCGCCCCGCCCAGTTCGGGTGGCGCCACCCTGTGCGAACTGCTCAACATCGTCGAGGGCTATGACATGGCCAGGTTAGGCTTTCACAGCGCGGCCTCGATCCACGTGCTGGCCGAGGCGATGCGCCACGCCTTCCACGACCGCAGCATGATGGGCGATCCCGATTTCGTGCAGAACCCGATTGCGCATATGACCGACAAAAGCTACGCCAAGGAGATCCGCGCCCAGATCCTGCCCAACGCCGCGACGGCCTCCTTGTCGCTGGGCCCGATCATCACGGCGAGCGAAGGGCCGCACACCACCGATTACGCGGTGATCGACCGCTATGGCACCGCGGTGTCGGTGGTCTACACGCTCAATGACTGGTTCGGCGCCAAGGTGGTGGCGCCCGGCACCGGCATCGTGCTGAACAACGAGATGGACGATTTCGCCGCCAAGCCGGGCGAACCCAACGCCGACGGGCTGGTGACGGGGGCCGCCAACGAGATCCAGCCCGGCAAAGCGCCGCTCTCCTCGATGACGCCGACCATCGTGGCACGACCCAACGGACGCACCGCCCTGGTCATCGGCAGCTTCGGCAGCGGCACCATCATCACCTCGATCGCCCAGTCGATCGTCAATCTGGTCGATTACAGGATGACGGTGCAGGAAGCGGTGGACTGCCCTCGCATCCACCAGCAATGGCTGCCCGACCAGATCAATTTCGAGCATGGCGTCCTGTCCGACGAGGTCGGGCATCAGCTCGAGGATATGGGCTACATCCTGTCGGAAGGCACCCAGGCCGGAGCCAGCGAGGCGATCCTGATCGGCGGCGAGAAACTGACCGCCAAACCGAACGGGCGTTATTACGGCGCCAATGACCGCAGAGCGCCGATTGGAGCGGCTGTGGCTTGGTAGGAATTTTTTGAAACGCAGAGGCGCCGTGACATTTTACGGTAAGGTAAAGTCAAGATCGTAAGTATGCGCGCCGTTCTCGACGACAATCGTCATCTTGCCGGCCAGCCCGGTCAACGTGCCGGTGCCGGAATCCGGTACGATCGTGACGATCTGCTCCAGCGCACCCTTGTTCATCACACCATAATGCTGCAGCACGAAGCTGCCCTCGCGGCCTTTCAGCGTGCCGGTCACTACCTCCTGCGCGACATAGCCCGCCGATCCCTGCACCGGCGTGCGCGCGCCCAGCATCACCCCGACCGACTTGGCCTCCAGATCTCCCTGAAACCGCTTGTCGAGCAGAAGTCGGCCGATGGCGGCACCGCCGGCCACATCTTCCGCCGGCTGGGGAATGGTTTTCACCTCGAAACTGCCGGTTGCATGCGTCATCGGACGGGTCTCCTCGGCGACACTGACAGAGAGACGTATCAGCTCACTCGTGGCTAGTGACGACCTTGACCTGTCCCTGCACCTCGGTAGCGTGACGGATGGCCTGCTGTTCATGCACGGTGCGCAGGACCAGGGTCTTGTTGGTCCACACCTCGTAGCGGCGGTGGACCAGCTTTTCGACCTGGGTCTGCGGCTCCGAGCGTGACTGGATGGAATAAGCGCCGATGATTTCTTCCGACATGCCGGACCTCGATCGAAAATACGCAGTTAGCTCAGTCTAACCGATTTCTCCGCCCTGTTACACAGTTCCAGCTAAGTATAGGCAACCAAACGGGTTAGTGGCGGTTATGGATCGATCGACCGCTTTGCCATCGTTCTTATTGTGTCGGGGTCCCGCGCCTTTCGGGTGACAAAAGATAAAAGCCCAGATTTGCCACAAGAAAAACTAAGTTCGCTGGATTTAAAGTTATTCACATGACGATATCAACTCCGCCTCGCTGGTTGCCGCTCAATGCCCTTCGCGCGTTCGAAGCCGCGGCACGCCATCTCAGCTTCGCCCAGGCCGCGCACGAGCTGGGCGTGACCCCGGCCGCCGTCAGCCAACAGGTGAAACGGCTCGAGCAACGGCTCGGCCAACCCCTCTTCCTGCGACTCAACCGTGCCGTCAGGCTGACCGAGGCAGGCCAACGCCTGGCCGCCCCCCTCGGCATGCTGTTCCTGCAGATGAGCGATCTCGTCGAGACCGCCGTGCAGACGCTGCCGATGCTGGAAGTCACCGCCATGCCGTCGCTGGCCACCAAATGGCTGGCCCCCCGCCTCGCCCGCTTCAACGCGGTGTGTCCGGATTATCAGGTGCGGGTATCGGGCAGCGACCTGCTGGTCGATTTCAACCGCCAGCCGGTCGATGTGGGCTTACGCTACGGCCGCGGCGATTACGGCGAGCTGTTCAGCGAGAAGCTGGCCGACGTGTGCGCTTTCCCGGTCTGCAGCCCCTCCTTCGCCGATGCCTATCGCGAGAAGCTGGAAGGTCCGGGCGGCCTCTCCGCGGTGCCGCTGATCCATGACGAGAGCAGTATCGTGGATTCGGGCCTGCCGACCTGGCCCCGCTGGTTCTCCGCCGCCGGCCTGCCGGCCACGCAGATCCGCCGCATCCTGGTGTTCGAAAGCATCCATATGGCGCTCGACGCCGCCCTCGCTGGCCAGGGCGTCGCGCTGGGCCTGTCGCTGCTGGTCGACGACGACCTGCGCCAGGGCCGCCTGGTGCGCCTGTCCGAAGTCGAGCTCAAGAGCGCCTTCTCCTACTGGCTGGTGTGCCGCCGGGACAAGGCCGAACTGAAGGGCGTGCGCGCCTTCCGCGACTGGCTGAGGTCGGAACTGGCCAATCCCGAAGGCGCGCCCGGCGTGGTTGCGCCGCGTCCCTAACCACCTGCCTATTCCACGATCGTGAACTGCTTGCGGACCAGGTCCGGAGCCAGCGCGTCGAAATGCCACCATTCCTCGGGCAGCACCTTGAAGCCCGCCTCCTGCATCGGCCGCCTTAGAATCAGGCGATTGTCGAGCTGAGCCTGGGTCAGCTCGCCCGAGGCCAGCTTCTCCGGCTCCAATTGCGTCTCGGCCAGAGGCGTGAAGCTATCGAAGCCTGTGCCCATGTCGAGCTCCTGGCCCTTGGAATCCAAGACGGAAAGATCGATCGCCAGCCCGTAATTATGGATCGAGCCCTTCTTGGGATCGGCGACATATTTCTCCTGCGGCGTGCCCGCCACCTTCCGCCACAGCACATATTGCACCGAGCGCGGCCGCAAACCGTCATAGATGACGAATTTGTAGCCGGGATGTTCGTGCTTCAGCAGGGCGATGGCGGCTTTCAGCTTGTCGTAGGCGCGCTTGTGCAGGAACAGCCGCTTGAACGGCCCATACATATCCTGGCCGACGAAATTGTTGGTCGTGCCATAGCGCAGGTCGATCACCACGCCGTCATCGGCGGTGACCTCGCGGAAATCGTCGGATTGCAGCAGGAAATTGAGCGAATCCTGCGTGCTGGCGGCCGCCGCCGGAACGGCAAGCGACAGCGCCAGAAGCAGGCATAGGATCTTTCTCATTTGACGTTCGCCGTCTTTTTGATGAAGGCCGAGACATTGTCGTGCAGCGCCTTGAGCGACGGCTCGTTGACATAAACCATGTGGCCGGATTCGTAATAGGCGAACTCGATGTTCGACTGCAGCGCCGGCGGAATGGCCAGGTGCGACATCTCGTAGATGCCCTCATAGAAGGGCGTCACCACATCGAAATAGCCGGCATTGGCCATCACTTTGAGATTGGGGTTCATCTTCATCGCCGCCGCCAGGTCGGGCATGACGTTGACCTGGGTCTGAAGCGGCTTTCCGGCGCCCGGCGGACGGTGCGAGAAATCCCAATCCGAGCTGTTTTCCGGCTTGTAGACGCGATCGCCACCGAACTTCAGCACCTTGCGCAGATAATCATTGCCGGCCGCCACATAGGTCGAGCCGATCGCCGACCCTTGGGGATCGTAGGAGGCTTCCTTGCTGAGCGGATCGAGGGTCGGGCCCGAGAAGCGGGTATCGAGCCCGCCGGTGGTCATGTCCTCGTCGCCCAGCAGCGTCTTCTGGAACTCGCCCATGGTGACGCGCAGATTGGCCTTCTCGATATAGGCGGTCGGCAGGCCGGTATATTTGTGCAGCTTCTCGGCCACTGCC
>Ga0302311_10004602_pt1 | contig 14813 bp, 13 predicted proteins | sample III_Palsa_N1_3_FD_200449 | JGI IMG/M metagenome (GOLD analysis project Ga0302311, IMG submission 200449) | Peat permafrost microbial communities from Stordalen Mire near Abisko, Sweden - III_Palsa_N1_3 | ecosystem: Environmental > Terrestrial > Soil > Palsa > Peat permafrost | place: Sweden... | reverse complement strand
GAGCAGGCGCAGGCTTCCGGCAAACCGGCGGCGGTGATCGAGAAGATGGTCGAAGGCCGGATTCGCAAATACTACGAAGAAGTGGTGCTGCTGGAGCAGGTATGGGTGCATGACGGCGAAAGCCGGGTGCGCGCGGTGGCGAAGAAGGCCGGCGTCGCGATCAGCGGGTTTGTCCGCTTTACGCTCGGCGAAGGCATCGAGAAGCAAACCGGCGATTTTGCGGCGGAGGTTGCGGCGGCAGCCGGCATGGGAGGATCAAAGCCGGGAGATCCGGAAGCTGCGGCGCCAGTAGGGTAATGATTCCGCGAATCGCTGCATTGGTCTAGGGTGTCCGCGCCGTCGGCTTAGAATGCTTGTTTGCTTTCCTCGCACGTTCGTAGGAGCACCATGATCTCCAGCGCCAAACCCGCACCGCGTCCCTACCAACGCGTATTGCTGAAGCTCTCGGGCGAAGCCCTGATGGGCAAGCGCGACTACGGGCTCGACAATGAAACCGTGGTCGCGATCGCCGCCGACATCGTGAGCGTGGTGGCGATGGGCGTGCAGGTTTGCGTCGTGATCGGCGGCGGCAATATCTTCCGCGGGGTGTCGGGAGCGGCTGCCGGAATGGAGCGGTCGCAAGCCGATTCGATCGGCATGCTGGCGACCGTGATGAATGGGCTCGCGATGCAGAGCGCGCTGGAGAAGCTCGATGTGCCGACCCGGGTGCAGTCGGCGATCCCGATGTCGAGCCTGTGCGAGCCGTTCATCCGGCGCCGCGCGATCCGGCATATGGAAAAGGGACGGGTGGTGATTTTCGCCGCCGGCACCGGCAATCCGTTCTTCACCACCGACACCGCGGCGGCGCTGCGCGCGGCGGAAATGGGCTGCGACGCGCTGCTGAAGGGCACCCAGGTCGACGGGGTCTATTCCGCCGATCCGCGCAAGGTGACCGACGCCGAGCGCTATGAGCAGTTGAGCTACCTTGATGTGCTGTCGCAGGATCTGCAGGTGATGGATGCGGCGGCGATCAGCCTGGCGCGCGAAAATCATTTGCCGATCCTGGTTTTCAACATCCGCGCCCCGGGCGCGTTCGCGCAGGTGATGCGGGGCGAGGGGCGTTTCACCAAGATCGTGGAAAATTGAGCGGCGCGACCCGCCGGACGGGGCCGAAAGTTGATGGGAGAACGGCAAGATGACTGACCTCGCTGGCCTCAAGGCCGATCTCTCGCGCCGGATGGATGGGGCGCTCGACACGCTGAAGCGTGAATTCGGCGGCCTGCGGGCTGGGCGCGCCGCGCCGGCGCTGCTCGAGCCGGTACGGGTCGAGGCCTATGGTTCGGAGCTGCCGATCACCCAGGTCGGCACCATCGGCAGCCCGGAACCGCGCATGCTGACGGTGCAGGTGTGGGACCGCACGCTGGTAGGCGCGGTGGAGCGTGCGATCCGGGACGCCGGGCTGGGGCTCAATCCCTCCGCCGACGGGCAGATGGTGCGGGTGCCGATCCCGCTGCTCACCGCCGAACGCCGCACCGAGTTGGTGAAGGCTGCCAATCGCTATACCGAGTCGGCGCGGGTCGCGGTGCGCGGCGTGCGCCGCGACGGCAACGATCAGATTCGCGCGCTGGAGAAGAAGCACGAAATCGGCGAAGACGAAGCCAAGACCTGGACCGATGAGGTGCAGAAGCTAACCGATCAATATATAAAGAAGATCGACGAGGCGTTTGCCGAGAAAGAACGCGAAATCAAGCAGGTCTGAACCAGATGAAGCGTGGCGCCAAGCTTGAGGGAGTGGATCTCGACTTGGCAACCGCCGCCGAGGCAGCAGTGCTGCCCGCGTCCGGTCCGGTCGCGCGGCACGTGGCGATTATCATGGACGGCAACGGCCGCTGGGCGCGCGCACGGCACCTACCGCGGATCGCAGGCCACCGCGCCGGCGCCACGGCGGTGCGCCGGGTGATCGAGGCCGCAATCGGTTCGGGGGTGCAGTGGTTGACGCTTTACGCCTTCAGTTCGGAGAACTGGCGCCGCCCGGCCGACGAGGTCGGCGATCTCACCAGCCTGCTGCGGCATTATCTGCGGCACGAAGTAGGTGAACTCCACCGCCAGGGCGTCCGTTTGCGCTTCATCGGCGAGCGTGATCGCTTCGATCCGGACATCAGATCCGATCTGGTCGCCGCCGAGCGCCTGACTACGGGCAACACGCGGCTCAATCTGGTGATCGCGCTGTCGTACGGCGCGCGGGCCGAGATCGTGGCGGCGGCGCGGCGCGCGGTCGAAGCCGTGCTGCGGGGCGAGCTCGGTCCTGCGCAGCTCGATGAGGAAATTTTCGGCTCGTTTCTGGCGACCGCGGCGATGCCCGATCCCGATCTGCTGATCCGCACCAGCGGCGAGCACCGGCTGTCGAATTTTCTGCTTTGGCAGTGTGCCTATACCGAGTTTGTGTTCCAGGACGTGTTGTGGCCCGATTTCGGGCCGGACGAATTCGCGGCCGCCTTGGCCGAGTTCGCCAAGCGGGAGAGGCGGTTCGGTGCACGCCCCGGTTGACCGGTCAGAACCGGGTCCCGACGATCCTGCGCGGTGGGGCGACCTGCCACGGCGCGTGACCTCGACGCTGCTGCTGGTGCCGTTCGTAGTCCTGATGATGTGGCTGGGGGGAATCGCCTGGGCGCTCACCGCGATGGTGGCGGGCGCCGGTCTCACGGTCGAATGGGCGCATTTGTGCGGGGTGTCCTGGCGCCGCTGGCAGGGCATGCTGCTGCTCGTGGCATTCGGGCTGGCGTGGGGCTCGATCATGTTCGGATTCGCGCCGCCGCCCGCAGTGCTCGCGATCTATGTCTTGCTTACGGTCCTGATCCTGGTGCGGCCCTTGCTGGGGCTTGGTCTGATCTACATCGGCTTGGCGATCTGGGCGCTGCTGTGGCTGCGCCAGGGGCAGGACGGTTTCGCCAACCTGCTGTTCCTGCTGCCGGTGATCTGGGCCAGCGATATCGGGGCGTATGTGACTGGCCGCGTGGTGGGTGGACATAAGTTGGCCCCACTGATCTCTCCGGGAAAGACCTGGAGCGGGGCGGTCGGTGGCGTGCTAGCCGCCTGTTTGGTGGGGGGCGCGATCGCCGGCGGACTTGCGGGTGACGCCACGCGGGCGGTGGTGATTGCGGCGGCACTGTCGGTGCTATCGCAACTCGGCGATCTGGGTGAGAGCTGGGCGAAACGGCACTTCGGGGTCAAGGACAGCGGCAATCTGATCCCCGGTCACGGCGGCTTGTTCGATCGGCTGGATGGATTGCTGGCGGCGAGTTTCCTGGCCGCGGGTCTCGCGGTTTGGGCGGGGCCGGGGCAGTATCTATGGCGATGAATCTTTTGGTGGTGAGCGGGCCCTGATGACCAGCGTTTCGATTCTCGGCTCGACCGGCAGCATCGGCTGTTCGACGGTCGACTTGCTGCAACAGGCCGGGCCGGAGCGCTATCGGGTGCGGGCCCTGGTGGGCGGGCGAAACGCTGCCAAACTGGCCGAGCAGGCCCGTGCACTGGCGGTCGAGCTGGCGGTGATCGCCGATCCCGAGGGCGAAGCGGAGCTGGCGTCATTGCTCGCCGGCAGTGGAATTATAGTTGCCGCCGGCGCCGCTGCGGTGGAGCAGGCGGGCGCGCTGCCGGTGGATTGGACCATGGCGGCGATCACCGGGGCGGCGGGGCTGGCGCCGACGCTCGCCGCGATCAGGAACGGCAAGTCGGTGGCGCTCGCCAACAAGGAAGCGCTGGTTTGCGCCGGCGACGTGATGCTGCGGGCCGTGCGCGAGGCCGGCGCGACGCTATTGCCGGTCGACAGCGAGCACAACGCGATCTTCCAATCGATGGCCGACGGCAACACGCGCGCGATCGAGAAGATCGTGCTCACCGCCTCCGGCGGACCGTTTCGCAATGCGCCGCTCGAGGAGATGGAGCGGGCGACCCCGGAGGCGGCGCTGCGTCATCCGATCTGGTCGATGGGGGCGAAGATCAGCATCGACAGCGCCACCATGATGAACAAGGGGCTGGAGCTGATCGAGGCTTCGCGGTTGTTCGATCTGCCCGAGCCGCGGATTGGCGTGCTGGTGCATCCGCAATCGGTGATCCACGGGCTGGTGCATTATTCCGACGGCAGTGTGCTGGCGCAGCTGGGGGCGCCGGATATGCGCATTCCGATCGCCCATGCCTTGGCTTGGCCGGAGCGGATCGCGACCAACAGTCCGCGGCTCGATCTGGCGCAGGTGGCGAAGCTGGAATTCTTCCCGCCCGATCCGGTGCGTTTTCCGGCGCTCGATCTGGCGCGCGCGGCGTTACGCGCCGGCCATGGCGCGCCGGCGATTTTGTCGGCGGCCAACGAGGTCGCGGTCGAGGCATTTCTGCGCCGCCGCATTGGCTTCCTTGATATTGCCCGTTTGGTTGCCGATGTATTGGATCGTCTCGGCGCTCCGCCGGCCGACACGTTGGAAGCGGTAATATTGCACGATCAGGCCGCCCGCACGTTGGCCGAGGTTTGGATCGCGGCCAAAAATTGACAAAAGTTTTTTGCTTCTTTTTTTCAAAAAAGAAGATTCTTGCTTCCTAAAGTCAGGGCAGGAAGTCTTCTTTTTTGAAAAAAAGAAGCAAAAAACTTTTGATATTTAGGAGTTACTTGCTTGATTGAGTTGCCGCGCACTTTAATTTCCTTTGCCATTGTGCTCGGGGTCCTGGTGTTTTTTCATGAGCTGGGACACTACCTCGCGGCGCGCTGGGCTGGCATCAAAGTCGAAGTGTTTTCGATCGGTTTCGGGCCGAAGCTGATCGGCTGGACCGACCGGTCCGGCACCGAGTGGCAAATCTGCATCCTGCCGCTGGGCGGCTACGTGAAAATGCACGGCATGGAACAGCCGCAGGATGTGCCCGAAGAGGAGCGCGCCGGCTGGCATCCCGGCAAGACCTTCCAGGGCAAGTCGGTCGCCGCGCGCTCGGTGGTGGTGGCGGCGGGGCCGGTGGCGAATTTCATCCTCGCGATCGTGCTGTTCTTCGGCTTGTTCGTGGTAGTCGGCCGCGCCTATACCAAGCCGGAGGTGCTCGAGCTGGTGCGCGGGGGCGCGGCGGCGGCGGCCGGGGTGCACCCAGGCGACCTGATCACCGCGATCGACGGCAAGAGCATCACTCGATTCGAACAGCTGCAGCGCGTGGTTTCGGCCAGCGCCGGCAAGCGGCTGATGTTCAGCATCAAACGCAAGGATGAGACGCTGCAAGTGCCGATCGTGCCGGTGGCGACCGGCGGCTCGGGGCTGATCGGCATCGAAGTGGGTAACGTATCATTCGAGCATATCCCGCCGGCCGAGGCGCTGGTCGCAGCGGTGACCCAGACCTACGACATCGCCCGGGACGAGTTGGTGGGAATCGGCAAGATCTTCACCGGCGCCGACAGCGCCTCGGAACTTACCGGCACGATCGGGATCGCCCAGCTTTCCGGCGAAGAATCCAAGCTCGGCTTGCCGAATTTCATCGAGTTCATCGCCTTCGTCTCGGTGAATTTAGGATTGATCAACCTGTTCCCGATCCCGGTGCTCGACGGTGGTCATTTGCTGTTCTTCGCCGCCGAAGCCGCGCGCGGCAAGCCGTTGTAGCCGCGGATTCACAGCTACGCGCTCTATCTCGGGCTCAGCCTGATCGCCGCGCTGATGCTGCTCGGCGTCCACAACGATCTGGGAAGATTAGGTTTATTTCACTGGGCAAGCAGATTTTTTTAAGCCTGCCCGGGGTTTTCTCATCCACCGACCGGGGACTGCGTGAAGCTCCCGATCTTCATCCGTTCCCCCCTCGCCATCGGCGATGACTGCGGCTATTCTCCGGCCCGCTTGGCGAGGGGGGTGCCCCCCCGGGTCGATGCTTCACCGATGCTGCACCCTTGTTGCCCGTGGGGGACTAAAATTTGACGATCCACCGCGCCACGCTGTTGGCCACTGTCTGTCTGTTCGCCTTCGCGCCCTACACCGCCCGCGCGGCTGGTCCATCGAAATCCTCCTCCACCTCCGGCGCTGCGGCCACGGCGCCGGCACCAACGATCCAATCGATCTCGGTCGCCGGCAATCAGCGCATCGAGACCAGCACGATCTTGTCCTACCTGCTGGTCCGGGTCGGCGATCCGTTCGACGCCGACGAAATCGACCGCAGCCTGAAGGCGCTTTACGCCACCGGTTTGTTCCAGAATGTCGAGATCAACCGGGTCGGCGACGGGCTGGTGGTGGAAGTCCTGGAAAATCCGATCGTGAACGAGATCGCCTTCGAGGGCAGGCACAAGCTGACGGAGGACCAGATCAAGGCGGTGATCAAGCTCCGCGCCCGTGCGGTGTTCACGCCGGCTCTGGCGGAGGCCGACCGCCAGGCGATTCTGGGTCTCTATGCCCAGAAGGCGCGCTTCGGCGCGGTGGTAAATCCGGTGATCATCCGCCTGCCGGAAAATCGCGTGAACGTGGTGTTCGAGATCACCGAGGGCGGACCCACCCTGGTGAGCCGGATCGCCTTCGTCGGCAACGATCACTTCAGCGAAGAGCGTTTGCGTCAGGTGGTTTCATCGCGCGAGCAGGCTTGGTTCCGCTTTCTTTCCACCTCCGACACCTTCGACCCGGATCGGGTCGCCTACGACGCCGAACTGCTGCGGCGATTCTATCTCGCGCACGGCTACGCGGACTTCCAGGTGCTGAGTTCGACCGCGGAGCTAACGCCCGATCGCGATAGCTTCATCGTTACCTTCACCTTGTCCGAAGGCAGGCAATACCATGTCGGCAAGGTCAATCTAATTTCGGATCTGCGCGACATCACGGCAGAACAATTGCAGCCTTCGGTGGAGGTTCATACCGGCGACATTTACAATGGCGACGCCGTCGAACGTTCCACCACGGCGATCGAAACCTATGTTCGTAACCGCGGATTCGCCTTCGTCCAGGTTACGCCGCAAGTCGCCCGCCACCCCGATACCGGCACGCTCGACCTGCAGTTTACCGTCGGCGAGGGACCGCGGGTCTATGTCGAGCGCATCGACATCCAGGGCAACACCCGGACCGAAGACAAGGTGCTCCGCCGGCAATTCACCATGGCCGAGGGCGACGCTTATAATGCTTCGGAGGTCACCACCACCAAGCAAGCGCTGAAGGATTTGGGCTATTTCGGCGACGTGGACATCACCTCGGTCCAGGGGTCGGCACCCGACCGGGCCGATCTCACGGTGAAGGTGACCGAGAAATCGACCGGATCGCTGTCACTCAGCGCCGGCTACGCCACCGACTACGGACCGCTGATCGGCGCGGGCATATCCGATTCCAATCTGGCTGGCACCGGCGTGGCGTGGGGCATCAACGGTTCGCTCGCGGCCAAGCAGAATCAAGCCGAGATTTCGGTCGCAGATCCCTATTTTCTCGATCGCAACATGGTCGCGTCGGTCGAATTGTTCCACAGCTTCGTGAACGAGAATACCACTGCCAATTACGAGGAAAGCCGCGCCGGCGTTAACTTGAGTGCCGGCTATAACTACAGTACGCATTTGGGACAGCAATGGACCTACTCGCTGGTCCAGCGCTCGCTGCAGGACACCATCGACGAAGACCTGGTCAGCCCCTACATTCAGCTGGAAACCGGCTCGTCAGTTCTGTCGGAGGTCGGTCAGACACTGTCGCTCGATTATCGGGACAGCAAGACCGACCCGCATTCGGGCACGTTGTGGCAGTTTGGCACCGATTTCGCTGGGCTCGGCGGGGACGAACATTACGTTCGCGCCCAGCTCAACGGCTCGTACTACGTGCCGTTGCAGGCCATCACCGGCAATTCCGATTGGGTGCTGGTGATCAAGGGCGCGGGTGGCAGCATGTGGAATTACGACGGCAATCACGAGCAGATCGTCGACCATTTCTTCCTCGGCGGCGAAACCCTACGCGGTTTCGCTGCCGGCGGCGCCGGGCCCCACGATAGTATAACCGGTGATAGCCTGGGCGGCCGGACCGAGTGGAACCAGACCACGGAAGTGGACTTCCCGCTGCCGGTTTCCGCGGATATCGGGCTCAGCGGCCGCGCATTCGTGGATGTCGGCGGCCTGCAAGGGATTACCCGACTCTATGCCCACACCGCGCCGGGGGGTGAGGTGACCTATAGCTATGTCAAGGACGACACCCAGCAAGAGGTCACCGATGACGGCGCGATTCGCGCCGGCGCCGGCGTCGGCATTTCGTGGGACTCGCCGTTCGGCTTGATCAACATCGATCTCGGTGTTCCGATCCACAAACAACTACACGATCAGACTGAATTCTTCAGATTTGACGTCGGCAAGAGGTTTTAACGTGCGCAATACTAGCCTTAAGTTGGCCGCGATCGCGGCGCTCTCGATCGTTGCTGCGGCGGCGATCGCCCAAACGTCCAGCGGCACCAAGTGGTTCGTCCCCAAGACCGCGGCGACCCCGGCAGCGGCGCCGGCCCCTGTGGCCGCGCCGGCGCAGCAGCAGGCAGCCGCCGAGACCACCCAGGTCGGACTGCCGCCCTTGCCGGCGCCCCCGCAAGTGGCGCCCGGGGCGAGCCCGCCCGCGGCGGTGATCGGCGTGTTCGATCTGAACGGCGTGATTCGTTCGTCCACCGCCTACCTCGCGGTGCAGAATGAAATGCGCACGCGCGAGGCGCGGCTTAACGCCGACGCGCAGAAGGCGCAGACCGAATGGGCCGAGCTAAAGCAGAATCTGGTCGATCAGCAGAAGACCTTGACCGCCGATCAGTTCGCCGCTCGGAATGCGCAGATTACCGACCGCATCGCCAAGGATGAGGCCAATTTCAAGGCGCGCGATCAGCGCATCCAGGACGCGGCGACCTATGCGGACGACCAGATCGAGCAGGAACTGAACACCATCGTCGGTCAGGTGGCGCAGAGCCACGGCATGAACATCGTCCTGTTCCAGACCGCGGTGGTGCTGAACGTGCGCGAGTTCGACATTTCCGCGCAAGTGGCGCAGGAGCTGAACCAGGTGCTGCCCTCGGTTCTGGTGCCGCCCGACGGCGCCGATGTCACCGCTTTCGCCCGCGCGCATGAAGCCCCCCCGGCCGGCAAGTAGTCGGGGCCCTGGCCGCCATGGATAATGGTGTCTCTGAGGGGAAGGTCTCGGACGAGAGGTTCCCTGACGAGATTACGGCCAAGGCAGGGGATCCGCGCTTCTTCGTAAATCGGGGTCCGTTCGGGATCGCAGTGCTGGCGGTGGCGATCGCGGCGGAGGCGTCGTTCGACGACGGAAGGGTGATCGAGGGCGTGGCGCCGCTGCAAACCGCCGGGCCGCGCGAGCTTAGTTTTCTCGACAATCGGCGCTATGCGGCACAGCTCGCCTCGACCAGGGCCGGCGTGGTGGTGGTGCATCCGGAACTGGTGGCCTCGGTCCCGGAAGGGACGGTCGCGCTGGTGACCCGCGACCCTTACCGCGGTTGGGCGCTGGCCGCAGCGCTGTTTCATCCCAACCCGCCGCTGAAGCCCGGCGTTCACGCCACTGCCTGCGTCGACGCGAGCGCGATAGTCGACCCGTCGGCCGAGATCGGGCCGTTCGCTGTGATCGGGAGCAGGGTACGCATCGGCGCCCATAGCTTTGTCGCCGCCCATGCGGTGATCGGTGACGGGGTGTTGATCGGTTCCTATTGCCGGATCGGCGCCCACGCCAGCGTGAGCCACGCGATCCTGGGCGACCGGGTTTATATCTATAGCGGCGCGCGGGTGGGGCAGGAGGGGTTCGGCTTCGTCTCGTCTTCGCTGCCGTTCCTGAGCGTGCCGCAGCTGGGGCGGGTGATCCTGGAAGATGATGTCGAGGTCGGCGCCAACAGCACGATCGACCGCGGCTCGACCCAGGACACCGTGATCGGGACCGGCTCGCGGCTCGACAATCTGGTGCAAATCGGGCACAACGTGCGGCTGGGCCGCAACTGTGTGGTGGTGGCGCAGGTCGGAATTTCCGGCTCCACGGTGCTCGAGGACTTCGTCATGGTGGGCGGACAGGCGGGGCTCACCGGGCATTTGCGGATCGGGCGCGGGGCCAAGATCGGTGCCCAGTCGGGCGTGATGTCGGATGTGGCGGCGGGGGCTGAGATGATGGGTTCACCGGTCGAACCGATCAGGGACTATTGGCGCCGCCTGGCGGTGCTGCGACGGATGGCGCGGGGGTTCAAGGGCTCGCGCGGTGACAATAAGACCAACGATATAGAATCGGGCGACACGAAGGACTGACGCCACTATGGACGCAAGCTCGGGCGACCAGCCGCTGCCGGCTACCATCGAGACGATCGATATCGCCCGCATCATGCAGGCGCTGCCGCATCGTTACCCGTTTCTGCTGATCGATCGGGTGGTCGATCTGGTGCTGGGCAATTCCGCTGTCGGCATCAAAAACGTGACGATCAACGAGAATTTCTTCCAGGGTCATTTTCCTGCACGGCCGGTGATGCCCGGTGTGCTGATCATCGAGGCGATGGCGCAGACCGCGGCGATCGTGGTGTTCGAGACCATGAAGGCCGACAGCCTGGGCAAGTTGGTCTATTTCATGAGCATCGAGAGCGCCAAGTTTCGCCGTCCGGTGGTTCCCGGCGATCAGTTGCGCATTCATGTAACGAAGGAGCGCGCGCGCGGCCCGGTCTGGCGGTTCAACGGAGTCGCCAAAGTCGACGGCGCGGTGGTTGCCGAAGCCACGTACACCGCCATGATCGCAGATAAATAAAATTGTTAAAGTTTTTTTGCTTCTTTTTGTTCACAAAAAGAAGCAGAGAGAATCTTCTTTTTTGAAAAAAAGCAGCAAAAAATTTTTGTCAATTAGGTCACCGAAATGATGCGTAATATTCGGTGACTTGGTGAAGTGACGCGAGCGCGGGTAGAGCAGAACCGTCCATTCTTTGCTGGAGCTTGTTGCCTATGAGCGTTTCTATCCATCCCGCGGCGTTTATCTCGCCCAGCGCGATGATCGATCCGACCGCGATGGTCGCGGAGGGCGCCCACATCGGCGCCGGCGTTAGCATCGGTCCGTGGTGCACGGTCGGACCCGATGTCGAAATCGCCGAAGGCGCGAAGCTGATTTCACACGTGGTGGTGGATGGCCATACATCGATCGGGGCAGGCGCGGAGCTTTATCCGTTCTGCACCGTCGGCATGGCACCACAGGATCTGAAATATAAGGGCGAACCCACCCGCTGCGTGATCGGCGCGCGCACCCAGATCCGCGAGCATTGTTCGATCCATCGCGGCACCGCGACCGGGCACGGGGTTACCCATGTGGGCGAGGACTGCTTGCTGATGGCGGTGGTGCACGTCGCCCACGATTGCAGCATCGGCGACCGCGTCGTGATCGCGAACAACGTGGTGATGGGCGGCCATTGCCAGATCGGTGACTTCGCGGTGATCGGCGGCAGCGCGGCGCTGCATCAGTTCGTGCGGATCGGCCGCGGCGCGATGGTCGGCGGGGTCTCCGGCGTCGAAGCCGATGTGATCCCGTTTGGGCTGGTGATCGGCAACCGGGCGCGGCTCAAGAGCCTCAATCTGATCGGGCTCAAGCGGCGCGGCGCGGCGCGGGCCGACATGCATGTGCTGCGTCAGGCGGTGCGAGGGCTGTTCTGGGCCCCGGGCGCGTTTGCCGGCCGGCTGGCGGAGGTGAAGGAACGCTTCGCCGGCCATCCGCTGGTCGACGAGGTGCTGGCGTTCGTGGAGCATGGCAGCAAACGTGGCCTGATCCGCGCTCTGCGGCGCGGCGCGGCTGATCTCGACGACGACGTCTGAAATGGGCGCCTCCGCGGGTACGATGGAGGCAGGGGCGCTTGGGATTCTCGCCGGCGGCGGACCGCTGCCGGGGCAAGTCGCGCGCGCCGCGATCCGGGCCGGACGGCGGGTGTTTTTGGTCGGATTCAAGGGATTTGCCGAGCCCGACGTGGTCGAGCCGTTTCCGCACGAATATGTGCGGCTGGGCGCCGCGGGGCGGATACTGGAATTGCTCCGCTTGCATGATTGTCGCGAGTTGGTGCTGGTGGGGCCGGTGCGCCGGCCTTCGCTGCTGGCGCTGCGGCCGGATGTGGAAGGGGCGCGGATTTTGGCGCGGATCGGCCGCGCCGCGTTCGGTGGTGACGACGGCGTGCTGGCCGCGGTGGTGCGGGTGCTGGGCGAAGAAGGCTTCACCGTGATCGGCGCCCACGACGTGATGGGCGCGATGCTGGGGACGTTGGGCGCGGTTTCCCAGGCCTATCCGGATGCGGACGCGTGGCGGGATATCCGCCGCGGCGTCGCGGTGGCGCAGGCGCTGGGCGCGGTCGACGTCGGCCAGGGTTGCATCGTGCAGCAGGGGATCGTGCTGGCGGTGGAGGCGATCGAGGGCACTGACGCGATGATTGCCCGGGCTGCCGCCCTGGCGCGGCCGGGAACCGGCGGGGTATTGGTGAAGCTGGTGAAGCCGGGGCAGGAGCGCCGGGCGGATTTACCCACGATCGGCCCAGGTACGATCGAGAGTGCGCGCAAGGCGGGTTTGTGCGGCATTGCTTATGAAGCGGGCGGCACGATTTTCATCGACAAAGCCGAGACCATTCGCGCCGCCGACGAGGCGGGATTATATCTGATCGGCATCGATCCGGCGCGGGTTTCGGAAGGTGATTTAGGTTAATACCAGCGCCAAATTGACAAAAGTTTTTTGGTTCTTTTTTTCAAAAAAGAACATTTATTTTTCTAATTATTTAAGATCAAAAAATTCTTGTTTTTGTGAACAAAAAGAAGCAAAAAAACTTTATTCACTTTTTGGTAGCGCGCTCTTGCGATTTTACCTGCTGCCATGCCGCCTCCATTTCTTCCAGGGTGGCTTCATCGGGCGCGCGAGCCTGGTGAGCTAGAATTTGCTCTACGCCGGCGAAACGACGGGCGAATTTATCGTTGGCTTGGCGTAATACCGACTCTGGATCGAGCTTCAATTTGCGCACCAAATTCGCCATCACGAATAGCATGTCGCCCAACTCATCAGCCAACCGAGCGGGATCGGCTTGCGGCAGCTCGCGACGTAGCTCGTCGGTTTCTTCGGCGAGCTTGTCCAAAATCCGTTCGGCGTCCGGCCAATCGAAGCCGACACGTGCGGCACGGGCGGTCAACTTCAAGGCACGCGTGAGCGCCGGTAGCCCCACCGGTACGCCGGCGAGCACGCCATGCTCGGCGCGAGCGGCGCGCTCGGCGGATTTCTGGATCTCCCACGCAACGGTCTGCGCCTCGGCGTCGCGCTGTTCGTCGTCACCGAAGACGTGGGGATGACGGCGGACCATCTTGTCGCCGATCAGGCGCGCGACGTCATCGAAGGCGAACCGGCCTTCTTCCTCGGCCATGCGCGCATGATAGACCACCTGAAACAACAAATCGCCCAGCTCGTCGGGGAGCGCCAGATAATCTTCGCGCGCGATCGCGTCGGCAACTTCATAGGCTTCCTCGATGGTGTAGGGCGCGATGGTGGCAAAGGTCTGCAGCAGATCCCACGGACAGCCGCCCTCGGGCGCGCGCAGACGGGCCATGATCGCGAGCAGACGGGGTAGGGGAGCGTCGGGGAGCTGGGTCATGTACCGTATCTAGCAAGCGGTTGCGCTCGGCGTCGATTGGTTCGATCTATGGCGGGCTTGGGAAGAGGTCGATTGATGCGCCATGTGATGGTACTCGGGGCCGGCGTGATCGGGGTGACCACCGCCTGGTTCTTGGCCCAGGAGGGGTACGAAGTCACGGTGATCGATCGCCGACCGCAAACCGCTTCGGAGACTTCGTACGCCAACGGCGGCCAGATCTCGGTGAGCCATGCGGAGCCGTGGGCACACCCGGGAGCGCCGTGGAAGGTGCTGGGCTGGCTGCTGCGCGACGACGCGCCGCTGCTGTTCCGGCCTCGGCTGGATCCGGCGCAATGGGCGTGGTGTGTTCAATTTCTGATCGAATGCCTGCCGGCGCGGACGGCGCGGAATACCGCGGCGAATGTGGCGTTGGGGTTGTACTCGCGCGCGGCGCTGACGGAGCTCTCGGACGCTCTGGGGCTGGCATATGCTCGGGAAAAGCACGGGATTTTGCAGGTGTTTACCAGTGCCGAAGCGCTGCATGGGGCGGCGCGATCGGTGCGGCTGATGAATGATCTGGGCTGCGAGGTGAGAACCGTAAGCGCGGAGGAAGTGCGCGCGATCGAGCCCGCGCTTACCCATAACCAATTGACGATTGCGGGCGGGACCTGGGCGGAGTCGGATTTCTCCGGCGACGCCAAGCTGTTCACGCGGGCGCTGGCGGCGAAAGCGGAGGCGGCAGGGGTGGTGTTCCGACTCGGGGCCGAGATCGAACGGATCGAATTTGCGGGCGGGCGCGTGACGGGCGTGACGCTGCGCGACGCGGAGGGCGGGTTCGAGCTTTGCACCGCGGATGATTACGTGATGGCGCTGGGGCCGCAGTCGCGCGGGATGGTGCGGCCGCTGGGGTTGAAGCTGCCGATCTACCCGGCGAAGGGATACTCGATCACCCTGCCGATCGCGGATGCGGCGCGGGCACCGCGGACGAGCGTGACCGACGAGGCGCATAAAGTGGTGTTTACCCGGTTGGGCGGCGAATTGCGTGCGGCCGGCACGGCGGAATTGGCGGGCTACGACAAGCATCTGAACCAGGTGAGGGTGGAGGCGATCCTGAGCCGCGTGCTGGAGTATTTCCCCGGCGTGGGCGATCCGGAGCAGGCGCGGGCGTGGACCGGCTTGCGGCCGGCGACGCCTGCGAACGTGCCGTTGATCGGGCGGAGTGGGGTGGGGAATCTGTGGTTGAACACCGGGCACGGAACGCTGGGGTGGACACATGCTTG
>Ga0302311_10004591_pt1 | contig 14829 bp, 6 predicted proteins | sample III_Palsa_N1_3_FD_200449 | JGI IMG/M metagenome (GOLD analysis project Ga0302311, IMG submission 200449) | Peat permafrost microbial communities from Stordalen Mire near Abisko, Sweden - III_Palsa_N1_3 | ecosystem: Environmental > Terrestrial > Soil > Palsa > Peat permafrost | place: Sweden... | reverse complement strand
GCCCGCGGCGGCGCCGGCCGGAGCCGCGACCGGGGCGACCGGGGCGACCGGGGCGACTGCCAACAGCCCGATGCGCACCCGGGCCGCCCGGGCCGCCGTCCCGCTCATCCGCGCCCACCTGCTGGACCGGCTTCCCGAATCCCTGCACCCGGCGGTCACCCCGGTGGTCCGGTGGCCGCTGCTGGAGGACGACCGGATCGCCGTCGACAGGCTTGCCCAGAGCCCCGCGCAGCCGTCCGGAGCGCTCGACGCCGCGCCGTGGCAGGAGCCGCGCAACCCGACCGAACGCGAGGTCGCGGCGATCTGGGCCGATGTCCTCGGCGTCGAGAGCGTGGGAGTCAACGAGGACTTCTTCGCCCTGGGCGGTCACTCGCTGATGGGCACCATGGTCGTGGACCGCATCGAGGCGTCCTTCGCGGTGAACCTGCCGCTCGCCCGGCTCTTCGAGTCCTCCACGGTGGCGGCCGTCGCGGACTTCATCGAGGAACAGCGCGCCCAGCCGGCCGAGGCCGCCGCCCCGGCGCCGATTCTCCGCATCGACCGCACCCGGCGACGTGCCGGGAGCCCGGAGGCGAGTGCCGATGACTGAGCCCCGTTCCTTCGCGTCCCTGCTGCGCGCCCGCGCGGCCGAACAACCGGACGTCGCCGCCTATGTGTTCCTCCACGACGGCGTCGAGGAACCGGTGACCTACCGGGAGCTCGACCGCAGGGCCGGCGCCCTGGCCGCCCGGTTCCTGCGCCACGCCGAGCCCGGAGCGCGAGCGCTGCTGCTCTGCTCCCCGGGGCGGGCCTATGTGGAGGCGTTCTTCGGATGCCTGTACGCCGGTCTGGTCGCGGTGCCGGCCTATCCGCCCGCCGGTCCGAGGGACGCCGAGCGGGTCGCCGGAATCACCCGCGACTGCGACCCCGCGCTCGGCATCGTCGACTCGTCCGCCGCCGCGTCGGCGCCCGGCGGCCCGGCCGGGCAGCTCACCCGGAACCTGGTCTGGTCCTCCGCCGAGGCTCCGCCGGCGGACGCCGAGCGGATCTACGCCCCCGCCGAGGAGGCGGACCAGGTGGCCTTCCTCCAGTACACCTCCGGCTCGACCGGCGACCCGCGCGGCGTCGTGCTCAGCCACGCCAACCTGGTGCACAACGCCGCCGTACTCGGCCGCAGGCTCGGTCTGCGGCCGCAGGACCGCACCGTCAGCTGGCTGCCGCCGTACCACGACATGGGGCTGATCGGCGGAATCCTGCAACCGGTGTACAGCGGCTTCCCCGGTCTGCTGATGACTCCCTCGGCCTTTCTGCGGGACCCCGCCGCCTGGCTGCGGGCCATCAGCCGGAGCCGGGCGACGGTCTGCGCCGCGCCCACCTTCGCCTACGCGGAGTGCGTGCGGCGGGTACCGGAGGAGGTGCGGGACACCCTCGACCTCAGCTCCTGGCGCTGTGCGCTGGTGGGCGCCGAACCCGTGCGCGCCGACGTCCTGGCGGACTTCAGCCGGCACTTCGCCGGGGCCGGGTTCGACGGCTCCGCCTTCTACCCCTGTTACGGACTGGCCGAGGCGACCCTCTTCGTCACCGGCGCCGAACCCGGCCGGGGAGCGCGGGCCACCGCCGTCTCCACGCGGTCGCTGGCCGCCGGTCGCGCGGTCGCGCTGCCGGACCCAGCCGACCGCCTCCCGCCCGGCCCCGGGGAGCCCGCCGGCGACCGCACGCTCCTGGTCTCCAGCGGCCGGGCGCGGGACGCGGACACCGTACTGGTGGTCGACCCGCGGACCCGCCGCCCGGCGGCGCCGGGTTCCGTGGGCGAGATCTGGGTCAGCGGCCCCACCGTCGCCCAGGGCTACTGGGGCCGTCCGGAGGAGACCGAGCAGGTCTTCCGAGCCAGCCTGGCCGACCGCGAGCCTCCCTTTCTGCGCACCGGTGACCTGGGCTTCGAACACGCGGGTGAGCTCTACATCGCCGGGCGGAGCAAGGACGTCATCCTGGTCCGCGGTCGCAACGTCTACCCCCAGGACCTTGAGGCCACGGCCCAGCGCGCCCACCCGGGCCTGCGCCCCAACCGGCTGACGGCCTTCGGGGTGACCGGCGCCGAGGGAACGGAACAGGTGGTGCTGGTCGCCGAGGTCACCGGCGCGGCCGGCCGGGACCACGGCGCGGTGATCGACGCGGTGCGCAGCGCGGTGGCCGCCGAACACAGTGTGAGCCTGGACGATGTGGTGCTGGTGACCGGGGGCGGCGTTCCCCGCACGTCGAGCGGCAAGGTGCGGCGCTCCGCCTGCAAGGAGCGCTACCTCACCGGACAGTTGCCGCGACTGGCCTCGCTGCGATCGCCCGGCGACACCGCGACCGGGCCGGCCGCGCCCGCCCCGGCCGTACTGGAGCTGATCGCGGCCGTCCTCGGCCTCGGCCGGGCATCCGAGCTGCGCCTGGACACCTCGCTGGTCGCCCAGGGACTCGACTCGCTGCGCGCCGCCGAGCTGACCGCCCGACTGGCGAGCGAGTGCGGGATCGCCCTGCCGCTGGCGGAGTTGTTCGGCTCCGAACCGCTCGACGACCTGCTGCGCGCGGCCACCGAGCAGCAGCCGGGCGGCGAGCCGCCGCTCGGGGCCGGGACCCACCACGACCACGACACGGCGGCGCCGACCGGCGCAGCCGGGACCCGCGCGGCGACTGAGGGCGAACAACGCCTCTTCACGCTCAACCAGTTGGGAGCAGCGGCGGCCTACCATCTGGCCGGCGGCGTCCGGCTGCGCGGTCGGCTCGACGTCGACGCCCTGGAGAGCGCCCTCGGCGAGGTCAGACGGCGCAATCCCGCGTTGCGCGCCACCTTCGCCCTGGAGCGGACACCGACCGGACCGGCGGTGCTGCGCCGTGTCGTTCACCCCTGGTCCGAGCAACTCCCGGAACCTGTCGAGCTGGTGGGCGGGAGCGCGGCCGAGCACGCCCAGGCGCTCGCGGCCTGGCAGCGGGATCTGGCCCTGCGGCCGTTCGACCTGGAGCGGGAACCGCCCTTCCGCTACGGCCTCGCCCGGCTGGGCGACGACGAGTACCTGCTCTGCGCCGTCTTCCACCACATCGCGGTGGACGGCCGGTCGGTGCGGCTGATCTCCCGCCAGCTCGAACAGGGCTACGAGGCGGCTCTGAGCGGCGTTCCGGCCGCGCCCGCCGCGGCGGGCGCGGGACCGGCGGCGCGGACACCCGGCGGGACCGGATCCACCGCGGAGGCCGGCCTGGAATTCTGGCTGCGGACCCTCGACGGCGTCCCGGACCTGGACCTGCGGACCGATCACCCACGACCGGCGCGGCACAGCTACGCCGGCGCCACCCTGCCGCTCAGCCTGACTCCGGAACTCCTCGACGGCGTGCGGGGCCTGGCCCAGGCCGAGGGAGCGACGCCGTTCATGGTGCTGCTCGCCGCCCTCGCCGTCGTGCTCGGCCGCAACAGCCGGCAGCAGCGGTTCGTCGTCGGCGTCCCGTACTCCTCCACCACCCCCGACGACGACGAGGTCGGATACGCCGTCAACCTCCTGCCACTGGTCGCGGATCTCTCCGCAGCGTCGACCTTCCGCGGGCTGCTGGCCCGTCTCCGGGCACACGCGCTGGCCGGCTACGCGCACGCGGACACGCCCTTCGAGCGGATCGTGCACGAGCGCGCGCGGCTGACCGGCGACCGCCAGGAGTCCCTGGTCCGCGCCATGCTCGCGGTCAACGGCCGCGGCCTGGAACCCTGGAACCAGCGGGGTCTGATCGCCGAGCCCTTCGAGTCCGCACTACCGGCGGCGATGTGCGACCTGTCGGTGCACCTGAACGAGAGTGCCGACGGCCTCACCGGTCATCTGTCGTACGCCACCGCGCTGTTCGACGAGGACTCGGCCCGCGGCCTGCGCGCGAGCCTGCTCGGCACGCTGCGGGCGGCGGTGGCGGACCCTGGAGTACGGCTGGCCGAGGTGGCGTCCGCGCACGGCGCCGAGCGGGAGTCGGTCCTGGGCGAGCTCAGCGGCGCGAGCGAGCCGCCGGTGTTCGACGGCTGTGTCGACGCCCTGTTCGAGCGCAGGGCCGCGGCCACGCCGGACGCCACCGCGGTGGTCTTCGACGGCTCCGCACTCACCTTCGGTGAGTTGGACGCCGAGGCCGATCGCCTGGCCCGGCATCTGCGTGACCGGGGGGTACGGCCGGGCTCCGTCGTCGCCGTCCATCTGCGGCGCTCGCTGTCGCTGCCGGTCGCCCTGCTCGCCGTGCTCAAGGCGGGGGCGGCCTACCTCCCGCTGGACCCGCAGCTGCCCGCCGAGCGCCTGGCGGCCGTGATCGAGGACGCCCGCCCGGCACTGGTGCTGACGTCCAGCGCCACCCTCGGCTCCGCGGACGCCCCGCCGCTCTGGCACGGGGGAGAGACGCACACCGGGGTTCCGGTCCTCGACCTGGAGGCGGAGGCCGACGCCATCGCCCGGCGCCGTCCCGAGCGGCTCCCGGCCACTTCGTCGGCAGGCGCCCCCGCCTACGTGATCTACACCTCCGGCTCCACCGGGACTCCCAAGGGCGTGGTCAACACCCACCGGGGCCTCGCCAACTACCTGGCCCAGCTGACCCGGCTGCTGGGGCCTGAGGCCGGGGACGGGCTGCTGCAGAACACCCCGATCGGCTTCGACGTCTCCGTGGGGGAGTTGCTCTGGCCGCTGGTGAGCGGTCTGCGGCTGGTGCTGCCGCGCACCTCCCGGCTCTACGAACCCGGCTACCTCGCCGACCTGATCACCAGGGAGCGGGTGCGGGTGTGCCTCTTCGTGCCCTCGGTCCTGCGGCACTTCCTGGCCGATCCCAGCGCCCCGACCTGCGCGGCGACCCTGCGCGACGTGGTGACCCTGGGCGAGGTGCTGCCGGCCGGGCTGGCCGTGAGGTTCCAGCAGATGTTTCCCCGGTGCCGACTGCACAACCACTACGGTCCCGCCGAGACGGCCATCATCTGCGTCGCTCACCAGCTGGAGCCCGGCTTCGGCGGAGCGCGTGTCCCGATCGGCCGCCCGTTGCCCGGGGTACGCGCCTACGTCCTCGACGAGGCGCTCGAACCGGTGCCGGTGGGCGCCTCCGGCGAGCTGTACCTCGCGGGCGACTGCCTCTCCATCGGCTACCTGGGCCGCCCCGGCCCGACGGCGGCGGTGTATCTGCCGAACCCCTTCGGAACCGGGGACCGGATCTACCGCACCGGCGACGTCGTCCGCTGGCGGCCGGACGGGAACCTCGAATACCTGGGCCGCGCCGACCGGCAGCTGAAGATCCGCGGCCAGCGGGTCGAACCGGGCGACGTGGAGCACGCCCTGACCGTTCATCCGGCGGTCGTCGCCGCCGCCGTCCGGGCGGCACCCGACGGGCGCGGCGGTCCCGGCCTGGCGGCCTACCTGGTGTGCCGCCAACCCGTGCCGACGCCCGCCGACCTCCGTGCCCACCTGGCCTCCCGGTTGCCGCGCTACATGGTTCCCTCGGACTTCGTCCTCCTGCCGGAACTCCCCCTCGGCGCCAACGGCAAGGTCTCCTACGCCGACCTCCCCGACCCGGTCCGCGACCTGCTCCGCGAGCCGGGGGAGGCGCGGCGCGGCGCGGCCCCGTCGACCCCGGTGGAGCAGGAGCTCGCCACGATCTTCACCCGGGTCCTGGACGTGGAGTCGGTCGGCGTCGACGACGACTTCTACGAACTCGGAGGGCACTCGCTGCTAGCCCTGCAGATCGTCGCCGCGGTCCGGGAACGCTTCCACGTGACGCTGGACGTCGGCGACCTGCTGGTGCGCCACACCACCGTGGCCGGCCTCGGACAGTTCGTCCTCGACCGGCAGCTGACGCAGGCGCGACCGGACGATCTGCGCGCCGCCCTGGCGCGGATCAGCACCCTTTCGGAGGAGGAGGTCGCGGCGCTCATGCCCGACGGGACGGCCGCGGGCCGCGCGGCTGACGCAGAATCACCGGCCCCGCAGCCGGATCCGGCGCGAGCCGGGCGAGCGTGGCGACACGCGGGAGGAGAGTCCGACAGTGCCTGAAACGTCGCATTCCCGGAGCGGGCGGCCCGCCGCCGGCCCCGGAGGCCCGACCACCGCAATCCACCACCTGGTGGCCGAGCAGGCCGCGCTGACCCCGGACGCCATCGCCGTGACCAGCGGCGACGAGCAGATCAGCTACCGCGAGCTGGTCGAACGGGCGGCCCGCACCGCGGCCCGGCTGCGGGATCTCGGCGTGCGTCCTGAGGACGTGGTACCGGTGGTGGCCGAGCGCTCCGCCGGTCTCGTCGTCGCGCTGCTGGGGATCCTCAACGCCTCCGCCGCGTACCTGGCGCTCGATCCCGAACTGCCGCCGGGACGGGCCGAGTCCATGGTGCAGCGGGTCCAGCGCCGGGTGGCCTTCGCCCCGGGCGGCGGCTCACCGCTGCTCACCGGCTTCGACGCGGTGATCCCGATGGAGGACTGCGGCGCCGGAGCCGGACCGGCGGCCCCCGGGGCAAGCCTGGTGCACCCCGGCCAACTCGCCTACGTCAGCTACACCTCGGGCTCCACCGGAGTGCCCAAGGGCGTGTGCGTGCCGCACCGGGCGGTGGTCCGGTTGGTACGTGAGCCAGACTGGTGCTCCTTCGGTCCCGGGGACGCCTTCCTGCAACTGGCGCCGGTGGCGTTCGACGCCTCGACGCTGGAGATCTGGGCGCCGCTGACCACCGGGGGCCGGCTGGTGGTCATGCCGCCGGGACCACTCGACCTGGACGAGCTCGCGGCGACCCTGACCGGTCAGCGGGTCACCGTGCTGTGGCTGTCCGCGGGGCTGTTCAGCCGGTTCGTGGACCGGCACCTGGCGGCGCTGGGCTCGGTGCGGCACCTGCTGGCGGGGGGCGACGTGGTCTCCGCCGAGCACGTGAGACGGCTGCTCGCGGCCCACCCGGGCCTGGCCTTCACCAACGGCTACGGTCCGACCGAGAACACCACCTTCACCGCCTGTTGGACGACCCGGGAGCCGCCGGCCGACACCCGCGCCCTGCCCATCGGACACGCCATCAGCGGCACCCGCGTCCAACTCCTGCGTGCGGACCTCAGCCTGTGCGGGCCCGGGGAGGTGGGGGAGATCCACGCCTGCGGCGAGGGCCTGGCCCGCGGCTACTTCGCGGCTCCGGCTGCGACGGCGGCCCGCTTCCTCCCGGATCCGCACTCCCCGCGACCCGGCGAGCGGATGTACGCGACCGGCGACCTGGGTCGCTGGACCTCGGCCGGGGAGCTGGAGTTCCTCGGCCGGGTGGACCGGCAGGTGAAGATCCGCGGCTTCCGGGTCGAGCCCGGCGAGATCGAGGCCGCCCTGCTCGCCACCGGCGCGGTCAGCGAGGCCCTGGTACTGGCGCACGGCGAGAACGGAGGCGACAAGCAACTCGCGGCCTTCGTGGTGCCGGCCCCCGCTGTCCCGGCTCTCGCGGGTTCGGCTCTCGCGGGTTCGGCCGACCCCGCCGGGGCCGCCACGGCCGCGGTCCGGCTGCGACAGGACATGGCGACCCGGCTGCCCGCGCACATGGTGCCCGCCACGGTCACCCTGCTCGACGCCTTTCCGCTCGGTCCGACCGGCAAGATCGACCGCGAGCGGCTGCTGGCCGGGCTCGCGCCCCGATCCGGAACCGGGCCGGAGCCAGAGCCCGGGCCAGAGCCCGGGCCGGAGCCCGAGCCCGCCCAGGGCGCGGGCCCTGACGTCGCCGAGCTGCAAGCCCGGCTCTCCCGACTGTGGGCGCGGTACCTCGGCATTCCGCTGGTCGCCGTCGACGACGACTTCTTCGAACTGGGCGGTCACTCGCTGATCGCGGCCGAACTGCTGGACGCGGTACAGCGTGACTTCGGCGTCCTCGTCCCCGCGCGGACGCTCTATCTCAACCCGACGGTGCGGGAACTCACGGCACAGATCGCAGCACGGATCCCCGACTCCGGAACGCACACGACGAAGGCGGAACAGCCCCATGAGACTGTCGACATCCACCACTGAGACGACGATGGACCTCGACGCCGTAGACCTCGTCGATCCGCTGCTGCAACGGGACGGCGACCCGCACGCGATCTGGCGGTACATGCGGCAGCACGACCCGGTCCGCTGGCACCAGGGGGACGGCGAGACCGGCTTCTGGTCCATCACCAAGTTCGATGACGCCGACTTCGTGCTGCGCGACCACGCGGTCTTCACCTCGCAGCGCGGCACCCTGCTCAATCTGCTCGGCAAGGACGACCCGGCGGGCGGCAAGCAGATGGCCGCCACCGATCCGCCGCGCCACACCCGGATGCGCGAACCGCTCCAGCGCGTCCTGGCGAACAAGAACGTGGAGCAGTACCGGGGCCGGATCGAGCGGCAGATCACGAAGATCCTGCTGCCCGGCGCCGGCGGTGAGACCTTCGACTTCGCCCAGGCGATGATCAAACTCCCGATGGCGGTGATCGGGACGATGATGGCGCTGCCCGAGCGGGACTGGGACCGGCTCGCCTACCTGACCATGGCGGCGGTGTGCAACGACGACCAGGAGTACGTCGGGCCGCAGGGCCCGCAGGCCACACTGGAGAACGCCCACCGCGAACTGTTCAGCTACTTCCAGGACATGGTCACCGCGCGCCGCTCGGCGCCGGGCGACGACCTGATCAGCACGCTGCTGACGATGGACGTGGAGGGATCGCGGCTGAGCCTGGGCGAGGTGCTCTCGAACTGCTACAGCCTGCTGCTGGGCGCCAATGTCACCACGCCGTTCGTGCCGATCGCCGCGATGTCCCGCATCCTCGCCGACCCGGAGCTGGCCCGCACCTGGGCCTCCGACCGGCGGTTCCTCGCCACCGGCACCGAGGAGGCGCTCCGCTGGGCGTCGCCCGCCAACCACTTCATGCGGTACGCCGTCCGCGACGTGGAGATCCGCGGACGGGCGATCCGCTCCGGCGACGCCGTGGTCGTCTGGCTGGGCTCCGCCAACCGGGACGAGGAGGCCTTCGACCGGTCCTTCGAGTTCGACATCTCGCGCCGTCCCAACCGGCACGTGGCCTTCGGCATCGGCCCGCACTACTGCATCGGCCACACCGTCGCCCGGCTCTCGCTGCACCTCCTCTTCGCCGAACTCCTGGGCACCTACTGCGACTTCGAACAACAGGGCGAGCCGGAGCACCTGACGTCGAACTTCGTCGCCGGGGTGAAGCACCTGCCGATGAGCATGCGGGTGCGCCCCGACGCGGCCGGGCGCTCGGCCGGGAAAGAGAGGGTCGAGGCATGAGGCCCCCCATCAGGACGCGCTGGCTCTCCCGCGAGCCGGGGCCCGACGCCGACGCCTACGTCTTCTGCCTCCCGTACTCGGGCTGCGGCGCCAGCATGTACCGGCAGTGGCCGCGGACCCAGGGCCCGATCGAGTTCTGCCCGATCCAACTCCCGGGGCGGGAGAACCGGTTGGCCGAGCCCGCCTTCGACAGCTACGAGGACCTGGCAGCCGCGCTGATCCCGCACCTGCTGCCCTACCTCGACCGCCCGTTCGCCTTCTTCGGGCACTGCGCGTCCGCGCTGATCGGGTACGAGACCTCGGTGCAGCTGCTGCGGGCCGGCCTACCGCTGCCGGCCCGGCTCTTCGTCTCCTCGCAGGTCGCCCCGCACCAGGGGCCGCACGGCAGGTTCCTGAGCATGAGCGAGCCCGAACTGGCCGACGAACTGGCCACTTTGATCGTCGAGATGGGCGGCAGGCCGCGGCCCGACGTGATCGAACTGGCCATGGGCACGCTGCTCTCGGACATCGGCGCCAACCGGCGCTACCGGCCGGCCGAGCCGGTGCCGCTGCCGGTTCCGGTCACCGCGCTGAGTTGGGACGCGGACGAAGAGGTGGCCGCCGGGCAGATGCTGGGCTGGCAGGACTGCGGCCAGGTGGAGTTCCATCAACTGAGCGGCGGCCACTACCGTTTCGTGGAAGCACCGGAGGACCTGCTCGCAGTCCTGGAGGCAGGTCTGGCGGAGGTGATTCGGCCGCAGTCGGCCTATTGAACCGGGTGTCGCACGTTGGCCTGCTCTGGCATACTTCAGGCGAAACAGAGGCGATAAGGAAGGTCGGCTTGCGTGCGCAAAGTTCTAGCCAATAGAAATGCATTATTCTACGTCATAGGTCAGGCTCTCTCCATTCTGGGCGACAGCTCACTGTGGCTGGCGGTCGGGATCTGGGTGAAGGAGCTGACCGGCAGCAATGGGGCGGCCGGGCTGGTCTTCTTCGCCTTCATGGCGGGTACACTGCTGGGACCGCTGTGGGGCAGCCTGGTCGACCGGGTGCGACGTCGGCCGCTGCTCATCGCGGCCAACCTGTTCAGTGCGGTGTACATCCTGTTCCTGCTCGGCGTGCACGGAAAATCCGACCTGTGGGTCGTGTACCCGGTGCTGTTCGTTTACGGTGCGATGAACAGCCTGTTCGACGCCGGACAGGCCGCGTTGATCCCCACACTGCTGTCACCCGAACTGCTGCCGGAGGCCAACGCGCTGCTGCAGACCTGCCGGCAGGCCCTGCGGCTGATCGCGCCGCTGGTCGGCGCGGGCATGCTCACCGCCTGGGGCATTGGATCGGTGGTCTGGTTCGACTGCGCCACGTTCATCCTGGGGGCGGCGGCGCTGCTGCTGATGCGGCTGCGGGAGGAGCTCCCGCAGCGCGAGGTGGCGCCTGGCTGGCGGATCGAGGTCGCCGCCGGGTTCCAGCACCTGTGGCGTACTGCCGAACTGCGCAGGATGCTGCTGGCCATCTCGGTGGCCATGGCCGTCTGGGGGCTCTTCGACTCCCTGTTCTTCGCCGTCATCGGCAGCGGCCTGCACCGCTCCCCGGCCTTCTACGGTGTGCTGATGACCGTTCAGGGCGTCGGGTCGGTGGTCTCCGGCCCGCTCGCGGCGTGGGCGGTGCGCAGGCTCGGTGAGATCGGGACCACCGCCGTGGCCCTCGGGGCCTTCGCGGCCGGCTGCGCCCTGCTGGTACCGCCCTCGACGGTCAGTGTGCTGGCCGGAGTGCTGCTGCTGGGGTTCGGCCTGCCCTGGGCGATCGTCGGCTTCACCACCCTGCTGCAACGCCGGACCCCGAGCGGGCTGCTGGGCCGTACCTATGCGGCGTTCGACGCGCTGACCAACACCCCGCAGATGCTCTCCACGGGCTACGGCGCGGTGCTGGTCCTTTATGTCGACTACCGGCTGCTGCTGCTGGCGATGATCGTCGTGTTCGCGGTGTCCGCGGGCTACCTCGGGCTCGGCGCCCGGCGCGGCGCCGGGCAGGGCACGGAGGCGGACGCCGTCGCCGCGGACGCGGTGCCCGCCGCCGACGCCACGCCGCTCCGGTGACCGCGGCCGGGGCGGCGCTGGCGGTCCTGCTCGCGCTGGCTGCGCTCGCCCTCCTCTCGGCGAGCCGGATCCAGCCACGGCGACACCGCCCGGCCGCCCCCGGCCCGGCTCGGGACGTCCCGCCCGGGGACTTCCGGATCGGGACCGCGCTGGAGCACGTGCGGGTGATCGCCGCCGGCCCGCACCCGGCCGGGAGCGCGGCCAACGCCGCCGTCCGCGACTACCTGCTCGGCACCCTGCGCGACCTCGGACTCCAGCCCACCGTCCGGCGAACGCTCGCCACCCGGGAGTCCCGGACCGCGCCGCCCGTCCTCGGCTGGGTCGAGAACATCGTGTGCCCGCTGCCGTACGCCCCGGCCGAGGGCGTCGTCGAGGACGGCCCGGGGGACGGCGGGATCGTTCTGATGGCCCACTACGACTCCGCTCCCGGCGCTCCGGGAGCCTGCGACAACGCCGCGTCCGTCGCGGTTCTGCTGGAGGTGGCACGGGCGCTGACCCGCTCGGGCCCGCAGCCGAGGCGAGTGACCCTGGTGCTGACCGACGCGGAGGAGGCCGGACTCCTCGGCGCCAGTGCGGAGGCGCCGGGCTGGACCGCCGACCCGCGTGTCTCCGCGGTGCTCAACCTGGATGCCCGGGGCGTCTCCGGAGCGGCGGTGATGTTCCAGACCGGTCCGGAAGGCCGGCGGATGGCATCCGTGCTGGCCCGCACCCCAAGGCCGGTGGCGACGTCGCTCGCCGAGGAGGTCTACCGGCGACTGCCCAACCAGACGGACTTCACCGTGTCGCTGGCGGCCGGTTTCTCCGGGATGAACCTGGCGTTCATCAACGGGTCGGCCCACTACCACACGGCCGGTGACAACCTGGCGAACCTGTCCAGGGCAACCCTCCAGCACCTCGGCGAGACCACGCTCGGCGCGACGCGGGCACTGCTCGCCGAGAAACGGCGGGTCAAGCCGGGCGGCGCGGTCTACTTCCCGCTCCCCGGCGTCCTGGCGCGCTATCCGCAGTGGCTTGCCAGGCCGCTGGCCGTGCTGGCGCTCGCGCTGTACGCCGTCTGCCTGGTGCTGGCCGGACGCACGCCGGCGCTGCGGGTCGGCGTCGGCGCGGTGGCCCTGTGCGGGCTCGGCGCCTTGGCGCTCCCGCTGGCTGCGGCGGCGTCCGGGATTGCCGGGTGGCATCTGCTGGCCCGGCTCAGGCCACAGATCCGGGGCTTCTTCGCCGGCGACAGCCACCGGTCGGGCTGGTACAAGCTCGGCATGCTGCTGCTGACCTGCGCCGCGGGCTGCGCCATGTGCGCGCTGCTGGCCGCGCGGTACGGGCCGGTCCCGGTCTGGCTGGGGGTGTCCGGGTGTGTGGCGCTCGGCGCCGCGGTGACCGCCTACGCGGCGCCGGGCGCCTCCTATCTCTTCGCCTGGCCGGCCCTGATCGGCCCGGCCGTGCTGGCGGCCACCGCGCCCGTGGCCTCCCACTGGACGTCCGGCGGCGCGGCCGACTGGCTGCCGGCGGCAGCCGCCGGTGCGGCGGCGGCCGTGCTTGTGTTCGCGCCGGTCATGGTGCTGCTGCCGAACGCGACCGGCATCGCGGGGATGCACCTGAGCATGGCGCTCGCGGCCTTCCCAGCCGCGGCGATCGGCTGCGTCGCCCTGCCCCTGCCGCACGGCGTGGTGGCGCAGGCGCTCGCCGCCGCCGGGCTGCTGTGCGTCGGCACGGGAGCCTGGCTCGACCGGCCCGACGCGCTCCGTCCCCGGCACGTCAGCCTGCTGCACGTGACCGACCTGGACCGGGACCGCGCGTGGTGGATGACGCGGGACGATCCCCCCGCGCCGTGGATACGGGCGCGCACCGGGACCACCCGGGACGGTCCGACCGGCGGGGTCCCCACGGTGACCGCCCTGCCCGCCCGGCCCTTCGGATCGACGGCTGCCGTGGTTCCCGGCTGCGCCCTCGACGCGCAGCGGGTGCAGGAGACAGAGGCGGCGGGCGTGCGCACCCTTTCGCTACGGCTCCGCGTTCCGGGCGGGGCAAGCTGGTTGTGGTTCCTCGTCGATCCGGCGCACCATGAACTCGACGAGATCGCGGTGGACGGCCTGCGGGTCCCGCAGCCGGAGTCCGGCCGGTCCGGCGGGCGGGCGGGCGAGCGGTGGACGGCCGGATTCGGCTTCCACCTGCCGCCGGAGGAACTGCTGGTGCGCCTGCGGTTCCGTGGGGCCGGTGCGCTGTCCGTGCATCTGGCGGCGCATACGCACGGCCTGCCCGACGACGCCCTGCGGCAACCGCTGCCGCCGGCCCACACCTGGTCGCCGGTCGCCTCCAACGTCACGATCGCGATGAGGGAACTGCGTCTGTGAGGGCTCGGCGTGGACGGGCCCGGCCCGCCGACGGGCTGTCGCCCGCCGCGCCCGCCGTCAGCTGCGGCGCGCCTGGAAGTCCGGATCCCGCACGAAGTAGGGCCGCAGGTCCGCCTCGTCGTAGTAGCGGTGGTAGACGGGAGTGAGGGCGCTGGAGACCGGCGGAACGATCCAGCTCCAGTCCGCCGGGCAGATCCTCCCCGCGTTCTCCTCGCGTGCCAGGTGTTCCAGGAAGCGCTGCGACTCGGTGTGGTGGTCCGTGATGTGGATTCCCCGCGAGTCGTAGGAGTGAAGGACGGCACGGCTCAATTCGATCATCGCGCGATCCCGCCAGAGGGTGCGCTCCGACGACATGTCCAGGCCCATGCGTCTGCCGATTTCCGGCAGGGCGTCGTAGCGGTGCCGGTCCACCAGGTTCCGGGCGGCGATCTCGGTCTCCAGGTACCAGCCGTTGAAGGGCGCCACGCTGTAGGAGACGCTGCCGATGTCCAGGCGCATGTCGGTCTGTGACGGGACGGCGTGCCAGCGCAGCCCCAGTTCCGGGAACCACGGCAACTCGGGGTGGATGATGTCCACTTCCTGGATCGCGTCCTCGGGAATGGCGTGCGCGCTGAAGCCCTCGCGGGTCTCGATCAGCAGCGGCAGCACGTCGAATCTCCCACCGCTGCCCTCCCAGCCCAGGGACTGGGCCAGCCGGGTCAGTTCGAGGTGCTGACCGTCGCCCACGTGCGAGGAGTCCGCGTTCCGGTAGCCGGCGTAGCGGATCAACTGATCGTTGAGAATGCGTGCCGACGGTCCCTCCGGCTCGTCGGGGGCGAAGATCGTGAGCATCGGGCGCAGCCGACCGCCGCGCCAGGTCTCGCGCAGGTGGTTGAAGCACTCAGCCGCTATCCCGGCCGCGCTGCCGACGTGCCGTTGGTCGCGCACGTGCAGTCCCTGCCAGTAGAAGCGGCCGATGCACTTGGAGGCGTTGCGCCAGGCCGCCTTGGCCCCCCAGACCAGTTCCTGTTCGGAGTGCCAGTAGGTCCCGTTGCGGTCGATCTCCTCCGCGACGGCGCGCCTGCGCTTGTCCCGGCCGGCTTGCAGCTTCGGGTTCTCCCGGTAGAAGCCGTCGAGGAACTCCATGGCCTCCTGCGGGTCGGCAGGCCCCGGAGCGGGCCAGGTCCGCCCGAACGGG
>Ga0302311_10004585_pt1 | contig 14840 bp, 14 predicted proteins | sample III_Palsa_N1_3_FD_200449 | JGI IMG/M metagenome (GOLD analysis project Ga0302311, IMG submission 200449) | Peat permafrost microbial communities from Stordalen Mire near Abisko, Sweden - III_Palsa_N1_3 | ecosystem: Environmental > Terrestrial > Soil > Palsa > Peat permafrost | place: Sweden... | reverse complement strand
ATGCGTTCAATCTGAATGACCTTGTGGCCCGTCAGCGCTTCGGCTTGTTCGGCGAAGGCCTGAAAATTCGGCGATGCCTTGATCAACCTTGCCGGCATCCGACCATGGTTCGAATTTTGGATAATAAAGGCGGCGTAACTCGAAAACCGCTGGAAAGCGATCATCGATGACGGTGAGTGGAGCACCGGTTTCCGCTGGACGACTCCAGGCGAAATACAGAAGTACCTGTCGAGCAGGCCCTTTTCCCGGCACGCCCGCTCAGCCGCACTTGGACTCGCCGCAGTTCAGGCAGGTCATGCACCCGTCCATCATCACCACCGCGGCGGTGCTGCATTTGCTGCACAGCTGCGCGCCTTCGGGAAAGTGCGACTTCGCGAATGCATCCTGCTGGCGGGCGCGCGCCTCGAACTCGGCGCGCTTGTCGTCAATGAGCTTTTTCTGGTGCACATCCAGTTCGGTCTTGCGCATCAGGCCGATGCTCTGCAGGTGCTTCTCGATCACGTAGCCCAGCTCGGCGATGATCGAGGGCATGAACTTGCCGCCCGGCTGCCAGTAGCCGCCGCGCGGATCGAACACCGCCTTGAGTTCGTCCACCAGGAACGCGACGTCGCCGCCCTTGCGGAACACCGCCGAGATGATGCGCGTGAGCGCGACGATCCACTGGAAGTGATCCAGGTTCTTCGAGTTGATGAACACCTCGAATGGGCGGCGCTGCTCGTACTCGGTGCCTTCGTTGAGCACGATATCGTTGATGGTGACGTACATCGCATGGTCTGAGACCGGCGTCTTGATCTTGTAGGTCGAGCCGATCAGCATTTCCGGCCGCTGGATTTCCTCGTGCATGCGGATGACTTTGGCGGTGCGGCCGTCGCGGCTGTGCGCCAGCTCTTCCGGCGGCGCGGCGTTCTTCGCTGCCTCCTTGTCCTCCGGCTTGAGGACCCGGTACTTGACGATCTTCTTGTCGATGCGTGTGCTGCTCATGTTCAGAACTTCCCGTAGTAGCCTTCCTTCAAGGCGTCAAACAGATTGGCGGCGCTGTGCGTCTCGCCGTCGTACTCGATCTCCTCGTCGCCGCGCGCATTGATTTCGGTGCCGTCCTCGAGCGTGAACACATAGGTCGTGTTCTTGAGATCCGCCTCCTTGACCAGCACCCCCTGGAAGGCCTCCGGGTTGAAGCGGAACGTGGTGCAGCCCTTCAGTCCCTGCTCGTGCGCATACATATAGATGCCCTTGAACTGCTCGTAGGGGAAGTTGGTCGGCACGTTCGCCGTCTTGGAGATCGACGAGTCGATCCACTTCTGCGAGGCCGCCTGGATATCCACGTGCTGGCGCGGCGTCACTTCATCCGCCGAGGTGAAATACTCCGGCAGCGCCTCGGCCTCGTTGCTCGAGCCCGGCATGGCGCGCGGATTGACCAGCTCGCGGTAGGCCAGCAGCTCGAACGAGAATACGTCGATCTTCTCCTTGGTCTTGCGCCCGGGACGGATGACGTTGCGGAAATAGTGATGCGCGAACGACGGCTCGATGCCATTGCTGGCATTGTTCGCCAGTGACAGCGAAATAGTCCCGGTCGGCGCAATCGACGAGTGATGCGTGAAGCGTGCACCGATCTGCGCCAGTTGCTCGACCAGGTGCGGCGCCGCCTCGGCGACGCGCTGCATGTAGCGGCTGTAGCGCGCGTGCAGCAGGCGCCCCGGAATCTTCGCCCCGGCCTTCCAGCCGTCGCGCACCATCTCCGGACGCTTGCGCAGCATCTCCCTGGTAACCGTGAACTCCTCGTTCATGATCGGCGCCGGACCTTTCTCGCGCGCCAGTTCGAGCGCGGCCTCCCAACCGGCCAGCGCCATCTCACGCGACACGTCCTCGGTAAACTTGACCGATTCGCTCGAGCCGTACTTCGCCCCGAGCAGCGTGATGGTCGAGCCCAGGCCGAGGAATCCCATGCCGTGACGGCGCTTGCGCAGGATCTCATGGCGCTGCTGCTCGAGCGGCAGGCCGTTGATCTCCACCACGTTGTCGAGCATGCGGGTGAACACTCGCACCACGTCGCGATACTCGTCCCAGTCGAAGCGCGCCTGCGGCGTGAACGGCTCGCGCACGAAGTGCGTGAGATTCACCGAACCGAGCAAACACGCCCCGTAGGGCGGCAGTCCCTGCTCGCCGCACGGGTTGGTGGCACGGATGTTCTCGCACCACCAGTTGTTGTTCATCTCGTTCATGCGGTCGATCAGCACGAAACCCGGCTCGGCAAAATCGTAGGTCGAGGACATGATCACGTCCCACATGCGCCGCGCCGGTACGATCTTGTAGACCTTGCAGGCCACCAGACCTTCATCGTTGACCACGTAGCCGTCGTGCGCCGGCCATTCGCGCCAGACGAACTGCTGCGCGTCGCTCAGATCGGGTTGCTCGGCCTCGTACTCGTGGCGGCCGATCGGGAACGCGAGTTTCCACTCACGCTCCTCGCGCACCGCCTGCATGAACTCGTCCGTGATCAGCAGCGACAGATTAAACTGCCGCAACCGCCCGTTCTCGCGCTTGGCGCGCACGAAATCCATGGCGTCCGGATGTCCGACGTCGAAGGTGCCCATCTGCGCGCCGCGCCGCCCGCCGGCCGAGGACACCGTGAAGCACATCTTGTCGTAGATATCCATGAACGACAGCGGGCCGGAGGTGTAGGCGCCGGCGCCCGAGACATACGCCCCGCGCGGCCGCAGCGTTGAGAATTCGTAGCCGATGCCGCAGCCGGCCTTGAGCGTCAGGCCGGCCTCGTGCACCTTGCCGAGGATGTCGTCCATCGAATCGCGGATCGTGCCCGAGACCGTGCAGTTGATGGTCGAGGTCGCAGGCTTGTGCTCCAGGGCGCCGGCGTTCGAGGTCACGCGTCCGGCCGGTATCGCGCCGTGGCGCAGTGCCCAGAGAAAACTCTCGTACCAGCGCTCGCGGATGTCGTCGCGCTCGACGTCGGCCAGCGCGCGTGCGACACGTTTATAGGTGTCGTCCATGCTGCGGTCGATCGGCTCACCGTCCTTGGCACTGAGCCGATACTTCTTATCCCATATGTCCAGTGAGGCTTCCTGGTACGGGATGGTATTGATGTCACTGGTGACCAGTTTCATGACGGAATTCATGGGCGGCGGCTCCCCTTTCCGCGAAATCGGATGCTCAAAATGAGACCGGCACTCGCTACAAGATCTAGTTGTGCGGAAGGCGGAGACTAATCAAGCCGACAGGTCATCGTCAAGATTATGCAACACTTGTTTTTTGCTTTTTTTATTTTGCTAAAACAATAAGATACGAAACATATGCCCGTAACTTCATTAGCAGAAAACTTCCGTGATCGGGAGTAATTACACGATCGCACCACATCAATAGGTTGTGTCCACCGCCCCTGCACCGATAGCCCACAGCACGCCCACAGGCTATCCACAACTCAATCGTCACACGCCGCTGCCTCGCGAGCCTTGAAACTGCGCGATCCACCTCCAATTCAGGACCATGCAGTCGGGTCACTGTGGCCCGCGGCCCTAACCGAAAGCGGAGAGAGACTATGGTACTTGTACGTTATGAGCCCTGGAGCGCCGTGGAGCGTCTCCATCGCCAGATTGGTCAGATTTTCAATGGCAACGCCGACGCCCCGGCCGCCAACGGCGAAGCCGCGGCGGGCAACGCCGAAGCCGCCGTGAACTGGATCCCGTCGGTCGACGTCTTCGAACAGCCCGACAGCTTCGTCGTACGCGCCGATCTGCCGGGTATCGAGCCGAAGGATATCCAGATCACAGCCGATAAAGGCGTGTTGACCGTGACCGGCGAGCGCAAGCTCGAGCGGCCGGACGACCAGAAGGCCGTATCCCGCCTGGAGCGGGTCGAAGGCCGCTTCCTGCGTCGCTTCACGCTGCCGGAGAATGTGAAGACGGACGACATCCGCGCGCGTCATCTCAATGGCGTGCTCGAGGTGACCATCCCGAAAGTGGCGGCCCCGGAGCCGAAGCGGGTCAGCGTCGAGACCCACTGATCGACCCGACCGGTCGATGAGCGGTCGATGACCTGTTGATCAGCGTGCGGCGTTGTGCGGTACTGCACCCCATGCAGTACCGCACCGCGCCGGCTTTCAGACCATGAGCGCTGCGATCCCGATGATCGAGCGCCCGCGCAGCATCTGCATTGCCGGCGGCACCGGCTTCGTCGGCCAGGAGCTGATCTACCGGCTCACCCGCGCCGGCCATGCGCTGCGCGTCCTGACGCGCGCGAGGAGCCACGCGCTCGACCTGATGACGTTGCCGAGCGTCGAGCTCGCGGTGGGTGACGTCTACAATCCGGACTTCCTTCGTCGCAGCATCGACGGCGCCGACGTCGTCATCAATCTGGTCGGCATCCTCAACGAGCGCGGCTTTGGCGGCGCCGGATTTCGCCGTGCGCACGTCGAATTCACCGCGGGGCTGCTGCACGCGATGTCGCAGACGCGCGTGCCGCGGCTGCTGCACATGAGCGCGCTCAATGCCGACGCCGAGCGCGGCGCGAGTCACTACCTGCGCACCAAGGGTGAAGCCGAGCAATTGCTGCGCACCGCCGGTGCGACCCTCGACTGGACCATCTTCCAGCCGTCGGTGATTTTCGGCCCCCGCGATTCGCTGACCAATCGCTTTGCCGCGCTGCTGCGCCTGAGCGCCGGGGTGCTGCCGCTGGCGCGCGCCGGCACGCGCTTCGCGCCCATCTACGTCGGCGATGTCACCGCCGCCTTCGCCCAGGCGCTGCCCGGAGGCGCCACCAGTCACCAGAGCTACCAGTTGTGCGGCCCGGAAATCCTCACCCTGGAGCAGATCGTGCGCGTCACCGCGCAGGCGGCGCACCTGCCCTGCCACATCCTGCGGCTGCCGGACGGGCTGGCACGCGTGCAGGCGGCCCTCATGCAGTTGCTGCCCGGCAAGCCGTTCTCCACCGACAATTACCGCTCGCTGCTGACCGACAGCGTCTGCCAGCGCGACGGCTGCCGGCAGCTCGGCCTCGCCAGCGCGAGTCTCAGCGCGCTGGCCCCATTGTGGCTGGCGCCGAAATCGCAGGCGCTGGCGCGTCCGGCGGCGTGAACGCCGTGGCAGCATGCCCGCCGTCGGGGCTGCACAGCGCGCGGCGCGCCGCGGTGTCACCCCGCATCCCGCGCACCGCGGCGTAGAACGCCGGCAGACTGCCGCCGTTCGCCGCGAGCAGTCGCTGGAAACCCGGCACGCAATCGAAATAGGTGCCGACCGAAGCCAGGTGCGCGTTATTCAGGCCCTCGGCAATCCAGGTGTCGTAGCCGGTGCGCAGCTTCAACTGCCGTTCCACCGCCTGCAGCTGAGCGCCCGTGGCTGCGAGAATCTCGCGCTTGCGCGCGCGCCGCTCGTCAATCGGCAGCGGCGGGGCGAGCGCGTACAGTGCCGCCAGCTGCCGCCGACCGTCGGCGAACACCTCGATCATGAGCTGCTCGCCATGGTCTCGGTCTAAATAATCCTGCAGCTCGAGGCTGCGTTCGCGCGCCGCCAGCCAGCGCCGCAGCCCCTCCTGTTCCACGCTCACCGCGAACGATTCGTTGAACTCGGTATCCCCGTGCACGTAGATCAGTTGATGCGCGAGCTCGTGAAAGATGGTGGACGCGAGCTCCAGGTCGCCGTAGCGCATCATGGTATTGAGCACCGGGTCGGAAAAATGCCCGAGCGTCGAATAGGCCGTGACTCCCCCGACCATGACGTCATTGCCGCGCGCGGCGAGCGCGGCGGCCATCCTGCGCGCGTCGCGCTCGCGGAAATAGCCGCGGTAGCTCAGGCATCCGGTGAACGGGAAGCACCAGCGCAGCGGCGCGACCGAGAACTCCGGCGCTGCCACCACGTTCCAGACCACGTACGGGCGCTTCAGGTCGCTGTAGCTGCGGTAGCTGCGGTTGTCGGGCAGGCCCAGGTCGCTGACCGCGAAGTCGCGCACGTCCTGCACCACGCGCAGCCTGGCCTTGAGCTGCTCACTGGCGGCAGGGTCCGCCAGCACGCTCGTGATCGGGCGGCGCGCCCGCATCAGCTGCCATTGGCCCTGCGCGGCCTGCGCGAAATAGCCGAGCGCGCAGCCCGGCAGCGTGGCGCCGATCAGGGCTGCGGCCAGCAGTCGTGCCTTCATGGAGGTCGGGCTTCGGCTCTCGGTTAACATGCGTTGCCATGGAAGTTTATCTGGTCGGAGGCGCGATTCGGGACGAGCTGCTCGGCCTGGCTGCACCCGAGCGCGACTGGGTCGTGGTCGGCGCCACGCCCGAGGAGCTGGAGCGAGCCGGCTATCGCGCCGTGGGACGCGAGTTCCCTGTGTTCCTGCACCCGGAGACGCAGGAGGAGTACGCGCTCGCCCGCGTCGAGCGCAAGACCGGACCGGGTTACCGCGGCTTCGAGACCCGCTTCTCGCCCGACGTGACGCTCGAGCAGGACCTGCAGCGCCGGGACCTGACCATCAACGCGATGGCCCGCGCGCCGGACGGAACCCTGATCGATCCCTACGGCGGCCGGCGCGATCTCGAGCAGCGCCTGCTGCGCCACGTGTCGCCGGCCTTCGTCGAAGATCCGGTGCGGGTGCTGCGTGTCGCACGCTTTGCGGCGCGGCTGGCCGCCCTGGGCTTCATGCTCGCGCCCGAGACGCGCGCGCTGATGCGCCACATGGTCGACAACGGCGAGGTCAACGCCCTGGTCGCCGAGCGCGTCTGGCGCGAGATGCAGCGCGCGCTGGGCGAGGCGCAGCCCGAGGTGTTCTTCGACGTTCTGCAGGACTGCGGCGCGCTCGCGGTGCTGCTGCCCGAGCTCGACTGGCCCGCGGCGGCGCGCCAGGCGCTGCAGCGCGCGGCGCAGCTCGGCGCCGAGCCCGCCCTGCGCTTCGCCGCATTGCTGGCCGACACGCCAGCCGAGGCGATCATGGCATTGTGCGAGCGCCTGCGCGTGCCCGGCGATTACCGCGAACTCGCACTGCTCACGGCGCGCCTGCACCGGCGGATTGCGACTGCCGCAGCGCTTGACGCCGCCGGCGTGCTCGACCTGCTCGAAGCCGCCGACGCATTCCGCCGGCCGGATCGCTTCGAGCTGCTGTTGCGCGCCACGCAGGCGCGCTCCGGCGCGGACGACTCGGTGTACGCGCACCTCGCGGTTGCGCTCGTCACCGCCGCGGGCGTGACGCTGCCGCGCGAGCAGCTCGCACCGCTCAAAGGCATTGCGATCGCCGGCGCCTATCGTGCCGCGCGCATCGAGCGTCTGCAGCAGCTTCAAAGCGAGCGCCGCAGGTCCTGATATTCGAAACCGCGCAGCGGCACGTCCACGCCGCGCGTGAGCGCCATGACCTTGAAAGTCTCACCCATTTCCCCGGGCAGCAGCAGCTGGCGCGCCTGCGAGGCCAGTCGCGCGTGCCCGGCCGCGCCGCTGGCCGTGAGATCCGACTCGATGCCGCTCGCCAGCAGGAACGCCGCCTGGGTGCAGTAGCCGGCGACTTCCAGCGCCGCATCCGCCGCCGCTTCCGCCACGCGCGTGAAGTCCACCCAGGCGCTGATGTCCTGCAGGCCCGGATACAGCAGGGGATCCTCGTGGGCGCGATGGCGGAAATGGCAGCGCAGCGTGCCGTCCGAGCGCTGCGGGTGGTAGTACTCGCGCCTGCCCAGGCCATAGTCGATGATCAGCAGCGCGCCGCGGCCCAAGGCTGCGCCGAGGGCCGCGATCCAGGGCTGCAGCATCGGGCACAGCTCGGAGCGGTAGCCCGGCGGCAGCGGCGCGATCAGTGCGCGGGCAAGCTGCGCGATCTGCGCGCGCAGCACCGCATCGGCCGGCCGGTCGGCTTCGATCAGATTGCCCTCGGGCGAGAGCGCCACGCCGCGCTCGAGTGGCGCACCGGCGGTGATGACGAAGCGCTTGAACGGCAGTGCATCAGCGACTTCATTGGCCAGTAGCACCCCGGCGACCGGCACCGCGGGCAGCGCATCCAGCCAGCGCACGCGGGAGCGCAGCGCCTCGGGCAAAATGCCGAGGCGCTGCTGCTGGCGCGCGCGCAGGTCGGCGCTGATCTCAAGGATAGAGTAGTGCCGCGGCAGGCATTCGAGCTCGGCGAGCGTCACCAGTACGCTCGCGGCCAGCGCCCCGGTGCCGGCGCCCAGTTCCAGCACATCGCCGCCGTCGCCGTCGCCGTCGCCGCCCTGCAGTATCTGCGCGCACTGTCGCGCCACACAGCGGCCGAACAGGCCCGACAGCTCCGGTGCCGTGACAAAATCCCCACTGCCCCCGAACTTGACGCTCCCGGCGCTGTAGTAGCCGAGCCCAGGCGCATACAGAGCAATGCGCAGATAGTCGTCGAACGAGAGCCACCCGCCATGCGTCGCAATCGCATCGCGCACCGCCTGCAGCACCAGCGCGCCGTGACGCGCCTCATCCGGCTGCGGCGGCGGCAGGATTGAGACTGCATCGCCTGGCATCATAAGCTGCGCTCATGGCAGCCAAGCTGTACACGCCGGGGGGGCCGTCGGGCATCGAGCCAGGTACGCGCCTCGCCGGGCACACGGCACTGATCACCGGCGGCGCGCGCCGCGTCGGCGCCGCCATCGTGCGCGCGCTGCATGGCGCCGGCGCCAACGTGGTGATCCACTGTCACCGCTCGCTTTCGGCCGCGCGCGCACTGGCGGCTGAGCTGGAGAGCAAGCGCCCGGATTCCACCGCCGTCATCAGCGGCGACCTGCTCGACGCCGAGGCGCTGCCCGGACTGATCGGTGAGGCGAGGCAGTGCTTCGCGGCCCTGCACCTGCTGGTCAACAATGCCTCGACTTTCTATCCCACGCCGCTCGGCACGATCACGCTCGCCCAGTGGGACGATCTCATCGGCACCAATCTGCGCGCACCGCTGCTGCTGGCGCAGGCCGCGGCGCCGGAGCTGCGGCGCACGCAGGGCGCGGTGCTGAACATCATCGACATCCACGGCCTGCGTCCGCTGCGCGATCATTTGGTCTACAGCATCGCCAAGGCCGGCTTGATCATGCTCACGCGGGCGCTGGCACGCGAGCTGGGGCCGGACGTGCGCGTCAACGGCATCGCTCCCGGACCGGTGCTCTGGCCCGAGGCGCCCCTGGCGGATGAGCTCAAGGAAAAGATCATCGACAAAACGCCGCTGCACCGCTACGGCTCGCCCGATGACGTCGCACGCGCGGTGCTGTTCTTTGCCAGCGACGCGCCGTTCGTGACCGGCCAGATCCTCGCAGTCGACGGCGGTCGCAGCATCGGCTGGTGAGTCTGCGGTCACGCGTCACGCGGCATTGAGGTCGAGCGGCAGCGGCGTCAGGAGGTGCTCCGACTGCGGGAACTGCGCCCACAGCTGCGCAATCGTCGGTCCCGACGGCGGGTAGAGCAGATCCGGGGCCAGCTCCGCCAGCGGACCGAGCATGTAGACCCGCCGCGACAGATCCCGCCGCGGCAGCGTATAGCCGCGACCCGCGCCGACCGCATCGCCATACAGCAGCAGATCCAGGTCCATCCTGCGCGGCGCCCAGCGCGCATCGGCGCGCTCGCGGCCGCAGCGCGCCTCGATCTCCCGCAGCGAGGGCAGCAGCGCATCGATCGGCAGCGTGGTGCTGAAGCCGGTCACGGCGTTGTAGAAATCGGGGCCGTCGAAGCCGAAGGCCGGATTGCGATAGCAGCGCGAAAAGCGCGCATCGGCAAAGCGTTGCCGTATCGCCCGTGCGGCCTGCAGCATGCGCTCGGCCGGATCGACATTGCTGCCGATCGCGACGAAGACCTGCACGATCGGCGGCGCCTGCGCCATCTACCGGGCCCGGCTCATCGTCCGGGCGCAGCGCCGGGCGCAGCCGGCGCCGCCGGGGCGTTCCGGGAGGCTTCGAGCTGCGAGCGCCGCCGCTCGATGCAGACCCCGACATCCTTGGAATGGCGGATCGCTCCGGGCTTGTTGACGCTGACGCGGACCCACTCGAGCGGAAACTCCGCCAGCAGCAGCAATGCCAGCCCATGGGCCAGCGACTCGACCAGATGAAACTGCGATGCCTCGACCCACGCGAGTACACGCTTGGCGACGCTCTTGTAGTCCACCGTGTCGGCAACCACATCGCTCCGCGCGGCGCGCTCGCAGTCGCAGGGCAGCTCCAGATCGATGACCACGGTCTGCGGCGCGCGGCGCTCCCAGTCGACGAAACCGATGATGCATTCGATGGTCAGGCCGCGCAGGAAAATGCGGTCCTCGCTGTCGTGCTGGCTCATGCGGGATGCGGGCTCATGCGGGAAGTGTAGCGCTTGTCAGGCCGCTCCCGGCGGCCGAAGCTCGGCCAGCGGCCAGCGCGCCCGCACCTCGATGCCCCCGCCGGTGGACTCGTGCGCCCGCAGCCGATGCAGGCCGGCCACCGCGATCATGGCCGCATTGTCGGTGCAGAATTCGAGCCGCGGGAAGTACGTTTGCACGCCGAGCACCGCGGCTTCACGCGTGAGCCGCAGGCGCAGCTCGCGATTGGCGCCGACCCCGCCGGCCACCACCAGCGCGCGATGGCCGGTGAACTCCAGCGCCCGCAGCGCCTTGGCGCACAGGGTCGCAACGATGGCATCCTGCACCGCGTAGGCCACGTCCGCTCGGTCCTGGTCCGAGAGCGCCGCGCCGCGCACTGCCTGCATGACCGCGGTCTTGAGTCCGGAGAAGCTGAATTCAAATCCCGGCCGATCGAGCATCGGCCGCGGAAACGAATACCGGTCCGCTCGGCCGGAGGCCGCCAGCTGCGCCAGTTCCGGGCCGCCCGGATACGGCAGGCCAAGCAGCTTGGCGCTCTTGTCGAAGGCCTCGCCCGCGGCATCATCGCGCGTCTGCCCGAGCAGCCGGTAATCGCCGATGCCGCGCACCTCGATCAGCATCGTATGGCCGCCTGAGACCAGCAGCGCGACATGCGGGAACGGGGGCGCCGGATCCTCCAGCATCGGCGCCAGCAGATGGCCCTCGAGATGATGAATGCCGATCGCCGGAACCCGCCAGCCGAAACTGAGCGAGCGCGCCAGCGCCGCGCCGGTCAGCAGTGCGCCGACCAGACCCGGACCGGCGGTGTACGCGACGCCTTCGATCTCGGCGGCGCGCGTCCCGGCGCGCTCCAGCGCCGCGCGCAGCAGCGGCAGCAGGCGGCGCAGGTGATCGCGTGAGGCGAGCTCGGGCACCACGCCGCCGAACGCGCGGTGCAGATCGATCTGACTCCATAGTTCATGCGCGAGCAGCCCGCGGTGCTCATCCAGCACCGCCACCGCACTCTCGTCGCAGGAGGTCTCAATGGCCAGGATGCGCATGATCGACCGGCATTTTGCCTTTTGCTTGCAGTGTCATTAGAATCGCGGCCCTTGCCCTGACGGCAGGGAACAAAAAGTGTTTAATTATCAACAGGTTGGTATTTCGATGCCGAGTGTTCGAGTCCGCGAGAACGAGTATTTCGATGCCGCCCTACGGCGCTTCAAACGGGCCTGCGAGAAGGCTGGCGTTCTCGCCGAGCTGCGACGGCGCGAATTCTACGAAAAGCCGACGCAGGAACGGAAACGCAAAAAGGCCGCTGCCGTCAAGCGGCATATGAAGCGCGTGTCGCGCGACTTCGCGCGCCCTGCGCGCTGAGCCTATTACAGACGCCCACGCCGGGCCTGCCGCCAGCATCGGAAAGCCGATGAGCCTCAAGGAGCGCATCCAGGAAGACATGAAGGCCGCGATGCGATCGGGGGAGAAGGATCGCCTCGGCTGCATCCGTCTGATCCTGGCCGCGGTCAAGCAGCGTGAAGTGGACGAGCGCATCAGCCTCGATGACGCGCAGGTGCTTAGCGTGCTGGACAAGATGGGCAAGCAGCGCCGCGAATCGATCGCGCAGTTCCAGGCCGGCGGTCGCGCCGATCTGGTGGCGAAGGAAAACGCCGAGCTGGCGATCATCAGCGCCTATATGCCCGCGCCCCTCAGCGACGCCGAGCTCGACGCCCTGATCAACGAGGCCATCGCGCAGAGCGGCGCAGCGTCGATCAAGGATATGGGCAAGGTCATGGGGATCATCAAGTCGAAAGCCCAGGGCCGGGCCGATATGGCCGCGATCGGCACACGCATCAAAGCCCGCCTGTCCTGAGAGTTGTCCTAGACTTACGGCCACTATGGCCGGCCGGATTCCACAAGCCTTTATCGATGAGCTGATCGCCCGCGCCGATATCGTGGAGATCATCGGCAGCCGCGTGCCCCTGAAGCGCGCCGGCCGCGAATACAAGGCCTGCTGCCCGTTTCACGACGAGAAGACGCCTTCATTCTGGGTCAGTCCCGACAAGCAGTTCTACCACTGCTTCGGCTGCGGGGCCCACGGCACCGCCCTGGGATTCCTCATGGAGTACGACCGGCTGCCGTTTCCCGAGGCGGTCGAGGACCTTGCCGGCCGCCTGGGCCTGAGTGTGCCGCACGAAGCCGGCGGCTCGCCCGGCCCATCGCCGGCGGCCGGCGGCGCGGCGAGCGCGGATGACACGGCGCCGTTGTATGAGCTGCTGGCGAAGGTGGCGGACTTTTATTATTCGGCTTTGCAGCGCACCGAACGCGCCCAGGGCTACGCCGCGCAGCGCGGCCTGACGGCTGCGACGATCGAGCGTTTTCGTATCGGCTACGCGAACGATGCGTGGAGCGATGTCCTGCGCCGATTCGGCGCCAGCGAGCGCGAGCAGCGCGCCTTGCTGGCAGCGGGCCTGATCATCGAGCGCGACCGCAGCGGCGGCAGCGCCAGTGGCAGCAGCCCCGGTGGCGGCATCTCCGCCGGCAGTAGCGGCAGCGGCGGCGGCGATGGTTATTACGACCGCTTCCGTGACCGACTGATGTTTCCGATTCGGGATACGCGCGGCCGGGTGATCGGCTTCGGCGGCCGCGTGCTCGGCAGCGGTGAGCCGAAATACCTGAACTCGCCCGAGACCGCGCTGTTCCATAAAGGTAAGGAGCTCTATGGCCTGTACGAAACGCGGCTCACGCGCCGCCCGCTCAAGCGCCTGCTCGTGGTGGAAGGCTATATGGACGTCGTGCGCCTGCATCAGGCGGACGTCACCGACGCGGTCGCGACGCTGGGCACGGCGACCACCGCGGAACACCTGCGCCGCGCGTTTCGCCTGGTGAGCGAGGTCGTGTTCTGCTTCGATGGGGATCGCGCCGGGCGCGCGGCCGCCTGGCGCGCGCTGCAGCAGGCGCTGCCGGAAGCGCGCGCGGGACGCGAGCTGCGCTTCCTGTTCCTGCCCGAGGGCGAAGATCCGGATTCGCTGGTCGGCCGCGAGGGCGGCGAGCGCTTCGCGGCGCGGCTCGACGCCGCGTTGCCGCTGTCCGAATACCTGGTGGCGCAGCTCGGCGAGCAGGCCGACGTCAGCCACGCCGACGGCAAGGCGCATTTCGTAGCGCTGGCCAGACCGCTGCTGGAGAAAATCGCGCCCGGGGTCTATCGGGAGTTGCTGCTCGATCGCGTCGCCGCAGCGATCGGCCTGCCGGCCGAGCGGCTGCAGCAGTGGCTCGCGGCGTCGGAAGGATCCGGCAGCATCGTGCCGCGCGCCGCGGACAGTCCGGTAGCGCGTGGTGCGCACGCGGCGGCACGGCCGCTGGGCCGCGGTAGCCTCGTGACGCAGGCGATCACGTTACTGCTGCATTTCCCGGCGACCGCGGCCGCCGTGGACGAACAGCAACGGCTGCAGCTCGCGCGCATGAATCAGCCCGGCGTGGCAGTGCTGCTGGCGCTGCTCGAGCAGCTGGCTGACAGCCCGGCCGCCACCATGGCGCAGACGCTCGAGCGCTGGCGGGAGCGGCCCGAATACCGGCGGCTGTGCGAGCTGGCGGCCAGCGAACCGCTGGTCCCGGACCAGAGCGCCGCGGGCCAGGAGCTGTGCCAGGCGGTGGCGCGCCTGCTCGACGCGGAGCTGCGCCGCCGGCTGGAAGTGCTGATCGAGAAGGCGCGGGCCCAGAGCCTCGATGAGGCCGAGAAACTGGAACTTCAGGCACTCACGATGGCCCAAACCAGAGTTGGAGGCGCCTGACCGGTCCCTGGCACTGCAGGCCGCCTAACTACCCGCTCGCTCGAGCCCGGCGCAGGTTGATTACGTTCAAGTCCTGGCTTTTAGCGCCGTTACCACCGATAGGGCCTTGAATACTGGCACCTGCGTATCAATTCTGGTTATCATATTCAACTTTTCCATGAGCGACCTCACGACCACAACCCTTCGTTGCCCAGCGACGGAACGGGTTGTTTTGTCTGATTCTCGAGTCCTGGAAACACCCCTAGAGACGCCATGACACGCAAGCAGCCGCCGAAGCCAGCCCCGCCCGCCCGCAAACCCGCTGCGCGCGGCGCCGTTGCAGCCGCCAGTTCGGCGCACCGCAAAAGCGCCCCTGTGCCTGCGCGTCGCGTCGCTGCCCCTACGCCCAAGGCGCCGGAACCGCACAAGAAGGGCGCCCCGGCGCCGAAACTGACCGCGGCGCAGGAAAAGGCTGCTGCATCGCACAAGAGCCATGCGCACGCCGGCCCCGCGAACGCGGAGCCGCGCCGCGGCAATGGATTGCCGGAGGACCGTCAGTCGCAGCTCAAGCTGCTGATCGCCCGCGGCAAGGAGCAGGGCTACCTGACTTACGCGCAGGTCAATGACCACCTGCCGGCGGAAATCGTCGATCCGGAACAGATCGAAGGCATCGTCAATACCATCAATGACATGGGCATTCCGGTGTACGAGAAGGCACCGGATACCGAGTCGCTGCTGGCCAACGAGCCCAGCTCGCCGGCCGACGACGAGGCCATCGAGGAGGCCGCCGCCGCGCTGGCCGCACTGGATGCCGAACTCGGCCGCACCACCGAC
>Ga0302311_10004581_pt1 | contig 14866 bp, 9 predicted proteins | sample III_Palsa_N1_3_FD_200449 | JGI IMG/M metagenome (GOLD analysis project Ga0302311, IMG submission 200449) | Peat permafrost microbial communities from Stordalen Mire near Abisko, Sweden - III_Palsa_N1_3 | ecosystem: Environmental > Terrestrial > Soil > Palsa > Peat permafrost | place: Sweden... | reverse complement strand
GTTCAATCCATCGCTGCCACCGGTGAAACTATGAATGACCGTCTCGGTCCAACCCGAGGGCGAACTGGTGAGCTCAAAAACCACGCCGCAGCCAGAGGTTGGGCAATCTCCTGAAGTAATGCCTCCAACCGTGGTAGTGCCGTACAGATTGCCAGAGTTATCGAAAGTCAGGGCGCCGTAGGGAGAGCCGCCGTCGCTGCCGCCGGTGAACTTATAAAGAACCTTCTCCGCCCATCCGGTTGCGGTGCGCCTCAGCTCAAAGACCGTACCTTCATTGTTCTCACCGCCGAAGCCAGTTGTGCCGTAGAGATTGCCGTCCCTGAGCACCAGCCCCGATTGCGGATGTGCTCCGTCCGGCGAATTCTTGAAACTGTAAAGGACGGTTTCAGTTTGTGCAACGGCGTTCGACGCCAGACTCAATGTGACTGCAGTCAACGCCAGGCACATGCACAGCTGGCTGGAAAACTTTGTCTTCGGAAGTCTAACGATGCTCATGTCGATCTCTCCTCAGATACAAATCGATGGCAGGGTTTTTGCTTGCTGCGAATAGTGAATGCCCGGTTGAAATTCCGGACGCTCTTTCCAAGCGGGCGCGGTCCCGGAGCAAAAAGGGGAGGAAAACAGCTGAGGCGGAACTATACCACAAGACGGAAACTTTCAAAGAAAATAGGCGTAGTCCTTATACAGGGTTCACTGTATAAGAGCCTTGGTCCGGCGTCGGTATGATGGATGGCTGTGTCCTGCGCCTTCTCTGATTCACGAGCCGCAAGTGAAAGGTTCCCCAGGAAGGGTAAGCGGATCGAAGACAACATCGTCCTGAAGAGTATGAGGTTCGCTGCCCCTGTTTTTCGAAGGTACCTATGCGTGTGCTAGTCGTCGATGACCATGAAGTCGTCCGCCGCGGCGTAAGCTCGCTGATTAAGAGCCAACCGAATTACGAAGTATGCGGCGAAGCGGTCGACGGCCAGGATGCGGTGGAAAAAGCCCGGGCGTTAACCCCGGATGTCATCGTCATGGACGTAAGCATGCCCCGGCTGAATGGGTTAGAAGCGACTCATGTCATCCGGGCCACGCTTCCCGGTTCTGAAGTTCTTATCCTGAGCCAGCACGATTCCCCCGAGATGGTGCGCCAGGCATTCAAAGCTGGAGCACTCGGATATGTGGTGAAGTCGTCCATTGCCCGAGACTTAGTCGAAGCCCTGGAAAGTGTGAGCCGGCACAAACCGTTTTTTGATCGCGCCATTTCGCAGCGGGAGCGACCCGGCAACATCGATTCCCAGGAGATCCTGCAGCGTAGCGCTACCTTAGAGACAGCCTTGCACGAAAGCGAGGAGCTTTACCGCTCCACTTTCGAATTAGCGGCGGTGGGAGTGGCGCATGTGAACCCTGACGGTCGATTTCTTCGCGTGAACGACAAACTGTGCGCGATTACCGGCTACAGCAAAGAAGAATTATTGAAGTTGACTTTTCAGGACATTACACATCCGGAAGACGTTGGGGAGGATGTCGATCAAGGCGGAAGGGTGAAAGCCGGCGAGTTAGAAACTTATTCGATGGAAAAGCGTTACATTCGGAAGAATGGGACGATCATCTGGGTCCATCTAACTGTTTCCGGGGCGCGCGATGCTAGCGGAGAAATAAAACATTTTATTTCCGTCGTCGAGGACATCAGTGCACGCCGGGAGGGCGAGGAGGCGCGCGCCCGGCTGGCGGCGATTGTAGAATCCTCCGACGATGCGATTGTCTCGAAGGACCTGAACGGAATCATCGCCAGCTGGAATGGCGGGGCGCAGCGCATATTTGGATACGCTCCCGAGGAAGCGATCGGACGCCCGATCACGATCATCATCCCTGCGGAATTGCGGGGCGAAGAAAAGCAGATCATCAAACGGCTGCGGAACGGCGAGCGCATTGAACACTACGAAACCGTGCGGGTTAACAAGTCCGGGCAGAGGTTAAATATTTCCCTCACTGTTTCTCCAGTCCGGGATTCCTCCGGAAAAATCATAGGCGCGTCCAAAGTAGCCCGCGATGTGACGGAACAAAAGCGGATCGAGGAAGCGGAGGAAGCCAGGCAAACCAGCGAAGCTCGTCTGGAACTCGCGCTGGAAGCCTCCAAGGCGGCGTTCTTTGAGTGGGACCTGGAGAGAAAGCGGGGCAAATGGAATTCCGAGATGAGGGCGATTTACGATTTCACACCTGCCGGGGAAGAGATCACGGACGGGGAATGGCTAAGTCTGTTCCATCCCGATGACGTGAGCCGGCTGCGAGAAGAGGCCGGGAAGTTTTACCAGAGCCAGGACGAATTCCAATTCGAATTTCGAGCCGTTCGACCCGGCCGGCCCCTGCGGTGGATGTTGTCGCGAGGCCGCATCGTCCGGGATGCCACCGGCAAAGCGGTGCGCATGATTGGCATCCACGCCGACATCACGCAGCGAAAACTGGCGGAAGAAGCTCTGCATCGCGAGGAAGCGCGATTGCGAGCCGCGTTCACTCAAACTTATTCCTTTTTGGTATTGCTGTCGCTGGACGGAACGATCCTGGAGGTGAACGAGGCGGCGTTGCGAGCGGCGGGCCAGGAGCGGGAGGAAATCCTCGGGCGCAAGTTCTGGGAACCGTGGTGGGCTCCGCTTCCGGATGAAGTCGAAATCCTGAAGAACAGCGTTTCCAGGAGCGCCGCCGGAGAGATCGTTCAGGAGGAATGCTATTTCTGCCTGCCGGACGGGAGCCGGAGATTCGCGCATCGAACGCTCACGCCCGTGCGCGACGATGACGGCAACGTGACCATAATCGTTGCCACAGGGCTGGATCTCACCGACCAGAAAGAGATGCGCGACGAGTTGGAAGGACGAGTGCAACGGCGTACGCAGGAGCTGGAAGAAAAAAATCTGGCGCTGCTGCAGCAAACCGAAACCGTGCGTGAGCTTTCGGGGCGGTTGCTGCGAGCGCAGGACGAGGAACGCCGCAGGATCGCCCGCGATCTGCACGACAGCTCCGGCCAGATACTGGTTGCGGTGCAACTGAACCTGACGCCGTTGGAAGAGAGAGCGCGGGAACTTGGTCCAGAGTTCGCCGAAGGCATTCGGCAGAGCCTCGAACTGGTGGAACAGCTATCCAAAGAGTTGCGCACGGTTTCCTATTTGCTGCATCCGCCGTTGCTCGATGAAGTGGGGCTGCCCGCGGCGTTGCGCTGGTATGTGGAAGGCTATTCGGAACGCAGCAAGATTGATGTTCAACTCGAAGTACCGCCCGATCTCGGGCGCCTGCCCAGCGACATGGAGATGACTGTCTTTCGAATCGTACAGGAAGGACTGACCAACATTCATCGCCACTCGGGAGGGAAGCAGGCGAGCATCCGCTTAATGCGCTCCGCCGAAGAGGTTTGCCTTGAGGTTCGGGATAACGGCCAGGGCATGCCGGCCTCGAACGGCCGCTTATCGGCAAGACCGGTGAGAGCGGGAGTTGGAATTCAGGGCATGCGCGAACGGGTAAAGCAACTCGGCGGGCGCTTTGAAATTCAATCCAGTGAAAACGGGACGGCGGTTAACGTCAGCTTGCCGTTGACTGCTGCGGTTTCGGAATGACCGCGTCGGGCGGATGGTGATTCGCGGGAACGCTTCGGGCCTACAGATTGCGCCAATCGATTTACGCCCGTCGATTTGCGCCCATCCGTCCCAACGGGCTATATTGGTTTCCCCCGCCTTCAGGCGAACTTCTGCGCCATCGACTGAAGACCAGATCGAGATAAAGATCAGCTAATCCGTATTCCCGCAAGGCGCGGTGTTTTCACCGGAGGCTCTGGCATGTCGGCATGGGGAAACTGCAACTTCTTTAGGAAATCTGCTAGGACGCTGGTCCTGTTTTTGCTCGCCATCGTCGCGGCGCTTCCTGCGCTGGGGCAGGACAATCAGCCGCCGGTTTTGACCGGATTCACTTTCAGCCCGATGGCGGTGAACACGACGAACAGTTCAGCGGCAGTCACCTTGACGGCGCAGGCCACGGATAATCTTTCCGGCGTTCAACAAATTGATATGGCTTTCCGCAGTCCTTCTGGCGCTCAGGAAGTCGGCGCGGGCCTCCAGCTAAGTTCGGGCACCGACCTTAATGGCACGTGGACGAGTACCACGACGATTCCGGCCTATAGCGAAGCCGGCACGTGGACTGTCTACTACGTGGACATGTTCGACAATGTGGGCAATTTCCAAGGCTACTCCACCAGCCAACTCCAAGCCCTGGGCTTCCCCACTCAGCTCATCGTAAACGAGGGAACTTCGGTTGCACTTACTTCCTCCGCCAACCAATCCTCATACTCACAGCCGATAACCTTCACCGCGACCGTTTCCGGCAGCGGTATTACTCCCACCGGAACTGTGAACTTCAACGACGGTTCCACCACCATCGGCTCGGGCACATTGAATTCCAGCGGAGTCGCCACGTTCACGACGCCATCTCTCGCAGTAGGCACGCACTCGATCATCGCTGCCTATCTCGGCGATTCGAATAATCCGGCGGCGAATTCTCCGCCGCTGAGCCAGGTCGTAACCCAGGCGGCGACCACGACTACGGTCACGTCCAGCTTGAACCCGTCGACATACGGGCATCCAGTAAAGTTCACCGCTAACGTGAGTTTTGCCAACGGAACGCCGCCTAATGGCGAGGCGGTCGATTTCCATGACGGCCAAACCCGGCTGGGAATGGGGATCTTAACGAACGGCGCGGCAACATTCGCTACGCCAAAACTCAAAGCCGGGGTTCACCATATCTGGGCGAACTACGCCGGCGACGCCAACTTGCTTGGCAGCCAGTCGGCAGAGCTAAAGCAAGTCGTAAAACCGTAGTTCGTAAATATGTTCGAACGAATATGTTTTGCGAGATTGAGGAGGTCGTAATAACAATGACAAAGACAATGACGAAGAGAAATTTAGGAATCTTCGGTTTGCTCCTGCTGATCACCAGCCTAGCCATCGCGCAGGAAATTACCCGCGAACCGTTGCCGAACCAATCGCGAGACATTTTCGCCGCCGCCGAGTCTGACAACAATCTTTCCCTGTTCGTGACGGCTGTCCAGTCGAGCGGCATGGTAAAGATGCTGCGGGAAGAAGGCCCGTTCACCGTATTCGCGCTCAGCAACCGCACCTTCGCCAATCTTCCGAAGGGCGAGATGGAAACGCTGCTCTCGAACCGCGCCGCCATGCACGTGCTGCTGGCGCACTACATCGTTACAGGCAACATTGCTGACGCGGCAGAGTTGTCATCGGCAAGAACACTGGCCGGTATGAAGCTTCGCATAGACGTTCGCAGTGAAGGTTATTACGTGAATGGCGCGGAGTTCGACGGGAACGAAATTAACTGCGCGAACGGTGTAATCTTCGTGCTCGACCGCTTCGATCCCGCATTGCTGCACGACGCAGTCGCTCTTGCCGAAAAAGAAAAAGACAGCGCCGGGAAAAAGCCGCAGACAAAACCAGCTACGGAATAATCTCGTAGACCACGCCGCAGCCGAATCCGAAGTCGCAGGCGTTCAGCAGCCCGCCCGAGACGGTGGTGCCGTAAAGATTCCCACTCGCATCAAGTGTGACTCCGTAGGTGGGTGTGTTGCCGTCGGTTCCACCGAGGAAAGTGTGCAGCACAATTTCATTCCAGCTTCCGCCGGCGGGCGAGAGTTCGAATACCACTCCGCATCCTGTTTGGTGGAAGCCGCAGCCCGTAGCGCCGCCTTCGGTGGTTGTGCCATAGACGTTGCCCGCGGCATCCACGGCGAGCGGCCCGGGGCTCGAGCCATCGGCTCCGCCGGTAAAGCTATGGAGCACAGTTTCTTTCCACTCGCCGCTTGAGGTGGGCGAGAGCTCGAACGCCACTCCGCAGCCCTGGCCGCTACAGGCGCTCAGATTGCCGCCGTGGAAAGTCGAGCCATATAAGTTGCCCGCGGCATCGAATGCCAGCCCCGCATCCGGATAGGTCCCGTCGGCATTGCCGGTGAAGTTATAAAGAACAGCCTCCCTCCACAGTCCGCCCGACACCGGCGAAAGTTCAAAGACTACGCCGCAAGCGCAACCGACGCCGGTCCCGCCCATCTCTGCGGCGCCATACAGGTTTCCCGCAGCGTCGAAGATGAGGGCTCCGATGGGAAAGCCTCCATCGGCGCCATCGGTAAAAGTATGCAGAGCCGTTTCCTTCCACTCACCGCTCGCTGTAGGCGAAAGCTTGAAGGCTACGCCGCATCCCTCTTCCTCACAGTTGTTCGCGAAGGTGCCGCCTTGCTGGGTTGTGCCATAGAAGTTGCCGGACGAGTCGGCGACCAGGCCGCCATTCGGAATGCCGCCGCCGATGCCCAAGTTGAAGGCTCGCAAGACCGTTTCATCCCACTCCGGAGGATCGAGCGACAGCTTGTAAATGAGGCCGCAGCCATCGATATTTCCCTGGTAGCAGGCATAAGCGCCGCCGCCGGCAAAGACCGCTCCGTACAGATTGCCGGACGCGTCGAATGTCAAATTGCCCAGCGGACTCGCGCCAGTGGCCGTGTCCCTAAAGCGAAACAGAGCCAACTCCCGCCAGCTTCCATCGCCCGCGGGACTAAGTTCATAGACCACGCCGCAGCCGGATCCCAGACAAGTCTGTGGACCGCCTCCCGCCACGGTTGTACCGTACAAGTTCCCGGTTGCGTCAAAGATGACGCCGGAGCTGGGCATGGACCCGCCCGGTGTGCCGCTGAAAGCGTGGAGTATTTTCTCGGTTTGGGCCGGAGCGCTTAAGGCCATGCCCAGGGTCAGGGCCGCCAGCCCGATAGCCCGGCACACCGTAATGATAGGAAACGGCTTCCGTGAACTTTTATGAATTTTGCGGAAAATCGATTTCATTGCTGACTGCTCCGATCCGAAAGGGTCTTCGGCCCTGCAAGGAATGGGTCCGCAAAGCGGTATGCGGACATACAGGGGGAGTGTTGCGATAGGCACTATATCATGAAGTAGCTCAACTTCAGCGAGAGTTTTACACTTTCCGGCGGGCGAATGGACGATCCACAAACGTGCAGCACGTTCTCAGTCTGTGCCTGGGCGCTTACCGCCGAGCTAATGGTGAGAGCTGCGAACGCGACCGCGAAGCGCAAGGGACGCGAAATTTCTCTCGTAAGCGTACTCTGCCTCTGAACCTTTCTTAATATGGTCCCGTGTAAGCTCAGAAACCCGTCCGACCGCGCGCTCCAACCGGACCGCGCGGCCGGCAAGTGATTTACGGCGTAATTTCGTACACCACGCCATTTCCGTTCGCCCCTCCGTACTGCGCCGTGCCATAAAGGTTTCCGGAGGCATCGAGGACCAAATCGCCCGTGGGATAACCACCATCGTCGAGGCATGTGAAAGTATAAGTGGTGGACACCGTCCAGAAGCCTCCCGATGTGGGCGTTAGCTTGAAGACGGTGCCACAGTTGGAAGCGCCACCTTGTGAGGTAGTGCTGTAGAGATTGCCGGCGGCGTCCGCTACGAAGCCCGCCTGGGGCAATGCTCCGTCCGAACTGCCGAAGAGATACACCTCGGTTTCTTCCCAGCCACCGGTGGAACGCGGCGAGAGTTCGAAGACCAAACCGCACCCGTCGTCTCCACCACACTCACCGAGGTTTCCTCCATACGATGTGGTCCCGTAGAGATTCCCCGCCGAGTCGAAGATCAGCCCGGCGACGGGATGCCAACCGTAAAAGTGATTCGTGAACTCGAAGAGTGGTGTTTCAGTCCATCGGCCACCACCCGAGGATGGAGACAATTTAAAAACCAGGCCGCTGCCGCAGTTGGCGTAAGTGCATCCGGTGCCGCCGTAGGAAGCCGTGCCGTAAAGATTTCCGGCGGAGTCAAAGATGAGATTTCCGCTGGGATAGGCCCCGTTCTCCCCAGTGAATGTATGAAGGACGGTCTCTTTCCAGCCGGTGCTTGTAGGCGACAGCTCAAAAACTACACCGCAATTGCAGTCGACATTGCCGCCGTTATGAGCGGTGCCATACAAGTTACCGGCAGAATCGAAAACCAGGTTGGCATACGGACCGGTGCCGCCACTAGGATCGCTAAAATAATGGAGAACGGTTTTGCTCCAACCGCCGCCGGCAACCGGCGAGAGCTCGAAGATCGTGTTGTAGCCCAGTCCCGTCGCTCCGTAAAAATTGCCCGCCGCGTCGGAAATAAGGCCAGCAAAAGGATTCTTGCCGTCGCCGCCACCGCCGAAGGTATGGATCACGGTTTCACTCCAGCCGCCGCCGGTGCCGGTCGAGAGCTCAAAGGCTACGCCACAACCGGTACTGCAAGCGGTAAAGTTGCCGCCTTCTGAAGTTGTGCCAAGAAGATTGCCCGCAGCATCGAAGGTCACGCCATCTTGTGGCGGGTTTCCGCTCGCTCCATCCGCAAAGCTGTACAGCACGGTTTCGGTTTGTGCCTGGGCACTCACTGCCAGGCTGAAAGTGATTGCGGCTAGCGCAAGCGCCACCCGTAGAATGCTGGAAGGTTTCTGCGTTCCTGAGAGCTTCATACGATTTCTCCTCCACGTGGATCGAAAGGGCGAATCATTCGCCGCTTCGTACGGTTGAGATTTCCGTGGCACGCGGCCCTGACGCGTGGACACGGTGATGCGTCGAAATCCTAGACCCTGAGACGGAGTGGATTCCCCCGCAGAAATGGCAGGCGGGGAAAAAAGGGGGAGAAAGCAATTTCGTAAAGACTATATCACTAAGACGCACGGTCAAGGTCTTAAGTCGCTATTCATTCGATCTACAGCGGCGGATACCGCAGACGTCTCCGCGTGCCCCTCGCCGGAACATTGTTTAGAATCGAAGAGGACCTTCTCCTCAAGTTACGCTCCGGGTGCGGTCTGCGCGGACAGACCTCCGATATTCATTTGACAGCTCCGGTAAACGGCACTATCATCCAGACGATTTCTCCTCCCAGTCTCGCACTACGGGCCCAACTCTGTCGTTAATTCGAGTTATCCACTGTCAAACCAGAACCTACTCCCCCTAAGGAGAATGCAGAGAATGAAAAATCAGAAAATCGCCAAGCAGTCTTTCCTCGCAGCGATCGTCGTACTTATGTCGTGTGCGAGCGCAACCGTAGCTGCCCAGACGGAGGGCGTGCTTCACAGTTTTGCGGGAGGCTCGGCCGATGGCTTCGAGCCTTATGCCGGTCTGATTTCCGATTCAGCCGGAAACCTGTATGGCACCGCTGCCTACGAGGGTCCGGGGGGCCAGGGCATCGTCTACCAGCTCAAACCGCCTTCGGGTGGCGGCACTTGGACGGAAAATATTCTGTGGCCCTTCAGCGGTGCGAGCGACGGTGCGACGCCAACCTCCAATTTAATAATGGATTCCTCAGGCGCGATCTACGGGACCACGGTCTTTGGAGGAACCTACAACTGCGGAACATTTTTCGAACTGATCCCACCCGGTGCAGGCGGAGGTCCGTGGAGCGAAAACTCCCTTTATCAATTCCCCTGCTTTGGGACCGTAAATGCGACCCAGGATCCAACAACGATAGCTCAAGATCCGGCTACAGGCGTTTTTTACGGAACCCTCCAGGCCGGCGGTCCTCACGACGGCGGCTCCGTTTATAAACTGGCGCTTTCCGGCGGAGTCTGGACCTACACCACACTTCACAATTTCAACGACAATTCAAGCGATCCCGGCTATGCCAATGGATGCAATCCGTGGAGCTTGATTTTCGGCCCGGACGGCAATCTTTATGGAACAGACATCTATTGCGGGCTGGGTGGTGGCACGGTCTTTCGGCTCTCTCCTCCGACGGGCGGTGCCACGGGTTGGGGGTTCAACCTGATCTATACTTTTGGTGCAAGCAGCACGAGTCTGAACGGCGCCTACCCATACGGTTTGTTGATCGGGCTAAGCGGAGTGCTTTATGGAGGAACGGCTCAGGGCGGAACTTCCGGGTACGGGACAGCCTACTCGCTGACGCGACCGGTGGGAGGGACGGGTGGAGGGCCTTGGACGGAAGCCATAATCCACAACTTTGCAGGAGGTCCCGGTGATGGAGCTTATCCTATCTCCGGCGTTATTCTCGGGCCCACCGGAAGTCTATACGGCACTACAGCCGGAGGCGGACTCAGCAACACTACGTGCGGCTTCGATCCCGGCTGCGGAACTGTATTTCAGTTGATACCCGGCTCCGGCGGTTCGTGGACGGAAACCATCCTTCACAACTTCGCACCCACCGGTGGGGACGCGATCAACCCCAACCCCGGCCCGCTCCTGGAGCGCGGCGGCAATTTATACGGCGCAACCTACAACGGCGGCACGAGCAACGACGGTGCCGTATACGCTGTTCACCCGTGACAAACTGCGCCTAAGAACGAGAGCCTCACTTCTTCAGTTATTTGCGAGAAGTGGGGCTTTTGTTTTTGAACCTGTTTCGTGCCTACCTCGGAGACATTCGTTAGAATTGAATCAATGGACGTGAGCTGAGTCTGAGGCTCTAGTCTGGTCTGCGTTCAATAAGGTTCGCTCTTATGAAATTCATACGACCCGCAATGTTCGCGCTGGTGCTCGCTGGCGCATTTTTCTACTTCACCACCTGGCGTTCGAACTCGCAGTTAAGCCTGCTTCATCCCACGGATTGGCTGGCTCATCCCGCGCAGGTGGAGATCACGGAAGCCGCGGGCAACGAGGGTCTGGACAGCGAAGAGCAGAACAATATCCTCGTCTATCGCAAGAACATTCCCTCGGTGGTGAACGTGACCTCGCGCGCCATGACCTTCGATTTTTTTTACGGGCTCACGCCCCAGGAAGGCCAGGGCTCGGGCTTTGTGATCGACAAAGACGGTCACATTCTGACCAACTATCATGTGATCGCCGACGCGCGCCAGGTGGAAGTGACGCTGCACAACCGCAAGAAATACAAGGCAACGGTCGTGGGCACCGATCCGGCGCACGACCTGGCCGTGATTCAGATCAAGGCTCCCGACCTGATTCCCGCCGTGCTGGGTGACTCGCGCAACTTGCAGGTCGGGCAAAAGGTTTATGCCATCGGCAACCCGTTTGGCCTGGCGGGAACGATGACGCGCGGTATTGTGAGTTCGATCCGTCCCGTGCGCGAGCCCAATGGCGCAACCATCGACGATGCGATTCAAACCGATGCCGCTATCAATCCCGGCAATTCCGGCGGCCCGCTGATGAACTGGCACGGGGAAGTGATCGGCATCAATACGATGATTCTTTCGAGCGTGAACCAGAATGCGGGAATTGGCTTCGCCATTCCGATCAATACCGCGAAGGCCGTGCTCAACGATCTCATGACGCTCGGCCGCGTGCGAAGGCCGGCGCTGGGCGTGCGCACGATTCCTATCAGCGCCGAACTCGCCGATGAAATGGGCTTGCCGGTAGACTACGGTCTGCTGATCGTGCAAGTGATTCCCGGCGGATCGGCCGACCAGGCCGGGCTCCGGGGCGGCACAGAGCGGGCATATTTGGGAAACATTCCGATTATGCTTGGCGGAGATCTGATTGTCGCCATCGACGGCGAAAAAATTGAGGACGAACAAATCTTGTCGCAGATGATGAACAACCATCGCGCCGGCGACACGGTGAAAGTTACGATCTACCGCGACAAGAAAAAAATAGATGTGAACGTGGCGCTGGGTGAGGCCCGGGAGCAGGTGTAGAAGCAAGCCGTCAGCTATCAGCTTTCAGCCGTCAGCGAAAACAAGGCGCGCCGATTCTCCGAGGAATTCAGGACTGTCGAATCGAATTCAGTCGCGGTCAAGAATTCCGACAGCGGAAGGTCTGATAGCTGATAGCTGACGGCTGACAGGCTGCTTTTCTTAGAAGGCGTAGCGCAGCGACTCGGTTAGCGAGTTCGCGTGGAAATAGCGCGGTGCCGTGGGACCGACGAACGAACCTTCCCCGTACTGGTAATAATTCCAGCCCGTGACGTAGGTCAGCCTATGGCCAATATCCACGCTCAGGTTGGCCACCGGCTGCTGGTACTTGTACTGCAAGGAGCCGAGAGGCTGCAGAATGTTGAACTGCGGCATGCTGCCATCGACACTGGTGATGCTGTAGCCGACGTTGGCCAGCAGCCGCTTCGCGGGTCTGAACCGGACGGCGGCCATTCCGAAATTAGTGTGGTTAGTGTAGTACGAATCGGCCAGAAGGGGATTGGCGGTATCGTTCAGCGCGCAAAATGAAGTGGTGCCATTGGCGCTGGTCACGAAGGGAAGAATGACTCCGGTGGGCGGCGTGTCGTCGAAGCAGATCAGCGCATTCTGGATCACGCTGTTGAAGTTGTATGCCACATCCAGTCCGAAACGTTCGCGCGGCGCAAGCGAAGCGGTCAGCCCGTAGTTTTGGTTGTGGCCCACGTACTGGGTCTGTGCGTCCGCGTTCGATTGTTGCAGGAGATTGATGGAGCCGCCCAGGGTCGCCCACTGGCGCGGCGTGTAGGTGGTCTGGAAGCGGTAGCGCGCTTCCTTTCGTGGCGACATACGAACGAACACCGCATTGTAGTTCGTGTGCTCCAGGTCGAAATTCAATCGCAGAGCATGAGTGGGCCGCGCCCAGAGCCCGAGCAGCGCGGTTTTTTCCAGGCCGACGAAATGGTCTTCATCTCCGGGGAGAAAGTCGTTGAAGTGGTTGAACTCCCGGTCGCCATAGCGGTAACCGATGCGGGCTCCGGCTTTCTTCGAAATGTCCCAGGCCAGTTCGACCTGATTTCTGGTCCAGGTCTGGTTAAATGAAGCCTGTTGCACGGTGGGCGCAAGCGTTGGCGCGGTGGCTGAAAGCGGAGTGAGCAACGTGCACGCTCTTGGGTTTACGCAGTCGCTGTCGGTCTCGCTGAAATTGCCGTTCTGAGGAATGCGATAAGCCCAGAAGTAAAATTTATCGATCAGGCGCAGATGTTTGGTGAGGTGCACGGTGGCCCCAAGATCGGCTGCGTCGGAAATCCGGCTGGCATCGCCGGTTCCGGTGCCGAGGAACGCAAGCGTGCTGGTGCGCGTGATCAGGCCGCCGAACGACTCATACAGCGGCGTGCTCATTTCGGCGTCACTGTAGGAAAAAGACGCTACCAGGTCGACCCGCTGGAAGTAATTGCTGCGCAGGCTGATGCGCTCGGTGGGCGTGGAGGTGCGGATACGCTGGTTGCGCACGTAGCTGGAGTACGCGCTGCATGTGACATTGGTCAGGGTCCCGTTGACGACCAGACTGGTTGCCGGCGGCACTACGGCGCAGGGCTCCTTGTTCACGGTGTCGATGGATAAGCCCAGCGAAACGGAACTTACCGGCGTCGTTGGCAGGAACGCCTCGTTGATGGGATTCAGTTGATAGTCCGTATCACCTTTGTAGTAGTCGAGGAATTGGTCGTAGCTGAGAACGGTTCGCGGAGCAATTCTAAAGTCCACCCCCAGGCGATAGGAGTTCATCGTGGTATTCCAGTTCTGGAGGAGCGAAGCTTCCGTACCGTCGTGGATGCTGCTGTACGAAGGCCCGGTCATATTGTTGTGCGAATATCCCAAACGGAAGCTCACTGTAGATTGCGGGAGCAGCATGAGGTCGAAGTCGCTCATGCGGCGCGTTGTCTCAAACTCGTTGGGCGAATTCAGCACCGGAATCGACGGAGTGGAGGTTGCGGGATTGAGGGGATTCGCCAGCAAGTCGTAATCGGAAAAATACTGGTCGCGGCGGAAGCTGGTTTGCAGGTTGTACCACTTGTTCTTGTCCGCCCGCAGCCGCAAGGCGTTGTTCGGGTCGCCGCCCCATCCAAAACTGTTGAGATAGAGATCGTCAAACAGCAGGCCTTGGTGATCGACCGATTGCATGGCCAACGTCTGGTCCAGGATTCGCGGGCCGGTTTGCAGATTCACGAGAGTGTCGTACATATCGCCGCTGCCGGTCACGTCCGTACTCCGGTAGCCCAGTTCGATGGACTGGTGAATCAGGTAGCCGCCGCCGGTCACGCCCACTGGCTCCCCGGACGGGGGCTGAGTGGGAGTGGGAGATTGCGCAAAGAGCGCTCCCGGTAACGCGACCATCACGCCGATAGCCAGCAGCGCGAGGATCGACTTAAATCCAGATGACGGGGCAGTCAGGCTTCGCTTCTTCACCGCAACCACAGGTTCGGTTCCGGAAGAGCCGAGGATAGATTGGTGGGCGAGTTTTCTTGGCGACTCCATTGATTTTCCCTCACTTGAAAAAGACATCGCTGAAATTGGAGCCATGAATTTGGGTGTGACACATGGTGCAGGCCTGATACTTCGCCGACTGGTTGTGCACCGGACCGATCGGGCCGCCGGCCGTCAACTGGGACGAGAAGGTATGGCACTGCAGGCAGAGCATGTTCACTATGCTCACTTTGAGCAGACGGGGATTGGTGGAACCGTGCGGCGTGTGGCAACTGCTGCAACCCTCGGTCTTGACCGGCACGTGCTCGTAAACGAATGGGCCCTGCTTGTCGACGTGGCACTTGTAGCAAACCGCATCGCCGCTGGGCAGAGCGCGTAGCTGCCGCACCGTTGCCGTTCCATGAGGGTTATGGCAGTCGTTGCATTGCACCAACCCTTCGTTGACGCGATGATGAAAGGGTTTGGCAAAATCCGCCTTCGCCGAGGTATGGCATCCGTAGCAAAGCTGCGGCTGCTCCTGGACCAGCAAGTGCTGGCTTTCCTTGGCGTGATGGGGAGAGTGGCAGTCGAGACAGCCCACGTCGCTGCTGGCGTGCGCGGATTCGGCGAAGTGCGACTGTTCGTGAGCTTCGCCGTGGCAGCTTAGGCAGCGAGCGCTGGTCTGCTCTCGCGACTTGCCTTCGAAGACGTATATTTTGGTTTTGTCGCCGCCGCCCGCCACGTGGTCGGCGCCGGGACCATGGCAGCCCTCGCAACCTTGCTA
>Ga0302311_10004578_pt1 | contig 14870 bp, 9 predicted proteins | sample III_Palsa_N1_3_FD_200449 | JGI IMG/M metagenome (GOLD analysis project Ga0302311, IMG submission 200449) | Peat permafrost microbial communities from Stordalen Mire near Abisko, Sweden - III_Palsa_N1_3 | ecosystem: Environmental > Terrestrial > Soil > Palsa > Peat permafrost | place: Sweden... | reverse complement strand
CTCCTGCCGCGAAAGGTTGCAGATCGACAGGCCGGGGACTTGCGGGTAGCATCCCCACTCCCGCTCGCTGGTCATGACCACGTCCATGTCGAACGTGGCCAGCAGGCCGAGGCACTTGGCCCGGGAGTCGTCATCGACCCCGGCGAACGCCTCGTCCAGCGCGATGAGCCGCGGCGCGTTCGGGTGGCCGGCCGACTTGTAGTGCGCCGACGCCGCGGCGAACAGCGGAACAGAGGCGACCAGGGCCCGCTCACCGCCGGAGGCCGGGCCGGTGGCTGGGCGCCACTGCCCGTCCTGGTACCGCTGGATCACGAACTCGTGCCACCCGCGGTAGTCCAGCGCCGAGGTCAGAGCCTCCGCCCATCCAGCCGCGGGATTGCTGGCGTGCTCGGCGGCGATGCGCTGCTGGAGGAACGACCCGACGGCAGCCCGGTCCCCGGCCGACCAGGCGTCGATTGTCTGCCGGAGTTTGTGCCGGACCTGATCCAGCCCGTCCGGCGCGTCCCGCGCCTGGTGCCAGACCAGCCGCAGCTTCATGCCGGTCGACGTGGGCCGGGATTCCAGCTCGTCGTTCATCAGCCTGACCTCGGCCTCCGCCGCCGTGATCAGCTCATGCAGCGTGCCCGCCACCTCGTTGAGCAGATGGTTTTCCAGGATTTCTCTTTCCCGGGCGGACAGCAGGCGGGCCCGCTGGTCGGTTTCTTCGCCGAGGGCCGCGGCCAGGCCGGGGATGTCATGACTGCGGCCCTGGAAAACGACGTCGACCACGATGACGCCCTCGCTCAGCGACAGCCCGGCGGAATGCCCGTGCCGGGCCATCGCGTCCGCGAGCAGCTTGTGCTCCTCCGTCACCCGCTTCTGGATCCGGTCCCACGGGCCGTCCGCGTCATCGGTGGATTCCAGCCCGGCGTTCACCGCGCGGGCCAGCAGCACGGCGGGCGTCGCCGCCCATGGCTGCGTGACGTCGGGCACCTCCAGCGCGGGCAGCGCGACGTGCAGCAGCCCGGTGGTGGCGAACGCCCTGAACTCCGCGACCGCGGCGTCCCGGGTCCGGGCCGCCTCATCGAGCTCCGAGGTCAGGGTCTCCCGCTTCCCGTCGGCCTTGCCGCGGTCGCTCACGGCCTGCTGTTCCCGGGCCCGGGCGCCCTTCTCGTCCTCGCTCCGGCGCCTGAGGTCGCGCCGGACCTCCTCCAGCTGCCGGTGCAGCTCCTCGACCGCGGCCCCGGCGGTCTCCAGCAGTTCGTCGTACATCAGCCGGGCGGCCGACGCCTCGTCCCGGGCCGCCGCCGCGGCTTCGGCCGCCTCGGCCTGCTGCCCGCGGCTTTCGGCCAGCTCCGCCGACGCCTCATCCACCACCCGGGCCGCGCCCAGCATCGCCTCGGCTGTCGGCCAGAGCCCGGCCATCGCGAGCCGGCAGGCTTCCACCCCCGCCTTGACCCCGGCGAGCTCCCCGGGCTCGGGCGGCAGGCCGACGTCGTGCGCGAACTCCCAGGCACTACGGATCGCCACCTCCAGCTCGCCCTGCCGCTGCCCGCACACGCCGACCGCCTCGGCCTGCTGCTCACGCAGCTGGCCGCGCCGCCGCCGTTCGGCCGCGGCCACGGTATGCGCGTCGCGGACGTCCGTGTCCGGTGGTGTCGCGCGGTGTTCTTCCGCGAGCCGTTCCCGGCGACGCTCCAGCTCGGCCAGTTCCACGTCGAGCCCGGCGATCTCGGTACGGGCCTGATCCAGTTCCCCGCTGAGCCTGGCGATCCGCGCGCGGCGCGCGGCCTCCCGGGCTCCCTCCCCGATGTAGCCGGCGGCATCCTTGGTCCAGTGGCCGGTCAGGACGCCGTTCGCCCAGCGCCCCTCGGTGCTCACCCAGGTCCCGTCCGTGCCGCCCAGGCCGATCGCCGCCAGGACGGCACTCACACTTTCTTCAGGCAGCGTGGCCGCCTGCGGATCGCCGGGGTCTATCGCGGGGAGCAGCACGCTCGCACACGACGGGCCGGCGGCCGGCGCCAGGCCGCTGACCACGATGACGTCGCCATCGACCAGGTTCCCCTCCGGCGTCACCCAGGCGTCAAGTATCCCGGCCGCTTCCAGCGCGGCCTCGAGCCCGGCGCGCTGGTCCTCCGTCAGGGCAGGCGCGAACTCGGTAACCTTCCACAGCGGCGCCCCGGGGCGGTTATCGCGGATACCGGGTTCTCTGGTGTGCGGGACCGGCGGGGCATCGTGACCGCCTTCTTGTAGTCGGCCGATCTCCGCGGCGAGTTCACCCGCGCGATCACCGAGCTCGGTTCGCCTGGCCGCCAGCCCGGCTTCGAGGCGCCCGAGTCCGGCTCCCGCCGCCCGGGCCGCGTCGTCGATGACCGCCACCGCGGGATTGGCGCCGTCGCCGGTCACCGCCCAGCCTTCCAGCGCCGCGACCAGCTCATCGGCGTCACCGATCCGCAACTCGGCCAGTCCGCCGAGATAGGTACGGTAGGCGGCGACTAGGTCCTGTCCGCGGTCGGCGGCGGCCAGCTCCGCGTCGGCTACCCGTTCGGCCGCGGCTTGGACCTCCGCGGTGAGCCGGTCGGCCTCCGTACGCGCCGCCCGCAGCGCTTCGCGTCGTTCCGCCGCTCGGGCGAGGAGTTTCTCGAGCTCGCTGACGGCCTGTCCCTGGCGGTCGGCGATCGCCTGCGTCTCCCGCCGGGCACGAGGCAGGTCCTGCTCCCAGTCCTGGGCCGCGGCCAGGAACCCGTCGCGGCAGAGCGCAGCCTGTGCGGCCCCGGTGGCCTGCTGCCATGCCTGCGTCAGCGCGTTCCGCGCGGCGTGCGCCCGCTCCGTGGCCACCTCGGCCCGAACGGAACGCTTCTGTACCTCGGCCGCCAGCCGGTCACGGTCGCGTTCCCTAATGCGAGCCGTGTCCTCCCGGCGCCGTGCCTCGCCGCCCATCTGCTCGAGCCGCTCGGCGTCCCGCATCGCCGGGTCGCGCTGCAGTGCCTCCCGCCGCGCCTCCAGCCCGATCCGGTCCTGCTCGAGCTCGTCCAGCTCGCGCCGCGCGGCCTCCAGCGCGTTATCGGCCGCCGCGAAGTCCTCCTCGGCGGCGGTGAGGTCCCGGCCGAGCTGCTCGTAACGGCTCTGCGCCTGCCGCGGCCCGGCCGCCTTGCGCTTGGCCGCCACCATCGCGTACCGACCGTAGTGGCGCAGGAAGTCGGCCGCGGCCAGTCGGGCCTCCTCCAGGGCACGCAGGGCGTCGCGTTCATCGTCCAGCCCGCGGAACGCCTCGGCCACCGTCGTCACCAGGCCGGGGCTGAGCGGCGGCAGCGCCTCGGTCAACGCGCGGGACAGCAGCTTCTCGTCGGGCTTCTTGGACAGCTGCGGCTGCCGGAGCTGGATCAGCAGGTTGACCAGCACCTGGTAACGGTGCTCTCCGAAGCCGAACAGGGCTTCGTCCACCGCCCGCCGGTAGTCGGCGGCCCGGTCGTACACCAGCCCGTGCCCGGTGATCTCCTCACGCAGCTTCTCCCTGGTCAGCGGCACTCGGCTGGCGGGCAGCAGCTGCAGGTCCGCTCCGACGCGCTGGGACGTGACGAAGAACCAGTGACGTGCGATACCGCGGCCGGCCACGGCCTTGAGCCCGCAGCCGATAGTGCGGAACTCGGTGTTCCCGTCGGCGGCGCGGCGGCCGAACTCGAGCCAGGTATAACCGAGGCGTTCCGGATTGGGATGCTTGCCGCCGAGCAGCAAGTTCCACTCCATCTTCTTCTGCCGGTCGCCGTCCGGTTCCACCCGGTGCGGGGTGAGCTCTCCGTCCAGCAGGAACGGCAGCGTCAGGGCGAGCACCTTGGACTTGCCAGTCCCGTTGTTGCCGCGCAGCAACAGCCGGCCGTCGTGAAACCAGAACTCCTCGGAGTCGTAGTAGAACATGTCGATCAGCCCGGCGCGCAGCGGCTTCCACCGCTCAGAAGAGGGCACTGGCAGCATCTGCTGTCGCCTTTCTCGTCGGTGTTGGCCTCGTCTGGCGGATAGTCGGCTCGTCCAGGGCGAAACGCGCGAGCGCGGGTCGGCTGCGGACCACGGCTCCGCCCACCTCGACCGGGCCCCGCTCAATTAGACGGAGCGCCGACATCTTCTCCAGCGCGATCGCGAGCAACTCCGTTTCCGCGCCCGGCTCGGTCACGCCCTTGCGCCAGTACGAGACGTGCTCGGCGGCCGCCTTACGAACGACGGTGTGCAGTTCATCGAGCGTGGCTTGTTCGCGCCGGGCGAGGTACTCCGCGACGAGCAGCGTAACGTGCCCGTCGGTGCGCTGCTCGGGCATCCGCACGTCGGTCAGCTCGTCGTCGGGATCCACCATGGCGATCCCCTCGGCGCGCATCTCGGGAATCAATCCGGTGGCGTCGGCGATCCGCCGGGTAATCGCGTGCCGCTGGGACAGCAGGTAGACGCGTTCGTCCTCATCGAGTTCGTCGTAATACACCACCGGGTCCTCAAGCAGCCGCCGCGTCAGCCGTCTGCGCAGGGCCTGATTGCGCAGGTCGTCACTCTCGGCGACCGGTTCCGCGGTCAGCTCCGCTAGCCGCTCATCGAATCGTTCAGCGGTAACGGTAGACGCGCCGCGGCTGCCGGACAGCAGCACGCCAAGCACCGGCCTGCGCACGTCGTACAGCACGTCGGCGCCGGCCGACAGGTAGGCGTCCTCGTCCCCGGCGATCCGGCTCAGCACGCCCCAGCCGAGCAGCAGCCGCACCACGGCCACCAGGTCCGACCGGTCCGCCCGGCTCTCCAGGGTCAGCGTGAAACCGCATCCGGCCAGCTCCGGTTCGGCCGCGCCGGTCAGCACGTCGTCGGCGAGGCTGCCGAGCGTGGTCTGCGCGTCGGCTCGGGCCAGGGCCGACAGGGCCAGGCACAAGGTGACATACCGGCGCCGGCCGAACGGTTCCTTGTTGTGCCCGCGGGCGGGATGAGTCGCGTCGGACAACCCCGGGACGGTCTTGAACAGCCGGGCCGTCTCGGAATCCGCAACCAGCCGCCAGCCGGTCTCGCGGTTGAGCCACTCGCGCAACTCAGTCAGGTGCCGCCTGACCAAGACCAGCGTCTCGCCGTCCGTGTCGGCGACCAGCAACGGACGGGCGAGCAGGGCGCGGAGCGCGGTCCGGCGCTGCGCCTGCTCCTCGGCGGGGATCATGCTGCTGCCCTCATGATGGCGTCAGCTCCGTGATCTCGATGACATGCTCCGGCCCGGTGAGCTGGCCGGCCGCGGTGCCGATGCTGGCCGTTCCGCCGTCCGGGACCAGCGAGAGCCGCACCTCCAGCGTGCCGTCGCTCGTCACGGTCTTGACTTCGGTATCACCGGGCTTGCGTGCCGCGAGGGCGTCGCCAAGCAGCGCCAGGAACAGCCGGAACGCCTGGGGGTCCAGCACGTCGAGGTCAGAGAGCAGCGTCGGCCCGGCGGTGCGCAGCCGCCGCCGGGCCGCGGCGGTCTGCGCCGCCTCGTATTCGGCCCGGCGGCGCAGCAAGTCACGCTCCGCCGACCGGTCCCGTACCTGGTTCGGCTGGCCACGACGTTCATAGGTACCGGTCTTCCTCAGCTGCGGCGAGATACGGATGGCCGGGGCGTCCCGCCAGGCCGTTCCGGGTGGGACATCCTCCCATGCGTCGGCGGTTTCGCTGGTCACCGACAGGTGCCTGGCGGGAGACAGGCCGAACGCAGCCCGCCACAAGCGGTGGGCGGCCTCGTCGTCCGGCGCCTGCGCGAACCACCGGGCGAGCACGCGGAAGTCCGCCGATCGGTCCGACCGTCCCGAGCGGCGCTCGTTGAGCAGGCCCACCGCGTCGATAAGCTGCTTGATCGCGGTCACGGCGGCCTGCCGCAGCAGCCGGGCCTGGCTCGGGTGCCCCGCGTCTCGCGAGGTGAACCAGTCATCCAGCCCGCGCCACCGGTTACGCCACGCGTCGAGCGCCTGTTTCTCCGCCCGGGCCAGGGACTCCGAGGCGTCCGTCCCGTCGGGCACGGCGTCGGCTGCCTCCCGGCGCGCGGTGAGTTCTAGCAGCCGCTCGTGACCGGCGGCCTCCAGCTCGCCAAGCAGCACCGCGATCTGGGCGCCGGAGTTGGCCAGGTCTGCGATGAACCGGTTGATGTAGTCGATCAGCCGTTCCTTGTACGCGAGGAAACCGTCGACGTCCCCGTCGGAGAAGTCCATCGCACGCCGGAGCGCGGACATGAACGCCTGCGCATTGTCGGCCAGGGAGGAGAACCGCTCCGCCACGGACAGCAGCAGCAGGTGAACCTTGGCCGGGTCGGGATCGTCCTCCATGGCGAGGACCTTCAGCGAACGGAGCTGGCCAGCGATGTCGGCCAGGGCTACCGACTGGAGCTGGCCACGCCGCCCGATCGCTTCCTCGTAGAACGAGATCGCCTGCTCGGCCGCCTGCCCGGCGGCGGTCAGCTGGTACAGGCACCGCTTGCGGTGGAAGTCCTCCACCGTGGTAACGCGGCTGGTGTCGACGTCCGCGCGTAGATTCCCCCACGTTACGAGCTGTTCCAGGGCCTGGGTCAGCGGCTCGCCGGCGTCCACGCGGAGTTCGGCCGCGACGTCTTCCGGCCGCAGGTGCACAATGAAGCGCTCCTTCGCGCGCGCGAAGGTACGCAGCAGGCTCCGGTAAAGATCGGAGTTCGGGACGCTCAGGTACGTGAACGGCTGCGGGTCGCCCTGGCCACGCGCCGACTGAGGAGCTGCGCTAACCATCACTACATACTGCCGGATGCCACCGACAGAATGTGCGCAACTCGCCCGCTCGTCGTCGACCTGCGAAGGTCGCCTGCGCGATCTCTGACCAGAAGATCCTCGCCGGAAGCCGCCGAACACCTCAGCCATGAACTCCTCGTGCGACTCCGGGCACCGCCCGCGTGATCTGGCAGCGATCACGGGCCATGGGGCCAGCCCGGCACGCCCCCGCACCCAGCGCATAACCACGTCAAATCATCAGATCACTGCACAAACCAGGCGTAGGAACAGCAAAAGCTTGACGGGCTGCTTCATATGAGAATTTTACCGAACGGACCGTGGTGTCACCCTTTCCCCTTCATCTGAGTGCCCGGTCGATTAGCCGACTCTGGCTAATGAGTAATCCCGACGGCTTGGTCAGCCTTGGGTGTTCCTGAGCCGCACCAACTATTGCTGATCCGTATATCACGCATCTACCGCAATGAGTGGAAAATCGAAGGTACGGACTCCGGCTTGACCGCTCGCTACTGGTAAGTAGAAGTGGCATGAGGTGCACCACGAGATCCAAGTAGATATGAAGTGAGCTAAGCGAGCGAAAGTGCTTGATGTCCGATTCAGGTCACGCCCACGTTCTCAAATTAGACAAAACGGTATAATTGTTAATTCCCGGAAACGGCTTCGACCGAATTGTCGCCAGCCGTACCCTTTGGGGATGCTGGCGCGGTTATGCAGTTCACGGCGCTGCCATAAGCCAGCTATAGCCGGGACGGAACGGTGAGACGGCTGGTGTCGGGTCAGCAACCGATGATCAATTTCTCGGTACATGAGGCCAGGGCGGGGAAGAGCGGCGCGAGTGAGGACTTCGAGCAAATGCTCGGGCTGCTTGTGCAGGCTACTCACGAGGAGGCGAGCCTGGTCTTCGCCAACCCCGGAGACTGGGGCATCGACGTGCTGGTCGGTGACCTGCACGGCCGGGTCGCCATCTGGCAGGCGAAGTATTTCGTCCGGGGGTTTAAGGAGAGCCAGGAGAACCAGGTCAGGGAGTCCTTCGCGGCTGCGCTCAAGGCGGCGAGTGAGCACGGTTACACGGTGGACCGCTGGGTGCTGTGCATCCCGTCCAGCATGGAGGGGCCGGCGAAGCAGTGGTGGCAACGCTGGAGGATCGCCCGGCAGCGAGAGACCGGCGTGATCATCGACCTGTGGGACGAGACCGAGCTGCGCAAGCTCCTGCTCCGGTCGCAGGCCGGGCATGTCCGCCGCCACTACTACAACCCGTACCGGCAAGACGGTGCGGCGGACGAGCCGGGGGAGTCCTGGCCCGCACCGCCGGTAGTTGCGCAGCCGGAGCCGACGTGGGTGGGCGGCGCCGAATTGCGCCTGGCGGATTCGGTGTACCTTCTGCACGATGCGCCGTCGGAGCGCTCGAGCCGGGACATGTCGTGGCTGTGGCGCGAAGCGACTGCTGACCTGATCGAGCCGGGCGGCGGACGGGTCCGGCTCCGCCGAGTCGAGATCGTCCGGCGTTTGGCTGCTGCGGAGCACCAGCATGCCGGGCTGCGAGCGCAGGCCAGGCTGCTAACGCGGATGAGTGGGCGGGGCGGCCTGCCGCGCTTGCTCGGGACTGTCGCAGACAAGGACCGCGTCACGGTAGTGACAGCCCATCCCCGGGGGTCATCGTGGGCCGAGGTTTTCGGGCCCGGCCGGACACCTGCGGACCGGTTCACCGCGGCGCGTATCCTCGCCGCGGCCGCGTCTCTTTGCACACCGCTGGCCGCTCTGCACGCGTCCAGGGCCAGCCACTGCGCGCTGCACCCCGGTGCGATCTTCGTCGAAGGTGACCGATGCTTTCTTCGCGATGCCGGGCTTGCGGAGATTCCCCCAGCGACGGAGGAGGGTGAGGCAACCTACCGGGCACCGGAGCAGTACCGTGCGCCGTACGCCACCGGCGCCTGGACCGACATCTACCAGCTCGCGGCGGTCACGTACCACACGCTGACAGGTTATCCGCCGACTCCGGCAGGATCGCCCCCGGTTCGCGCCGGGCTGCCCGGCTTCCCGGAGCAGGCCGACCGGATCCTCCTCGATGCTCTTGACGCCGACCCGGCTGGGCGCCCGGCGGGTGCCACTGCACTCGCGTCCGCACTGCGCGCGGGCCGAGCTGAGCTCTCGCGGGCGGCTCACCGATGAGCGCTCAACCCGTGTCGTTGCCTGGCCCGGTCGCGGTGATCCCGTCACTGAAGGCAGCTGAGAAGATGGCCCGGGAACGGTACTGGACCGGTGGGGCAGACGGTGTGGAAACCGTCATCGCCGAACTGAGCCAGCTCGCGAGGGCCGGGGCGTTGCCAGCCCGCGTCGAGGATGACCCGGAGCGGTTGGTCGCCTATACCCGGCGGCATATGGTCGCGCTGTACGTGACGAAATACGGCGACGCCTACCGCCTCGGGCACCTGGCCCCGCTGAGCTTCCGCGATCACGAGCGGTTGTCACGCGGAGCGCTCCTGCTGCACTGCCCGGCTGGCTGGCATGCCTACCACCAGGTCAACGATCTGCCGCACGGGCTGTCCGCCTGCTGGGACGGCATCCGCGGAGCGTGGGCACATGCCGATTTCAGCGAGCACGTACCTGAGACTATGCCGCCCCATCACGCTGACTACCTGGACCTGCTGACCGAGGTGGTGGAGGCCACGCGGGACATCGAGATCGAACGGCAGCGCGCCGCCCCGCCGGTCCATTACCGTCGCCAGGGCAGTACCAGGGAGGAGCGGCATTCGGCCCGCGGCGTCTATGAGTTCGAGCTGCTCCGCCCGGCGCAGTTGGCCGTCGGCGCCCCGGTGTACATCACCGATGAGCCTGATCTGCGCGGCAGGGTGGTCCGCCTCGCCGATCGCGTGGTGGTTGTCCGGTTCGACATTGCCATCGACTACCGGAAAATCCCAGCCCAGGGCGCTCTGCAGATGCTTCCGAGCGACCGTGTCTACCGGGCTCAGCTGGAGGCCATCGACGCCCTACGGCATCGTCAGGCCGCTGCCCCGGACCTGCTGGCCAGCCTCGTCGACTGGCGCCTGCGTCCCTACACACCCGACGCGCAAGCCCGGCCACGCGGGCATCTGGACCCCGGACAGCTCGCCGCGTTCCAGCGGGCCCTGACCGTACCGGACAGGCTCGTCGTGCTGGGACCGCCAGGCACCGGCAAAACCCGGACCATCACAGAGATCGCGGCGGCCTGCGCAGCCTCGGGGCAGCAGGTGCTCGTCACCTCGCAGACCAACCGCGCGGTCGACAACGTCCTGGAACGACTACCCGCGCACATACGCGCTGTGCGTGTCGGCAACGAGGACGCGATGACCAGCCATGCGCGGGGTTTCATGGTCGAGACGCAGGTGGAGCGGCTCCGTGCGGAGATCCTGGCGGCGACCGAGGGCACTGCCGTTCGGCTGGCTCCGTTCACCGGGGACGACAGGCCTGTCGTGCGCTGGCAGCAGTTCCTTGTCTCTCAGCTGGAGGAGGCCGCGCGGGCTGACGCCGCCCGGCAGGCCCACGAGACGGCACTAGACGCCATTGTCGGGCGCATCAGCCCGCCGCTCGCTGCGCGGCTGGCCGCCGACGCGGCGAATATGCGAGATGCCCGGGCGCGCGTCACCGCGGCTGACGACGCCCTGCGTGTAGCCCGGGACCGGCTCGCCGCGGCCGAGACCCGCGGCGGCGGGCTCGTCGGCCTGATCTACCGGTGGATTGCCCGCGGTCGGCGCCGCAAGGTGGCCGGCCTCGAACAGACGCTGCCGCAGGTGCGGGCGGCGCTTGCTCAGGCGGAGTCCTCGTATTCCGCGGCCCGCGCGCAGGCTGATGAGGTGGTCGCCCGCGATCCGGAAGGGACCAGGCTCGTAGCATCCCGGACGGCCGCCATCTCCGCCCGCCAGGGGGCGCTGGCTGAGGCAGGACGAGCCGCGAACATGGTCCGCGCCGGGCTGCGAGCCGCCGTCCCGGGCCCTGACGGCACGCCGGGGGACCTGTCTAGCTGGGCGGAAAACGCGCTAGCATTGGGCGAGGCGGTGGCGCTGGCGACACGGCGCGCGGAACTGCTTGACCTATGGCGGGCTGAGGTACGCGAGTCCGGTGACGACCTGCACCACGAGGTCGTTCATTACGCCGACGTGGTCGCCGCGACCTGCATCGGCACCGCCACCACCCCGCTGCTGGCCGACCTGACGTTCGATCTGGCTATCGTCGATGAGGCCGGGCAGATCGCCACGCCCAACCTGCTCGTCCCGCTAATCCGCGCCAAGCGCAGCGTCCTCGTCGGCGATCACCATCAGCTTCCGCCGTTTCTCGACGACGAGGTCAAGGGATGGGCGGAAGACCTCGAACGGTCCGGCGAAGTCCCGTCGGCCAAGGCGCAAGAGATCGCTGATCTGCTCCGTCGCAGCGCGTTCGAGCGCTTCTACATCAGCGCGGACGAGGCGCACAGGGTCATGCTGACCGTCCAGCGGCGGATGCCCGAGCCGATAGCCCGCTTCGTCTCGCAGGAGTTCTACAGCGGGGCCCTGCACACCGATCACGGCGGAGGCTCAGCGGACCCGGTCTTCCGGCAACCCTTTGCCATGGCCGACACCACAGACCGTGCCCCGCAGGAACGGAACGAAAAACGCGGCCGAGGCAAGGAGGAGTGGGGCAGGCAGGGGTACAGCAACGATTTCGAGGCGGTCCTGATCGCCCAGCTCGTCACCGAGTACGTCCGCTGGTATCCGGACTGGGCGGTGATCGTCCCATACCGGGCGCAAGCGGAACGAGTGACCGAACTGCTGACCAAGTCGCTCGGCGACAGCGCGGCAGTCACGGATAGCGTCGGAACCGTCGACGCGTTCCAGGGTGGCGAACGGGACCTGATCGTCTACGGCTTCACCCGCAGCAACGACCGCGGGGACATCGGGTTCCTGAAAGAACTGCGCCGCCTCAACGTCGCCATTACCCGGGCGCGGCGGCAACTCGTCCTCATCGGCGACAGCGAGACCCTTCTCCGCGCGCGGGACAAGCAGTTCGCCGAACTGATGAAGTCGATGATCGGCTATCTGCGCGGATACGGCGACATTCGGCCATCCCGCGAGGTCGCTGACCAGCTGGCACGCCTGCGCGAGGAGCACGCGTGAACACGGGCAGGCGGATCTACCCGGCCAGGCGCGCGGTCGAGCATGCCACGAGCCTCCCCGGAATGCGCCCGTTGCGGCTATTTCCCGTGCTGTGGCCGCTCTGGCAGGCTGAAACAACCGCCAGCGTCTATGACGAGCAAGCGTACGAGATGATCGACCGCTTCCTCGTCCGGGCCGTCATGGACGCCGGGCTGTGCCGGATCGATGAGCTGGCCGCGTTCTTCGGTATCCCGGAAGCACTCGTCCGGCGGTGCCTGAAGTTCCTCGCAACTATCGGGCACATCCGGGAAGACGCCGAGAGCGTGACCCTGACCGAACTCGGACGGTACTCCGCCCAAGAAGGCGTTCGCTACGAACCCAAGGAAAGCCGCCAGGAAATCCTGATCGAACAGTTCACCGGGCAGCCGCTGCCGCGCGCCTACTACCAGGGCTCGGTCCCCGTATTCCCCGGTAAGGAGATCCCCGAGGACAGGCTCGCTGACCGCAGCCGCTTCCTGCCGCTGTTCGCGGCGACGATGTTCCGGCCCGAGATGGTCGAGACTCTCGCCCAGCGTCCGGACCGGGCCGAGCTGAACCTGCCGCAACAGCTGCGCGACCTGCGCTTTGCCGGCAAGCGGGACGTCTGCCTCCCCGCCTACGTCATCGAGACCGCCGGGACAGGCCTGCTCGTCTACACCGCGCTCGCTGCCGTGCGAGACGTCTTCTTCGAGGACGTATGCCGCCAGGTACCCGATATCGCGCAGCTCATCAGCACCGAGAAGAAAACCGATCCTCGCGAGATCTGGACCGAATGGCTCGCCGACAGCACAGCCGGACCGGGAACGCTCCGCCATCTGCCCAGCGGAATCTGGCGTGCCACGCTCCGGGCCGCTGCCTTCGGACACGACGCCAGGCTCTCGCTGAGCAAGGTCGGCTCCTACGAGCTTCGCAAGAGGCACTTCCTCCAGCTGTGGTGCGACGACGCGGGACTGCGCCGCCGCGCGTTGATCGAGCGCGCCCTCGCCATGACCTCGGCCTCGGACATCACCAGCACAGCAGACATGCGGCAGCGCGTCACAGGCCTCGCCACGCAGCTCGAAATAGCCGAACCGAGCCTGACGGACCTACGTGAGTACGGCCACCAACACCGTATGCACGCCGCCGTCGCACGCCTGGCCGCCCTGGAGTAACCAGCCGGGCCGCAACCTATTTACGCAGCAGGAGCTCCGGATATGTCTGTATGGGTGATCATCATCGCGGTCGTCTTGATGGCTCATCGTGCGGAGCCCCGGCCGCCCGGGTCCACTTCCGCAACGTCGCCAATACCCGCGATGGAATGACGATTCCGAGGAAGAAGAGGAGCGTCAGCGACAGCAAGAGGATGACGATTACTGGGACGAGCAGCGTCGCCGCGAGGAGGAAGAGGACGACTGTCGACGGCAGGAAGAAGAGGAGGAGGAGTACTGGGAAGAACAATGTCGGCGAGACGAAGAAGACTGGGAAGAACAGCGTCGACAGCAAGATGACTGGGAGGAACAACATCGCTGGGAAGAAGACGATTGGTGACTGAGCCGACTGACCTGACCCTCGACCTGATCGCCGAAGGCGATAGGCTGGCTGCGGAGCAGGACTACGCCGGGGCCGAAGAGGCCTATCGTGAGATCATCCGCCTCGACCCTGCTATTCCATACGCGCACACCGGCCTCGCATGCGCCCTGATGGACGCTGGGCAATATGCAGAGGCCGAGGTTGGCTTTCGCGCTGCCATTCGGCTTGACGCGCATAATCCATACGTACACAACAATCTCGGGCTCCTGCTATGCCGCCTAGAGCGGCAATCCGAGGCCCAGGCCGAATTCCGCGTGGCCGTGAGCCTCGATCCTACCTTCGTGGCAGCCCAGATAAACCTCGCCGAAGTATCGCAGGATCTAGCGGAATACGAACCCTATCAGCCGGGACCATTCGTGGCCTGGTTTGCCGAGAGATGGAACCGCCGCATGTCTGAGTAAATTACGGCAGTGGGGCTGGTCTGGGGTCATCCGCAGGTCATCCGCCTGGGTCCATACGCCAATTTTGCTGATTTGTGCCCTGAGCCGGTCTTCGCGCTGGTTGCCGAGCTGGATAAGGGCGATGACGATTGCCAGGCCGCCGAGGAGCGCGCCGGTCGATGTGATGATTGTCGCCCAGTGTATGTAGTCACCGTAGTGAAGCCTCGGTTGACATCGATGCAGCATCACTGCCTATGCGTGTGAACTCTGAAACCGTCGCTAAATCTGACATTCGCCTCTAGCATTGGTCTGGTGACTGACTTGTCAGGCGATCTGGCGGCGTGGCTCTCGGCTGTGGGAACTATAGGCGCCACAGTGGCCGCCCTCTACATTGCGCAGCGTGGCTGGCAGCAGGCGGCGGCCGAGCGCATCCATCGTGACGCGGCGCAGGCTCGGCAGGTTGTGATGGAGCAAAAGGGTGCCACGATCGAGATCATCAACTTCAGCCCGGCGCCCATCTTGAATGTTCAGGTCCCGGTCCAAGACAGCGATGTGAAGCGACAGGTGGTGTGCGGGGCTCGGATGCGCGATGCCGGCCCGCGAGGCGACCGAGCAGTCCTTGGCCCGAAGGAAACAATCATAGTCGACATCTTGTCGGCGGATGGTGCACCTGCGGATCCAGGGGGGTTTATACCGTCACCGTGATATTCACGGACGCGACGGGGATGGACTGGCTGCGCGATGGCGACAATCAGCCGGGATGGCTGCCCGAAGGACGAGATTCTGAGTCGAGAGCAGGGAGACGCACTTGGCGCCAACGCCGAGCGCTGCGTCGGTATGTGCGCCCCCGGTGGGGTCGCTCCTAGCCTGCGGAGGCTACCGGCGGGCCATTCGTCTCGAAGCCAACTAAGCTCGCTCCATGTTGCGTCCTGGAGGCTGGTCCAGGCCCGCGTAGCGCCCCCAGCAGGATTCGAACCTGCGCACACGGCTCCGGAGGGCGAACAGATCCGAGGCCCTGACCTGCACTGACCTTTCATTTTACCCTGCCCGGGGGGACGGGTCGG
>Ga0302311_10004573_pt1 | contig 14880 bp, 9 predicted proteins | sample III_Palsa_N1_3_FD_200449 | JGI IMG/M metagenome (GOLD analysis project Ga0302311, IMG submission 200449) | Peat permafrost microbial communities from Stordalen Mire near Abisko, Sweden - III_Palsa_N1_3 | ecosystem: Environmental > Terrestrial > Soil > Palsa > Peat permafrost | place: Sweden... | reverse complement strand
GCAGGCGATTGGCCAGCGCGGCCAGCCGATCCGCCTCGTCGATGATCAAGCCCGCCAGTGACTGCAGATCCTCCGTGCCGACGCGACGTTGCAGCAGCTGAGCCGCACCGCGCAGGCCGGCCAGCGGATTTTTTACCTCGTGCGCAAAACCGCGCAGCGTGGCCGATAACGGCGAGCCGCTGGCCGCCAGCTCGGCCAGCGCATGCACTTCCAGCAACACGCCCGATTCGAACGGCCGCATCGCGATGTCGACCAGGGTTTCCCGACCAGCCGGCGTGCTCAACGTGAGGCCACGCAGCTGCAGCGGTCGTTGTGATTCCAACACCCGCACGGCCAGCGCCAGCGTCTCCGGCTCGCGCAACAACAATGCCAGCGGCTGACCCACCGCGCTGCGCGGCCCCAGCTCGATCCACTCCGCCAGCGCTGGGTTAATCCAGATCAGGCGCAAGTCCGCGTCGACCAGCACCAGCCCGGTCGTCATCTGCTCCGCCCACACCTGCCAAGCTGCTTGATTCATTGCACCATGATGGGCAATGCGTTGGGTTGGTGCAATTGCGCTTGGCTACAGGCCCGCTGGAAGCGGCCATTCCGTGGACAGAACTCCATAGTTTGTAGGTCAAATACAAACTATGGAGAGCGGGCTGCTTACAAACTTTGGAGTTTTGGGTCGTGACGACGCCAGCTCTTGAGCAACCCGTTCGACATTGGGGTCAGCACTCCGCTGGAAGCCGAACCGCGGATTCTAGTTCGGCTGAACGCCTGTGCCGGTTGACGTTGTGCAGTCCGCTGTTGCCAATTAAATGTCCGATTCCGACCCAGAAAGGACTGTCGCGATGTCCTCTCATCAAGGGCTTCTTACGAATCGACACTGGCCTTTCGCAGGCTAAGGCCGAAGCGCTAACAGGTGCGGCGTTTTGCCAGGCGCCGCTGTTGCCATCCCATCGATCAGCGCACGCGTCTCCGCTGGGCCGAACTCACCGAGATCCTTGACGGGCCGTGACCGACTCAGCAGCCACAGCAGACCGGTGCGCACAAATGACGGCATGCGTAACAGCGTCGCGAGCAGACGAGGCTTCGGCGTGTGGCCCAGACTACGGACCAGGTCAAAACCTTCCGTCCAGGCAGCATCGAGTTGTCTTGCCTCTGACCAGGTGAGCTCTGTCGCTCGCCGCCACGTAAGCAGCGCGGCGAGAAAGAGGGGCACCACGAGCGCGACGTGACTTCGGAGGAAGGCATCCATATCTTCCTCCACCTCGCTTGGCATAGCGGCTTCCTTGAACAGTTTCGCCAGAATGGGGCTCGACATCGTCGTCACCATGCCGGGGCCGTCCACGCGAAAGCGTAGCCGCTGGTCCACTAGGTGGGCCGACATATTCGGAAACCCAAAAGCGAAGCGTTCAGTGCCGACGATAGTTCGATAGGGTTCGGTGCCTTGAAACGTATTGAACATCAGCAGGATCGTGTTAGCGCGGCTTGCCGCTAACGCGGGCAGCAGCGGCGCGACCTGGTGTTCGGGCACGGTGACGATCGCCAGATCGTGGGGCGTGGCCGGATCAAGCGTCGACACGACCTTAACCGGCATGCGTTGCCCGTCAACAGTGACGATTGCGCCATCGCGATTGAGCGTGTCGAGGCGCGCACCTCGCGCCACGACGGTGACGTCGTGGTCGGCTTTGGCGAGACAAAAGGCCACGGCGCTGCCGATCCGCCCCGCACCAATCAGGATGATTTTCATGGATCCATGTTTGCGCATCGCCTATGTTCCTGTATACGGAATCTTGGGGTAATCTACTTTCCATATATGGAAACACTTTCCTGGGACGATCTGCGCATTCTTCTGGCCGTGCATCGAGCCGGGAGCTTGCTTGCCGCAGGCAAGGCACTGGGCCTTTCGACATCCACGACCGCGCGCCGGCTCGATGCGCTGGAAGCTGCGATGGGATGCCAGTTGGTGTACCGCAGCCAGTCGGGCACTGAGTTGAAGCCGGAAGCGCTGCGGATGGTGCGGCTGGCCGAAGGGCTGGCGCACGGTCTCGATGCCCTGCGCCGCGATCAAACCCTGCTGGCCGGCACGCTGCGGGTCAGCGTGCCAGACGGAATGGCCCTAACGCTCACCCGCTCGCTGCAGGCGTTCCGCGAGGCGTACCCTTTTGTCGATCTTGAGCTGGTCGGAGAGAACCGGATGGCAGACGTGGCTGCGCGTGAGGCAGACATCGCTGTTCGTCTCACACGCTCCACTTCGAATGTGCTCGTGGAAAAGCATCTGGCCAGTTTTCGATTTGCCTTGTTCGCATCCGCAGATTATGTTCGGCGCCATCTGCCCACACGGCGGCTTGATAAGGGCGAGGCATCGGCGCATCCGTTTGTCGGACTCGACGAACGCTGGAAGGGTCTGCCGCATGAGCAATGGACGCGCACGCTTGGAGCGACGCGGTTCGCTTTCCGTTCAAGCTCTATGGACGCCATCGTAGAGGCAGTTCGTCAAGGGACAGGCCTTGCGGCATTCCTTGAGAAAGATCCGCGCAACATCGACCTGATTCGCGTCGAAACGGATGTCCCGGGACCCACCCAGCCGTTCTATCTGGTCTATCACCGCGATTTACGCAAGCAGCCGCACGTGCGCGCTGCGGTGACGGCGATCGAGGCCTACATGCGGGCCCATCGCTAACCCTTGGGTTTGGCTTGTCGTTGCGTTAATTGTCCAATTGCTCAAACGAACGCCCGAGCACTCGGGAAAATCCGAGTGCATGCCGTCGGCATACGCAGCCGGCTAGCTCAGATTCTGAGACTGCAGGCACCTATCCTGCAGTCATGCCCCGACATCCTAAACGCGCCGAATCTTTTTCCTTCGACCTGCTGGCCGACTGATTAGCGGTCACCACGCCGCTAGAGCCGTAGGACGTTCATGCCAGCTGGCTGCTACACGGAACGGCGACGCTCAATAGCGAGACCGGCGCGCTGGCGTTTCGGGGTTTCTGGTAAGGGATAAAGTTGGCAGCCGGGCCGTGCGCGAGCTGGACCTGTGGGAGCGCGTCGACGTCAGCCAGGGCATTCAGTTCAAGACGGTGCCGGGGTGAGAGAACGTGCCACGGTTGCAGGGTAGCTTTTCATTAACCATCCCACATTGTGGCTGCGATGGGTGGGTTCATGAGCGGTGTGCGCTATACAAACCCACCAGCCATTGAAATGCGTTGTTACCTCACGCCGGAAAAGATTCACCGACCATTTCTTCGCTCTTTTTCCAAAGCGCAATGGCGTTGGCATGGTCGAGTGCATAGCCGCGAACGCCTTCGCTAATGGCGCTGATCGCGACGTCATCGGCCACGACGTCACCGACGTGGCAGTTCTCGCAGTACCGACCGCCAACCGCTTCTGCCGAAGCAACCACACCGGCCCAAACCGACGTCGCTGCGCCTTGCGGGATGGTCTTCCACTGAAAAGGCGCTTTGCCCTCCGCCGCGAGTTGCTCATTCATCTTTTCGATCATGCCGTCCACTTGGCTATGGTCCATATGCCGTCCAAGTTCCGTTTGAATGCCGCCCGGATGAATCGCGGTAGCGCGCACGCCGCGGTGCCGATGACGCAGATCGAACGCCACCGCAAAGAGAATATTGGCGGTCTTCGAACGACCATAAGCAAGAAAGGGATCGTAAGGTGTCTGCGCAAAATTCGGATCGTCTAGATCGACGTTCGAAAAACGATGACCCGAAGAGGCGAGATTGACCAACCGGGCTCCGGCACCCATCAGCGGCGCAATGCGATTCACCAACACGAAGTGCCCGAGATGATTCGTGCCGAACTGTGTCTCGAAGCCATCGGCTGTATGGCCGAAGGGTGTCGCCATCACACCCGCATTGGCAATGACAAGATCAAAGCCCTTCCCTTTTGCCAGCAGGTCATCCGCACCCGCACGCACACTCTTCAAATCTGCCAAGTCGAGTGCGACCAGTTCGAAGCTACCGCCGTTAGCCGCTGCGTCAGCGCGCACCTGTGAGGTAGCCGCATCAGCTTTGGCCAGATCGCGCGCTGTGCCGACAACATGGGCACCATGAGCGGCCAAAGAACGCGCCGTCTCGATGCCAATACCGGCCGAAACGCCCGTCACCAGCACGCGTTTACCGCTGAGATTGATGCCTTCCAGCACCTGGTCGGTGGTCGATGTTGCACCGAATGACTTGGTCATAATTGCCTCGTTTTTTTACTGAACATTGCAGGGGAATCGGCCGTCGTCGGCACCTATTGAGGTAGGTTCCGCTATGATGACGACAAACCGGAGGATGGCTCCGTATAGTTATATGGAGGATCCCTCCGTTTTCAAGAGGTGCCCATGGTCGCCGCAAAGAAAAAATCGGTGACCCCGCGCAAACCTCGCGCCGACGCCGAACGCAACCGTCATCGCCTGACGGAAGTGGCGAAGGAGGCGTTCGCGGAACGCGGGAGCGACGTCACGCTAGACGAAATCGCCAAGCGTGCCGGCGTAGGCATCGGCACGCTTTATCGCCACTTCCCCACACGCGATGCGATGCTGCAAGCGGTCTATCGCCATGAAGTGGAGCAACTCGCCGACGACGCCACGAGCTTGCTCGAAACGATGAAGCCGTTGAACGCGCTACGTACGTGGCTGCGTTTATTCGTCGAATACATCGGAACGAAAAAGCTCATCATCCCTGCACTCGACGTGGCAACGAGCGATAGCACCGCGCTGTTTGAATACTCGTCAACGCAAATCATCGCGTCCGCCAATCAATTGGTCGCTCGCGCTATCGAAAACGGCGACATTCATAGCGATGTTCTCGCGCTCGATCTGCTCTATGCCGTGTTCGGATTTTCCAAAACCACCGACCAAACCGAATGGGTTTCGCGTGCATATCGACTTATTGATATTTTGATTTCAGGTATGGCGAGTGAGCGCGTTGAAACCAAGTAGAAGCCGAGCCTCAACTGGCATGGCTCGACGAATCTATGCATTTGGTCACGCGAATATCCGTCTTGGGTGACAGCAGGAACAACGGTACCCGGGCATTCGAACCACGTATTACCCACAGTACATACCGTCGTTGCATAAGAAAATATCGACACCCTTAGATAGATCCCTAAACCTTTGCGCGGCGGGAGAGACATCGATTCCTTCTCCGTCTGCCGATACCACTCGATGCAGTGTCCGCAAGCTGTCGCGAAGATGCTTGAGCACTTCACTTTTCCAACAATCTGTTCGTTAATTTCGGTCAGAGTGGTTTCGATTTCGATGATGTCATCGAGCGGCAGTGCACGATCGGCTTGACCGTCCCGCTACTCGCCGCCAACCTTGGCACCGCCGGCAGTTGCTGAATAGCCATCGTTCAAGGTTTTCAGAAAAGCGATCAGGTCATGGATCTCGGCTTCGTTCAAAGCGGGTTTCCCCGCATAGGGGCGATCCAGGGGCGCATCAGTGCGATCGATGTTGTCGCGGTATGGCGTCGGCAAATCGTTAAATTCATCGAGCGTGCCTGCCAAGGTCGGATACCACTTCCGCGGATGGGTATCGCGCCCGACATAGAAATGCATCACATCTTCCAGACGATGGAACCGGCCGTTGTGGAAGAACACTGCGCGTGTCGCCACATTGCGCAAGGTCGGCGTCTTGAACATGCCGCAATACCCAGTCTCGCGCGCCAGATCGTGACGATAGGGCCCGCACAGGCCAAGATCGAAATAAGCGGGATCGCGATTGGCCAGTATCTCGGAGTTACGTGGCACACCCAGCGCGGCAAACGAATAATCGGTGAACGCGGCTGGTCGCCCACTCGGGCCCGGCGTGTCCGTGTGGCACTTCGCACAATTGCCTTTCTGCGGATTGTTGAACAGCGCATAGCCACGCATCTCCTGCAGTGTGAGCTTGTCATGGCCTGACATCACGGCATCGAATTTGCTGGTATACGGATGGAAACTGGCGTCCTCGGTCTGGAATGCCTCGAGTGCCAGACCGATGTCTTTGAAGGCCTGCTCGGGATGGCTGAAGATGCTCGCTCCGAATACCTGCGCGAACTCCTGCGCGTACGCCCCGTGCTGCATTTTCGCGATAACAACCTCTTCATTGGGGTTCGCCATCTCGTTCGCATGCAGCAAGGGTATGGCGGCCTGTTGATGCAACGAGGCCGCCGCGCCATCACGGGTAAAGCCACCGGTCGGACCTTCGTCCTCGCTGTCTTCGGAGGCGGGTGTGTAGAAGTGCCGGCTGAAGAGCGGCGTAAACGTCAGATAACGCAGCGACGGCACCGAACGCGTTCCCGCCTGGTGCAAGTCCGCTCCGCCGCGCTGTACTGCAAGACCATTCGGTGGTCCGTAGGCATGCTCCGGGCTATGGCAGCTCGCACACGACATCTGCCCCGATGCTGACAGTGATGCGTCGAAGAAAATCTTTTTGCCCAGGGCGGCTGATGTGCTCAAGTGTGCCGGCACCGGCGGATAGCGCACCCACATCTGCAGCGATGCATTCGCGGCTGCGGTCGGCTGGGTTGCAGACATTGGCCAAGCTTCGACCGGCAGCGAAAGCCACAGGATGATCATCGCAAACAGCACGCAGACCGCGCAGGTTGCCGGCCCGATACCGCGCCGTTTCATCCATCCAGCATGCATCGCGCTGCTCAGCCAGGGATTGAATGGAAGCTTGCCATCATGCGCCTCCGATGCGTTCAGAAGTCGAACATCGACATCAGGTCACCCACGGCCGGCGTATTGATCGGCTGATACGGATGTCCCGCCAGGGTCACCGGGTTCGGCAAGGTGTCGCGGCTGCGTGTCGACAGCGGCGGCAGGCGCCAGTTGCGTTCGATGAATTTCAGCACCGAAGCATGATCGTAATAGGTATGTTCGACCGTACCGCGGCGGGCATAAGGCGACACCACCAACATGGGAATGCGCGGGCCGTCGCCAAAGAAATCCAGAGTCTGGATATAACCGGTATCGAAGTGGCCGCCGCCTTCGTCCGTGGTTACCAGGATCGCCGTATGCGCCCATAGCGCCGGGTCTGCCTGCACTTTGGCCAAGATCGTTCGCAGGAAGGCCTCGTAGCTTGCCGGCGCCGAGTAGCCGGGGTGTCCGCTATCGAGATTCTTCGGTACCACGAACGAAACCGCCGGCAAGGCGTGATTCGCGATGTCGTCAAAGAACGTGGTCAGTCCGGCAAGCCTGGCCTTCAGGGCCGCGTTCGCCATCACGTTAGTGGATCCCACTAGCGGATCGCCGATGTTGTTGTACTGCTGCATCTGCGCCTTCGCCGGCGGCAGATGCATGACAGCAGCGTCGGCCGCGAGATCCGCCGGATCGCGGCCACCGGTATACCATTTCCATGTCACGCCTTTGCGTGCCAGCGCTTGCGCAATGGTGGGCACGGTCTGCGGTGGATAGGTGTAGTTGTTCGGACCGATCGGCTGGATCTTGCCATCGATGTCATAGCCGGGATCGTAATTGTTCACCAGGTAATACGTGCCGGGCGCACATTTGCTCTCGATGTGCTTCGCGCGCAGGAACGCGAGGATGCTGCCCACACCGGGTTGCCCGGGGTCGGAACACTTCACGTAAGAGCCGCCTTCATACCCATCCTGGACATAGAAGTTCGCCGTACCCGGCATCGGGTTCGGATTCTCGATCTGGTTCGCCGGTGGCACGGCGATCACCCCGTCCTTGTTGAAGTAAGGCATGTCTGCCGTGGCCATCGAGAAGAAATTGTCGCCGGTGCCACCCATCACGGACTGATGGTAGTTGTCGCTCAAAGCAAAGGTCTGCGCCAACGAATGGAACAGCGGAGCATCACCGGTCGACATGTTCATGAAACCCATCAGCTCGCCACCCTGGGCCGGGTTGGTTGGCGTGACGCCTTTGGTGTCGCCGCCCATCCCCGTCGCGGCAGCCACCCAGGTGAACATGCCGTGGCTGTGGTTGTCACCGCCGGTCTGCTGCCACATCTGGAAGAAACGGTGCACCGGATCTCCGGTCACGACGGCCGCGCCCGTCGTGCTGTACGGCACGTATCGGGTGATCTGAAACGGGCCATTGGGCAGTGTCGCGGGAAAACGATTGTCGGGAAGCCCGCCAGCGGTCTGAAACGTAACCGGATCCAGCTCGCCGATCGTCTTCGGTTGCGGCAACGTGCCGTAGGCGCCGGCGCGAGCGGGATCGATGGTGTACTCGGTTTGCACCGCACCCTTGTCCTGCGCCGCCGAGCTGAAGTTTGGCCCCGGCGTGCCATCGGCCTGGATGATGCCTTCGGACAACAGATTCCTGATCGTCTGACCCGGCGGCGGGACATAGCCGCCGAACAGACCGTCGAGACTCTGGTTTTCGCCGATGATGACGATCACGTGCTGGATGGGTGTGGTCGTCGGCCCATCGGCCAGCGTCACGGCCGACGCCACCGCCCTGGCCGGCACGGCCGCAGACACCGCACCGCTGGCAGGAATCGAGACAACCGTGCGGTCCGCATCGCTGCCGACCGCAACCGTGCCGTCGTGCACATGGAAGCGCGTGACCGCGAACAGATTGCCCAGCGGATTCTGCGCATTCGCCTGGTAGGACGACTCGCCAATCGGATCGGTAACGGCATTCACGGGTATGTGGAGCGCAGTGAACAGCGGCTGCAGGACGCCGGTCACGTCCTTGTTCACCTGGGCCACTCGTCTGGCAGAAATGCCGGCCGCGGTTATTTGTGCCGCACTCGGTGCATCATGAAGCACCACGCCCATCACGCGCTGGGTCAGCAACGTGGTCAGCGGATTCAGATTCGCCACGACGGGTGACATCGCACTGTCAGGCGATGGAACAAGTACAGCTGACAACGTGGCCGGGGTCCCATCGCTGTCGTTGAACGGCGCGGTCAGCACAAAGGGCCCCGCGCCCTTCAATACGATCGTGAAATGGCCATGCGCGTCCGTCACGCTCGATTGCGTGTGATTTCCTGTACTGTCCGTGGCTGTCACTGGCACGCCGACCAGCAGCGCATCGCTGCCCGCAACACCGCTCACGCGGTAGTTCACATGGTTTATCGAGGTATGTGCGCCAACGCAAGCGGCCAGGGATATAAGTGCAGCCAAGCCTGCCAGTGCCAATAAACGAGGTTTCATCAAGTATCCCGGTAGTCAGTGCTTGAACTGTCCACGGACCTCTCGTGGCGCAGGCTATTCTGCAACTGCAAACATGTTTGCAGTTGCAGATGACAACGTTGATTTTGGCGCGGCTTGCGGCGGTCGACGCTAAGCTCATATCGCTCCGCTTCGGTCGCGGACTCGGCGTTTCGCATTCCCATGCCAACGCTCTATCAACCATGAGTCAGCGATAGCGCACCAGCGCATCGCCGAGGGCTTCCTTCAGCGGATCCAGCCAGGGCTCGTATTTTGTCCACTGGTCCAAGCCATCACGGAAGATTGGCTGGCGAACCTGTTCCGAACTGGCCGTGCGCACGCTGCGTGCCGTCTTGTAGAACTCCAGGCAGGACGGTTCGAATGCCAGTCCGCAGAAATCAAGAATCCGCCGCACATTGCTCTCAAGATCGTCGACGACATCCTCATGATGGACACGCAGTACGCGACCCGGCAGCACCTCGTCCCAGTGTTGCATGACATCGAGATAGGTTCGGTAGTACCGCGCGATGTCTTCGACGCTATAGGTGAATTCCTGGCCCGTGGCAAAAAGCTGTTTCAGATTGCTGAAGCAGCAGGCGATCGGTTCGCGTCGTACGTCGATGATCTTCGCGTTCGGCAGGATCAGATGGATCAGGCCGATATGCCGGAAGTTGTTCGGCATCTTGTCGATGAAGTACGGCTTGTTCCCACGATAGATGCGGGTATCACTCAGGTACTTTTCGCCGAGGCGCAGAAAATCCTCGGACGTGAGATCAGCGAGAACGCCTGGATAACGCGGGTTGTCGAGGTCGAGTTCTCGTCCTCGCAGGTCAAGCACCATGCGTGGAATCTCGCCCAACTCATGGGTACCTTCGACACACGAATGGGATGCCAGTATCTGCTCGATCAAGGTGGAACCAGCGCGCGGCAACCCGACGATAAAAATCGGATCCGGCCGCGGAACGCCAAAACCTTTGCGGCTTGCGAAGAACTCACGCGTGCAGACTTCGATCTGCTGGCGCGTGTTGGTTTCGATGATCTCGGCGCGGTAGCGACTCTCAGACCGTTTTAGCGCGTTGCCTTGGCTGTAATAACGCCACGATTCAGCGTAATCACCGTGATCCTCGAACGCCTTGCCAAGCGCGAAGCAAAGATGGCTGCGATCGACGGGCTGCGTGGCTGGCGCTGCTTCCGCAGCGCGCATGCGGGCGATCTCCGCATCGGCGAAGCGGTACGTTTTCAGATTCGCCAGGCTCCAGTAAGCGTCACCGAAATCCGGACGGGCGTTGGCGGCGGCTCGATAGGCCTCGATCGATTCCGTCTGCCTTCCCTGCGTCTTCAGCGAATGCGCGAGTGACAGATGCAGATCGGCCGCGCCGGGCAGCTCTTGCAGAAGCTTCTGGTACAGCGTGATGGCACGATCGTGTTCGCCCAGACCGACGCTCGCGCTGGCGTATAGCGCTCGGTAATCAATATGATTGGGCTCGATCGCAAGCAGCTTCTCGGCCTCCTCACAGGCACGCTGGTACAGGTGACGCTTGAGCAGTACGCATGCATAGTCGTAGCGCGCCGCACGATAATCCGGCGCGATCTTCAGTACGGCGTCGAGCAGTATTTCGGCATCGTCGAGCACGTCGCGCTTCAGGCCGATACGCGCGAGTAAGCGCATCGCCTCCACGTCGTTGCCGGCCTTGAGTAGATAGGCGCGAATGATCTGTTCGGCAGGTTCAAGTTCGCCGTCCGAGAAATAGCCGGTCGCGCGCACGATCTCGGGCGCCAGGCGCTTTAGCGTGGCGACGTGCGCAGCGGCAGTGGCCGCGTTGGCGCTATCGCCCGTCATGCGGTAAAGGCCTTCGAGCAAGCTCCAGCTCGAAGGCAGCGCCGGGTTGATGTTGACCGCAAGCAGCAGCGCGTCAATCGCGCGCGGCGCATCGCGCAACGCCACGTAACAGGAACCGCGCTCCTCGTGCATACGGCTGTAATGCGGATGTTGCTGTTCCATGCACAGCAGTGTCTGCAACGCAGCGTCGATCTGTCCCAGATAGCGCTGGCTGCGGGCTACCAGATAGAGCACTTCGACATGGTCGGGGGTCTCAGTCAGCAACGTCTGCGCCGCCGGCAACGCGTGTGCGTGCTGCCCGTCCACCTGCAGCTGACGGATGCGCCGCAGGTGAAGCTCCAGCGGCGAGAGAGTTGGATCGGTTGCCATAGCGTTCATGGGTATAGAGGAAAACCATTGATAGTGGGGGCAAGCTTCCTGCTCACCCCCATTCTATTTGCATCAACTTCGGGCGACGTTGGTCGTTTAGAACTTGAAGCCCATCTTCAGACCGATCACGCGCGGATGTATCGGTACCTGCGACTCGATGAACTGGGCCGAGGACGTAAACACGCTGGCATTGCTGTTGTTGAGGTTGGTACCGTAAAGCGACACGTTCCAATTGTCCTTGGCCACACCCACCGATGCGTCGACAGTGTTGTAACCGGCCTGCAGGTAACGCAGCTCCACCGTGGTGATGTCCGTCACGCCTGCGCCGCTCGGATAGGTTGCCGGCTGGTTGTACATCGAACCGGTGCGGTTTGCCCCAATCTGCCAGAACGCCTTGTAGCCACCGCCGAAATCCCAGTCGTAACGAAAGCGCAGATTGACCTGCGAACGGGGCGAGAATGCCGGCGTGCTGCCAATGTTGCCGAACGGATTGGCGAACGGCGTCTCAGCGCCAATGGCTCCGGTTTCGACAATGCACGCGTTATAGCCGGCCGACCCCGGAATATTGTTGACCAGGCACGGTGAGTTGGTCTGTTTGGCATGGTTGAGCGAACCGGAGCCGATGAGGGACAGGCCATCGGTAATGCGTGCCTGGAATTGCAGCTCCAGGCCTTGAATCTTGAAGTTCGGCCCGTTGACCGCGAAGGTGGTGTTACCCAGCACCAACGGGTTGAAGAACTGCTGCTGCACGTTGTTCCACCGCATGTCATACAGTGAGCCGTTGAGCAGCAGGCGGTCATCAAGGAACTCGGTTTTGAAGCCGATTTCGTTGTTGGTCAGTGTGTCGGGCGCGTAGCTGATCGGCTTCTTGTACTGCGGCTGGCCATCGAGGTTAGCCACGTCCGAGGACGTGCGGTTGAAACCACCCGGACGGAAGCCTTGCGAGAAGGTGTAATACACCATTGCGTCCGGCGTGATGTGCCACGTCAGGTTCGCATTGCTCTTAAAGCCATGATAGGTGGTATGGGAATTTATCACCGTGTCATCGCCAACATAGGTACCGTTGGGGACGTTCACCTGGGCACTGGTGGTATAGAACTCCGTACCCGTCTCGTATTCGGAGTAGTGGTAATAGCGCGTGCCGGCGGTCGCCGTCAGGACATCGGGGATGATGTCATACGACATCGAACCGAACGCGGCCTCCTGCTTGTAACCGCGCTTCGCGTTTTCACCAAATGCCGTGCCAGCGGGCAGCGCGACACCCGGCGAGGACTCCGCAACGGCTACGCAGGGATTACCGCCGTCGAGGGCAGTGGCAAGGTTTTGCGGCGTACACGACGGAATCGTGTTGTAGTTGAACCGCATGTGGTCGTCGATATTGAAGTCTTCGTAGTACAGACCGCCGATGGCACGCAAGCGACCGTCTTCCGGTGTGCTCAGCCGCAGCTCGTGGCTCTGATGCGTGCTGGTCACGTGGTCGTTCCAATAGCCTTCCGGCGAATAGCAGGTCGGCTTGCCGGCACCTGAAATACCCGCGGACGTACCGGTGCATTGGTAATAGATGCCACCCGCGCTGCGCGAGTAGTTGGTGTAGTCCTGCTGCTCGCTGATGCGGCGATTCGTGTAGCCACCGGTGTATACGACCGAGAGGTCGCCGACCTGGCCATTCAACGTCCAGGCGGTGTTGGTGTCATGGTCATTGTTCCAGGCCGGCACGAACGCGGTGATCTGGTTGGTGCCAAGCGTCTGGCCGTCCGCACCCACCGGATACGTTGAGGCTTCCCCTTTGGCATCCAGGTTCTGGTAGCTCTCGGCGATCAGCAGGTTCCAGTTGTCGTTGATCTGCCACAGTCCGGACAGGCGCGCCCCTTGGGTATCGACCGGATTCCAGTTGTTCTGCGCCACGGAATAGTTGTTGAAAACCGAGGTGCCACCGGCAGCTATATAGGGGGCCATCACACCACCGCCGTCGGTGGGCTGCCGGGTGAACGTGCTCGGCACGTTGTCGATGTAACCGCCCTGATGATCGTTGTAGATCACGCCACGCAAAGCGAACGTGCCGGGAATGATTGGCAGGTTCAGCACTGCATTGGCCGAATTGTTCGGAGCGCCACCGGCGGTCACGCTGGTACTGGCTTCAGCGCTGCCGCTGACCTTGTCGAGATTCGGCTTGTTGGTGATGTAGCGCACGGCGCCAGCTTCAGCGCCGCCACCGAACAGGGTGCCCTGCGGGCCTTCAAGCACTTCGACGCGTTCCATGTCGACCATATAAATGTCGAGGTTACGCGCCGGGAACTGCATGGACTGGTCGTCCAGATAGACGGCCACGTTCGGGAACGGTGCGATGGTCGCGCTGGACTGGTTGCCGAGGAAACCGGTGCTCAGGCCACGCATGTAGATGTTGCCCTGGCCCGGGCCGTTAGCAGCGAAAGTCACGTTGGGCAGGTATTTGATCAGGTCACTGAATGACGTGGCGTTCAACTGCTGCAACGTGGTGCCGGTGAAGGCCTGAATCGTGATCGGTACGGCCTGGATGTCTTGCGTGGTGTGTTGCGCGGTGACGTTAATCGTCTGCAGCGTGTTCGCGTTGGCCGGTGTCGCCGCGGCCGAGCTTGCCGCAGGCGATGTAGCGCTGAGCGCAGCAGCTGTCGGGGCGCTGTTGGTGGATGGGGTGTTGTCTTCAGCGGCATAGGACGCGCGGCCTGCGACGAGCGCAGTTAGCACCGCGAAGGCGATTTTATTGACTTTCAAAGGTCTCTCCAGATGGTCTATAACGGCGTGTCATAACGCAGCGAAGTCAGTCGCCTACGGCGCAGATAGCGACGCAGACTGCATAGGCGGTTGTGGAATCTTGGTTTGCTCGGAAAACTGACAGCGGCAAGTCGCGCGAGGCATCCTGGAGCGCGCACCAACGCCGTAAAGCACCCCAAGCTGAGATGAAATATTCAAGTGTTCCCCTGGGTACGCCTTGCGGTTGACGGCGTCTTGCATTGCAGCTGAATCTGATTGCGTGAATGTTGTGCGGATATTTCAAAGTGAATGCGTCCATGCAACAGGCAGTCCTACTTATCTAGTGCTGCTGTATGCATTCGTTTTTTCTGGTGATTTATGCTGCGTTTCTACGAAGCAAATGCATGAAATTACGAACCTCACAACGCGGGCCATACCACCGCTGGATTTAATGAAGCGGTTCGGTGGTACTGCTCAAACCGTTTTCCATATGCCCTGCCAAACGTCGTGACCAGTTGCTGAGGCCGGAAACGGTGGCTTTAAGGTCATACCAGTTGGCGTTGGTGCCGATATTCCAGGTGTCGCTGACGCTGCCACCGGCCTTGATCGTGTACATGCGAACATCTTCGGTGTTGTAACCGTTGGTCACGGTCATCGTGCAGCTGCTGGTACCTGTATTCGTCATGGTCAGTTGGATGCTGTTACCCGTGGGGTTGTATGTGATCTTCGTTTCAGGCATGACCGACGCCGTCTGGGCACTGCCTTGCCAACTGCGCAGGAAACCATTCGGTCCATGCGCCTGAAGCGCATACACGCCGCTGCCGAAGACGCTACCGTTCCAGTAAT
>Ga0302311_10004571_pt1 | contig 14882 bp, 11 predicted proteins | sample III_Palsa_N1_3_FD_200449 | JGI IMG/M metagenome (GOLD analysis project Ga0302311, IMG submission 200449) | Peat permafrost microbial communities from Stordalen Mire near Abisko, Sweden - III_Palsa_N1_3 | ecosystem: Environmental > Terrestrial > Soil > Palsa > Peat permafrost | place: Sweden... | reverse complement strand
CTCGGCACGGAAGTGAAGCGTACCCAACTCACCTTCAAGTTTGACTACAACCTCGGTGATGATTGGAAGGTCGCCGAGGGCCTGCGCTACAGCGATACCGACACCCAGCGTAATGGCGTTTATCCGAATGCCGTAGAGACAGCAGCGACCTTCCTGGCTTCAGCGCAGTCTCGGCTGACTGAGTACTATCCTGCGGCCAGTGGCATGCAGCTGCAGTACGTCAATGCGCCGAATCAAGTGTTCAATAACGCGAATCAGAACGGTAACGGCCTGGTCGTGCTCGGCGGCTTGCGGGGTATCACCATGCCGATGAACGAAATCACCAGCGACACGCGTCTGATGCGAAAATTCGAATTTGGCGACCAGACGCACGATGTCACGTTTGGCTATTACTATGCGCATTTCGACCAGAGTTTTGATCGGTATTCCTCATCCGTATTGATGGATGCATCCGATAACGCGCGCCTGTTGAATCTGGCTGCGGTAAACGCCAACGGTACCCCCATTGGCATGCTGACTGACAACGGCATCTACGCGAACGGCTACGAATGGGCACACGCAAGCGGTACATCCGCGACCAATGCGTTCTACTTTTCCGACGAATCGCAGGTCACGGACAAGCTACGCATAGACGGTGGCGCACGCTGGGAGAAGGTGAATACGCAGGGCTGGACTGAAAGCCCGGAGACGGTGAATCTCGGCACGCCCTGGAGCTCGAACATCCTCACGGGCAGTGGTCAGTTCGTGGATTACAACCATAGCTTCGACAAGCTTGGCTGGACTCTTGGTGCGAACTACCAGTTCGACAATCACCAGGGCTTGTTTGCACGCTATACATCGACCTTTCGCCTGCCTAACCTAAGTTCATACATCACCACACCGACAGCCACGCCGATTACGCAGACCATGGTCCTGCCCGAGATCGGGTACAAATTCAGCAACCGCTATCTCGATGCCTACGCGACGGTATTCTATACAAAATATAACGACGTCAACTTCAGCAACTACGCATTCAACATCAATACTGGCGCTTCGACTGCGGAGACCGGTTATGCAAATACCGAAACCTATGGTCTGGAGCTCGAAGGTACCTTCTATCCTTCATCGCTATTCGATGTGCAGTACGACGCCACGCTGGAAGATCCCAAGTATAAGGGCCTGAGCTATACGACGGTCGTTGCCGGCGCGCCTGTATTGCTCGACTATGACGATAATCAGTTGATCCGCGTACCCAAGGTTAGTGCGCGCATCGTGCCCGGCCTGAACTTGCTTCAAAACAAGATCCGCTTGCAGATGTCCTTCGAGTACGAAGGCAAGCGTTATACCGATACCGCCAATTCAGTCGTGTTGCCGCAGTACCACACGATTGGCTTCAGCGCTCGTTATCAAGCGACGCAAGACCTATCGGTCTTCTTGTATGCCGACAACCTCAACAACTCGCTTGGCTTGACCGAGGGCAATCCGCGCTCCGGCGAATTGAAGAGCAGCGATGCAGGGGCTACGGTGTTCATCGCGCGCCCGCTGTTGGGACGCTCGTTGCGCGCTTCCGTCATGTATCGCTTTTAAATCGTGATGGTATCGGGCATGTCTGCAACCTTCCCTACAACAAGGCCTCACCTCCTGCGACTCTTCCTGGGAGCCACGTTGGTGGCGGCCAGCTTCTGTGCCATCGCACAGGATCGCATCTTGCACGGCGACATCGACGGGCGAGACAACGACACCTATCGCAGTGTGCCGTTCGATGTGCCCCCTGGTGTCACACGCATCACGGTCGCGTTAGACTACACCGGCAAAGAGCAGCACACCACAGTCGATCTCGGGCTTCTGGGTCCGGATGGGTTTCGGGGCCAGGATGGTTTTCGAGGTTGGAGCGGCGGCAGCAAACACGTCTTCACTGTATCGGCCACCGATGCCACGCCGTCGTATCTGCCGGGGGCAATTCGCCCCGGTCGCTGGACGCTGCTCTTGGGCATTCCCAATATCCGAAACAATGCGCATGCGAGTTACACCGCACGCGTCTGGTTTGCTCATGACGCCGCAGCAGCATGGGGCCCGGATGTCTTGAACCCGCCACTGCGAAAGGAAGCCGGCTGGTACCGCGGCGACCTGCATATGCATGGGGCGCACAGCGACGGCAGCTGTACCAACCAGAGCGGAGCGCAACGTGTTCCCTGCCCGTTGTTCCTGACTGTTGAAGCGGCGGTGAATCGTGGATTGGACTTCATCGCGCTGAGCGATCACAACACGGTGTCGCAGTTCAATGATATCCGGGAGCTGCAACCATACTTCGACCGCCTTCTGCTCATGCCGGCACGCGAGCTGACCACGTTCAGCGGCCACGCCAATCTGTTCGGCGTATCCCAGCCCGTCGATTTTCGGGTGGGTAGCGCATCGGTACCGGATTGGAATGCTCTGTTGCGCAACGTCTCGACCTTGCATGGAGTGATCTCGATCAACCATGCCAGACGCCCCGATGACGAGACATGCATGGGTTGTGGTTGGGCGCCCAAAGATCCTGTGGACATGCATCTCGTCCAGGCTATCGAGGCGGTCAACGGTCCCGATGCCATACGTCCAGCGCTGTCGGGGATCCCGTTCTGGCAGGATCAGCTCAGCAAAGGCTATCGCCTCACAGCGATCGGTGGCAGCGACAACCATGATGCCAAATCGGTGGTTTACCTTCCGGGCAGCAGCATCCCGATCGGAATGCCGACCACGGTGGTTCATGCGCGCGAACTCTCCATGCCGGCCATCCTGGATGGCATTCGTGCGGGGCACGTCTTCATCGACGTGCAAGGTACCCGCGATCGCATGCTCGACCTGACCGCGCGCGCAGGCGACCAGACAGCCGAGATGGGCGATGCGCTATCCGCATCAGCTGGAAGCCTCGTGAAAATCACAGTCACGACAGCAGCACTGGCTGGTGACCATATCGAGATTATTACCGACGGCAAGACGATACAGCCCAATGCCGATCTGGCCATCCATGGCGCGCAGCAGTCGGCGTCATTCGATTGGAGCAGCGACGGCAAGCGCCACTGGGTCCGTGCCAACGTGCTTGGCACCGATGGCGAACTGCTGATGGTAGGCAATCCCATTTACATCAACGGTTGAAGACGGCTGCCGTGTATGCCGATTGCGCTATGCGAAAGGTAGGCGGTGTGTAGGACTGAAGCTTCTCCACAAAAGCCTCCGTTAAATAAGCAGGGAGTGCCGTCGCGCCCATTGGGGCGCGCGCGGCTCAAGGCGGCAGCGCGTTGAACGGGATGCAGATGCGCGGCGTATCGTTGCCATGCGGCTCAACGAAGTGCTCGAGCCAATGAGGGAACAGAACAAGCAGTCCGGCTGATGGATGCAGCTGGATGTCCTTGAATGCGTTCGCTCCGGAACCCTTGGCGTAGGAATTGTGCACGCCGGGTCGGGGGTCCTTGAATACCAGCGCGCCGGAGCCTTCTGGAACCTGCAGATAGAATGTTCCGCAGAGCAGCGCCCCTTCGTGCATATGCTGAAAGTTGAACCCGCCTCGATCATGGATATTCGCCCACGACTGCAATGCAAACGCAGGCGAGGCCAACCCCATCTCGTTGAACGCCTGCAGGCAATAGTCGCGTATGGTTTTGTGCAACTCGCCGAAGATGGGCTGATGCAGGACGGTGTTATCCGTACTGTTCCAACCTCCGCGATTGGTCCTTCCTGCAGGAATCGGAGCAGCTGCCCGAAAGGCTTCGATTGTCGCTACCCATTCAGCGAAACGCGACGAAAAGCGGTTCAACGAAACCTGCCAAATGCGAGTCGGAAACAGATCGAAAGGCTTCGCCGGCGGCATGCCTTCTTGCGAGGCTACGGTGCGCCCACTCACCGTGACGTTGTGACTCCATCCCATTACACGAACGACCTTGAATAATTCATTCGAGCGATTGAATCAGACTCCGCTGTTGCTCGCAATGTTCTCCAGAAAATGGGGCGCGTAAAAAGAGACTTCCTCCCCCTCAGTCGGAAGCGGACCTCCCGAGATGGCCGCTAGGCCCTTCGCTACGCAAGGCCCGCTCGCGGACAAGGCCAGGCGTTGCATCAATTAAATAGGCAATGCCGCGAACCAGCCACCCATGGTGCCCGGCGCCGCCAGAGTTCAAGCACCCTGATATGCGATGTCGTTCGATAGATGGACGGTCTGCAGGTGGCGGATTCCCTACGTGAGTCGCAGGAGCTGCTCCCCTGATCGGATTCAGCTGAATTGGTTTCAGAGCGAACGAACTCAGACTCCTTGGATCTGACCGAAGATTCGCGGCGAGATTGCCTTCCTCTACCCCTGATAACTTGCCCTGATCGCCTTTCCAACGCTTGCTCGGCTTGTTATGGCTATTTCCTCGCCGTTACCGACGATAGGGGCAAGTTATCCAAGGCGGCCGTGGGGCGCCCTGGCATGCGCGACCTCCGTGGTGCGCCATAGCCCAGGTACAGCCGTAGCCACCGCGCCAGACGTCCTAGCGAGCATCGACATCGCTTTCAGTGCCCAGACTTTTCCGCTGGTGTTGATGGATTGCTGAATCGGTCAATGATTATTTTTGGAATGACGAGACCGAGGCTCATCGCCAGAGTGATGGTCGAGGCAGTCATACCGTCAGAGAGCGCTCCCCCTATCAACGACAGCGTTGGCTGTGCACCACCGGCAATCTGCACAAGCCCACTCATCATCCTGAAAAGATAGACGCCGGGAATCATCGACACGACGGCGGCGAAGCCGATGGCTGCAAACGGCATATGCGAGCGGCGAGAAACTGGAGTGAGTATCAATCCGACGACGATGCAAGCGACAAGTGCGCCGGCGGCGGCACCAAAGCCGAACACGATAAGTGCAACCCAGCGCAGGGCATGGGCCAGCATGCCCACCGCCACCGGCCAGTGCAGCATGTTCAACGGCATTGAAAAGAAGATGCTGTATGAAGCAACCGCAATGCCGGCGGCAATCACATCCTGCCATAAAGCAACCGTACGTCCCGGTGGATCGACTGGGAGATCAAGGCCAAGCAGAGCCAGGCCCAGCAGCAACCCCGTCGAGATTGCAACGACGATGAGGCCGGCATAGACCAATCGCGCTGCGCCAAGATGGACCCGGCCGCTAATAAGATCCATGGCACTATTGAGGAAGTGCGGTCCCGGCACCAGGACCATGCACGGACAAACTGCCACAAGGCGCAGTGATGAGCTCAGACCGAATCGAACCGCCAACGCGCCGATAACGCCTGCAAGTATGGCTGCGCAAAATGGTTGCAGGAATTCGTTGGTACTGAGATGCGAGAGAGCTCGGCGCAAGACGGCTCCCGATCCGGCGCTCACAAATATCAAGATCGTGGAAACGAGATGGCCGCCGCCAAAAATCACGGATAGCGCTACGGCACCTGCCGCCGCAGCAAGCGCGAAGAGCCACGTTGGTGCGGGGGGCGCACGCGATATCAAGCTGATCACTTTCGTTGCGGTATCTGGCGCGAGCCGCCCGGACTCAACATCCTCTATCGCCTGCATCGTCGATGCTACGCGCCCCATATCGACCCCAGCGGGATCAGCCGATAGTTGGGCGATTAAACCGTCCCCCGGGCTATCGGAGCGAAGTTGAAGTTCTCCCCAGCGTGCGGTGACTTTCGCACGTAAGCCAAGTGCACAAGCAAGACGCTCAGCCGCCGCCACGGTTTGATCGGTGGCCTGGCCGTTGATGAAAAGTGTCCGCGCGAAAATGAGGACGAGATTGCGACGCTCATTGGAGGTCATGAGGCTTCATCTATATCCATGCGCCTGGGCCCTTACGATTTATAGAACTGGTAGAAGCGCCTGGGGCAGCTCATCTTGCTCGACCGATGCGGGACCATGACTTGCGAGGGCCTTGTCGACGCTCTCGGTAGCCTCAGCTATGGCTCACTTCTTCACTCTTGGCTTGGCCGGTTTTGAGTTTGGTATGTTTTCAAGCTTGAGGATTGATGCCGTGACGGCACGCGTCTCTCGACAAGCATCGGCATCCTGCTTCAGATCAACCCCATAGGTAGGGATCATTTCCTTGAGTTTTGGCAGCCAACCGCCGGGGGTCAACTTTGCCGCAAAACATTTTTGCAGAACTTCGATCGCAATGAACGCGGCCGTCGACGCGCCGGGGGATGCGCCCAGCAAGGCGACAAGCGAATTGTCCGCTGCGGCGACAAGCTCGGTACCGAACTCGAGCACACCTCTCTTTTGAGGATCCGGCTTGATGATCTGCACACGCTGTCCCGCGACTGCCTCACGCCAGTCATGTTTTTTTGCGTTGGGGAAAAATTGCTGAAGCAGGGAAAACATGTGACCTGACGACTGAAGGACTTGGCCAATGAGATACTCGCTGAGTGGCCAATTGTCCTTGGCAACCTCAAGCAGCGGAAGGAGGTTGCCTGGCCGGATGGATTCGAATAGATCCGCATATGAGCCGTACTTCAGAAACTTGGTCGAAAATCCGGCATATGGTCCGAATAACAGCGACTTCTTTCCTCCAATGATCCGCGTATCGAGATGCGGCACTGACATCGGAGGAGAACCATGCCCGGCTTTGCCATAAACCTTTGCGTGATGGCGCTTGCTCACGGCGTCGACATCACAACGCAACCAAATGCCGCTGACCGGAAAGCCACCGAATCCATGGCCCTCAGGAATGCCGGACTTCTGCAAGAGTTCAATGGCACTGCCGCCTGCACCGATGAAAACAAACTTCGCCAAGGTGGCGTGAGTCTTCCCGCTTTCGATATCCCTGACATCAACACGCCATCTGCCGTCGGCCTCCCGATACAAACCGACTACGCGATGCTTGTAGTGAACTGAGAAGCCAGCCTGAGCACTCAGCTGGTTAACCAGCAGATGCGTGAGCGCGCCGTAGTCGACATCCGCGCCCGTAATCATCCGTGTGGCGGCGATGGTTTGCCCCGTCTGTCGACCCTCGATGATCAGCGGAGCCCATTGCGCAATTTGCTGGCTGTCTTCGCTGTATTCCATACCTTCGTAGCAGTGGTTAGCAGACATGGCCTTGAAACGTGCTCGAAGAAACTCCACATTCTCTTCGCCCCAGACAAAGCTCATGTGCGGGCAGGCGTTGATGAAGGCTTGTGGATCCGGAATGGCGCCCTTTCGTACCAGGTGTGTCCACAGCTGTCGTGACAGGTCGAACTCGACATTGACCTGAAGCGCTTCGGAGATATCGATGCTGCCATCCGCGCGCTCTGGGGTGTAGTTCAACTCGCAATTGGCGGCGTGTCCAGTACCTGCGTTGTTCCATCCCTCCGAACTCTCCAGCGCGCAATCGTGTAGCGTTTCGTACAGGGAAACGGTGAGTGATGGCTCCAGCTCCTTCAGGAAGGTGCCCAGTGTTGCACTCATGATTCCGGCGCCAATGAGCAGAACGTCGACTGCGCCTGTAGATTTATCCTGCGACATGGTTGTCTCCGAGTGAATAGGCGATCAAGTCACTGGACTTTCGCGCCTTGGGCTACGAAGAGCGGATCAACACCCGGCGCCAGAATGACGTAGGCGCGCCTCCACGGCTGATCATCCACCAGCTTCCAACTGTGGCCACTGCCCGTCGTGTCTTCGGCGAGCAGAATGTCGCCCGGCCGCAAGATGAAGTGCTCGCCCGCGCGTGTCTGAAAATCCAGCGTTCCACTAAGGGTGATGACGAACTGGCGGATGGGTGCGTCGTGCCATTGAAACACTCCACCGGCCTTGGTCTCACGAAACGATATGGTCGAAACGCCGGCGGTTCCACTGAGCACGTCGCCCCGCTCGCCCTTGGGTAGATCGATAGACCCTTCCTCGAAATAGGAATTGCCGTCGTCTCCAGTCCACAGGCGGATGCAACGAATCATCGTGTCTTCCTTCTGGATAAGTGGTCTAGTCAGAAGCCGGCAGGGTGCGGCCCTCGGCTCAAGCGCCGCCGAGCCCGTCTCCGATCATGGTCAACGGATTAACGATCTTGTCGAACTGCTCCTGGGTGACCTTGCCGGACGCAAGCGCGGCTTCTCTCAGGGTCGACCCGTCGGCGATTGCCCTTTCGGCAATGTGAGCGGCGTTCTGGTAGCCGATCACTGGGGACAGTGCGGTCACCAACATCACGCTACCTTCGACATATCCTCGAATCTTGTCGCGGTTAAGTTCAGTACCCTCAACGGAAAATTCGCGGAACTTTCCGCAGCCATCGGCAAGAATGCGTGCCGATTTCAGGAAATTATTGATGATGACCGGCCGCATGGCATTGAGCTCAAAATTCCCCTGGCTTCCGGAAAACGCGACCGCCGTGTCGTTGCCGATGACCTGAATGGCGATCATCACCATGGCCTCGCACTGCGTCGGATTGACCTTGCCTGGCATGATCGAAGATCCCGGCTCATTGTCCGGAAGCTTTAGTTCCGCAAAGCCGCAGCGCGGACCCGAAGCCAGCCAACGCATATCGTTCGCAATCTTCATCAACGCGACAGCGAGCCCGCGCAATGCGGCATGTGCACGGACCATCGCATCAAGCGATCCCTGTGCAACGAACTTGTTCGGCGCCGTAACGAAGGGCTTCCCGGTGAGCTCGGCAATCTTGGCGGCAACGTCTTTGGAGAAGCCCTTGGGCGCATTCAACCCCGTGCCGACGGCAGTGCCCCCAACGGCGAGGTCGTAGAGACCTTTTCGACTCGACTCGATGTCCTCGATGCATGCTCGGATCTGGCCAGACCATCCAGACCACTCTTGGCCAACCGTCATTGGCACGGCATCTTCAAGATGGGTGCGGCCGATCTTGACCACGTCCATCCAGCCGCCAGCTTTTTTTTCGATCGTCTCGGCGAGCTTGGTCAGCTCTGGCAGCAGCGTCGCGTCAATCGCATCCACCGCGGCGATGTGCATGGCAGTGGGAAACGTATCGTTGGAAGACTGCCCCATGTTGACGTCATCGTTCGGACCTACAGGCTGTTGTGATCCAAGAACTCCACCAACCAGCTGGATCGCCCGGTTGGAAATAACCTCGTTGACGTTCATGTTGGATTGCGTACCCGAGCCGGTCTGCCACACAAACAAAGGGTAGTTCTCGTCGAGTTTGCCCGAGATGGTTTCGTCGGCTGCTCGAACGATCGCCTCCGTCTTCCAATCAGGAAGGCGGCCGGCTGCGCTATTCACCAGAGCGCAGGCCTTCTTGACGTAGCCGTAGGCGTGGTAGACGGCCTTCGGCATCAGATCGTCACCGATCGAAAAATGCAGTAACGAGCGCTGCGTCTGAGCCCCCCAGTAGCGGTCAGCCGGCACTTCAATCGTGCCCATACTGTCAAATTCCTTCCGCAATCCGGCCGCGCTCAGACCAATAGGGAGATCGCGCAAAGTTGGGGAGTGATTGGCGTCAGTCACACGTTGCTCCTTAGGTCGCCGCACGTGAGAGTTAGAAGCTAACCAGACAGACGTTGGCGCAAGGCCGCCAAGGTGTGTTTGCGGTTGCTAGCGAAGTGCACTCATCGCATCCGGTCGAAGCACAGCCCGCTTGAGGGGCTGCTAGGCTACAGATCTTCTTGTGATCTTCCTGTGAGCTAAACCTGGGCGATCGAGTTCACCAAGGCTGAGCTTGCTTCCGGCAAGTGTTCCCGTTGCGCTGTGTGCAACGCTGAACCAACCGTCGGTCGATGTTCTCCTTGTGCGACAGCACCTCGTCGTTTACGCGCGGGAGCCATCCGTCGGGAAGTTTCGTCAGGATTGGACAGACCTGGAACGACCCGTCCCTAAGTCTTCCCTCTTCCGTCCCGGCTTGCCAGTCAGTTGATACGTCCGCAAGCCGTCCCTCCCTGCCCCGATAACATGCCCTGATCGCCCTACCTCGACGCCACCCGTTTTCGCGTCGTCCGCCAAGGAAGCGCCCAAGCGAGTGCGCGAATCCAGGCGCAAACCGCGGGAAACGGACGCCAAGGAGTCGATCGCACCTCCGCCCGAGACAGACGTCAATTACATTGCCCACAAGGTTAAGCGGCTTAAGAATCTTGTCCTTATCGGCATTGCAAAAAGTCCGGCTCAGTACACGCCAATCGACGGATGATTGAGGTTTAACAGGCGTTCTCTAAAGAAAATGCACGCATGAGAGTCCACGCGCCGTCCATTCCCATCGTCACGCCCGGCTCGGTTCCAGGAGATGCGGCGTGGCGAGCAGGGTTTCGTGAGTAAGAGATGCCGAGTAAATGTAGCTTTCACCGCAACGGCATACTGGTGCTCGCTGGCGCGGGCACGCTTCGCGGCGGAATTCCCCTTGGACGGCATGGTCTATGCCGCGCTCGCCTTTAGCAGTTCCATTGCAGGGAACAGGAAGGATTGAACGGGGATCCCTCCCTCCAAGAGGGAAAGCCTCCCTCCTTCACTCGCGCGACCGCGGCCGTTTTAACGCCCGCTCTTCCCGATCCTCGTGCACCCCGCGATCGCGCTCATCACCTTCGGCGCCTAGATCAGCGTTGTGGCCTGGTTGCTGGGACACCGGCTTTCCTGTGCCGCTCTGCTGCTCGTATTTTCCGTCATCGCCAGTGAACCCACTTCCATGCACGCGACCATCGCCAGGATCATCCCCTCCTCCCGTATCGAGAGATTGGTCGGGTCGCTTCACCGCGTTGGCTCCCGGACCCGAATCAACGCTCGGCACTGAGCCGCCCGGCACCTGGTGTTTATCGCTCGAATCTTTTTGATGTCCGGGATGGCTGGGAGAAGTCTTGGGTTTCTTGCTCATGAGTTGGCTCCTGACGGATCTGTAGACTGATCCCATAGAGATCACGAATACGAGAATAAGAAGTTCATCTGCGGTGAGCGCGCAAGACCTGGCAGACAGCCTCGTTCAGAGGATTCTTCGGCCAACGCCGTTCATGCCAGGCCATGAGAGCGGGGATCTGCGTTCCATCGCGGCTTCAGGTCGACATCGTCGGCCATGTGTCGACTGGTGCAGATTGCCAGCTTCTTGACCAATCATTGCCAGCACAGCTGACCAGGCTCGCCATACAATTTGACCGGCATTCTGGTGGTTGTCATCGGACGGGCGTTTAAGGCCCCATGCTCCTTTTGCTCCATGTCGTGTTTGCCGCTCTAGCGTGCCGTCGCTGCTCGCAAACGAACTTGACTTGGCCAAACCGCGGCGGGAAAATCGTTGCCCCCTCGCAGCCTCGTCCCACAGCTGCGTGTTGGTGTTCGCGTGCCTTCATTGGAGGTTCGTATGAGCTATCACCTGGAAGGTCGCCTGCTCGAAGTTTGCAACTGCAACGTCCTATGCCCCTGCTGGATCGGCGAGGATCCTGACAACGGTACGTGCGACACCATTGTCGCGTGGCATGTAGATAAGGGAACGATCGACGGCGTTGATGTTGCCGGTCATACCATCGCGGCCGTGGCCCATGTGCCCGGCAATATCCTGCTAGGCAACTGGACTGCCGCGATCTACATCGACGACCAAACTTCGAAAGCACAGGAAGAGGCACTGCTAAAGGTCTATACCGGCCAGGCTGGCGGACCGGTCGCCGACCTCGCCAAGCTCATCGGCCAGGTCGTATCGGTGGAGCGAGCGCCCATCCGGTTCACCGTGGTTTCGGGTAAGGGCGAACTCGAGATTGGCACGAACTACTACGCCGAACTCGAACCCTATCTCGGCGCGACCGGCGGCCAGACCACCCTCTCCGATACCGTGTTCTCAACCGTGCCTGGGGCGCCGGTGTTTGTCGGCAAGGCCCCGACCTATCGATCCAAAAACGCCGCCCTCGGCATCAACCTCGACATCAAGAACCACAACGCCCTACAGAGCACGTTCGTCTTCGACGCATGAACTCAACGGCAGGCCCTTCGCCACCCAGTGCGTCGCGCCATGTTCGCGTGTTCGTGCCGATCCTGGCCGCGCTGGTTGCTTTCGCGTGGGTTGCGTTGTGGGCGTGGACGCGCAGTCCTTATGGACGCTATGTCAACCACGGTGACTGGATAGCCTCAGGATCAATTGCGTTTCTGTGTCGTGTGGTTCCGGGCGGCGACGTGGTCGTGCCCGCGTTACTCGAGGCCACCGCGTGGATCCTCATGACGACGGCCATGATGTTGCCTACCACCTTGCCGCTGTTCAATGCCTTCGACCGGTTGACGGGCGATCGACCAGACCATGGGCGTCTCCTTATGCTGCTCGGCCTGGGCTATATGACGGTGTGGGGAGCCTTCGGACTCCTGGCGCATGCACTTCACAGTGCACTACTGTCCGGGCTCGCCAGCGTACCCATGCTGGCGTGGAATGGCTGGCTGATTGGCGTCGCCATCATCACGTTGGCCGGCGCATTTCAGTTCAGCAAGCTCAAGTACCGGTGTCTGGAAAAGTGCCGCACGCCGTTGAGCTTCGTCATTGCGCACTGGCGAGGGCAAGCACGAGCACGGCAAGCGTTCGCGCTTGGCGCGCAGCACGGTTTATTCTGCGTCGGGTGCTGCTGGGCGCTGATGCTATTGATGTTCGCTCTCGGTACCGGCAGCCTCGGGTGGATGCTCTTGCTTGCAGCCGTGATGGCGATCGAAAAGAACGTGCGCTGGGGCAAGCGTCTCAGCGCGCCTCTCGGCGTGGCGTTGCTGTCGTGGGCAGTCGTTCTGGTGGCGACCCATGCATGAATCGCGCGGTGGACTGCACATCTTGCAGACGACCGTCTTCACTTCAGTGGCGATGCTCGCCTTCGCGGCCAATTCGCTGTTGTGCCGGTTTGCGTTGCAGCGACGGGAAATCGATCCGGTCAGCTTCGCCGCCATCAGGCTCGTTTCCGGAGCGATCATGCTCGCCGTCATCGTTCGGCTCCGGCCGGAGCGGCCCTCGCCCAGCCATGCCGACTGGCTCGCTGCAACCATGCTGTTTGCCTATGTCGCCTTCTTCTCCTTCGCGTATCTCACCTTGCCCGCAGGCACGGGGGCATTGATTCTGTTCGGCGCGGTTCAATTGACCATGCTCAGCGTCGGCCTGCGCTCCGGCGAAAAATTCGGGTACGTAGCATGGGTCGGTCTCGTATTGGCCGTCGCTGGGCTTTTCTATCTGGTGTCTCCGGGTATCGCAGCGCCGCCGCTCCTCGGCGCTGCGTTGATGGCGATCGCTGGCGTGGCGTGGGGCGTGTACTCGTTGCGCGGTCGCCGCATTACCGACCCGCTTGCCGCAACAGCGGGAAACTTCGCGAGGGCAGCGCTGCTTGCCCCCTTGCTGAGCTTGCTTTTTATCGTCAAAGCCCGCGCTTACACCGACGCGGCCGGGGTCGCCCTGGGCATTGCCTCCGGCGCACTCACGTCGGGCATCGGGTATGTCATCTGGTATGCAGCGTTGAGAAGGCTTTCCGCCATGCGCGCCGCCACCGTACAGTTGTCGGTGCCGCTGATCGCGGCATTTGGCGGAGTGGTGTTCCTATCGGAAACGATAACTCCGCGCCTGATTTCCGCTTCTACCGCGATTCTCGGGGGCATCGCGATGGTGATGACCAGCAGGTCGCGGAAGCATTGAAGGCGGACATTGATGTAAAGCGGCGCGCCACTTGTGAGTAGGAGCTGTCGGGCCATTAGTCGCGCGAGGGGTTGCAAAGGTACAGCGGTAAGGTCCGCTTCCACCTGAAGCGGGCACCAAGCGGTCAAGATGGCATCTTGACGAAGCAACGTAGCCACAGCGGCTTGAATCTCAGCCGTGTCGTAGGCTTTTTGCAGTACGGCGACATCACGATAGTCTTCAGGATGCGTTACCGGACACGTCTATGTGATACCGCCAGATGCCACACTGGCCACTTTACGAAGGCGCGACAGAATTCGGTCCTCTCGGTATCGATGTTCCGTTACTAACTGAGGCATCGACCTCTCTAGTGCGTCCAGCTTCTGCTGAATCTGTGCCCGTGTGAGCAGCATGAGCAAGTCCGCCGAGGGGTGTGGCAAGGATGTAACGTTTGCTGTGTAACTCACATCAAGCAACTGTGGACAGGACACTCACACACCTGTTGCCTCGCCGGATCAGCTGTTGCGGCACGCCGGGTAGATCGAGTCGAGGTTGACAGGCCGTGGCGCCATCCTGGAAAGGAATGATGCGCCATCGTCGCAACCCACACCGAGTCTTACTGCCCTCCTCGTCCTTTCGCAGCGTCAGGAAACCTGGCCCCAAGCTCTGTCTTTAAAGCTTGGCTTTCCCGAACAAATCCGAGGTGTTGACGCCCAAGCCATCCGCAACCCGCAGCAGGGTATCGAGGGTGATGTTCTTCTCGCCGCGTTCAATGGCTGAGTAATAGGCTCGATGCATCTCGATCCGATCTGCGAAGCGATCCTGGCTCAGCTTGGTAGCATTTCTGTATGTGCGCATGACAGCACCAAGGCGCTCGGTGGGTGATGGCTTTTCCATGATATTTTTTAACGGCTTGGTCATGGCACAGATGATTGCCGTCAGGCGTACCATGAATCTACAGACTATGAGTAGCAGTATTGATGCTCAGTACGACCAAGCCGGCGTACTGCAGCCTGTCCGCTTTGATGCCTCACGCAACTTGTCACAAGATAGAAGCGGTAGTCCCGCTCCTGCAAGAAGCACGGCTGCCGGTTGTTGTCACGCTGGATCAGGTGTTGCGGCACGCTGGGTAGATCGAGACTGGGTTGACGTGCCATGGTGCCATCCTGGCCTGGAAAGATGCATCATCGTCGCAACCCTTACCGAGCTCTACTGACCTCCAACGCACTCTGGGAGCGCCAGAAAATGAACCTGACCCCGCCTCTTTTCGGGAGCTTCCCGCATGACCGAACGCCTGATCCCATGGGCGCAAGCCACGATCGAAGATGCCGAAGCCTTCGACTTTGCCGTTCCCGCGGCGGCGATGCGAGAAGCGGCCGCGCACGCCATCGCCTTGCGGTAT
>Ga0302311_10004569_pt1 | contig 14886 bp, 11 predicted proteins | sample III_Palsa_N1_3_FD_200449 | JGI IMG/M metagenome (GOLD analysis project Ga0302311, IMG submission 200449) | Peat permafrost microbial communities from Stordalen Mire near Abisko, Sweden - III_Palsa_N1_3 | ecosystem: Environmental > Terrestrial > Soil > Palsa > Peat permafrost | place: Sweden... | reverse complement strand
TAATCCAGGGCAGCGCGGCCCTCCTGGCAAATGGCGAAGGCTTTGTCGGCCCCGTGACGCGAGGTCAATGTTGCGAGCGACGGTTTGATGCTATAGGCCACCTGCCCGCCGTTGCGCCCCGAGCAACCCGCCCCCAAGGCGCCCGCTTCTAAAACCAGCGTCGAGGCGCTGGCGGACGCCGTCTCGCGCGCTGCGGACAAACCCGTGTAGCCGCCGCCGATTATGAGCACGTCGACGCGTGCGGGCAGCGCGGCCCGCGGCACATCCACTTTCAAACCCCGATCCTGCCAATACGGCTTGGCCATCGCACTCATGTCAGTAATGGGGCGGCCTCTCGTCTTCGGGGGACCGTTGGCGCTCCTCACCCTGGGCGGTATCGAGCCGCTCGGCCACCCCTTTGATGCGCGCATTCAGCGCACGAATTTCCTGCTGCTGTCTATACACCACATCGCTCAGATCGATGTTCGCCCGCTCGAGGAAGGCGATCTTGGTTTGGATTTGCTCCAACGTCTCGTCATTCATAGTCACATCGCAAGCTCAAGTACCGCAAAAGGTTTGTAGTACCCGCTCATCGGGTTGCGGCGGTTTGGCAAAGTCCGCGAACGCCGTCTGCTCCTCGTAGGGCCGTGATAATACCTGGGTCAGTTCCTCGAACGGAGCAAAGTTTTCGTCTTCCACCGCCGCGACAATGGCAGCCTCGATGCGATGATTGCGCGGAATAAAGGCCGGGTTCACCAGGCGCATGAAAGCCGCATGCTCGCTGGTGGCCTGCGGTTCCCGCGCCATTCGCGTCCGCCACTGACTGACCCATTGCGCGTCCAGCCCCACCTGTTCCGCCTCGCTCTCGGCCGCAGCGCAGAGTCGGCGGAAAGTCAGCGTGAAGTCGCTGTGGTCGCGCTGCATGGCGTCCAACAATCCCTGGATCAATGCGCCGTCGCCCTCCTCCTCCGTGAATAGTCCCAATTTGCGGCGCATGACCGATAGCCACTGATCGCCAAACTCGCGCGAAAACTCCTCGATGACGCTCGTGGCCTGTTGCACCGCGCGGTCGGTGTCCGCATCGATGCACGGTAACAGCGTCTCGGCGAAGCGCGCCAGATTCCATTGAGCCGCCGCGGGTTGATTGCCGTAGGCATAGCGTCCCCGCCTGTCGATGGAACTGAACACCGTTGTGGGGTCATACTCATCCATGAAGGCGCAGGGACCAAAATCGATGGTCTCGCCGGACACCGTCATATTGTCCGTGTTCATCACGCCATGAATAAACCCGATACCCATCCACCCCGCCACCAGGCGCGCCTGGCGCTGCACGACATGGCGCAGCAGTTCCAAGTAAGGATTCGCGAGCGTAGCCACATGAGGATAGTGGCGGGCAATGACATAGTCCGCCAAGAGCCGGACACCCTCGGTGTCCCCGCGCGCGGCAAAATATTGAAAAGTGCCCACTCGAATATGACTGGCCGCGACGCGGGTCACAATCGCCCCCGGAAGAGCCCCTTCGCGCATGACAATGTCGCCGGTGGTCACCGCCGCCAGTGCTCGCGTCGTGGGCAGTCCCAGCGCATGCATGGCTTCGCTCACCACGTATTCGCGTAGCACGGGGCCGAGTGCCGCGCGCCCATCACCGCTGCGCGAATACACCGTGGGTCCCGAGCCTTTGAGCTGCAGGTCCCGCCGACGGCCCTTAACATCCATAACTTCGCCGAGGAGAATGGCCCGCCCGTCGCCCAGCTGTGGGACGAAATTTCCGAATTGATGGCCGGCATACGCCATGGCGATGGGTCGTGACCCTACGATCAGGCGATTTCCCGAAAACACCGCGACCAGGGTGGCCGCATCGAGGTCGGTCCTCAGACCCAACTCCGCAGCCAGGCTTGAGTTGAATTTAATTAGCCGCGGGCCACCCACCGGCGAGGGAACCGTATCGGTATAAAACCGCGGCGGTAGGTCGGCATAGCTATTCAGCAACGCAGGCCCTACGGACACCGCGGCGGTTATTGCCTCTGCGCTTGACTCGGACTGGAACATGCGCCCATGTTAGCAGCCCGCGGGGCATCCGCGCGCGCCTCCAGCGTTACGCCACGCCTCGCCGGCCACGCCTCGCCGGCCACGCCTCGCCTCGCCGGCCGCGCCTATCCCTCGAGTGCGCTAACCCTCGTGACTACCGGGATGCCGGAGATTGGCGGCACACCTGCGATTGCCGCGACTCCTTCCAACTCAGGCATGTCATCCAGCGTAGCCACTCCATCGACATGCCATTGCGACGCGGGCCGCTCAGGCATCTTTGCGCCGGCCCTCTTTCGCGAAAAATTCGTCGCCAATCGCGCATACAAATTCAAGTAGTTCTGTGCCATGTGGTGCGCGGTGAACCGACGATCGAACTCGGCCCGAATCCGGTCACGATCCAACGTATGTATCTTTGCCACCGCCTCGATGGCCTGTTGTTCGTTCTCGACAATGAAGCCCGTCACGCCGTCCTCGAGCACCTCAGGCACCGAGCCGTTGTTGAAGGCGATCACCGGCGTGCCGCAGGCCATCGCCTCGATCATCACCAAGCCGAAGGGCTCGCGCCACGCGATGGGGAAGACCAACGCAGTCGCATTGCCGAGAAACTCGCTCTTCTGGTGTTCGCCGATTTCTCCCACGAACTCGATGTCGCCGGAACTGAGGAGCGGCTCCACGACGGCCTTGTAGTATTCCTCATCGACCTTGTCGATCTTGGCGGCCATCTTGATGGGCTTGCGTGCCGCGGCCGCGATGCGAATAGCGGCGTCCGGCGCCTTCTCCGGCGAGATGCGTCCGAGGAAGGCGAGATACCCGCCGCTGCCGTCGCCCTTCTGCAAAAGATCTTTGGGCAGTCCATGCAAAATCGTCGCCACGTAGTTCGCCTGCGGTAGAGGTTGGCGTTGAGAATTCGAAATCGAGACCACCGGCATGTCGCCGTAAAGACCGTACAGCGGTGGCAATTCCGGCAGGTCAAGTCGCCCGTGCAGGGTGGTGACTGACGGCACGCCGAGGCGCTGCAGTAGGGGATAACCGAAGTAATCCAAATGCGCGTGAATCACGTCGAATTCTTCAGCGCGCCGCGCGACGGTCTCGAGCTCCATGAACACCGGCGCGAAATAATCCTTCACATCGGGGTCGAGCCGCAACGCACGCGGCCAAATGGCAGCAAGTTCCGCTTTTGTTTGACTGTCGCCAGAAGCGAACAACACCACTTCGTGTCCGAGTTCCACCAACGCGTCTGTCAGATAAGCGACTACACGCTCCGTTCCACCGTAAAGCTTCGGCGGTACGGCTTCGGTGAGCGGTGCGACCTGTGCAATTTTCATACGAGTTCCTTCCCCAGTGTTGAATTGGTCATCACTTGTAGACGCAGCAAATTTGCGTGAGTTCCCATTGCGCAGAACTTTGGAACCGATTTAGTTGACGCGACTCAAATGTGTGGATGGAATGAACGCATCGAACCATCAACGATGCAGAATTTACAAAAAATGAGGCGCGCGTGACCATATCAAGCTCGATCGACTCTGCGACGACTATTGCTCCGTCTCCCCCGTCTCACTCGGTGGACGATGCAGTTCCAGCCGCGCAATACGCCATCGCGGCCAACGCCACGCTGCAGGAACGTCGCACGCGCACCTTGAAGCATGGCGACACGTTCGCCGTGTTCGATCAACGAGGCGACATCGGCGGTGAGCCCGGAAATTCGGAAGGCCTGTACAACCGCGACACGCGCATCCTGTCGCAATTTCAACTGCTCCTAGAAGAGGCGCGGCCATTGCTGCTGAGCTCGACGACTCAAGACGACAACGCCGTGTTTAGTGCCGACCTCAGCAATCCCGATTTACTCATGGACGGAAAAATCGCATTGCGGCGCGAACAGATCCACGTGCAGAGAACGAAGTTCTTGTGGGAAGGCGCCTGCTACGAGCGCGTCCAAGTGAGAAACTTCAGCGACACCCCGCTGCACATCCGCCTGACCTTCCGCTTCTCGTCCGACTTCGCCGATCTATTCGAGGTGCGCGGCGAGAAGCGCGCCTCGCGCGGCGAGTCGCGCGCCGATTTGGAGAGCGGGCAAGCGGTTGCCTTGAGCTATATGGGTCTGGACAAAATCGAACGCGTGGTTCGCATCTCCTTCGAGCCCGCGCCCAAGGTGCTGGCCACTGCTCGCGCCTCCTACGAGCTGGCGTTGAAGCCGGGCGAGAGCCGGCGAATATTCGTACGCTACGGAGTCCCCGATACCGCCCCTTGGACGGGACGCGCCTTCTATCGACAGATGCGCGCGGCTCGGCACGCGCTGCGTGAATCGAGCGGTCGCGCGGCGAGCGCGGACAGTTCGAATTCGGTGTTCAACGAAATCATGCGCCGCTCGGTTTCCGATTTGTACATGCTCATCACCGACACGCCGCAGGGACACTATCCCTATGCCGGCACGCCGTGGTTCAGCACGCCCTTCGGCCGCGACGGTATTATCACCGCGCTCATGACCCTTTGGCTCGACCCCAGCATCGCGAAGGGAGTACTGCGCTTCCTCGCCTCGACCCAGGCCACCTCCGTCGAGCCCGAGAGAGACGCGGAACCCGGCAAAATCTTGCACGAGATGCGCCACGGCGAAATGGCCAACCTTCGCGAGGTTCCCTTCGGTCGCTATTACGGCAGCGTCGACTCCACCCCATTGTTTTTGTTGCTATTGGGTGAGTACTTCGTGCGCACCGGAGATCTCGATACCGTCAGGTCTCTGTGGCCGAATGCCGAGGCCGCTCTGCGTTGGATCGACACCTACGGTGATCGGGATGGCGATGGATTCGTGGAATACTATCGGCAGACCAAGGAGGGACTGGCCAATCAAGGATGGAAGGATTCTCAGGATGCGGTTTTTCATCACGATGGCAGCATGGCCCAAGGCCCCATTGCCCTGTGCGAGGTTCAAGCCTACGTCTACGGCGCCAAGCGCCACGGTGCGTTGCTGGCGGCATCCCTCGGCCATCATGCATTGGCCGCCACCCTGCAGGCTCAGGCAGCGTCGCTACAAAAGAAATTCGAAGAGAAATTCTGGTGCGAGGAACTGTCGGCCTATGCCATTGCGCTCGATGGTGCCAAGCAACCCTGTCGAGTCGTGTCATCGAATTCCGGACAAGTGCTGCTCACGGGGATCGCCTCGGCGGAGCGGGCCCATCGAGTTGCACAGACCTTGCTCTCGTCCGCCATGTTCAGCGGTTGGGGAATTCGCACGGTCGCGACATCCGAGGCGCGCTACAACCCCATGTCCTATCACAATGGATCAGTGTGGCCGCATGACAACGGACTGATCGCCATGGGCCTGGCGCGCTACGGCGAGAAGGATGCCGCCTGCCGCGTGTTCGGTGCCATGTTCGACGCCGCCTCGTATATGGATTTACGCCGCCTGCCGGAACTCTTCTGCGGCTTCACGCGGCGCGAGCGCAATGCGCCCACGCAGTATCCCGTGGCTTGTTCACCGCAGGCATGGGCCAGCGCGACCACGATCTGCCTGCTGCAGGCCACGCTGGGCCTGGAACTCTTCGACGGCAGCCGCGAAGTCGCGTTCTACCGGCCGGTGTTGCCGGAATTCCTCGAGCATATTCATTTGCGCAACTTGCGTCTGAGCGGCGGCTCCGTCGATGTCATGCTGCATCGTTACGGCGACGGGGTGGCGGCAACGGTGACTCGCCGCGACGGTGACGTCGTCGTGGTCGTGCGAAACTAAGCTCCCGCGCGAGCGCCGTGGGATCCGGCTGCCTCGGGTTGCGGCCGGGTCTCCGGCATGACGCGCGCCATGATGACGGCGGCAATGCCGATGGCCGCCAAGGCGAAGAACGCCAGCCGCGTCCCCTCATGATCCGCCATCCAGCCGGCGGCCGGCGTACTCAGGGTACTGCCGATGCCTATGCCGAAGCCGACGGCGCCCAGTGACAAATTGAAGTGCCCGGAACCGCCGGCGACATCGCTGACAATGAGCGGCACCATGATGCCGAAGCACGCGCCCGCGATTCCGTCGAAAACCTGTGCCGCCACCAACACCCACGGATTTTGGGTCACCGCGAAAATCATACAGCGCAGCGGCAACATGGCGAAGCCAATGGTCAACACGATGCGGCGGCCATACCGTTCGGAAAATAGACCCACCGTTGGCGACGCCAGTGCCACGATGATCTGCGGCAAAACGATACACGCTGCAATCAACAGACTGGGATTCGAGCCCTTGGCGGTGAGCGTGCCGCTGACCAACATGAGCGTGGGCGCATTGGCGAAAGTGAACAACATGCCGCAGACGCAAAATATCAAGAGCCGCTTATCCGCCAGCACCCGGAGGCCCCTGACTCGGCTCTCGCCCGCCTTTCGCGGGGCAGGCCGCAGTTCCGTACCCGCCACTGCCGACTTGCGTAGCGGCAGCAGAGCGAACAGCGCCGGCAACGTGAGCGCGGCTGTCAAATAAAATACCGCCCGCTCCGACACATACTGACCACAAGCGCCCATCAACGCCGCGCCCATACCGTTTCCGATGGCCGCATACCGTGCATTGCGCCCGAGACGAACGCCCATGCCGTAGCGCCCGGCGATGACCAAACTCATGGCCGCAATGGCAGGGCCCAGCGTGCAGCTGGAGATGCCGTGAAGAATTTCCGCGAGGTACACCAGCAGCCGAATCGGATGAATGGCGAACATGAGCGCACTGATGGTAAACACGATGACGCTGAAGGCCGCGACCCGGGTCTTGTTCGGAATTGCATCGACCAAGGCGCCCGCCGGTACCTGGCTGGCCATGGAACTGACCGTGCCGATGCTCAACGCCAGACCAATGGACGTCTGCGTCCAACTCTGACTGCTCAAATACACCGCGATGAAGGGACCGAATCCCGTCTGGATGTTGGCCACGAATAGGTTGAACCAGTCGAGACCCGGGCTCTTCGGGGCGCCGGCACCCTGAGACTTCGCGCCGCCCGTTGGCCCCGCACCGCCCGGCTCACTCGCTGCGACCGACTCGTTCGCGGCGCCCGCCTCCGCCGCTAGAGTCGACGCGTTTTCCCCGCCCGCCGCGGCCGCTCCGGCGCCGGAGGGCGGTATCGTCTTGCCCTCGTTGTTCGGCGCCGCGGCCATGAGCTCACTGCCTTCCGTCGCCGGCCGGCGGCGTAGCCGGAGGCGGGAGTGCCATCAGCACCTGCGGACGCTCTGCCCCTTTGTATTCCGGCAAGGCTTTGAGCTTGTCGCGCTCCACACGGAGAACCACGGACGAAGGGTCGGCAGGACTAAACCGTAGCAGTGGCCATTCAACGGCAATCCTGCGGTCGCCAACCCCCAAAAAACCGCCGAAGTCGATAATGGCAATGCGCACGCGACCAGAGGCGTCCGCCATTACATCGACGACGCGCCCTAGATCCTCGCCCTTCGGCCCCTGCACTTTCACACCCAGAATGGACATCACCGCCACCGGCATGGCCTTGATTTCGGACCCCACCACCCCACCGGGCGGCGTATCTGCCACCACAGGCGCCGTCGGCAGCGGCGGCGGCGCCTCTTTGTGCACCGGCTTAGGCTTGGGCGGCGCCGGTGGCGGCGGAGGCTTCTTGGGTGGCGGCACGCAATCGGTTGAAGTGGGAGCCGGCTGCGAATCCGCGGGGGATGTCGTCGTCGCCGGAGCAGTTTCCGTTTTATCCTCCGTCGCCGGCGGCGGCTTCGTCGCAGCCGGCGGTTCGAATGAGGTGTCCGGAGTCGGCCCAGGCTTGCTTCTTAAGCTGCCGCACGCCGACAACAACGCAACCGCCCACACCCCCGCCAACCTACTCGCGGCGCGCATCTAAGCCGCTCCCACTCTGACCTGGCGGTTGTACATGCGGCTGTAGATCCCGCTCGCGCGCAGCAAGCGTCTGGGCGCGCCGTCCTCGACAATGCGGCCGCGATCGAGCACCACGATGCGATCGAAGGCATCGAGAGTCGACAAACGATGCGCAATGGCAATGACCGTTCGTCCCTTGAAAAGCCGTGCCAACGCCTCTTGGATCGACTGCTCGGATTCGGTGTCGAGCGCCGAGGTCGCTTCGTCCAACAGCACCAGCGGCGCATCCATGAGAAACGCTCGCGCAATGGCCAGGCGCTGGCGCTGGCCGCCGGACAATTTCATGCCCCGTTCGCCGACCAAGGTGTCGAAGCCCTCGGGCAACTGATTGATGAACTCGGTGCATTTCGCCGCCTCCACCGCCCGGAACACTTCCTCATCGCTGGCCTCGGGGCGGCCGTAGCGTAAGTTCTCGAGCAGCGAACGGTGGAACAACGAGATGTCCTGTTGCACCACTGCGATGGAACTGCGCAGGCTTTCTTGCGAGACGTGGGCGATATTCTGCCCGTCGATGCACACCTCGCCTTGGGTGGGGTCATACAGTCGCTGCAATAGCGCGATGATGGTGGACTTGCCCGCCCCGGACCGCCCTACCAGGCCGATTTTTTGGCCCGCCGGCACGTCCAACACGAAATGGTCGAGCACGCTTTGACCGCTGGGATAGCTGAAGCTCACATCACGGAATTGGATCGTACCGCCCGTCAACTGCAGGGGCTCCGCATCGGGTGCATCTTGCATTTCATGCGGCAACCCCAGCACCTGCACCGCCTCATCCAGCTTGGCAAATTGCTGCACCATGTCCACCAGCGCCATGGCGAAGTCGCGCGAGGCGTGCAGCACGGTAAATCCCAGAGTCGTGGTGAGCACCACATCGCCCGTGGAGATCTCGTGGCGCCGCCACAGCTCCACCGACCACACCAACACGCCCGCGGCGACCATGAACACGGTGACCGCGTGAAACAGCCGCAATCGCTCCAGTGACCGCAGACTGGCGCGCTGCGCCTGCATTTCGTCCGCGATCTTCACGCTGAGCCGCTCTTGTTCGCGGCGGGCGGCGCCGAAAGCGCGCACCAGTCCAATATTACTGACAATGTCCGTGAGATCGCCGCTCACGTGAGCGGCGTGTCCGGCAAAGCTTTGGTGCAGCTCGCGTCCTTGGGACGCGAGCCAGCCAATGATGGCGCCCAACACGAGAACCACCACGATGAGCACCGCCGTCAGTTTCCAGTTGATGGTTCCCAACACGAGGATACTGGCGATCACCGCCGCGCCGGGCGGAATGGTGGTCCAGGTCAGCGAGTTCTCGATCAGCCAGGAGGCGTTCGCCGCCGCCGTGATGCGGCCGGCCAGCGCGCCGGGAAAGCGCTCGACGAAGTAGCGAGTTCCCTGACCCGACAGATGATCGAACAATTCGAGGCGCATGTCGCCGCCCACGGCCACGAACGCATGGGTGGACACCCAGCCTGCGAGACGCCATAGCAGGTTGTCCCCCGCCACCAAGGCGAGCAGCAACCCCACGGCACCCCACAGAATGCGCGAGGCAGGATCGTGCGTGCTGAGCACATCCACCAAATGCTTGACCGCGTACTGCGAAGCGACCGCACAGCACACGGCCGCCAGAACGGCCAAGAGAACGATGCTATGACTCAGAAGACGCCGCCGCACATACCGGGCGAGAAAGCCAATGGCGCCTTTGGAGGCATAGCGGGGAAGGGCCATGTAGTAGGGTCTCGCGCCTTGAACGGGAAGGCACTCAATCTAAGGCAACCAAAATGCTATAGAGGCGGGATAAAACAGTGAGTCTGTGTCAGCATTCGCTGACAAGCTTTTAGCACTGCTCAGAAAAAGGGCCCATAGAAATGAAATCCCGCCTCACTTGGTTCGTCGCGGCCGCCATGATCGCGGGACCGCTGTTCGGTCTGGCCCTGCATTCATGGCTGGGAACGGGCTCGGGGGCGGACACGGCGGCAACGGATCTGTCGCTGGTGACCACCAGCTTTCTACACCTTATAAAGATGATCATTGCGCCCTTGGTCTTCTCCACCTTGACGGTAGGGGTGGCACGCATGGAGGGCTCGGCCACCATCGCGCGCGTGGGAGCCAAGACCCTGGGTTGGTTCATTTTCGCCTCGCTGGTGTCCATGACCATCGGCATCTTCATGGTGCAACTGTTCAAGCCTGGAGTCGGCCTGCCCGCCCCATCATCGGCGGTGGCCGCGCTCCCGGTGTCGGCCGTGCCCACGCTCAAGGACACGCTCGATCACCTCATCCCCAGTTCCATCGTTCAGGCCATGGCGGCGAACGAGATTCTGCAAGTAGTGGTGTTCTCCATACTCTTCGGCCTCGCCGCCTCCGCTCTCGGATCCCGGGTCACGCCATTGATCGAGGTGATCGACCAAATCTCCCTGATTATCTTAAAGCTCACCGGCTACATCATGATGCTCGCGCCGCTCGCGGTATTCGCCGCACTGGCGGCCACCGTGCTCACCCAGGGTCTCGGCGTGCTCGTGATCTACGCCAAATTCATCGGCAGCTTCTACCTCGCGCTGCTCATTCTCTGGGCGTTCCTGGCGCTCGCTCTCTTCATAGGTATCGGCGGGCGCGCGCGCCGCCTGCTCCGCGACATTCGCTCACCGGTGCTCATCGCCTTCTCCACGGCCAGCTCCGAAGCGGCCTACCCTCGCACGCTGGAACGTCTGGAAGACTTCGGCGTCAGTCCTCGCATCGCGGCGTTCGTACTCCCCCTGGGTTATTCCTTCAACCTGGACGGCTCGACCATGTACTGCGCCTTCGCGGTGCTGTTCATCGCGCAGATTTTTCACATCGACTTGAGCCTGCACCAACAGGTCGCCATGCTGCTGCTCTTGATGGTACTCAGCAAGGGCATTGCCGGAGTGCCGCGTGCCTCCCTCATGGTCATTGCGTCCACCCTGACATACTTCGGTTTGCCCGAGCAGGGACTCGTGCTCATCATCGCAGTGGATCACCTGCTCGACATGGGCCGCAGCGCCACGAACGTCGTGGGCAACGCCGTCGCCTCCGCCCTCGTCGCCAAATGGGAGAATGAACTTCTACCGTCCCGGCCCTTTACGGACCGCCCGCGTACACAGGAATAATGCCCGGCACGAGGTACTGCTCGATCACCACGATCACCACCAGCACCAACGTCAGAACAATGCTGTGCACGAAGGTGCGCGCCAAAATCGCGCCTTCCTGCCCCTTGAGATTGGTCACCGAGATTCCCGTGGCGAGGTTCTGAGGGGATATCATCTTCGCGAGCACGCCGCCCGACGAGTTCGTGGCCGCGAACAGCAAGGGATTCAACCCGAGTTGCCGCGCAGCGACCACCTGTAGATTGCCAAATAAGGCGTTGCCCGACGTGTCGCTGCCTGAGAGAAACACCGCCACCCATCCGAGGAATGGCGACAGCAATATGAACGCCCGACCGCTCGAGGCCGCGGCAAGACCCAAGGTATACGCCATGCCCCCGTAGTTCATGACGTAGGCCAGTGCAAGCACCAGCATGACCGTCACCACCGCCACCCAGATTTGGCTAATGGTGCGGGACACGCAGCGCATGAATTCAGAGGGCGACAGACGCACCAACACCGCCGTGACCAGCGCGGCGAGCAATATGGCCGTCCCGGTGCCCAAGGGTTGAAACGCCCACACCGCCGCATACGGCTTATCGTGATACAGCGTAATGGCCACCATCTTGTCCAGCCCCGGCCATGGAATATTGAGCTGGCCCACCTGGGCCACCTTGAAGGTCGTCCACAGAATCACCGTGACCGACACCAGCACCCAGGGCGTCCATCCCTGCCATGGGGAGATTCCCTGCGAGATGGAAGGCGATACGTCCACCGCACGATTGATGCGAAATTCCGCATCCTCGGCCGGGCGCCACACTTGCAGGAACAATACCGTGACAATGAGGGACCCCAAGGCCGCAAACACATCGGTGAGCGTGTAATCCAAATAGTTCGACCCCGCAAACTGCGCGACGCCGAAACTCACACCGGCGATGAACAACATCGGCCACAGGGCGCGGATGGAGCGAAAGCCGCCATACAACACCATCACATAGAACGGCAGGAAGGCGGCCATGAAGGGCAGCTGGCGGCCGATCATGGCGCCTAGTGCCGGCGCAGGCAGACCGGTCACCGCGGCCAGTACCGTCACGGGAGCCCCCAAGGCACCGAAGGCCACCGGCGTGGTATCGAATATCAGCACGAACACCAAGGCATCGAAGGCGGAGAAGCCCACCATGATAAGGAGCGAGGCGGTAATGGCGACCGGGGTGCCGAATCCTGCGATTCCCTCGAGCAATGCGCCGAAACAAAATCCGATGACAATGAGAATGACTCGGCGATCATTCGGCAGCCGGGTAATCACCCACTCGCGAAAGGCATCGAAGCGACCCGAGGCTACGGCAATGTTATAGAGCAGGAGTGCATTGACGACGATCCACATCACCGGCCAGAGCGCAAAAATGGCGCCGTTCAGGGCCGAGGCAATCGCCAGATTCGCCGGCATATGCCACAAGGTCACCGCTATCCCCAAGGCAACCAGCAGACCGAGCAGCGCGGCCTGCCAGGCCGGCCTGCGCAGTACTCCCAACACCACGAGCACCGTTGCAATGGGCAGCAGCGCGACCAACGCAGAAAGAGCCAGGCTTCCACCCACCGGAGTCAACAGCTGATGAAACATATCCCCCCCCATGCATCTCCCTCGAGGGTCAGTTTACGCTCACTGGGCCTTACGGCACACCAGGAGGACCTCATCCACTTGTTCGGCGTTCATCATGCCGGTGTGAAAATCGAGCTTCTTCTGAAAGCGCAGACCCATTGGCATGAACGCGCGGTTGTACCACCACAAAGCCCGCTCGCGCCGATGCGTGAGCCACCACATGCCGAGATCCAACAAACGCGACGAGCGCGGCTGCATCCCGTAAACGGCACTGCGTTCGACGACCAGACGATGTTCGGTCAGTTTTTTCGCCAAGCGCTCGGGTTCGTAGCGGCGGCGATGCCCAACGAAATCATCGAAGGAAGTCCACCGCGAGGGGTGCAGCGGCACGGACAGGAGCAGTACCGAACCCGGTTTGGTCACGCGCGAAATTTCCGACAGCGCGCCATCTTCGTCGTCCACATGCTCCACGATGTCGAGAGCGCACACCAGGTCGAAGCTCTCATTGGCGAAGGGCAGCGCGGTGACCTGGCTCAGGGTGACCGACGCGCCGCGCGCTCGGAGCTTGGCCAGAGCCGGCTCGCTGATGTCCACGAATTGAGTCTCTTCGAGGGGCAATCGCGGTCGCAGGCCCGGTGCTATTTCCAGTCTCGCTCCCAAAGGCAGCAGCGACCGAACCAGCGGCCAGGTGTTGAAGCGTTGCGGCTCCACCAATCGCGCACCAGACCACAATGAATTGTAATATTTTCTATTCGCGTCAAGGAGCTCTCCCTCGCTCCGCGGCTGCGACATGCTTGACTGAACCATGCTGCACTCTAGCATCAGGCGGCGGCGGTCGTCGGAATTGCGAGGGTGCTTTGCGCGGGTGCTCTAGATGGCTAAGCGTCGAATATAGTCGTCGCGCTTCTTGGTCGAGCGCGCACCATCCAGGGCGTCTGGCTCGGTGGCCGCCAGCAAGTCCTCGATGACGCGCGCGAGATGATCGCGCATGGCATTGCGGGCCGCGCGCGGATCGCGCTTACGCAGCGCGACCAGAATGCGCCGATGTTCGCTGACACGCGGCTGCACGCCGACGCGGCGCGCACGTTCGAGCATATACACGCAGAGCGGCGATTTGTACCGCATGTCCAAGAGATTCTCGATGACCGAGGCGATGGCCGTGTTGCGCGTGGCGCGCGCAATGGCGATATGAAAGCGCCGGTCGGCAGTCCAGTCCGTTTCTTTACGCGCATTCTCATCCGCCATTTCGGCGACGATTTGTTTCAACTCTTCCAGGCACTCATCCGTGATGGTGGTCGCGGCCAAGGCCGCTGCCTCGCCCTCGAATAGGCGACGCGCCTCGGTCAGTTCGAAGGCACCAATATCCAAGTCGCCCGACCCTTCATGCGCGGGCGGATGATCGGTCACGTAAATGCCGGAGCCATGGCGAGTCTCCGCCAGACCGCGAATCTCCAAGGCGATCATGGCCTCACGGATGGTCGGCCGGCTGACCTTGAAGGCGGCGGCCAAGTCGCGTTCCGAGGGCAGCCGCTCGCCCGACTTGTACTTGCCGGACGTAATGGATTCCATGATCGTGCTCGCGACCTGCTGGTAGAGCTTGCGAGTATCCGGAGAGGCGCTCATTGGGGCGAATCTTGACCGCTTATCCAGCAGATGGCAACGTCACGGGCAATGCCCACCTCCTCTGTCGTCCCCATGACAGCGCTGCCTTTTCTTCGCAGCGGTAGTTTGTCCGCACCTTAGGTGAATCTACAGCACCATACGTAAATGCACTCCACCATACGTAATTATCTGGCATCTTACGATCGATTCTCAGATGCTCGATTCGTTTTGGAAGGGTAGAATGCGCCGCAACCACGGGCTGGCACCCGCAACAAATATAATGATGGGATGGCCTTACGGCCGCTTGTTGTCCCTTGTTATCGTTCAGCCGGCCCGGTTTTTGTTCCGGCTGTATTTAGGGGGAATTCAACATGCGTAAGAGTCCGAGGTCCTTGGGTTATATCGGGACCCTCAGCGTCATTCTGTCGGCCGCCTTGCTGGCGGCGTGCGGCGGCGACAGTTCGACGACTTCAACTGTCAGCAACTCCACCACTCCTGGCACCTTGGCGGTAGACCCGCCCTTTCGCATTGCATCGCTCAGCGCTTCCGCTCTCACCTCCGAACTCTCGGCGAGTGCGACGGGCGCTCAACTTCTAGAAGTCACCGGCACCCCGACCTGCGGTGTCGACTTCTACTACATCAAGTTTTGGACGCAGGGCGGCTCCAAGGAAACCACCGAATCCTCCGGGGCGCTCATGGTCCCGACCGGCGGTGCGAGTTGCACCGGCGCCCGGCCCATC
>Ga0302311_10004568_pt1 | contig 14887 bp, 9 predicted proteins | sample III_Palsa_N1_3_FD_200449 | JGI IMG/M metagenome (GOLD analysis project Ga0302311, IMG submission 200449) | Peat permafrost microbial communities from Stordalen Mire near Abisko, Sweden - III_Palsa_N1_3 | ecosystem: Environmental > Terrestrial > Soil > Palsa > Peat permafrost | place: Sweden... | reverse complement strand
TTGGTCGACCTGGCAGTAACGGCTGGGCAGAAGGAACTGCAGCACCTCCGCGGGAAGGTCGTCGATGGGGGACTGCTGGGCATCGACGTAGACCGGATCCGGCTCGGAGGTGGCATCGATCAGGGTGGTGCCGGAAAGCCAAAGGTATCCGGCCGGCGCAACGAATCGGGTACATCGATTGCCAAAAGCGTCGAGATAATCTCGCGAGGGAACGACAGATTTCGTGTAGTTGGTGGACGTCGGACTGTGGTCGAAGTGATCGTCGAGGGATTCGATGAGGAGTTGGCCCCCGGAGCGCAGGAGCGGCTCGACCGAAGGGTGCAGATGGAGCAGCGCGACGATCGCAGTCGGTGTGGGCAGGCGAAACTGAATGTCAAACTCAGAACGAATGAGCAAGAGGGCTCCTATGTCGATTCGATTGGGACTGGTCGTCCGCGCGAGTTCCTAGTTTAGCTTGGCGGGTGCGGATGCGGCGGTTTGGCTCCCGATGGCTCTACCTGCCGCACCCGCCGGTGGGAGGGTGAATCGAACGCCGGGTGGAACGTATAGGATGAAGTATCCATGAGTATTGACGTCAAACTGCATCATCGAACGGCATATCGCTATGAAAGAGACGTCGCGCTGGGTCCGCAGATCGTCCAGTTGCGCCCCGCCCCGCACTGTAAAACGCCGATCCATGACTACGTTCTGACGCTGACGCCGGCACATCACATCCTGCACTGGCAGTTCGATCCACTGGGAAATCACCTGGCGCGTGTGATCTTTCCGGGCAAGACCTCCGAGTTGATCGTGGACGTGACGCTGGTCGCGGACATGACGCCGATCAACCCGTTTGCGTTCTTTCTGGATCCGGGCTTCGACATGTTTCCGTTTCAATATCCGCCGGTGCTGGCGCATAACCTTGAAACCTATCGGTCACTGGAGCCGGTGGGGCCGCTGCTGCAAGCTTTTCTGAACGAGATCCCGGCGGCTACGCAGAACACGGTTACGTTCGTTGGAGACGTGACCGCGCGAGTGCGCGACCGCGTGAACTACAAGACGCGGTTAGAGCATGGCGTGCAATCGTGTGAGCAAACGCTCGGAGAACTGGCCGGATCCTGCCGCGATTCAGCGTGGTTGCTGGTGCAGGTGTTTCGATCGTTTGAGTTGGCAGCGCGGTTTGTTTCTGGGTACCTGATCCAACTGGCCTCGTACGAGCCGAGCGCGGACGATGCGTCGGGGTCAAAGGTGGACTCGGCCGATCTCCACGCCTGGACCGAGGTCTTTCTTCCGGGAGCTGGCTGGATCGGCGTGGACCCCACCTCTGGCCTGTTCACCGGCGAAGGACATATTCCGCTGGTGTGCACGCCTAGCCCTTCGCAGGCGGCTCCCATCTGGGGCACGGTTGAGCCGGCCAACGTGGAGTTCAGCTTCAGCCTCACGGTTGAACGTCTGAACGAAGCGCCCAGCCTGGCAAAGCCTTTTAGCGACAAGGAGTGGTCGAGCGTGCGAGAGGTCGCGCATGAGGTCGATCGCAGATTAGTTGAGCAGGATGTTCGTCTGACGATGGGTGGCGAACCGACGTTTGTAGGGATCGACGAACCGGAAAGCCCGCAGTGGAGTGTGGAGGCGCTAGGCGCTGTCAAACGGAGCCGGGGGCTAGTTCTGATCCGGAAGCTGAGGGAGCAAACCGCGCCGGGTGGGCTGTTGCACTTCGGCCAGGGAAAGTGGTATCCGGGGGAGCCGCTTCCGCGCTGGGCGTTTCAATGCATCTCGCGCGTGGATGGCATTCCGGTGTGGGAAGACGCAGACCTGGTCGCGCGGGAAGACGACGAAACCAGCTTTGAGGTTAGCGACAGTCTTCGCTTTCTCGAGGCCTTGTCGGAGCGCCTGCAGGTTACGAAGGAATGCATTCTCGCGGCGTTCGAGGCTGGGGACGAGGCGGACAAGACGAAGCAGCCTACCGGATATATTCTTCCGCTGCGTCGGCGCCAGCCCGGAGGACGTCTGGCGTGGTCGAGCCAGCTGTGGTTTGAACGCCCGGAGCGGCTGACCCTCTCCCCGGGCGATTCTCCCATCGGGTATCGCATCACCGCCGACCTGGTGCCCTTTGTCGCGCCTGATGAGCTTACGTACGAGACGGAGGACGAGGATGGGCTCGCTACGTTGCCGAACAGGCCGGCGCGTCGGCCGGAGCTGTTTGGGGTGGTGCCTGAAGCAGATACCTTGCCACCGCTCTCGAGCACAGCCGAAACAGCGAAAGAGCTGATTCGGCCGGCTCTGTGCGTTCAGGCGGTCGAAGGACGTCTCCACGTTTTCCTGCCGTACGTTTCTGTGGTGGCAGATTACCTGGACCTGGTCGCCGCTGTGGAAGACACCTGTCGCCACCTGGGAGTTCGGGTGTGGGTGGAGGGTTATGCACCTCCACCTGATCTGCGGCTCAGGTCCTATGGGCTGACGCCCGATCCCGGCGTGCTCGAGGTCAATCTGCCACCGACAGCGAACTGGGACGACCTCGAAGAACTCAACGCGATCCTGCACGAAGAGGCGCACGACAATCGCCTGATCGCGGGCAAGTTCGCTTACGACGGCAGCCATCTCTCAACCGGAGGGGGGAGCCACATCGTTCTGGGTTCGAAGACGGTGCTGGATAGCCCCGTCCTGCGCCGGCCTGATCTGTTGCGCAGCATGGTGACGTTCTGGCAAAGGCACCCTTCGCTGTCTTACCTGTTTTCGGGAATGTATGTGGGACCGACGAGTCAGTACCCGCGCGTCGATGAGGCTAGAGTCGACGCCCTCTACGAGCTCGAAGTCGCGTTTAGCCAGCTGGACGGCGGCGAATGTCCGCCCAATTGTCTGGACGGCCTGTTCCGCAACCTGCTGGTGGATGTGACGGGGAACACGCACCGGGCCGAGTTCTGCATCGACAAGATGTATCCGCCGGAAGGCCAGGGTTTGCGGCTGGGGCTGCTGGAATTGCGCGCGTTCGAGATGGCTCCGCACTTCCGCATGAATTTGGTCCAGATGTTGCTGGTACGTGCGCTGGTCTGCATCTTCTGGAAGCAGCCGGTCGTCGCAGATCTGGTGCGGTGGGAGAGCATGCTGCATGACCGCTTCATGCTGCCGCACTTTGTTCGCGAAGACTTCGAGGAAGTTTTGCACTACGTACGCTCGGCGGGTATTCCATTTGAGGACGACTGGTTCCGGACACACCTGGAGTTTCGCTTTCCGAAGATTGGGTCTATTACGGCAGACGGTGTGGAGGTTGAGCTTCGCCAGGCACTTGAGCCTTGGAACGTGCTGGCGGAGGAGACCAACTCGGGTCGCACGGGCCGCAGTGTGGACTCGTCGCTCGAACGCATGCAGGTGAAGATGACGGGGTTGACTGCGGGCTCGCGATTCTTGGTGGCATGCAACGGACGCCGTGTGCCGCTGGTGCCGACCCGTGTCGCTGGCGAAGCAGTGGCGGCAGTACGCTATCGCGCGCGCCGTCTTTCGGCTGCGCTGCATCCCACGATCCCAGTTCATACGCCACTGGTGTTCGACCTGATCGATACAGGAAAGAACCGTTCCGTTGCCAGGTGCACGTACTTTGCTGGGCCACCGGATGGAACCGCGCATACAACACGGCCGCGCGATGCGGAGGAGGCAAAGGCGCGCCGGCTGCAGCGCTTCCAGGTGTCCGAGCCTCCCTCCGATCCCATGCCCAGCCCCGAGGAAGAGAAGAATCCGATGTTCCCCATGACGCTTGACCTGCGGTTTCCTGCGCCGGGGACCCGCGCTGACCGCATTCCTCCGGAGGCCCTGAGTTGATCGGCGATCTCTACCAATCCGCGCTGCACTACGGAGACACGTTCGATGAGTCTTCGGCGGATGGAGTGCGCCCGCGTCCGCACTGGGAGCCCTTGATGGAGTCGCTGCACACGCTGGGCGTGGAGGAACTGGCTCGGCGCTGGGCACTGGCAGAACGGCGTATCCGCGAAAATGGCATCACCTACAACATCTACGGCGACCCCATGGGGGCTAATCGTCCATGGCGGACAGATGTGGTCCCCCTGCTGCTCTTAGAGGAAGAATGGAGCTTCATCGAGGCGGGCATCATCCAGCGCGCGGAACTGCTGAGCCGTCTGCTCGAAGATCTTTACGGCGATCAGGAGCTGCTGAAGGACGGTCACTTTCCGGCTTCACTGTTGTTTGGTAGTCCTGCATTTCTGCGGCCGCTGGTCGGCGTACCGGTCCCCAGGCATAGCCAACTGCACATGCTTGCTGTCGATCTTGCACGATCTCCGGATGGCCAGTGGTGGGTGCTGGCCGACCGTACACAGGCGCCCTCCGGCAGCGGGTACGCGTTGGAAAATCGCACCATTATCTCTGACTTGTTACCTGAACTTTTCCGCACGTCGAATGTGCGACGCCTGGCTCCGTTCTTCCGGGCGCAACGTGAGGCGCTGATTGCGATGGCAAGCTGCGAGAATCCGCGCGTGGTGCTGCATACGCCCGGACCCCACAACGAGACGTACTTTGAGCACTCCTTCCTGGCGAAGTATCTCGGCTTCACGCTGGTGGTGGGCGCCGATATGACCGTGCGCGACCGGAGCGTGTACCTGAAAACGGTCAGCGGTCTTGAGCCAGTAGACGTGATCCTGCGGCGGGTTGACGATGGCTTCTGCGATCCCCTGGAATTGCGCGGCGACTCGCTGCTCGGGGTGCCGGGGCTGGTGGACGCGATCGTTGCTGGCAATGTGACGGTGGCCAATGCGCTGGGGAGTGGTCTGATTGAATCCGCGGCCATCATGCCGTTTCTGCCCGGGCTGTCGAAGCACCTGCTGGGCGAAGAGCTCAAGCTGCCCTCCGTCGCGACCTGGTGGTGCGGTCAGCCGAAAGCGCTCGATTGGGTATTGGGCCATTTGGACTCGGTGGTCGTGAAGCCGGCGTTTCCGTCGCGCGGTATGGAGCCGGTGTTCGGATCGGAGCTGCCGGAACACAAGAAGACCGAGTTGATCGAGCGCATGCTCACCTTTCCGCATGAATACGTGGCGCAGGAGCAGGTGGCGTTGTCGACTGCTCCGGTTTGGGAAGACAACCGCCTGAAACCGCGCAGCATGGTGCTGCGGACTTACGTTCTGCATACGCCCAAGGGGTGGGTAGCGATGCCGGGCGGCCTGGTACGCGTCTCCGAGGCGAACGGGGCGGTCGTCTCCATGCAGCGCGGCGGCCACAGCAAAGATGCATGGGTGCTGTCGGATCGGCCCGTGGATACGTTCAGCATGTTGCGGCCCGTGACCGAACCGCTCGAATTGCGGCGTGCTTCGCTCATCGTTCCAAGCGGCGTGGCCGACAACACTTTCTGGCTTGGCCGCTACGTGGAGCGGGCGGAAAATATGGCGCGCATTCTCCGCTCCATGGTGTCCAGGGTTCGATACGCCGAAGAGACCGAGCTTGCCAGCCTCCTCTGTCTCCATGGCACTCTGGGTTCGCCGCAAAGCAAGCTGCCGAAGTCCAAGCGTACCCGCGCAACGTTCGCCGCTCTCGAGAAAGAAGTTCTCTCGATGCTGACGGACATGGAGCGCTCGGACAGCCTGCCCAGCACGCTGAGTGAAGTTGGACGAGTTGGCGGCAATGTGCGCGAGCGACTGTCGGCCGACATGATGTTGCTCATCGGGCAGATGCGCACGTGTATGGAAAGCGACGGGCGCGAGGCGCTCACGCAATACTCGGTGAGATTGACCGATTGCCTGGAGTTGCTGTCGGCTTTTTCGGGAATGGAGCGGGAAAACCTCATCCGCGGTTCAGGATGGTTGTTCATGAGCCTCGGCCGGCGGCTGGAACGAGCTATCTATATCACTCGGCAACTTCGGGTGATTACCAGACCACTTGCGGTGGAGGGCTGGAGGTTTCTCGAGTACCTGCTCGAGGTTGCGGACAGTTCAGTGACCTACCGGACGCGCTATTACACCACGCTGCAGCCGCTGGCCGTGATGGACGTGTTGATGCTGGACGAGACCAATCCGCGTTCGCTCGAATTTCAGCTCAACCACCTGGTCGACCTCTACCAGAAGCTGCCCCGCTATGATCCCTCGGATCTGAAGACGATGCAGGATGCGCTGGCTCAGCTGCGTGGGATCGATTTGCAAGCTATGCTCTATCCTGCGCCCGATACGGGAGACCGCCGAGGTGTTGCACTGCGGCGGCTGGACCGCAGCCTTGGTGACCTTGAAAAGCTGCTGCCCTCCTGGTCCAACAATCTGTCCAGCCGCTACTTCAGCCATGCGCGAACTCTGCCGATCAACATGGGACAATAACGTAGCGATGCGTTACGAAATCAGCCACCGCACCACGTACAGGTACGGCTCTCCGGTCACGGTGGGCAATCACGTAGCTTGTCTGAAGCCGCGCTCGTACGAACAGAACCGGCTTATTGAGAACGAGCTGCGCATCTCCCCGGCCCCTGCGACGCTTACCGAACGGATAGATTATTTCGGCAATGTCTTGTGGTTCTTCACCGTGCAGGAACCACATCGTGAGCTGGTGGTCGAGTCAACCAGCGATGTGCTGCGCACCGGCGGTGCGACGCTGGACGCACAAGCGTCCCTGCCTTGGGAACAGTCGACTCGCTTGCTCGCCGAGGATCATCGCCCTGAGGGCCTGGCCGCCTACCAATACCAGTTCGAGTCACCGCGCATACGAATCCATCCAGAGTTTGCAGCGTATGCTCTGGAATCCTTCACCCCCGGACGTCCAATGGCGGAGGCGCTGCTCGAACTCACCTCGCGCATCCACCACGACTTCCGTTTCGACTCCAGGGTGACCACCGTCCGAACGACCACCGAGGAAGTCTTCAAAAAGCGCGGCGGCGTCTGCCAGGACTTCGCCCATGTTCAGATTGCGTGCCTCCGGTCGATCAACCTTGCCGCCCGTTACGTCAGCGGCTATCTGCGCACGTATCCTCCGCCGGGCAAGCCTCGATTGATCGGAGCGGATGCGTCGCATGCCTGGGTGTCTGCCTACTGCCGCGGGGCCGGCTGGCTCGACATGGATCCAACCAATAATATCGCTCCAACCGACGGACACGTAACCGTAGCCTGGGGTCGTGATTACGGCGACGTGAGCCCGTTGCGGGGACTGATCCTGGGTGGAGGAGGGCACAAACTCCAAGTTGAAGTGGACATGAAACCCATTGAAGAGGCGGCCACTCCTCAGCTAGAGCCCCTTTGATCGTGAACGGGGACCGATCACCGCTCGAACTAAGTCCCCACCTTCTTCACAATGGAATGGTAATAAACCACGTTACCACCCACTATTTCGGCAACTACAGTTCTCAGTTGTTGAGAAAAGGCCGAGCCACTCCTTCAGGCTGGTGGTGAGTCCTGAACGATCATTAGCATTGTGAAACCCCTTTCCCAGCCTCGCGCTGACTGGCATTCGCACAACTCTCGCCGCCCCTCTCTCTAAGCCACGCCTCCACCGGCACAATGCTAGAACTGTAGACACATGGACCACACCGCCCTCCCCGAACCTCTCGCCCAGCAATCCCTCGCGCCCCGTCCGCGCAGCCTGTACACCATCACGGTAGCTTTCATTGCCATCAACGTTCTGGTCTTCCTGGCCATGGTCGCGAGCGGCATCTCCTTCACCCAGCCCACGCCCCTCGACGTCTTCAAGTGGGGCGGCGATTTCGGCCCCGCCACCGTCGGCCAACACCAGTGGTGGCGTGACAAAAATCACTTGAAGGAGGTTGGATCCGCAACCTTCTCCTGAGACTTGGCAGGTGTTGAAGGCGCGCCTACCCGTGCCGTCGGATGAGCGGATAGTAAAGAGCTGGACGCGAACAGGTGCGAGTGGGTTCAGAAGGCGCTGCTACCAGCGGTTAGGATTTTGGCCATTGATTGAACATCTTCGTGACTGCTTTCCCCACGATTTGCTGATTTTTTCCGCCGTTGTTGCTGAGGGAGTTCTGGCCGATTCCACGCCAGACCAGGCTCTGCGTTTTGGCGTCGTAAAGGTCGACGATCAAGGTACCGATAACGTTTTGCTGCGGGGTTATCGTGCCCATGCCTCCGCCGAATCCACGCATACCCATTGCGGTATAGGTGGTTTGCTGCTGCATTCCGCCATTAGCGGTAACGATCAGATCGGGAGTCTGATTTTCCTCGACTTTCTGCAGGCCTTTGCCCTGCAGCGCCGCGTCGACATCCTGCATTGCCACCTGCGCCAGAATCGAGTTCTTGATCTGGTTGGCGTTATTGGAGCCCCACGCATAAGTGTGATATCCCGCAAAACTCTGGCTCTTGTTGTAGTTGACTGAGACCGTTTGACCGAGTGCAAGCGTCGCGGTCATGCAAAGTAGAATCGCGCACCATACAGATTTCATCTTCATGAATCGTCCTCCTTTTGTTTTCCGTTTTCCCTATAACTTCACAGTGACCGAAGGCGCCTCCGATGGTGCTGGAGCTCCGTTTGGTTGTGCAGCATAGATGATTCTGAATGATGGCTCAGCGTACGTCTCGCGGACGGTACGCTGAGCCCAGTCCATTCTTATCAACTAGCCTTCGTTAGCCACCAATCATCTGGTAGTTCGAGTTGGTCGTCGTCACCACGAGCTGCTTGGCGGCTGCGTTCAGTACGGTCTGTTGGACGTAGTTCGTCCCGTCGGGAAGGCTACTCATTTGAACCTGCAGCGTGACCGCATCTTTCGATTGGCCCATGTAGGTTTGGACGCTCAACGAGATGACCTTCTTGCTGGAAGGGTCGAACGTAATCGTCATCTGGTCGCCCGGCTGTGCGTAGTTTTTGAAGATTATGTTGACCAGGCCATCGGCGGGATTAAGAGAGGCATTGCCGGCCGCGAACGCTTGCTGGATTTTCTGAGGGTCGGGTGGAACATAGAGAGCGAGAAGGTTCTTCACGTCTCCCATATAGTCCTGCATCTCTCCGGTCTTGTTGGCGATCACACGTTGCTTCAATCGTCCACCGCTGGGGGGCGGCGGTGGCGGGGTGATGGGAGTCTTCATAACCTGGCCGCCAGGGCCGTATTGGCACAGCTTTTGTGACGGGGGCTTCGGATCGCCCTTCAAGTTGAGTTGGGTTGTCTCGATCCATTGATACTTCTGCAACCTCATCTTGTTTTCCGCCATGGACTGCTGCACAGCAGCAAGCTTCTGCTGTAGTTCGGGACTTTGCGCAATCAAAGGAAGGGCAAACGTAAGTGCGATGGAGCAGGTGATTATCCAGCGTTTAGGGACGCGCCGAATCGTTTCTCCGCCAGGCTTGCTAACGGGTTGGTATGGGCTTCTCGAATTCATCAATGTCCCTCATTTCTATTGTTCTGTTGAATTTCGCTATCAGGCCAAGTAACTCGCTATCGCCGAAGGACGAAGCATGCCAAGGGATCTTGGGGAGCACGCGGGGAAAGTCGAATTCAGCCTAGACTGCTTCTGTCGCGTTGGGAACTGTTAATAGTGACAGACGACTAGAACTGGTAGTTTTGCCAGTTGGCATTTGACGGTCGCATTGGCAGAATCAATCTACCTCATGAAGGCTTCAACCGGCTCAGTGATGAGGCCGTGCCAGGTGCTCAAGGAGCGATTGCTTTCAAGAAGCATGGGATTGATGAAGGGCCTCGGTCTTTACAGATTCCGGTGCCGACAGCGCAAGGACGAGAAAGTGATGCAACGACGATTGGAGCAAGTGGTTACGGGAATCACAACGGTCAGGCAAGATCAACACACCGTACATGTTTTGAGTGAGTGGATTGCCGGCTCGCTAAACTTTCGCATTGTTCCCAAGGGAGGGTGTTTTATGGGTATCCAAAGAAAGATTTTAGGCATGGGCATTGCAAGCATGGTGGGCGCGCTGCTTTTGACAACGGCAACGGCGATGGTTGCTGCGCAGGTGAAGACCCAGGAGCACGATCAGGCGCCTGATCAGGCTCAGGAGTCGGCGGAGACGAGTGTGCCTGCGACGACCAGCGTGGTGGCGACGGTGAATCCGGAGATGTCGTTTGCTCCATTGGGCATGAGTTCAAGCTCGTCGGCGCTTCCAGACGCGCCTCTGCCGATGCAGGATAATATGCCGCGTGTGCAGCAGTACGCCACGGGCAATAACGCCAGCGATAATTGGCGGGTGGGGATCTCGTTCTACGGCTGGTTCGCAGGATTGCATGGAACGGTGGGCGTGGCGGGCCATGATGCGGGCATCCATGTTTCGTTCACCAATCTTTTTCATGCGCTGATCTTTGAGATCCCGGTCGCGGTGGAGGCGGACAAGGGCCGCTTCGTGATGCCGATCGATTTCTTATGGTTGAAGCTTGGCGTCAACAACGCGCTTCCGCTTAATGATTTTGAGGAGGACTCGATCGACACCAAGATGACCGAGTCGATCTTCACGCCAAAGTTTGGGTATCGGCTGGTGGATGGGGATCATTTCAAGGTCGATGTGCTGGGCGGCCTGCGCTACTGGTATGTAAGCCTCAACAACACGTTGTACCCGTCGGGCGACAGCTATGGGCGGTCGCTGAACATTATTGACGGCCTGGGCGGCGGTCGGATCATCCTGCCGGCGGGCGAGAAGGCAGCCATCACGATTGCCGGCGATGCTGGCGCAGGCTCCTCGACGCTGGACTATCAGCTGCTTGGTTTGCTGAACCTGAACCTAACCCCCAAGTTCGGTATGGCTCTTGGCTGGCGGTATCTGTATGAGGACTATCGGAACAACGCCAACGGGGCCATCTTCAACCCGACGACGAGTGGCGTGATTGCCGGTTTCAACTTCAACCTTGGCGGCAAGCCGCCCATTCCTCCTACGGCTTCGTGCTCGGCTTCTCCTGCTGAGGTCTACGCGGGCGAGCTGGTGACCGTAACGGCAACTGGTGAGAATCTGAATCCGAAGTGGAGCGTGCTTTATAGCTGGAGTGGCGATGGCGTTACCGGCAACGGACCGACGGCAAGCGTCAATACCAGTGCGATGAATCCGGGAAGCTATCCGGTACGCGGCGAGGTGAAGGAAGGCAAGCCGGGCAAGGAAGGCGAGAAGCCATGGCAGGTTGCCAGCTGCTCGGCGTCGTATACGGTGAAGCCATTCCAGCCACCGACGATCAGCTGCTCGGTAAATCCGACGACTCTTAACCCGGGTGACACGGCAACGATTACGGCGCAAGGGCTGAGCCCGCAGAACCGTCCGCTGACGTACAGCTATCAGGCTTCGAGCGGTAGCATTCACGGTACTGGAACCACCGGGACGTACTCTTCCAATGGTGCAGCCTCCGGTCCGGTGCAGATCACCTGCAGCGTAGTGGATGACAAGGGCCAGATCGCGACGGGCAGTACCACGCTCACAGTTCAGGCGTCGCCTCCGCCGCCCGAGCCTGAGATTGTGGCGCGGCTGCGCTTGCACAGTGTGTATTTCCCGACGGCACAGCCGACCGAGAGGCATCCTGACGGCGGTCTGGTCGATAGCCAGAAGGCTACGCTGACCACGCTTGCAGCCGACTTCACTGCGTACCTTCAGCAGGTGCCGGACGCTCGCATCACCTTGACCGGTCATGCGGATCCTCGCGGAACTCCGGAATATAACCAGAAGTTGTCCGAGCGTCGTGTGGCTCGTGCTGCTGCGTACCTGGTGGAGCATGGCGTTCCCGCTACCAGCATCGACATCAAGGCAGAGGGCGAGGAGAAGCAGCTAAGCAAGGAAGAGGTCCAGGATATGATTCAGACCAACCCTGACCTGACCGACGAACAGCGGACCAAGCTGCTGCGCAATCTGAAAGTGATTGTTCTGGCCCAGAACCGCCGCGTGGATGTCAGGCTGAATGGCTCGGAAGATAAATCCAAACGGCATTATCCATTCAATGCGGTTGATTCCTCCACGCTCCTCGACCTGCAGAAGCCGGCCCACAAGGCAGCACGCAAACACTAGCCTAGTAGCTACCGGAGCAGGCCTTCGCAGGCCTGTTCCGTATTTCAAGCAGAAAACAGATTGCTCGCTGTTGGATTGCCCAAGAAGAGGGGATTCCTTTGACCTTCCGGTTTGAATTAAATAGCAAGGGCCGTGATGCGGCGCGGGTTCATCGGCAAGGCCCCGATGCGTTGCTTGTAGCTCCGCGGCAGAGAATTTCTCGACTCGCTGGTATTTGTCTAGCCTTGTTGCTATTTTGCGGGATCTCCGGTTCGAGGCGTCTCTATGCGCAAGTGGACAATAGCCAAGCATCCGACCAAGTGAAGAATGCGGCAGCCCTTAACAATGTTCCCAACAAAAATAAGCCAAAGAACAACAAGAAGCCCCGAAAAAAACTCCTACCAGGCGCTTTTGTTGTCGCACCGCTTCCAATTGTGAGCCCTGCGATCGGTAACGGGATTATTCCCGTAGTGGGCTATATCTTTCCCTTTAGTAAGAATGACAAGATTTCCCCACCCTCAACCATCGGCGCGGGCGGATTGATTACGGACAATGGCACGCGCGGCTATTTCGTAGGCGGGCAGTTATTTTTTGACAAGAACAAGTATGAGGTCACGACCGGTTACGCCCACGGCAATATTAATTACAACATTTATGGAGCGGGATATTTGGGTGGTACACAGAATCTGAAGCTGCCCCTGGTGCAGACAGGAGAAGTGTATTTCGCCGAGGCCTTACGTCGCGTCTCGTGGCAGGTTTTTATTGGACCTCGACTGACAACTGGAAGCTCGTTTATTACGGTGGGGACGATCAGCGATCCCAACATCCCTCCGATTCCCCCCGATGTAGGGCTTCACACCAATTTGCGTGCCCTTGGAGTGAGGACGGTGCGAGATACGCGCCCAAACCATTTTTTTCCGATGTCGGGATCGAAGTTTGAATTTACCGCTGACTTCTATGCGCAGTCGCTGGGCAGCAAGCAGACGTTTCAGCAGTACAAACTGCATTTTGATAAGTACACGACCCTGCACAAGAACCAGGTTCTCGCCTGGGAAGTGTATGTGTGCAACGTGGCAGGCGATGCGCCTTTCTATCAGAAATGCATCTACGGAACCAGCAACGAACTGCGTGGATATACAGCAGGCACGTACTTCGATCGACACATGTACACGGGCCAAGCGGAGTACCGTCTCACGTTGCCACATCGGATCGGCCTTGCTGCATTCGCAGGCCTTGGCGGGGTGGTTCCTGGAGACAATGAATTCTTCACTTCCAGTCATTTCCTGCCGGACATTGGTGGCGGCCCGCGATTCAATTTGAGCAAACAATACCATGTGAATCTGCGCGCCGATTTTGCGCGCGGAGTAGGCAGTTGGACGTGGAGCATGGGTATTGGCGAGGCGTTTTGAGGCAGTCTGGGCAGTTTCATTCATTCCACACAAGAATCTTGTAACAGCGTTTTAGTCGCCGCGTGGCAGCCCTTTGGGAGGCTAAGAATGAATTCGGACCACGTAAGCTTGATCGCCCTCGCAGTAATCTTCAGCGGAGGCATCTTGGGTATCGTGCTGCGTCGGATTTTGCCCCAAGAGCATTTTGTGCCTGCGTCGGAAGCTGTGATCAAACTGGTCACTGGCTTCGTGATGACGATGACCGGAATCATCCTGGGAATGCTCGTTTCATCAGCCAAGGCATCCTACGATGGACAGAAACTTTTGGTTGCGCAGATGTCCTCGGAAGTGATTCTTCTGGACCGCGCCCTTGCAGTGTATGGTCCGGACACCGATACGACTCGCGTACAAATGCGTGCGGCACTGGAATCCGCTGCGAATCGAGTTTGGCCTTCTACCAAATTTACACAGGTCAAGCTGCATCCCGAGGAAACAATGAATATCGTAGAAGTCCAATTGAATGCTCTGGAACCAAAAACAAGCAACCAAGTGTACGCCAAGACGCATTCTATGGCTTTACTCAACGAATTACAGCAAGCCAATTGGCTGTTGTTTGTCCAGTCGGATACCAACAGGCTCTCGATGCCGCTGCTGGTCATCCTGATCTGTTGGGTCGTCGCGATCTTTGTCAGCTTTGGTCTTTACGCGCCCCCTAATCCCACGGTTATCGTGACTATCCTGATCGGCGCCTTGGCAGTCTCGGCCGCCATCTTCATCATTGTCGAGATGTATTCGCCGTTCAGCGGCATTATGAAAATATCTTCCGCTCCAATCCGTGAAGCAATCGCGCAGATGGGGCATTGAAATTCGCTTTTCCGGAAAGGCGTGTTTTGGCAAAACTGCCCCTCCTTGAACCCGGGGCACCCGCACTTTCTGCTGCTGTCACATTTGACAGTTCACAAGGCCAAGGGGGCGAACTACGCTCCTTGGCAGAACGATAATCTCCCACGGTCGGCGCAGATCGATCCACGAGCAGAAACGAACAACGCAGAAACGAGGCACTCTGCGTTGATACAAGATGAAGCCCCTACCAATGTTGTGGAGTACAGAATCCGAGATGGACATACAGCAAGTTGGAGCTCGAGCCGGTAGAAGCTTGGACGGCTGACCCAAGTGAAATTCATTCTGCGCGCATCGATGATGGATGTGCGTTTCGCCGGTCTGGTCCGGTAACCGTTTTACAAACTGAAATGAAGGAATGACTACGATGGCTACAACAAAACCGAACATCCTTATCCTTTGGGGCGATGATATCGGCTGGTGGAATATCAGCTTCAACAGCCGTGGCCAGATGGGCTATCGGACCCCGAACATCGATCGCGTCGGCAACGAAGGTGCCTGCTTTACCGATTACTACGGCCAGCAGAGCTGTACCGCCGGCCGCGCAGCCTTCATCACCGGCCAGAACCCGCTCCGCACCGGCCTCACCAAGGTTGGCATGCCCGGCGCCCCGCTAGGCCTGCAACCCGAAGATCCGACCATCGCCGAGATGCTGAAGCCGCTCGGTTATGCCACCGGTCAATTCGGCAAGAATCACCTGGGGGACAAGAACGAATACCTACCCACGG
>Ga0302311_10004565_pt1 | contig 14898 bp, 12 predicted proteins | sample III_Palsa_N1_3_FD_200449 | JGI IMG/M metagenome (GOLD analysis project Ga0302311, IMG submission 200449) | Peat permafrost microbial communities from Stordalen Mire near Abisko, Sweden - III_Palsa_N1_3 | ecosystem: Environmental > Terrestrial > Soil > Palsa > Peat permafrost | place: Sweden... | reverse complement strand
ATGCGCTCTTCCGGCACACCCAGCTTGCGCCAAACCTGATAGGAGACCTCGTCGCGCTCGACGCCCAACCCGCCGCCGAAGCAGCTGACCGCGATGCGCTCCTTGGGGATGGCGAGCCAATCGGGGCTGGTCAGAAATTCCCAGCTCCAGGTGATCGACTCTTCCTTGAAATAGTCGCCCAAGGACCAATTGCCGAGCATCTCGAAGAAGGTGAGATGGGTCGCATCGCCCACTTCCTCGATGTCGTTGGTGCGAATGCATTTCTGCGTATCGACCAGCCGGGTGCCGGCCGGATGCGGCTGACCCATCAGGTAGGGCACGAGCGGATGCATGCCCGCGGTCGTGAACAGCACGCTCGGGTCATTCTCGGGGATGACGGAGGCGCTCGGGATCACGGCATGGCCACGCTCGGCGAAGAACTTCAAATAGAGAGAGCGCAGGCGGTCGCCGTCGATCATCAAGCTGCCAGCAGTATGTCCGGTATCCAAGGCTGAGAACCTTCATCAAGAGCGGGAACGGGCTTTGCCCCGAAATTGGGCATTCGATCCTGCACTGTCAAACGCTTCTTCGGCTGAGGAGACCGCGCTTGCGGTCTTGTCTCCGCCCCGTGCCGCCTCGATTGCAGCGCCCGCGGCGGACCGATAAGCTGGTCGGCGTTCGATCCCTATCGGGGCCCGCGACCCGCCGATCGTTCTCGGAGAACAAGATGAGGCTTTCCAAGGGTCCCCTCGCCTTCGTCGCGGGTATGGCACTGCTGTCGGCTGTGCTGATGAATCTGGGCGACACGCTGCATCCGCTATGGTGGGCGATGTGGCTGGCGCCGATCCCGATGCTGCTCGCCAGCTTTCGCTGCTCCGCCCGGGGCGCCGCCCTGCTGATCGCCGCGGTGGCGCTCACCGGCTGCATCAGCATGGCCCAGGGCCTGACGGCGATCGGCGTCGCCCCGGCTATCCTGATCACGGTCGGAAGGTTGCTGGAATGGCTCGGCATCGGTTTGGGCACGCGCCGGCTGGTGCTGCGCTCGCGCCATTGGCTGGTGCCGTTCCTCTATCCGATCGTCTGGGCGGGGCTCGACACGATCCTGACCCGCGGCCTGGCCGACGGCGCCTTCAGCAGCCTCGCCTTCAGCCAGATGGACGCGCTGCCGGTTATCCAGATCGCCGCCGTCACCGGCCAGGCCGGGATCGTGTTCCTGATCGGCCTGTTCGCCTCCACCGTCGCGGTCGCACTCCATCGCGGCCGGGACATCGAACGCCCGGCGCTCGCCTATGGGCTGCCCGCCATCCTCATCATCGCCACCCTGGGCTATGGCGCCTGGCGCCTCGGCACTGCCGGCCCGAGCGAGACGGTGCCGGTCGGGATGGTGGCACTCGATCGGTCGATCAAGGAGTTCGTCACATCCGGGGCTCCCACGGCGCCGATCTGGGCGCGCTACGAGGCCAAGGTCGCCGAGCTGGCGGCGGCAGGCGCCAGCATCGTCGTGCTGCCGGAAAAGCTTGTACGGGTCGATGCCGATGCCGCCCCGGCGCTGCAGGCGCGGCTGGGCGCCATCGCCAAGGCCCAGAATATCCATCTGGTCGTGGGCCTGTCGATCGACCGGCCCGACCATGACGAGAACCGATCCTGGCTGTTCGGGCCCGACGGTGCGCTCGAAGGCGATTATGCCAAGCAGCATATGGTGCCGCATCTGGAGGACGAATATCGGCCGGGCACGGAGACCGTGCTGCGCATGATCGGCGACGCGAGCTTCGGCCTGACCATCTGCAAGGACATGGATTTCCCGCCGCTCGGGTGGAGCTACAGTCTGGCGCGCGCCCGGGCGTTGCTGGTGCCGGCCTGGGATTTCGACGCCGACGGCTGGTATCATGATCGGATGGCCGTGCTGCTGGGCGTCGAGAGCGGTATCCCCGTCATCCGTTCGGCGCTGCAAGGGCTGATGACCGTCAGCGACCGCTATGGTCGCGTTCTGGCCGAAGCGCCGAGCAGCGTCACCGACACGGGCGGCACGCTGTTTCTGGCCGCGGCCCCGCTGGGCGACGGGAAGCCGACCGTCTATGCGCGCTTCGGCGACTGGTTCGGCTGGATCTGCTGCGCGCTGTGGGCCGGCCTGCTGATCCGGGGCCGCCTGCCCAGGCGCCGCCCGCTAAAATCGCCCAATCTGCTTCAGATAGAGTGAAACGTTAACCCCTACCGCCTAGGACTGTAGGCTAGCCTTGGCGGTAGGACGACCCGATGGACCCGAAATGGGCCCCATACGGCCTGATGGCCGAACTGCTCGATAGCTTGAATATCGGTGTCTGTCTGTTCGACGACGCCGATCTTACCCTGTTGTGGAACCGGACCTTCCTGCGCCTGTTCCCGGAGCAGGACGGCCACCTGCACGAGGGCGAGCATTACAGCGGAAATCTCTATCGCTTCTACCGTTTCCGCCTCGGCCCCGAGGAACTGCCGAAGATCGATCAATATGTCCGCGACGGCGTCGCCCGCCATCGCGCGCAGAGCCGGCCGTTCGTGTTCGAGCATCGGGGCAAATGGCTGCGCGTCGGGTCGCAGGCGCTGCCCGAAGGCGGGCGCATCCGCATCTGGACCACGATCCCGGCGCCGAACGTCGATGCCGGCATGGCGCGCGCGCTGACCGGTGCCGCCTCGATCAGCGACAATGCCATCATGGAGAATGTCGCCGACGGCGTCATGCTGCTGCAGGCCGACGGCCGGATCAGCATGATCAACGATCAGTGCCTGCTGCTCTACGGCCTCGGCCGGGATCAGGCGCTGGGCCTGACCTACGAGGAATTGCTGGCCGCCGCCTGGATCGCCCAATCGCCGTTCCCGACCCCATCCGGCACCCGCGACCATTGGGTCCTGAAACTGGCCGAGGACCGGCGCTTCGCCGGCGCGCCGTTCGAGGTGCAGCTGCCGCGCGACGTCTGGCTGCGCGTGATCGAGCAGCGCGGTCAAGACGGCATCGCCTACAGCACCCATGTCGATATTTCCGAGCTGAAGCGCCAGCAGCGCGCCATCCATCTGGCCAAGGAAGCGGCCGACCGCGCCAACGCGGCAAAATCCGCCTTCCTCGCCATGATCAGCCACGAGATCCGCACGCCGATGAACGGCATCATCGGCATGACCCATCTGCTGCTCGACAGCGGGCTGGACGAGCGCCAGCGCTTCTATGCGGAGACGGTCGAGACCTCGGCCGGGACATTGCTCGGCATCATCGACGACGTGCTGGACGTCTCGAAGCTCGAAGCCGGCAAGCTGACGCTCGAAGCGATCCCGTTCGATCCCTGCGCGCTGGTCGAAGAGGCGATCCGGCTGATCGTACCACGCGCGCGCGAACGCAACCTGGCCCTGGAGCTGGTGCCGCCCGCCACCGCGATCGGGCTGCGCCTGGGCGACCCGACGCGCATCCGCCAGGTGCTGTTGAACCTGATGTCGAACGCGGTGAAATTCACCGCAACCGGCGGCGTCACCATTCAGGTCGAGCAGGCGCCGGAAGACGCGGGCCTAGTCACGATCAAGGTCAGCGATACCGGCATCGGCCTCAATCCGACCGCGATCGGCAAGCTGTTCCAGCGGTTCGAACAGGCCGACGGCACGATCACGCGCCGGTTCGGCGGCACCGGGCTGGGCCTGCATATTTCCAGGCAGCTGGTCGAGCTGATGGGCGGCAAGATCGGCGCCGAACCGCGCGCCGACGGCGGCAGCCTGTTCTGGTTCACCCTGCCGCTGGATCAGGTGGTGATGGTGTCGGCGCCGATCGTCACGGTCGAGCGCGAGCCGACCCGGCGCATCGGTGGCCGTGTGCTGGTGGTCGAGGACAATCTGATCAACCAGCTGGTCGCCGAGGAAATCCTGTCCCAGGCCGGCTTCACGGTCGAGATCGCGTCCGGCGGCCAGGCCGCGATCGACATGATCGCCGCAAGCCCGCCCGACCTGGTGCTGATGGATATCCAGATGCCGGAGATGGACGGCTATGAGGCGACCCGCCGGATCAAGACCCTGTCGGCCGAGGCCGCGGCCCTGCCGATCGTGGCGCTGACCGCCAACGCCATGGAGGGCGACCGCCAGCAATGCCTGGCCGCCGGCATGATCGACTATGTCGCCAAGCCCTTCGACCCGCGCGGATTGATCCAGACGGTGGATCGCTGGATCTTGCCGGCGAAGTGATTGATCTAGTGAGCGGCTTGGTATTCGATCGTTCGCCATGATCGCAGACCTGCTGCTCTTCGCGGCCGCGTTCGGCGCCGGCATCATGAACGCGGTCGCCGGTGGCGGCTCGTTCCTGACCTTTCCCGCGCTGGTGTTCACCGGCGTGCCCTCGATCATCGCCAATGCGTCGAGCACGGTCGCCACATTCCCCGGCAGCTTCGTCAGCGCCTGGGCCTATCGCAAGGATTTCAAGCCGTTCGACGGCGTCGGCATGGGGGCCATCCTGGCGGTCAGCCTGGTCGGCAGCATTCTGGGTGCCTTGCTGCTGCTGTGGACGCCGCAACAGACGTTCGACGCGGTCATCCCCTGGCTGCTGGGGGCGGCAACCCTACTGTTCGCCGTCGGCAAGCATGTGACGCCGCATCTGATGCGCATCTTCACGATCGGCCCGACGACGCTGCTGACGGTACAATTCGTCATCGCGATCTATGGCGGTTATTTCGGTGGCGCCATCGGCATTCTGATGCTGGCGATGTTCGGGCTCTATGGGCTGGACGATATCCACCGCATGAACGCGATGAAGACGCTGCTCGCCGGCACGCTCAACGCGGCCGCCGTCGTCTGCTTTATCGTCGCCGGCAAGGTTTGGTGGGATCAAACCGCGATCATGTTCGTGGGCGCCATCCTGGGCGGCTTCGCCGGCCCGGCGGTGGCCAAACGCATGAAGCAGAGCCATCTGCGCCTGGTCATCATCGTAATCGGCGTCGGCATGACATTGGCCTTCGCCATCCGCTGACCGGCCCGGCATCTGGGCCGGACCGATCGCGCCGAACGGATCAGTGCGGCTGTTCGGCCGGACCTTCGTGATGTTCCTCGGCCGGATGCGGCTCCGGCGGATGGGCCGCCTGGGGCGGCGGCACCGGATGAGGCGCCTGGGCCGGCGCGGCGGGATGCGGCGGCTCCGGCGGATGGGCCGCGGGTTGCGGCTGCGGACGTGGTGCCGGTGCCGCCGGACGAGCCTCCGGCTGCGGATGGGCCGGTTCCGGATGGGCGACGGCGGGACCCGGTCCGCGCTCCGGCGGATGCGCCTCGCCCGGATGGGGGGCGCCACCCCCGCGCGGCGGCAAGGGCGGCGGCGCCTCGCGATGGGGCGGCGGCGGCGGGGGCGCATGACGCTCGAACCGCTCGCGCTCGGCGAAGAACGGCCGGCCGTGATAATGCTCGTCCCAATAGCTGCCGAAGGTGAAGGTCACGACCGGCAGGCTCAGCTCCGGACCATAGACGGCGATCGGCACGCGCTGATCCTGGTAGGGATAGGCCAGCGCCTGGCCATCGACCCAGCCGCGCGCGTCCTGATACGACACGTCGCACCAGACATAGCCGTCGAGGCAGCCATAGAGCGTCACGGGCGTGCCGGCGCCGAAGCTGCCGACGACCGGATAATCCGGCGCCGGACCGGCTTCGAGCGTGACCGTGCCGGTGGTATAGGCGGTTTCCTGCGCCATGGCCGGCAGGGCGAACAGCGATACCGCCAATCCGCCGAGGATCGAAAGTCGTTTCATTTTCTTGGTCTCTCCGATCGTCTGTCGCTTTGCGGGCTGACCTGCTCGCCTCGCTACAAACAACGGGAAATACCGCGATTTGGTTCAGAGGGCGGGTTAGGCTGCCCCTGCCCCTGTTCCGAACGGAAGCCCCATGATCAAGACCATCTCGTCCAAGCTCGTCTATCAGAACCCCTGGACCAAGGTCCGCGAGGACGTGATCGAACGTGCCGACGGCTCCCGCGGGCTCTATGGCGTGATCGACAAGATCGACTTCACGCTGGTCATCGCGCGCGAGGGCGATCACCTGTGGCTGGTCGAGCAATATCGCTATCCGGTCCAGGGCCGGTTCGCCGAATTCCCACAGGGCGCCTGGCATGAGAAGCCCGACGCCGACCCGGCCGAGGTCGCCCGCGGCGAGCTGCGCGAGGAGGCGGGACTGCTCGCGGCCGAGCTCACTCCATTGGGGTTTTTCTACTGCGCCTACGGCATGGCCAGCCACGGCTGCCACGTGTTCCTGGCCACCGGCTTGACCGAGACCGAGCGCGCGCCCGAACTCGAGGAACAGGACATGACCGTACGCAAGGTCACGATTGCCGAGTTCGAAAACATGATGCGATCCGGCGAGATCCGCGACAGCAACTCGATGGCGGCGTGGACTCTATACCGGCTGAAGAGCTGAGAGCCCTCCCGCGCGAAATGCGGGAGAGGGAGATGTCTCAGATCTTGCGCCAGACGCGCCCGTCGCGGGCGAGCAGTTCGTCGGCCTGGCGGGGGCCCTGGGTGCCGGCTTCGTAGTTCGGGAAATCGCGCGGGCGGCGGCTGGCCCAGGCGTCGATCACCGGCTGCACCACCTTCCAGCCGGCCTCGACATTGTCGGCGCGCTGGAACAGCGTGGCGTCGCCGATCATGGCGTCATAGATCAGCGTTTCGTAGCCGGTCGAGGGCGCCGACTGGAAATAATCCTTGTACTGGAAGTTCATCTTCACATTGCCGATGTCGAGCGCGGTGCCGGGGATCTTGGCGCCGAACTGCAGCGACACGCCCTCGTCCGGCTGGATGCGGATGACCAGCAGGTTCGAGCCGACATCCTCGACCGGCGTGTCGCGGAACACCGCGATCGGCGCGCGCTTGAACTGGATCGCGATCTCGCTCATGCGGCGCGGCAGCCGCTTGCCGGTACGTAAGTAAAAGGGCACGCCGGCCCAGCGCCAATTGTCGATGTTGAGCTTCAAGGCCGCATAGGTCTCGGTCATCGAATCCGGTGCGATCTTGGGTTCGGCCCGATAGGCCCAGACCGGCTTTTCGTTCAAGACGCCGGCGCCATACTGGCCGCGCACCGCATCCGTCAGCACGGAAGCCGCATCGAGCGGCCGGATCGAGTCCAGCACCTTGACCTTTTCCGAGCGCAGCGCGTCGGCCGCGAACGAGGTCGGCGCCTCCATGCCAACGAACGACAGCAGCTGGAAGATATGGTTCGGGATCATGTCCCGAAGCGCGCCGGTCTGCTCGTAGAAGCCACCGCGGGCTTCGACCCCGACCGTCTCGGCCACGGTGATCTGGACATGGTCGATATGGTCGCGGTTCCACAGCGGCTCGAAGATGCCGTTGGCGAACCGGAACACCATGATGTTCTGGACCGTCTCTTTGCCCAGGTAATGATCGATGCGGTAGATCTGCCGCTCGGCCAGCACCGCCTGCAGCTCGGTATTGAGCGCGCGGGCCGAGTCCAGATCATGGCCGAACGGCTTTTCGATGATGACCCGGCGCCAGGTCTCGCCCGCCTCACGCGTGAGACCCGCAGCCGCCAGGCGCTCGACGATCGTCGCGAAGAATTCCGGTGCCGTCGCCAGATAGAACAGGCAATTGCCGATCGCGTCCGGGCCGCCGCCGGCCTCGGTCAGGTCGTCCAGCAGCTTTTGATAAGTAGCCGGATCGTCGAACGCGCCCGACAGGTAGGAGACGCGCGAGACCAGGTCGTCCCATTGCTCCGTCACCACCGGGCCCGTGGCGAAATCCTTGATCGCCTTGGTGAAATCCTCGCGGAACGCGTCGTTCGGATGCTCGCTGCGCGCGACGCCGATCAGGCGGAAGCCCTCCGGCAACAGCTTGGCATGCTTCAGATTATAGAGCGCCGGCACCAGCAGCCGCTTGGTCAGATCGCCGGACGCACCGAAGATGACCATGGTGCAGGGGTCGGCTTGCCGCCCGGTTTTAAAGATCGCCGCCATGCCGCCTCCGCTGGTCGTTGGGTCCGTGAACTGTACAGGAAATTGCGGTCAGATCTCGCGATAAGACAGCAACAGGAAGCCAATAAAGATGAAGCAGGCGGGCCAGATCCAGCCTGCGATCTTGTTGCCGGGCGGGTCGAGCCGAAGCTCCAGCCAGCGCGCCCAACCAGCGCCCGCACTGGCCAACGCCAGGGGCGTATGGGTCAGTTCGATCAGCAACTGGTCCTTCACATTGGAGATGGCGTGCTGATGGGTCAGGAGCAAGGCACCCCCCAGCGCACTCATCAACGGGAACACCAGCGCCGCCTTGGTCCGGGCCAGCCCGCCGACGCGCACGCGCCATTCGAACAGGCCGAAGACGATGGTCAGAACCACGAACATGCGGTGCTGCACGACCTCGACATCGCGGAACGAGACCCAGAAGCCTTCCTCGCCCAGCGGCCAGACCTCCGGATCGGACCGGAGGAACAGGAAGGCGGCCAATCCCAGCAGCACGAGCGGCCAGTGCCGCGTCACCACCGTCGCGATCTTGGCCTGGTTGGCGAGCGCCAGCACGCCCATCAGCAACACGAACAGGCCGGACCAATGGTGATTATATTCCGACCAGCGGATGTCATCGAGATTGCGCGGCGGCAGGATGCCGGAGCCGGGGATGAAGGCGGCCGGCGGGTTCTTCTTCTGCGCCTCGGCCTCCGCGTCCAGCTTCTGCTGCAGGGCCGGCAGCGCCAGCACCGCATGATCGGGCGAGCTCAGGCTCGGCACCTGGGGCGTGTTGCGCTCGACGATCTCGGACCAGCTGACCCGGTCGGTCGACAGATCGATCGCCGGTGCCACGGAGGTCAGCGAGGCGGCGGCAAAGAACAAGGTGAAACCGATGCCGATCTCGACCTCGGCGAAGCGCTTCAGCCGCGTGATCGGCGTCGTCGGGTTGGCACGCAACCGCTCGGTCAGCAGGTAGTTCATGCCGCCCAGGCACAGCAGGCTGGCGAACATCGCCATCTTGGCGCCGACCATGACGCCATAGGCGGTGCCGTAGAATCCCGCCAGATCGCCGACATAGAGGTAGGTCATGGTCGCGCCCGACACCAGGATGCAGGCGACGCCGACCATGGACATCTGCGAGAAGCGCTTGGCGATCCGACGCCAGGCAAGGCCGTCGTGGCAACGACCGAGCGCCATGACGAAGCTGGGGATGCCGCCGATCCAGATCGCGGCACCCAGCTGGTGCAGCCCTTCGACGATCAGCAGCGGTACGCGGCCTTCCAGCCGGGCATTGGCGTGGGTGGTGAGCGTCGCCGCCACCAGCTCCAGCAGCACGACCGCGATCAGCAGCGGACGGGACGCGTTGCGGAAGCCGAAGGCCAGGATGACCAGCACCAGCGCCGCCAGGATCTTGATCTGGCCGGCCTCGGCGAAATCGGCGGTCATGACGTCGGCGATGCTGAGATCGACCGTGCCGACCAGCACCGCGCCCTGCAAGGCGATCGTCAGGGATTCGCAGACGATCAGCGCCACCGCCGACCAGCCGGCGATGCGGCGCGTGCGGGCGACGATCTTGTCACCTTCGGCACCCAACGCCTCGGCGAACGGCCGTGCCAGGAACACCAGGAACAGGATGCCGCCCAGCGCCATCGATTGGGCAACGATGGTCAACCCGTGCAGAAGAACCGACAGGTAGCCGAACAGATCGATCAGCAGCGCCATGGGGGCTAGTTCCCCCCGACGGTGAAGGGCACGTCGCCGCGGGTGATATGGCCGTCGATCGCCAGCACCTGCCAGCGCAGCGTATACGTACCGGCGGGCAGGCTCGCCTTGGTGTCGAGCCGATCGTCGGCGCCGTCGGCATCGATCGCCAGCACCTGCTGGCTTTGGTCGGGCAAGGTCAGCGTCAGGCGCGAGCGCTTTTTGTCGATGCGGCTGTTGAAGCGCAGATCGAAGGCGATATCCGGTCCCTTGGCGGTAGCGTTCACCGCCGGAACCGATTCCATCAGGATGGCATGCGCGGCCGCGGGCAAGGGTGCCGCCACGAGGATCAGGAACAAGCCCGCCAGAAAGGCCTTGGAACCGGCCGAGATCGATCGCGTCATCAGATGCATAAATCCATTCGAAATCATGGAGGCAGGGTTTAACGCAGGGCCCGCGCGGCGTCCATCGCGGGCACGCGCGGCAGACAGCCACGCCCGGTATGGGCGCCCGCTGCCAATTGCGGTCGCCGGGTCCGCCAGACTAAGCTCGGCACCATGACATCTCGCGTGCTCCGCACGCCGCTTCGCCGGCTGCTCACCGCCCGGCCGCGGCTGTATATCTCGGCGTTGATCGGCATCGTCGCCGGCGCCGCCATGCCGCCCAGCGTCAGCGTGGCGCTGAGCGTGCTGATCGGCTGGAACGTCGCGACCGGCCTTTATCTGGTGCTGGCCTTCATCATGATGCTGCGATCGAGCCCGCGGCAGCTGCGCCGCCGCGCCTTTCTGCAATATGACACGCGCTGGGTCATCCTGGGCCTGGTCGTCGCCTGCGCGGTCGCCACCCTGTTCGCGATCGGCCTGGTGCTGGGCAACCTCAAGGAAATGCCCGTCGGCACGGTCTATTGGCATGTCGGCCTGGCCGCACTGACGCTGGTTTCGTCCTGGATGATGGTCAACGTCATCTTCGCCCAGGCCTATGCCTATGAATATTTCGGCCCGCGCCAGCGCAAGGATGCGCCCCCTGCCCTGGCATTTCCCGACGACGTGCAGCCCGACTATTGGGACTTCATGTATTTTTCCATGTGCATCGGCATGACCTGCCAGGTCTCCGACGTCTCGATCCAGTCGAGCATCCTGCGCCGGGTCGCCACCATCCACGCCATGCTGGCGTTCTTCTACAACACGGTCGTGCTGGCGCTGACGGTCAATATCTCGGCGAGCTTGCTGTAGTTCACACCATGCCGGCCGCATAGCCGTCGCGCTGCGGGTCGGCGCCGCCTTCGAGCGTGCCGTCCCAGCAGGTGATGCCGTGCGGCGCGGCGAAGGGATATGAGAGCGGCGAGCGCTTGACCACATAGCCCTTCGCCTCCAGCCCCTTCTGCACGCTGCGCGGAATGCGGTTGGAGATATCGATCGCATCCGAGGTGGCGCTGAAACGCGGCGCCGAGACCGCCTCGGCCACCGGCATGCCCCAATCCAGCACGTTCAGCAGCACCTGGACGATCGCCGGCCCGATCCAGGCGCCGCCCGGCGCGCCCAGCGTGAACACCGGTCGGTCCGCCTCGAACACGATCGTCGGCGTCATCGACGAGAACCGCCGCTTGCCCGGCGCGATCGAGCCGGCATGGCCCGGGCGCGGGTCGTACCAGTTCATGGCACCGTTCAGGATGAAGCCCAGGCCCGGCGGGATCACGCCGGACGGCACGCCGTTGGTGTGGGTCAGCGTGGCGACCATGCCGTCGCCATCGATGCAGGAGACGGTGGTGGTGTGCTTGCTGTCGGCCGTGACGCGCGCCAGCGGTGTCTTTTCCCCGTCCCGGATACGGGCCGCGCAATCGTCGGCATAGCCGTCCGACAGCAGCCGGTCGAGCGGCGGCGCCACGAAATCCGGGTCGCCGATGAAGCGGTCCTTGTCGCCGCCGGCGATCTTCATCGCCTCGGCGATGATGGCGATATAGTCCGCGCCGTTATGGTCGAGCGCGGTCAGGTCGAACCGTTCGAGAATGCGCAGGATCTCCGCCACATAGATGCCGCCGGCCGGCGGCGGCGGCGTCGCGATGGTACGGCCGCGATAGGCGATCTTGAGCGGCGCCTTGCGCTGCAGCTTGTAATTGGCAAGGTCGGCGAGCGTCATCAGGCCGCCGTTCTCGGCCATGTCCTCGGCGATGCGCCGGGCGATCTCGCCGGTATAGAAACTCTCCGCCCCGTCGCGCGCCAACCCACGCAGCGTGCCGGCCAGATCGGGGTTCCGCACCTCGTCGCCCAGCTTCTTCGGCGCGCCGTCCGGCCGCATGTAGAGTTTTCGGCCGTCCGGGGTGAGGTCAAGTTTCTGGGCATAGGGCAGCCGGCCGGCCCCGGCCTCGTTCATGGCGAACATGCCGGCGACATGGGGCCGGACGATCCAGCCGTCCTCGGCAAACCCCACCGCCGGGCCGAACAGCTCGGCCCAAGGCAACCGGCCGAACGCCTGATGCGCCTCGCCGAACACGCGCACGATGCCGGGCGTGGTCACCGCCGTCCGCCCCAGCTCGTTGACGTTGCCGGTCAGCACATAGCCGTAGCCGTCGCTGCATTCCCGCTCGAAAATACCCTGCCACATGTCGGGCGTGGCCGCGGCCGGACAGGTCGACAGCCCGTCATAGACCAGGTTCTGCCCGCTCGCGGGATCGAAGATCTGCAGGCTGCCGAGGCCGCCCAGCCCGCACATCGCCGGATCGACCACCCCCTGGGTCAAGGCGCAGGCGATGACGGCGTCGAGCGCGTTGCCGCCGGCCTTGAGCGCCATCAGCCCGGCCTCGGTCGCCTCCGGCTGCGGCGCCACGATCATGGCCTTGTAGGCGGGACGACGACGGATGGGTCTGGTCATGAGCGACGCCTTGATACTGTCTTCCGCGAGCGGGTTAGGAGATCCTATGATCAGCCGCGTATCAACAGGGCCGTATCGATCATGACGGGAATAATTCTGGAAACCGCGCGTCTGCGACTGGAGCCCTGGGCACCCGCGCATCTGGATGCGCTCAACGAGATGTCGAGCGACCCGCAGGTGATGCGCTACCTGGGCGGCGTGCTCAAATCCAAGGACGAGACCGCGGCCGCGATCGAGCAGCAGCAGGCGCGATGGGTCACCCATGGCTTCGGCTGGTGGAGCTTCCTCGACCGGACGAGCGGCGCGCTGATCGGCGCCGGCTGCATCCAGCACTTGGCCGGCAACGTAGAAAATCCGCTGGAGATCGGCTGGCGCCTCAGGCCCGAGCGCTGGGGCCAGGGCTATGCGAGCGAGGCGGCCCGGACCATGGGCAGCTTTGCCTTCGACCAGTTGCAGATCCCGGTCCTGACCGCGGTCGCGATGCCGGAGAACACGGCATCGCGCCGGGTGATGGAACGGCTGGACATGCGCTTTCGCGGCATCGAGCGCTGGTACGACATGGATGTCGCGACCTATGACATCACGGCGGCGGACTGGCGGGCTAAGAGCTAGCCGATCGGCTTGTTGAGCCGGACGATTTCGAGCGGCAGCAGGCCGATGACCCGGTGCATCGAGCGGGCGAGATGGCTCTGGTCGGCAAAGCCGGCATCGCCCGCGGCCTGGCTGATGGCGCGCCCCTGCTGCAGCAGAATCTTCGCCTTCTCGACCCGGCGCTGAATCACGTACTGGTGCACCGGCAGGCCCAGGGTCCGTTGGAACAGGATCCGGAAATAGGGCGTGCTCAGGCCGACGACGGCGGCGAGTTCGGCCGAGGAGAGCTGTCGGTCGATATGGCTCTCGATATGATCGAAGACCGACTGAAGCTGCTTCTTCGACAGGCCGCTTTTTGATTTCGCCGGCTTGGTCGCCCCGAACCGGGTGACGACGCGTGCGAGCAAGGCGGTTCCGAGACTGCCGCCATAGGAGCGTTCGACGACGGCATCGCCGTTCATCGCATGGGCGATGGCGGCGGCGATATGTTCGATCTGCGTGTCGCGGACCCGCGCCTGCGGCAACAGCTCGACCGTGTCCGGATTGAGCCCCATGCGTCCGGCAATCGACCGCACCTGCGCCGGGGCAAAGCGGAAGCGGAGGGTGATCGCCGCCTTCTCGACCTGCCACATGCCGATCGATCCGGCGGGCAGCAGATCAATTTCGCCATATTCCTCGACGTCATAGGAAGCGTCGAGGTCGGTGCCGCGGGCGCCCGGGCCGGCACCGCCGACCTGAACCATCAGCACATGATCGGTCAGCGGGCCGGCCTTGAACCGGCCCCGGCGCGCGGCATAGAGCCCGACGGACAACCCTGGGAGTAGCGATTCCGTCAGCCCTTCGATGTCAGGCATCTGGCCGATGTCTGAACTTCGTGTCGCCGCGCGATACATTTGCTCTCCCCCCAGACAGCATAAGTGGTTGGAGCGACGACCAGACGAGCGGCGCTTAAATTCCGGCAAAAGTCATTTCTTTCTGGATTCCAGCAGTAACGATTCCGTGATGATCGGATTGAGCTATCATGGTACGCAGCAGTGGGACTTATTGTCGCAGTTTGTTCAAATGTTGCGATTCAAATGTGGCAGGTTTGCATCAGCCTGATCTCACATTTTTATATCGAGAACTCCAGCATCAGATTGTTCTAAATCGAATCATCTTGATCGCGACTTAGCGGACCCCGCTCGGCATCGTCATGAGAATGACACGGACGGAGTTCGACCAGGCGTCGAGCCGATCCGGTGTCTGAGGACATATCTGGGGGTTTCTATGAACTCATGTGACCGGGGGAAGTTCGGCTCAAGGTTGGATCGCCGACTTAGGGGGTCTGTCGCCTTACTCGCACTTCTGGGGCTGCTGCCCGCCGTTTCCGCAATCGCGCAAACAGCACCACAAACCGAAACCATCGAAGTTACCGGCTCGCGCCTGAAGAATTCGGACGCGAACAGCGCCAATCCGATCACGGTCGTCTCCAGCGAGGACATCGCCAAGCAAGCCGCGACCTCGCTCGAGCAGGTGCTGATGAAGCTGCCGTCGGTCGACTTCACCGGCGGTATCACGGCCAACACCTCCAACGGTGGTGTCGGTGCGTCGGAAGTCGGCCTGCGCAACCTGGGTCCGCAGCGCACGCTGATCCTGTTGAACGGCCAGCGCTTCCCGTTCACCGACACGCAGGGCACGACCGACGCGGTCGACCTGAACAACATTCCGGTGTCGATGATCGATCATATCGAAGTGCTGCGCGACGGCGCTTCGTCGATCTACGGTGCCGACGCCATCGGCGGCGTCATCAACATCATCACCAAGCAGCATTTCAACGGCGTTGAAATCGGCGG
>Ga0302311_10004561_pt1 | contig 14902 bp, 9 predicted proteins | sample III_Palsa_N1_3_FD_200449 | JGI IMG/M metagenome (GOLD analysis project Ga0302311, IMG submission 200449) | Peat permafrost microbial communities from Stordalen Mire near Abisko, Sweden - III_Palsa_N1_3 | ecosystem: Environmental > Terrestrial > Soil > Palsa > Peat permafrost | place: Sweden... | reverse complement strand
CCCAAGGGCAGGACCATCGTGGTCGGCGCCGGCAAGGCAGCCGCCAAGATGGCGCAGGCGGTCGAGGCCCATTGGACCGGCGCGCTCGACGGTGTCGTGGTGACGCGCCACGGCCAGCGCCTGCCGACCCGACGGATCGAGATCGTCGAATCGGCCCATCCGGTGCCCGACCTGAATGCGGTCCGCGGTGCCGAACAGGTCCTGGCCGCCGTGCGCGGGCTTAGTGCCGACGATCTGGTGCTGTGCCTCATCTCCGGCGGCGGCTCGGCGTTGATGACGCTGCCGGCGCACGGGCTCAGCCTCGACGACAAGCAGGCCGTGACCCGCGCCCTGCTGCGCTCGGGTGCCACCATCGGCGAGATGAACATCGTCCGAAAGCACCTGTCGGGCATCAAGGGCGGCCGCCTGGCCGCCGCAGCCTTCCCGGCCCAGGTCGTGACGCTCGCCATCTCCGACGTGCCGGGCGACGACCCGGCGATCATCGCGTCCGGTCCGACCGTCGCCGACCCGTCGACCTTTGCCCATGCACGCACGGTGCTGGAGCGCTATGCGATCGCCCTGCCCGACAGCGTCGCGCGCCATTTCGAGGCGCGGGCGGATGAATCGCCCAAGCCCGGCGACCCACGGCTGGCGGGCAATCGCCTGACCATGATCGCGACGCCGCAGATGGCGCTGGAGGCCGCGGCGGCCGCCGTCAAAAAGGCGCAACGCAATCCGATTATCCTGGGCGACGCGATCGAGGGTGAGGCCCGCGAGGTTGCCAAGGTCCATGCCGGCATCGCCCGGTCGATCGCACGACACGGCCATCCGGCCCCGACCCCCGCGGTCATCCTGTCCGGCGGGGAAACCACGGTCACGGTGCGCGGCAAGGGGCGCGGCGGTCGCAACGCCGAGTTTCTGTTGGCGCTGGCGATCGCGCTTGAAGGACAACCCGGCATCTTCGCCATCGCCGGCGATACTGACGGGATCGATGGGACGGAGGACAATGCCGGTGCGCTGATCGACCCGACCACGCTGGCGCGCGCGCGCGCGATCGGGCTCGATCCGCAAGCCATGCTGGACAATAATGACGCTTACAGTCTGTTCAAGGCATTGGGCGATCTGGTCGTGACCGGCCCGACCGACACCAATGTGAATGATTTTCGGGCGATCCTGGTCCACTAGAACTAGAAACAATGATCAACGACGCCCCCGAAGGGATCCCGCTATCGTGAAGCTCACCATCCGCCGCCAACGCAGTGCCAAGATCGTCGCCACCCTGGGCCCGGCGAGCTCAAGCGACGCCATGATCGAAAAGCTGTTCCTCGCTGGCGTCGATGTCTTTCGCCTGAATTTCAGCCACGGCAGCCAGGAAGATCACCGCGCCAACGTCGACCGCATCCGGCATATCGAAAAGCGCTATTCGCACCCGCTCGCCATCATGATCGATCTGCAAGGGCCGAAGCTGCGGCTCGGCACGTTCGACCAGGGGCGCATCAATCTGCCGACCGGGTCGAAATTCCGCCTCGATCTCGATCCGGCGGTCGGCGGCGAGCAGCGCTGCACCCTGCCCCATCCGGAAATCTTCGCTGCGATCAGCGAGGGCACCGACCTGCTGGTCGACGACGGCAAGGTCCGCTTGCGCGTCGATCGCTGCGGCCCGGACTTCGCCGAAGTGACGGCCACGGTCGGCGGCGTGCTGTCGAACCGCAAGGGTGTCAACGTCCCCAATGCCGTGCTGCCGATCTCGGCGTTGACGCCGAAAGACCGGTCGGACCTCGCCTTTGCCCTCGAGCTAGGTATCGATTGGGTCGCCATGTCGTTCGTGCAGCGGCCGGAAGACGTCGCCGAAGGCCGCAAGCTGATCGCCGGCCGCGCGGCGCTGCTGGCCAAGCTGGAGAAGCCAAGTGCGCTTGAGCACCTGGAAGCGATCGTAGAACAGTCCGACGGTATCATGGTCGCGCGCGGCGATCTGGGCGTCGAGTGCCCGCCCGAGGACGTACCCGTCTCCCAGCGCCGCATCGTCCATGCCTGCCGACAGGCCGGTAAGCCGGTCATCGTCGCGACGCAGATGCTGGAAAGCATGATCAAGTCGCCGACGCCGACCCGGGCCGAGGCCTCCGACGTCGCGACGGCGGTCTATGAGGGCGCCGACGCCGTCATGCTGTCGGCCGAAACCGCTGCCGGCGATTTCCCGGTCGAGGCGGTCGACATGATGAACCGCATCATCACCCGGGTGAATGCCGACCCACTGTTCCAGGCCGGTCTCGACACCGACCATCACGACCTGCAGGAAACCTCGTCCGACGCGATCACGGCGGCGGCGCGCCAGGTCGCGACCACGATCAGGGCGGCGGCGATCGTCACCTATACCACCTCGGGCTCGACCACGCTGCGCGCCGCGCGCGAACGGCCGCCGGTGCCGATCCTGTGCCTGACCGCCAGCCCGCAGACCGCGCGCCGCCTGGCGATGGTCTGGGGCGTACACCCGGTCGTGACCAAGGACGTCTCGACATTTTCCGACATGGTGCATAAGGCGAGCCGCATCGCCCACAGCCATGGCTTCGCCCAGGAAGGTGCTCGCATCGTCATCACCGCCGGCGTGCCGTTCGGAACGCCCGGCGCCACGAACATTCTGCGCATCGCCTGGGTTCAGGCGCAGGGCTGATGCGGCGAGGATCGCCTGATCGACCTTGATTGTCTCTTCCTCATCCGCAAAACTCCTCGGGGTTGGGTGGAGATGATGGTGCGGAGAGCTTCTCTAATCCTATTGGCGATCATGGGCGTTGGGTGGCATGCGGCTTCTGCCGCGGCCGGCGACCGTGAACTGCGTCTGGTCACCCCGATCGAGGTTCGAACGCTCGACCCGCACCTGCGGATATACGCGGCCGAACGCATCGTCTCGACCATGCTGCTCGACGGTCTGAGCCGGGAGGATACCAACGGCGATCCGATCCCGGGCGGGGCGGCGTCATGGGACATCTCCGCCGACGGTCGGCAATATGCGTTTCATCTGCGTCCGGACGCCCAATTCAGCGACGGACACCCGGTCACGGCCGACGACTATGTCTATGCCTTCCGTCGCTATGTCGATCCGAAGACCCATAGCCAATCGACCGGCGCGATCGAATCCGTGCTGCATGCCCGCGACTGCCTGGCCGGCACGATGCCGCCGGAAGCGCTGGGCGTCGCCGCCACGGACAGCCACACGCTGACCGTCACGCTCGCCCACCCGTCACCGTTCTTCCTGCATTGGGCGACGTTGCTGGTGCCGCTGGAGCGTGACCTGATCGAGCGCTGGGGCGACAAATGGACCGAGCCTGGCCACATGGTCTCGAACGGCCCGTTCACGCTCGCCGATTTTCACAAGAACGGCGTGATCGAACTGGTCAAGAACCCGCGTTATTGGAACGCGAGCGCCATCCGCCTGGACCGGATCAAGTTCTTGCCGGTCCTCGACCATGCCCAGCAGCTGAAGATGTATCTGGCCGGCGATCTGGATGCGATCAACCTGACCGACGATCAAGTGGTGGAGCAGCGCGCCAAGCTCGGCGACCGGATCAAGATCCAGCCGCTCAACCGGGTCTCCTATTACTTCTTCAACATGGCGACCGGTCCGTTCGCCGACCAGCCCAGCCTGCGCCGGGCCTTGGCGCTGACCTTCGAGCCCGAGATGATCGCGCGCAAGCTGAACGCGCCGACGCTGGAGCCGGCGAATTCGCTGATCCCGCGCAATTTTCCGGCCTATGCCCATCCGCGCCTGGATTTCGCCGCGCGGCCGATGGCGGATCGGCTGGCCGAGGCCCGCCGGCTCTATGCCGAAGCGCATTACGGGCCACAGCGGCCGCTGACGATCAACCTGGTCGACGGTATCCGCAATCGCTGCCAGATCATCGCCGACATGTGGCGGGCAGCCCTCGGCGCCCAGGTCAATTGCACGATCATCGAAGACAGCGAGATCCGGTTCGACGCCAATCGCCACGGCGAGTTCGACATGGGCCTGATGAGCGAGGGTGCCGCCGCCCCAGACCCGCTGGAAATTCTGGAAAGCTTTCAGAGCACGCCGGAGAATTTCGGCAATGTCGGGCACTATCGCAGCGCCAAGTTCGACGACCTGCTGCGTCAGGCCGACGAAAGCGCCGATTTCCTGGCGCGGGCGGAAAAGTTGGGACGGGCCGAACGGATGCTGCTCGACGATTTGCCCGCGCTGCCGCTCGCCTATGGCCGCACCGCCTATCTGGTCGGACCACGGGTACACGGCTTCCGCATCCTGCCGTCGAACAGCATGTTCGTCGACGGCGCGACCGTAGATCAGCCGTCCGAGTAGGGTCGCAGGGCGACCTATCAGGATCGGCTATCGACACTCGGGCAGAAACCCGCCACTTTTCGGCGCATGAGCCTGGAAACCCCGCCCGTCGAAACTTGCCCGCGCTGCCTGAAGGCTATGCCGCTGTGCGCCTGCGCCGCGATCGAGCCGATCGCCAACCGTGTCTTCGTGCTGATGCTGCAGCATCCGCAGGAACAAGACCGCGATCTGGGTACCGCCCGGCTCGCCTTCCTGCATTTCAAGAACGCCGCTTTCAAGGTCGGCCTCAGCTGGCCAAATCTCTCAAAGGCGGTCGGGCGTCCGGTCAGCGATCCGAAGCGCTGGGGCGTGCTCTACCTGGGGCCGGCGATCTTGCCACCCGAAGCGCTGGGCCGCGATATCGTCGTGCTGGATCGCAAGGGCGCGCTGGATCCGGATCAGGACAAGGCGCTGGGCCAGCTCGAAGGCATCGTCCTGCTCGACGGCACCTGGAGCCAGGCCAAGGCACTGTGGTGGCGCAATGCTTGGCTGTTGAAGCTCCGGCGCGTCGTGCTCAACCCGAAGGCGCCGTCGCGCTACGGCAAGTTGCGCAAGGAACCTCGGCGCGAGAGCGTCTCGACCCTCGAGGCGACCGCGATCGTGATGAACAGGCTCGAAGCCCAGCCCGGCTTGCAGACCCGCATGATCGCCTGTTTCGACACGCTGCTGCAGCGCTTTCGGGACAGAAAAAAGCCGCCCCCGCCAACGGTCTAGCCGTCGCTCGCAGCACCGGGCGAGCCGCGCAGAAACGCCTCGAACTCCTTTTCAGGCAGTGCCGGGCTGAACAGCCAGCCCTGGAACTCGGCGCATTGCTGCCCCTGGAGATAATTGCGCTGTTCAGCGGTCTCGACCCCTTCGGCGATGCAGCCGAGGCCGAGGTTCTGCGCCAGGCTCATGATGCTTTGCGCTACGGCCGCGGCGGTGGCGTCCGAATCGACCTCGCGGATGAACGAGCGGTCGATCTTGATGCGATCCAGCGGAAAGCGCCGGAGATAGGCCAGCGACGACCAGCCGGTGCCGAAATCATCGAGCGACAGCTGAACGCCGAGCCGTTTCAGGTCTTGCATGATCTTGATCGTCGTCTCGGTATCGTCGAGCGTCAGGCTTTCGGTCAATTCCAGTTCGAGCAAGGCGGGGTCGAGCCCGGTTTCCTGCAACACCTCCTCGACCATGCGGACGATGTCGCCGCGATAGAATTGGGTCGCCGACACGTTCACGCCCATGCGGATCGGCGGCAACCCTTCCTTGGTCCATTTAGCGCTTTGCAGGCAGGCGGTCTTCAGCACCCATTGCCCGACATCGACGATCAGGCCGATCTCTTCCAAGAGCGGGATGAATTGGCCCGGACCGATCAGGCCCTGGGTGGGATGATACCAGCGCAACAGTGCCTCGACGCCGGTGACGGCGCCCGTTTGCGCTTCGATCTGGGGCTGGTAGTGCAGCGCGAATTCGCCGCGGACGCAGGCATGGCGAACGTCGTTCGCCAGCCGCAGCCGGCTCTGCGCCGCCTCGTTGAGTTCGGCCGTATAGAATCGGAACGTGCTGCGGCCCTTGCGCTTGGCATCGTACATCGCCGTGTCCGCAGCCCGCACCAGCGTGCCGGGATCGGTACCGTCAGCCGGATAGGAGCTGATGCCGATACTGCCGCCGACATGCAGCGTATTGCCGTCGATGACGAAAGGCTCGACCAGCAGCTTCAGGATCTTGCGGGCAACGAGTGCCGCCTCGGACGCTTCGTTGATCTCGCCCAGCACGATGACGAACTCGTCGCCGCCCAGCCGCGCCGCGGTATCGCTCGCCCTGAGGCCATCGCGCAGGCGCGTCGCCATGATTTCGAGCAACCGATCGCCGATGTGATGGCCGAGCGAATCGTTGATGACCTTGAAATGGTCGAGGTCCAGCAGCAGCACCGCCGCCTTCTTCTCGTTCCGGCCCGCGCGGGTGATGATCTGGTTCAGCCGGTCCTCGAGCAAGGTCCGGTTCGGCAGGCCGGTCAGCGCATCGTGCAGCGCCATGTACTGAATGCGCGCTTCCGCTTTCTTGCGGTCAGTAATGTCGCGGAAATTGCACTGGATGACCTTGGCGCCGTCCATGACATAGACGCTGCCGACGAACTCGACGTCGATCCGGACATTCTCGCCCGTGCTCAGCGCCCAATGGTCGGCAAAGGCGACCTCGTTGGCCTGGAGATCGGCCAAGGCCGCGCGGCATTCCGGCAGGCTGCGGAAGGGTTCGATCTCGTGGAACACCTGCCCGCGCAGCGTCGAGGCATCGTAACCGAACATCTTGGCCAGCATCGGGTTGGCATCGATGACCCGGGCATTCCCGAAATCCAGCAGCAGGATGCCGTCCTTCGCCGTCTCGAACAGCCGGCGATAGCGCACTTCCGACATTTGCAGGGCGGCTTCCGCCTTGCGGCGAACGGCGACCTCCTCGCCAAGCCGGCGGTTCTGGGCGGCCAGCTCCTGTTGGATGGCGCAGAGCGCCAGGTGGGTATTGACGCGCGCCAGCAGCTCCTCGACCTGGAACGGCTTCGTGACATAGTCGACGCCGCCGACGGCGAAGCCCGCGACCTTGTCGGCGACATCGGCGAGTGCGGTCATGAAGATCACGGGGATGGCCCGCGTCGCCTCCGATGCCTTCAGGCGGCGGCAGGTCTCGATGCCGTCGATCCCCGGCATCATCACGTCCAGCAGGATCAGGTCCGGCTGCGCGAGCGCCGCGCGCTTCAGCCCCTCCTCACCGTCCTGGGCGACCAGGATCTCGCAGTCATTCTCTTCGAGGTTCTGGGCGACCACGCCCAGGTTCGCCGGCGTATCGTCGATGATCAGGATCGTGCGGGTCCGCACGCGGGATGGGGATAGCTTGCTCAAGTTTCGGCCCTCGCTTGATCCGCGTATCCCTCGACGAAGCTCAGAACCGCCTTCGATTGATAGGCTTGTGCCATCTGCCGCAGCTTGTCGGCGAACGGCCGGTAGGTGTCGTCCAGCTCGGCCAGATAGGCGGCCTGGCGTTCGATGCCGCGCATGTTGCCGATCATCGCCAGCTCGCGCAGCACTTCGATCTCGTCTTTGGGCGGCGCCACGAAGCGGTCGACCGCCGGCTTGGGTTGCTTCGGCGCCGGCGATGCCTCCAGCCACTCGAGCCGAAGATGGCGCACCAACTCGCGCAGCAGCTTGTCATGCTCGATCGGCTTGATCAGAAAGCCGTCGGCGCCGGCCGCCGTACTCGCCGCCTGGTCGGCGTCGGTCGCCCCGGCCGACACGGCGACGATCGGGATCGCCCGCGTCGCGTCCCGCGCCCGCAGACCGGCCGTCGCCTCCAGCCCGTCCATCACGGGCATCCGGATATCCATCAGGATCAGATCCGGCGGTGACGCCTCGGCGCGCTGAAGCGCTTCCAGGCCGTTGGTCGCCTCGGCAATCTCGAAGCCCAGCCCGGTCAGCACGTCGGACAGCATCTCGCGGTTGGCGGCGACATCATCGACGATCAGCACGCGCCGGCGCGGACCGGCATAGCCGGTGATCATTCCGACCGGCAGCGCCGCGACCGGCGCCATTTCAGTGAGCGGGACCGAGATCTCGAACCAGAAGCGGCTGCCCTGCCCAAGCGTGCTGTCGACCTGGATCTCGCTCTGCATCAGTCCGACCAGCTGCCGGCTGATGCTCAGTCCCAGTCCGGTGCCGCCGGCCTGCCGTTCGACCTGGCCGACCTGCTCGAATGGCCGGAAGATCGCCGCCAGCTGATCCTCGGCGATGCCGACACCGGTGTCGCGCACCTCGAACCGGATCCGGGCCATGCCGTCGGCTCCGGCGGCGATCTGCGTGCTCAACACCACCTCGCCGCGGTCGGTGAATTTGACCGCATTGCCGAGCAGGTTGAGCAGGATCTGGCGCAGGCGCTTTTCGTCGCCCTGGATGAAGACGCGGCGATCGGTCGGCACCTCGAGCGCGAAGGCGATCGCCTTCTCCTCCGCCCGGATGCTGATGATGCGTCCGACGCCGGCCAGAAACCCACCCAAGTCGATCGGACCGGCATGCAGTTCGAGCTTACCCGCCTCGATCTTGGCCAGATCCAGAATGTCGGTGATCAGCATCAGCAGATGTTCGCCGCTTTGCTGGATGGTGAGTGCTGCACTCAGTTCGCGCTCGGACAGCGACGGGTTGCGCGCGAACAGTTGGGCATAGCCCAGGATCGCGTTCAGCGGCGTGCGCAGCTCGTGGCTCATGTTCGCCAGAAAGGCCGATTTGGCACCGCTCGCTGCTTCCGCAGCATCGCGCGCGGCGGCGAGATCGACGGCCAGATGGGCGAGCCGGCTCTCGCTCTCGCGCAGATCGACCTCGACCTGATGGCGCCGCCGCTCATGGAGCAACAGGGTGCCGAGAATGCCGGCCGCGAGCACGCCGGAAATCAGCGCCGGCACGATCGACGCGGTGGCGGCGACGGCGCCGCGCGACGCCAGCAGCGCAGCCGTGCCGCCGGCGCCCGAGAGCGCGCCCAGCAGCGGCAGATGGGCATAGTGGAAGCGCGACGTCGCGATCGTGCGCCCGCGCGAGGTCGCGACATGGAACAGCAGGCCCACCAGGGCCGAGATCAGCGAGGACGCGATGGCGGTCGTGTCGAGCCCCGCGCCGCCAAACCAGGAAAACAGCTGGGCCGCGACCGTAATCCCGGTCGCGCACAAAACCGCCGGCAGCCCGCCCAGCGGTCCCGCGAGCGCCAGCAGCATGGTCTGGCAGCTGATCGCGGCCCCGCCCTCGAAATGCAGCGGCATGAACAGCGCGCCTGCCGTGGCGACGCCGAACAGCAGGCCCAGCACGATGCCCTCGGACCGGTCGCGCGGCCCGGGCAGCAACGGCGCCAGCAGCCGCAAGGGCGCCAGCGCGATGATCGCGCTCGCGAAGACGGCGACGTTCAGCAGGAACTCGACGAGAGTTATTTGCCAAAAAAGATCCATGCCCTCGCTCAGTATTTAACCGTGAGGGTGGCGAGCACGCGGCGCTCGACCGGCGGACCGGACGTCTGGGTCTGGTTGCCCTGGGTCAGGTCCTGGCCCGACAGCGCCAGGGTGGCATGGTCGGTCAGCTTGTAGGCGACGCGGCCGTCGACGGCGGCATAGGCCGGGATGCGCGTCAGGATCGTACCGGCACCGCTCGGCAGCAGGCCGTAGGTCGCCGTCTGATATTGCAGATAGCCGTCGATTTCCCAGTTGCCGCCGCTCCAGCCCAGGTTGGTCTTGATCACGTTGACCGGCGTCGTGTGCTGGTAATCGGTAAAATCGGTACCGCCGTTACCGGGGTTGAAGTGATCGGTCACCACCTCCAGCCGGTAGCTGGTGCCCCAGCGCCAACCCTCGGCAAACGTGCCGCTGGCGGCGAGCTCCGCCCCCTGGGCATCCGACGTGCCGATATTCTGTGGCGTCAGATAGGGCACGCCGGTCGTACCCAGGGTGACGCCGCCGGTGGCGGACGTCACGCCGTCGGTATGTTGGTCGAACACGCTGGCCCGCAGCTTGGCCGACAACGGGCGCAGATCATGGTCCCAGCCGAGTTCGTAGTTCGTCACCACGGTCGGCGACAAAGTCGGAATGCCGGTCAGGGCCAGGAACGGGCTGGTGAACAGCAGCGCGCCGACCTCGATCAGATTGGGCAGCTGCACGCCGCGGGCGGCGGTCAGGCGGAACGTATCGACGCCGCTTTCCTTCCAGACCAGCCCGCTGTTGAAGCTGGGCTCGACCAGATTGCGGTTCCAATCGCTGTTGGTGAAGGGGTAGCCCACCGGCGTGAACCCGTCGCGTTTCAGCGCCAAGTCGTCGACGCGGATGGCGTTGGTCAGCGACAGGCTGGGCATGATCCGCCATTCCCACATGCCGCTGGCGGCGAAGACGTCGTAGGAGACGTGCCCGCCCTCGACCGGCGTGGTGTTGACCTCGTTATGCCGGTACTCGACCGACGCGCGGATCGAATGGTCGGCCGACGGGCTGAAGATGTCCTGCAGCTGCGCGACCGTCACCTGGTTGCTGATGTTGGTGAAAGTGCCGGCGGCCAGCGAATTGCCGATCACGGTCCGGTCGTTGATCCAGTTGGTATAGGCCAGTGCCTGGATCAGCCCCAGATTGGTATCGGCGGTGAGGTCGCCCTTGATCGAGTCCGTGCCGTAGCGGCTGTAGACATAGTCGTAGCCGGGATAGACCTCGTTCTGGTCGGCCTCGGTATGGCTCCATTCCAGACCGAACGTGGCGTGGTCGCTGAGGCGCAGGAAGCCGTCCAGGTCAATGGCGCCGCGATTGTTGCCGGGCCGGGGCGAGCCGTTCATGGCCTTCGGTATCGGCGTCTCGAAATCATCGTCCGAACGGCCGCCGGCGGAGATGCGGAAGGCAGCGTCGTTGCTGAAGCGGTAGGTGCCGACCGCCGAGCCCTGCCCCATCTTTTGCGTGCCGCCGCTGACCGATGCGGTGTTCACGTCGTCGAAGAGCGGGTTGTAGGTGATGATGTTGATGACGCCGCCGGCGGCATTGAAGCCGAATAGCGCGCTATTCGGTCCCTTGACGATCTCGATCTGGCGGATCGCGTCCAGTTCGACCGGCAAAGTGCTCCAGGGGGTGAAGCCGTAGTAATCGGCATAGACCTGGCGGCCGTCGATCAGCACCAGCATGCGCGGCGAATAGGCTTGGTCGTAGCCGCGCGAACTGACGTCGGCGTCGTCGCTCGCCCAACGCAGCACGTCGATGCCGGCAACATGCAGCAGCACGCCCGGAATGTCGGTCGCACCGGACCGGCGGATATCGTCGGCGGTGACGATCTCGGTCGTCGCCGGCACGTCGCTGGCGCGCTGCGGCGAGCCCGTCACGCTGGTGGTCACCGGCTCGCCGAACAATTGCTCCAGCGCACCGTAATCGATCGACTGGGCATGGGCCGACAACGGTGTCGCGGCGGCGGCGGCGAGCCCGCAGAGCAGCACGCCCGTCCGGTCGACACCGGCGAGCCGGCCCTTCTTCTTCAAACGGCGCATGATGCCCATCATTTGCGCTTCACCATCATCGTAAATACCGCTGAGAACCGGGCGCCGACGGCGGCGGCCAGTTCGGTGTTGAGGACGATCTCGACGGCAGGATCGGTTCGGACCATGAGCACGCAGCTGCCGTTGTCGAGGCAGGCGGGATCGTCGGAGACGCTGACGAGCGCGTCCCGGTGCATGGCGCTGAGGATCGTCGTGGAGAATTTCGCCGTCCCGAGCATCAGGAACAGCGCATCGGAATGTTCCGATGATTTGGCGAGATCGTCGGCCGAGATCGCGACACCCTGCAGCCGCGTCGAGTTCGGCCCAGGGACGGTCTGCAGCAGCTTGACCACATCCTCGGCCGACGCCTTGGCGGCAGGATCGTTGGGCGCATAGACGACGCCCAAGACGACAGTATCGTGATGCTGCAGGGTCTCGACAAAGGCCAGCGACCGGGCAACCGCCTGCAGGTTGCTCATCGTCACCTGCGAGGCGTGGGCCACCCCCACGACGCCGGACACATAGGTCAGAACGGTCGCCGCCGCCAATTGTCGAAAGGGCCTGAGACCGAGTCTCATCCGGGAAAGACCTTCATGAAGACATGATCGATCGCTTGGAAAATACTGCTGGTTGAAATCTCTTGGCACCACAAGAGACCGCCCAACCGTCTTTACGTGCGTAGTCTAACCTGTCCCCGTCAGGATGCCGAGGGGACGAAGCAAGAACAGCGCTATCAAGTGCACATTAAAATTCTGCTAAGTAGCGGCTGCTGTATTTCATTAGATCTCCCTAATTGAAAAAACAGGAACGCCGTACCACCCCAGTGCGGCGTCGATGCTTCCTCGGATGGGAACGACATCTCGGTGCTTTCCATCCGACGCGCGGCCCAGCCCGCGGGCAGGCCCGTTGAAATCTGCCTAGCCAGCGGCCACGTTCGGGGTGCCCGCACCCGGTTTCAAAAACCGATCGGACAAGGCCCGCTGAGCCGCAGGCACGACCCGCTGCAGCTCATCCAGCTGCCATTCCAGATCTTCGCATCTCAAGGTCTTGCACGCGAGTTCGATGCGGCGGGCGACTGCGGCCAGCTGCAGGGCACCGACATTGGCAGCGGCCCCGACCAGGCTATGGGCCTCGCGCTCCAAGGTCGCGACATCGTCGGCCGCACCGGCATCGGCCATGCGGCGCAGCCGCTGATCGGCGTTTTCCTGAAACGCGCGGATCATGGCCGCAAACTTCGGGGCCGCGATCCGCGCCTCCAGGCCGGCCAACCGGCTTTCGTCCAGCACCGCCACAGCATCGATCCCGGCCGGCGACGGCACCGGCAATTGGGCCGGCGGCACCGGCGCTTCGCCGCCGGAGACCCAGTGGGCCACGACCGCCCGGACATTTTCAAGCTCGAACGGCTTCGACAGATAGTCGTTCATGCCGACCGCCAGATAGCGCTCGCGATCGCCCTCGAGCGCGTTGGCGGTAAGCGCGATGATCGGCGTCTGCCGGTTCGGCCCATCGCCGTCCCGCAACCGCCGGGTCGCACCGATACCGTCCAGGCGCGGCATCTGCACGTCCATCAGGATGGCATCGAACCGCGTATTGGCGGCGAGTTCGAGCGCCTGCAGGCCGTCCTCGGCGATGGCGACCAGATAGCCGTCATCCTCCAGCAGCGTCGCCGCGACCATCTGGTTGATGCGATTGTCCTCGACCAGCAGCAGATTGAGGCCACGCGGCGCCGTGGTCCGGATTTTCGTCGTTCTCGGTCGCGCAGCCATCCGGACCCATCCCGCCATCACGCCGTCCGAAGGGTCGGCACGGCCCAAATAACTACCGGAAAACCGGCGCGGTGTCTGCGTCCGCGGCTAGACCCGCACCAGCCCACCCATCGGCCGGACCGCGGCACTGTCCGGGAACACGGCGGTGTCCAGATGTGCTGGAGCGACGCCCATATGGTCGCGTAGCACACCCTTGGCCACCGCGCGCAGGTCGGTCGCCATGCGCAGATCGCGGTTTTCCTCAAGCTGGTCCAAGCCCGGCCAATCCCCGGCGATGCGGCCGCCCTTGACGGCGCCGCCCAGCAACAAGGCGACCGAGGCCGTGCCATGGTCGGTGCCGTTGGTGCCGTTCGGTGCCACGGTGCGGCCGAACTCGGTCATCACCAGCACCACGGTCTTGCTCCAGGCGGGCCCGAGGCTGGTCTTGAGCTGCGCCAGCCCATCGCCCAGGCCCTTCAGATTGTCGGCGAGCCGGCCTTTGACCGTACCCTGGCCGACGTGAGTGTCCCAGCCGCCCATGTCGATGACGGCGACGCGCGGTCCATCCACCGCCGCCAGCAAGCCACCCGCCGCCTCCGCCATCGGGCGGAACGCGCCCGGACCGTAGCCGCCGGCCTTGGCGAAGCGCGGCTTGCCGTCCGGTCCCATGGCGTTGGCGCCCAGCACCTCGTCGTCCAGGTTCTGCGCCTTGATGCCGTCGGCGAGCGCCGGGCCGAACAGCTTGTCGCCGGCATACATCTGCGTCAGCGAGGCTAGCAGGGTCGGATCGGCCGCCTTGAGGTTCGGCGCCTCCCACGAGGTGACGGCAACGCCGCCGCGCAGCATCAGCGGGATCGACGGGCCGACCGCGAGGCCGAGCCGGCGCTGCTTGTCGCCGCCCTGAACATCGACCAGAGCCCGGTTGAGCCAGCCGGTCGGCTGCCCGCGCCGTTCGGTCAGGCCCATCTCCAGCAGGTCCTGGGCATCGAAATGCGAGCGGGTGTGATAGCCGCCGGCGGTCGCCGGCACGATCAATAGCTCGCCCGCCCCCCACATCGGTTGGATCGCAGAGAGCGCCGCGTTGAGGCCGAAGGTATGGTCGAGCGGCAGGATCGCCTCGGTCGGCAACGCCAGCCCGGTGCGCCGCTGGGCATAGCGCGCATCGCCGTAGGGCGGCACGGCGGCGAGACCGTCGAGCGCGCCGCGCAGGATGATGACGACCAGCCGGTTTTCGGTCGGCGCTGCGGCATAAGCGATGCGCGGCAGCCCCAGGAGGGCGAGACCGGCGCCGACCCCAAGCGTGCCCAGGATCTGGCGGCGGCTGATGAGTAGATCATGCGAGTTCATGGCGATCACCGGCGTTGGAAGGCGGGACTGGCGAACAGCATCGCCAAGGCGGTCGGACGGCTTTCGGCCCGCGCGATCGCCTGATGCTGGTCGGGCGCGATCGTGTCGCCCAGCACCGCGTTGGTGAGCGCGATCGGATCGACGTCGTCGCCGACCTGATCGGCATAGGCCTGGGCCCACTCGACCCGCCGCAGCACCGCCTCGGGCCCGATCCAGGCGGCGGCATCGTCGGGCCAGCCGGCCGGCGACGGCGCCATGTGAAGACCCTGGCCCAGGCGGTCGAAAGTCTGCACCGCCTGCTCCGGCCGCAGGCCGCGGCCGGTCGCCCGGATGGCGGAGGCGACCAGATCGAACGGTGACTTGATCTTCTGCTGGTAGCTGCTCCAAGCCTCGGGCTGGTCGACGAGTGCCGCCGAAACCGCATGCAGGTCGCCGCCGCTTTGCAGGAAGACCTGGGCCAGGCGGTCGATCGCGGCCTGGGGCGGCT
>Ga0302311_10004557_pt1 | contig 14909 bp, 14 predicted proteins | sample III_Palsa_N1_3_FD_200449 | JGI IMG/M metagenome (GOLD analysis project Ga0302311, IMG submission 200449) | Peat permafrost microbial communities from Stordalen Mire near Abisko, Sweden - III_Palsa_N1_3 | ecosystem: Environmental > Terrestrial > Soil > Palsa > Peat permafrost | place: Sweden... | reverse complement strand
CAATCCCTGAGCGCGACGAGTCGCCCGCACTGCGAACCCTAAGTCGGCGCTGGAGTTTATCGGGACGAAGCAATTTGTCTTTGCCATAGCAAAGATTGTATGTCCGAGACCCTCATAGTTCAAATAATCTTTGTTTTAGCAAAGATTTTACCCAAAAGCGGAAATCCCTACCCTATATCTTCGCTAGAGCAAAGATTTCAAACGAAGGACTCGAGCACTCTTGAGTCCTTAGCCAGGGCATTCTCCTCAATCGGCGGAGGGCGCCCCCGCCCGCCGCCGCTCCTACGCGACTTACGTGGCCGGGGCGGCGACCCTAGCCCATCATCTTGCCCAATATCGGCACCAGCAGCAGGGCGACGATGTTGATGATCTTGATGAGAGGATTGATGGCGGGGCCAGCAGTGTCCTTGTAAGGGTCGCCCACGGTATCGCCGGTGACGGCGGCTTTGTGTGCGTCGGAGCCCTTGCCGCCGAAGTGACCTTCTTCGATGTACTTCTTGGCGTTATCCCAGGCGCCACCCCCGGTGGTCATGGAAATGGCGACGAACAGGCCGGTGACAATAGTACCGATGAGCAGGCCACCCAGGGCTTGCACGCCTGAACCGGAACCCATCAAGTAGTTCACGACGAATACCAGCACGATCGGCGCCAATATCGGCAGCAACGAAGGAATTATCATTTCCTTGATGGCGGCTTTGGTAAGCATGTCGACGGCGCGCGAGTAATCCGGCTTGGCCGTGCCTTCCATGATGCCGGGGATTTCGCGGAACTGGCGGCGGACTTCGTTGACCACCGATCCGGCCGCGCGGCCCACGGCTTCCATGGCCATGGCGGCGAACATGTAAGGGATGAGGCCGCCGATAAACAGGCCGATGATCACGGCGGGGTTGGACAGGTCGAAGCTCGTCGCGTGGCCGAGCACTTCGCTCAGCTTATGGGTGTAATCCGCGAACAACACCAGGGCGGCGAGACCGGCCGAGCCGATGGCGTAGCCTTTGGTGACGGCCTTGGTGGTGTTGCCCACGGCATCCAGCGGGTCGGTGACGTCACGCACTTTCTTGTCGAGGCCGGCCATTTCGGCAATGCCGCCGGCGTTATCCGTGATGGGGCCGTAGGCGTCGAGCGCGACGATCATGCCGGTCATGGACAGCATGGCGGTGGCGGCAATGGCGATGCCGTAAAGGCCTTCCAGTTGGAACGACGCCCAAATGCTCAAGGTCACGGCGATGACGGGGAGGGCGCAGGCCTTCATCGAGACGCCGAGGCCGGCGATGATGTTGGTGGCGTGTCCGGTCTGGGAGGCCGAGGCCACGTGCTGTACCGGGCCGTATTCCGTGGCGGTGTAGTACTCGGTGATGACAATCATGGCGGCGGTGAGCGCCAATCCCACCAGGGTGCACAGCCACATATGCATGGCTTGATCGCCCATGAGGCGCTGACAGGCGAAGTAAAAGGCCGCCGCCGATATCACGCCGGACACGATGACACCCTTGTACAGGGCGTTCATGATTTTGCCGCCTTCCTTGGTGGAGACGAAGTAGGTGCCCACGATGGAGGAGATGATGGAAATCGCCCCCAGGACCAAGGGGAACATTACCGCACGCTCGCCCATGTCCACCATGACCAGACCGCCCAGCAGCATGGTGGCGACCAGGGTGACCGCATACGTCTCGAAGAGATCGGCGGCCATGCCGGCACAATCGCCGACGTTGTCGCCCACATTGTCGGCGATCACGGCAGGATTGCGGGGGTCGTCCTCCGGGATGCCGGCTTCGACCTTGCCCACCAGGTCGGCGCCCACATCGGCGCCCTTGGTGAAAATGCCGCCGCCCAGGCGGGCGAAAATGGAAATGAGTGATCCGCCGAAGGCGAGGCCCACCAGGGAGCGCAGCGCCGCCTCGGGGTCGCCGAGTGTGTGCAGCATGGCGATGTAGTACCCGGCGACGCCGAGAAGCCCTAAGCCCACCACCAGCATGCCGGTGATGGCACCGCCCCGGAACGCGACTTTGAGGGCGGCGTTAATGCCATTGTGGGCGGCCTGGGCGGTACGGACATTGGCCCGTACCGAAATGAACATACCGATATAGCCGGCTAATCCAGAGAGCAGGGCACCGATGGCGAAGCCGCCGGCGGTGGCCCAGCCCAGAGTCAAGCCGAGAATGACGAAGAGAATGACGCCGACGACGGCAATGGTGGTGTACTGACGATCGAGATACGCCTTGGCGCCGGCCTGAATGGCGGCGGCGATTTCTTGCATGCGGGGATTACCGGCAGGCTGCGCCAAGATCCAACGGACGGAAATCAATCCGTAGAGAATCGCTATCACACCTGAACCTATCGCCAGCCAAAGCGCATTGTCGAGCGTCATCGAGGGTCTCCGAGTCGTCTACGCGACTATATTATTGAGAAGTATTAAGTTATCACTACCTATATCACGAACTTGGTTTTCAACAATTTGGGTACGCCGACGCCTTTGAGCGCAACGTAGGCGGGCAAGCCGCCGGAGTAGGGTGGGTAATCTTCGCCGCCGATCAGGGGCGCGAGATATTGCCGGCAGGCGGCGGTAATTCCGAAGCCATCCTTGGTGATGTAATGGCGCGGCACTTTCTTTTCTTGGTTCGCCACGGCGCTCAAGGGCGCTTCGCCAATGGTCCAGCGATAGGGCTTGGACGACTTTCTGACTATCACGGGCATGACGGCGTTCTTGCCCTTGACGGCAAATTCGACGGCTGCCTTGCCGACGGCGTAGGCCTGCTCGACATCGATCTTGGAAGCAATGTGCCGCGCGGAGCGCTGCAGGTAATCGGCGACGGCCCAGTGAAATTTGTAACCCAGGGCTTGCTGAGTCATCTGGGCGATCAGTGGCCCGACGCCACCCAGCTGCGAGTGACCGAAGGCATCCTTGGTGCCGGCCTCGGCCAGGAATTTGCCGTCGGCATCGCGCACGCCTTCGGAAACCACGACGACGCAGTAGCCGAATTTCTCGACGGATTGTTTCACCTTGGCGAGAAAGCGCTCGCGGGCGAAGGTGACCTCGGGGAACAGAATAATGTGGGGCGCGTCGCCGGTCTTGGAACCGGCGAGGCCGGCGGCGGCGGCCAACCAGCCGGCGTGGCGGCCCATGACCTCGAGCACGAACACCTTGGTGGAGGTGCGCGCCATGGAGCTTACGTCGAGAGCGGCTTCGCGAGTGGAGACGGCGATGTACTTCGCCGCCGAGCCGAAGCCGGGACAGCAGTCGGTGATGGGGAGATCGTTGTCGACCGTTTTGGGCACGCCGATGCAGGTAATGGGGTAATCCAGCTGCGCGCCGATTTCCGACACCTTGTGGGCGGTGTCCATGGAGTCGTTGCCGCCGTTGTAAAAGAAATAACCGATGTCGTGGGCGCGAAAAACCTCGATGAGGCGCTCGTATTGAGTGCGGTTTTTATCGAGGCCGGCCAGCTTGTAGCGCGCCGAACCGAAGGCCCCGCCGGGGGTGTAGCGCAGCCCCCTCAGTGTGGCGACGCTTTCCTTGCTGGTGTCGATCATGTCCTCGGTCAGGGCGCCGATGATGCCATGTCGACCGGCATAGACTTTCTTTATATGTTTCGGGTACTTACGCGCCGCTTCCAGCAGCCCGCAGGCGGAGGCATTAATCACCGCGGTGACGCCGCCGGATTGGGCATAAAAGGCGTTTTTAGGTGCCGAAGGTTTCATAATCCGGGGAGAATAGCATGGGGCCGTTTGACGATGGCCTCTCGCGAAGGTACGGTAGCGCGCTTTCAACTCCACAGAGAATCATGCGTATAGTCCTTTTAGGCGCGCCCGGCTCAGGCAAGGGCACCCAGTCGCAACTGCTCGTCAAAACCTATGGCGTACCGCAGATCTCGACCGGTGATTTATTGCGCGAGGCGGTGGCCGCGGGCACCCCGCTGGGGCGGCGTGCGAAGGCGGCCATGGATGCGGGCAAGCTGGTCGACGATGCCACGGTGCTGGGCATGATCGGCGAGCGGTTGATTCAGCCGGACACGGCCAAGGGTTTCATTCTGGACGGCTTTCCGCGGAATATCGCGCAGGCCGACGCACTCAAGGCGCTGTTGGCGGATATCCATAAGCCATTGGAAGCGGTGGTGCTGCTGAATCTGGACCTGGGCGTGCTGTTCAAGCGCCTCACGGGCCGTCGCAACTGTCAGATATGCAACCAGGTGTTCAATGTCTTCACCTCGCCGCCCGATGTGGCGGCTCATCTGGCGCAAAAAGGGCATGAGCCGGTGCTCGTGCAGCGGCCGGATGACAAGGAGGAAGTCATCGGCAAGCGCCTGGAAGTGTACGACGCGCAGACCAAGCCGCTCATCACGTACTACACCGAGGCGGCGCTTTTGCGAGTGGTGAATGCGGATGCGGAAATGGCGACGGTGTTCAAGGGGATTCAAGAAGCCGTCGGGGCTTGAGTACTCTCTAGGTTCCTATTAGCGGATGGTGGGCTACCCGCGAAGAGTGCGGCGTCGTGCTTAGCCGCGCCGCGCCGCGGCTCGTTTCGCTTCTAGCCCAGCGCTTCCAGCAATTTCTCGCCGATTTCCTGGCGTCTCCATCCCCGGGTGGCATGCGAGTCGCGCTTACCCAGCGCCAGGGCTTTGAGTTCCCCGCGCGGTGCCAGCAATTCGGCGCTCACTTGGAGTTCCGCGGCGCGGGCATCCACGATTTTCGCGAGCCGGTCGATGAGGGCCTTTTGTTCGGGCGTGGGACGCGCTTCCTGGCTGGGATTGGTGTCGGTCAGCGGCAAATTCGCGGTCTCTTGCAGCGTTTTCAGCAGGCCGTTGGCGAAGCCTTCATTGAAATTCGGTGGTACGTCATGCACCGAGCCCAAGGCTGCGCGCGAGGTGGGATTGGCGTGCGCCACGGCGAACAGGGCGGCATCCGAAATAATCCAGGCCCGCGGTAAATCGCGCTCCCGCGCGAGTTTTTCTCGCCAGACGGCGATGCTCTTGGCGCGCGCACGGGGCTTGGGGTCGAGTTGCTGGATGCCCTTGACGCGTTCCCATGCCGTGGCGGGATCCGGTTCGTAAAGAAGAGGATCTTCCAGCGCGGTGCAGTCCTCGGCGGCCCACTGCTCGCGTCCTAGTTCCTTGAGGCGAGCGTCGAGCCGTTCGGCAATCTCGCCCAGGTACAGAACGTCGTCCGCGGCGTATTCGAGCTGTTCGCGAGTCAGCGGACGCTTCGACCAATCGGTGCGCGTCTGACCCTTGGGGATGGTGACATCGAGCAGGGTTTTCACCAGCTCGGCATATCCGACCTGCGGCTTCAGCCCCAAGCAGCCCGCGGCGATCTGGGTATCGAACACCGGTGAGATCACCCGCTTGGTGGCCAGGTAGAACGCTTCGAGGTCCTGGCGCGCGGCGTGGATGACCTTGCGCGTGTGGGTGTCGGTCAGGGCCGGCACCAGTTGCTCCAGGCTACCGCCGCGCAGCGTGTCGATACACCATATATCGCCCGCAGCCGCCAACTGCAGCAGGCAGAGTTTGGGGAAAAAAGTCCTCTCGCGCAGAAACTCCGTGTCGAGGCCGATCAGCGGCTGGGATTGCAGCGTGCGCGCCAGCGCCGGGAACTCGTCATTTTTATCGACCCAAATCGCGTCGGGCATACCAATCATCCGCGTGTACAATTTAGAGCCGTGATTATGACTGAACGATGTGGCGATGCTGCGATTTGCAAAAGCATTTTGGGAAATAGCCCTGTGGCGTAGATCGCCGGCGCAGCTGCCGGCGTCGCTATTCCTCTTGGGCTTGCTGGCGGCTGCGGTGGCATTGCTCGAAGTGGCGGACGCCATGCTGCCGCCGAGTTCCAGCGACCGGCTGGTCACGCGGGTGGTCTTGAGCGTCGGGCTGCCCTTGGGGTTTGCCTGGGTGGTGTTGGCCATCGCGCGCCACGGCCAACGTTTCCTGCAAACCGGCATTGCGCTGCTGGGTGTCGGGATATTGGCCGAACTGGTGGTGTATCCGGTCGGCTCGCTACTCGAACTCGCGGGTACCGATCAGCCCATCGCCATTCCCTTGGGTATTTTGATGCTCATGGGTTTCATCTGGTACCTGCTGGCCTGCGCGAATATCTGGCGAGCGGCACTGGACTCCGGGGCAGGACTCGGCATTGCCGTGAGTGTGGGCTATTTGGTGCTCTCCACGATGTTGGCACAACAACTTTTGCCGGGCCATTAACATGCACGTTCACATTCTCGGCATCGCCGGTACTTTCATGGGCGGCATCGCGGCCATCGCGAAGGCGGCAGGCTTTCGCGTCACGGGCTCTGACCTCAATGTATATCCGCCGATGAGTACACAGCTCACTGCGCTGGGTATCGAGTTCGTTCAGGGGTACGGCGCCGCTCAATTGGACTTAGCGCCGGACATCGTGGTGGTGGGCAATGCGCTGTCTCGCGGCAGCCCGGTGGTGGAGGCTATGTTGGATCGCGGTCTCTCGTACACGTCGGGACCGTTGTGGCTGGCAGAGCATGTGCTCAAGGACCGGCACGTCATTGCGGTGGCCGGTACGCACGGGAAGACCACCACCAGCAGCATGTTGGCGTGGATCTTGGAACATGCAGGGCTCAACCCGGGATTCCTGATTGGCGGTGTGCCCAGTAATTTTGACACCACTGCGCGACTGGGCGCTGCGCCTTACTTCGTGATCGAGGCGGATGAGTACGACACGGCTTTCTTCGACAAGCGGGCGAAGTTCGTTCACTACCGGCCGCGCACGGCGATATTGAACAATTTGGAATATGACCACGCGGATATTTACCCGGATGTGGCGTCCATTCGGCGGCAGTTCAATCAACTGCTGCGCACGGTGCCGGCGGCGGGCCGCTTGGTGGTGAACGGCGACGATTCGGAGTTGGCGACCACCTTGAAGGCGGGGTGCTGGACGCCGGTGGAGACGTTCGGTGCGGGCGGGTCCGATTGGAGCGCGCAGGACGAGGGCGGCGAGTCGGCGCATTTCGCGGTGTACCTCCGCGGCAGCAAGGTGGCGGAGGTGAAGTGGACTCTGCTCGGCAAGCACAATGTGATGAATGCGTTGGCGGCCATCGCGGCGGCGGCGCATGTGGGCGTGGAGCCCGCGCGAGCGGCGCTGGCCCTGGGCGAGTTCCGCGGCGTGAAGCGGCGCATGGAGATTCGCGGCGTAGTGGGCGGGGTCACCGTGTACGACGATTTCGCGCATCACCCGACGGCTATCGAAACCACCATCAATGGATTGCGTGCTCGCGTCGGCAGCGCGCGCATCGTCGCGGTGCTCGAGCCGCGCTCCAACACCATGAAGTTGGGCGTCCATCGGGAGCTGTTGGCGCCGTCGCTGCGGCAGGCGGATCGGTCTTGGTTTTTGAGCGCGCCCGATCTGGGGTGGGATTTGCCCGCCGCGATGGCCGAGCTGGGCGAGCGTGTGGGTTTTGCGGACACTGTGGATGCGCTGGTACAGAAGTTGGCTGATGAGGCGAAGCCCGGCGATCAGGTGCTCATCATGAGCAACGGGGGCTTCGGCGGACTGCACGAGAAATTGTTGGCGGAGCTGCGTAAGCGAGCGAGCCTCGGGTGAGCGCTGCGCCCGAGCTTGGAACCTCCATCGCGCTGTTCCCGCTCAACATCGTGCTGTTTCCCGACGGTCCGCTGCCGCTGCGCATCTTCGAGACGCGCTATGTGGACATGGTGCGGCGGTGCATGCGCGGCGATTTGAATTTCGGTGTGGTGCTGATTCGCGAGGGAGGTGAAGTCGGGCCGGCGGAGACCTTTGATGTGGGGACTCTGGCGCGCATTACGGATTTCGATCAATTGCCGGGTGGGTTACTGGGGCTGTCTTGCGTCGGCGAACGGCGCTTTCGGGTCGTGAAGCGCAGCGTTCAGACCGATGGTCTCAACGTCGGCGACGTGGAATGGCTGGCCATGGAGCCTGCGGTGCCCGTGCCGGAGCGCCACGCGCGACTAGCCGACTTGCTTCGCAGTGTGCTGCCGCAGTTGGGTGAGGTGTACACCGATATCGAGATGCGCCTGGACGATGCGGCGTGGGTGGGGCATCGGCTGGCGGAGATATTGCCCATTCCGCTGCCGGAAAAACAAACCTATCTGGAAATGGACGACCCGATTCAACGCTTGGAGTTGCTGTCGCCGCTCACGTAAGGCTCGCGGTGGCGACGCTAGCGTGGGCTTTGGCGAGGGTGCGCCGTACGTAAAAGATACTCAGCGCCATACCGAGGACGACGGTCCACGCCAGCACCAGCCAACCGATGAAGCCGTCGAAGCGGCTAAGCAGGAAACTCAAACTGGCGTCGCGCACCGGCTGCGAGAGTTCGTGCGCCACCAACATGACCCAGACCCAACCCGCGTGCAGCCCGATGCCGGCCGCGATGTTGCCGGTGATGACCCGAATGACGGCGAGCACCACCCCAACGGCGAACAGGCAGGAAAAGGCATCGGCGATGCTCAAGGGATGAGCGAACAGATGCAGAGTGCCGGAGATCAGGTCCAGCCCGCTGGTTGCCGTGACGTCAGCCGCCGGTATCTTATAGCTCGCGAAGAAATGGGTGGCCGCGTAAATCAATGATGTCAGCAACACCGCGGCGGTGACACCCGACTCGCGTGCGATGCCGGTGAGCATGGCGCCGCGAATAAAGGTTTCTTCGATGAAGGCCACGGCCAGCCCGCTCAAGGCCCGCGTCAACAGCAGCTTCGTGACGCCGCCCGCGGTGAGTGAGGCGGCCGCCGACCAGGTGATGAGACCCATGAGGCCCATGATTGCGACCACGGCCGTCATGCTGAGCGCTCCCAAGCCCAAACCCAGCAGCATTTCGCGCAGGAAGGCCGACCGCGGCAGCCCGAACCCCAAGCTCGCTCGATCGTTGAGCCGCAGGCGCCGTGCGGTGAGAACGAGACCGAGCAGCAGCGCCAACATGCCGATGCGTTCGCCGATGCGGTGGAAGGGGAAATCGAAGTGCGGGTGCAGGAGCGCCCACGCCGGGTAGGTGAACGCCGCGATGGCGGCGAACCCGAGTACGAACAAACCCAAGAACGCGGCGAACACACGCATGGATTTTGCTTAGGCGCTGTGCAGTCCCGGGAATACCTTCTCTGCCGCCGCCACCGTGAGGTCGATGTCCTCGGTGGAGTGCGCCGCCGAAAGAAATCCCGCTTCGAAAGCGGAGGGCGCGAGATACACCCCGGCATCCAGCATGGCATGGAAGAAGCGCTTGAAGCGCTGCGCGTCGCTGGCCATCACCTTGGCGAAAGTATCCACCCGGCGTTCGCCGGTGAAGAACAGGCCGAACATGCCGCAGACGTGATTGGTGGCCAACGGAATGTCGGCGCATGCGGCGGCCGCGGCGAGGCGCCGCATCAGGGTGTCGGTGATAGCGGCGAGACGTAAATGGAAGCCAGGCGCGGATATCAGTTCCAATGTGGCGAGGCCGGCGGCCATGGCGACGGGATTGCCCGACAGCGTGCCGGCTTGATACACGGGGCCCAAGGGCGCGAGGTGCTCCATCACGTCGCGGCGTCCGCCGAAGGCGCCCACCGGCATGCCGCCGCCGATGATTTTGCCCAAGGTCGTAAGATCGGGACGCACGCCATACACTGCCTGGGCGCCGCCCAGCGCGACGCGAAAGCCCGTCATGACTTCGTCCAATATCAGCAGCGCGCCGCTACGGTCGCATTCCTGCCGTAGGGTTTGCAGGAAGTCCGGTGCGGGCGGCACGCAATTCATATTGCCGGCTACGGGTTCGACGATGACACAGGCGATTTGATCGCCGATTTTGGCGAACACGTCGCGGACCTGGGCGGCATCGTTGTAGTTCAGGGTCACCGTATGAGCGGCCAGGGCCTTGGGCACGCCGGGCGAGGTGGGCACGCCCAGGGTCAGCGCTCCCGAGCCCGCTTTGATGAGCAGCGAATCGGAATGGCCGTGGTAGCAGCCTTCGAATTTGACGATGGTGTCGCGGCCGGTAAAGCCGCGAGCCAGACGAATGGCGCTCATGGTGGCTTCGGTGCCCGAGCTCACGAAGCGCACCAGTTCGATGGAGGGCATGAGTTCGACCACGCGCCGCGCCAGCGCGGTCTCGAGTTCCGTGGGGGCGCCGAAGGACAGGCCGTCCGCGGCTACCTTTTGTACCGCGGCGATCACCCGCGGATGCGCGTGGCCGAGAATCATCGGGCCCCAGGAGCCCACGTAGTCGATGAAGCTGCGCCCGTCCGCGGCAGTGACGCGCGAACCCGATGCCTTCTTGAAGAAAATCGGTTCGCCGCCGACGCTGCGGAAGGCGCGGACCGGTGAGTTGACTCCGCCTGGAATGTACTGACAGGCATCCTGATACAAACTCAACACGACTCTCCCAACGTCAAGGTGACTTCCAGGCCGCCGCTCGGGTGATTACTCGCCCGAGCCGAGCCGCCATGCGCCCTCATCACCTGGGATGTGATCGCGAGCCCGATGCCTTCACCGCCGCTGTCGCGGTCGCGCGATTCGGCTACCCGGTGAAAAGGCTCGAATATACGCTCCAACTCAGGCTCAGGCACGCCCGGTCCATGGTCGCGCACCACGATGGACTGGCCGGTACCCGGGGCGCCGCGCCGCAGCGACACCTCCACGGTGGCTTCCGGGGGGCTGTAGCGCACCGCGTTGCGCAGTACGTTCTCGATGGCGCTGCTGAGAAGTTCGCGATTGCCGAGGATGGTCGCGCCCGTGCCGGAGAGCAGCACGCGGCAATGCTTCACGGCGCCCTCGAAGTTCGCGTCGTGGACGATTTGCTCCAAGGCGTCGTGCAGATCGAATTTTTCCCGCTCGAGGGCTACGTTCGTGCCCTGTAGGCGCGCCAATTTGAGTACTTGGCTGATGAGACCATCCAGCCGTTCGATTTCCAGCTCCAAACGATCCATTTGGCGCAGCACATCGCCGCCCGGATGACGCGCCAGCCCGACGGCGACGCGCATGCGCGCCAGGGGCGAGCGCAACTCATGCGACACATCGCGCAGCAGTTGGCTCATGCCGGCGCGATTGGCGCGCAGTTGATCCGCCATGGTGTCGAAGTCGCGCGCCAGCACGGCGACTTCATCCTTGCGGTCCTCGAGCCCCGCACTCACTCGGATGGGCTCCACGCCCGCATCGGCCTTCTCCGAGGCAAGCGTGCGCGCACCTTCTTGGATGCGACGAATCGGCGTCGAGAGGTGCCTTGCCAACCACCAACTGGCGAAGGCGCTCACGGCGAGGGCAATCGCCAGAATGCTCATGGAAATTCCGGGCACGCTCAACGCGCCGAAAATACTGGGCCGACGCGCCACTGACAGCACGGTGTAGGCCGTGCCGTCGGGCCCGACGATTTGCGGCGTGGAGCGCAATGGCCGGAAGTTCTTGGGCGGCGGGTCCCTAAGTGGCCGCGGCTCGGGGTTGCCATTCGCGTCGCGGTCCGGACTGCCATTGACGTCGCGATTGAAAAACTCGAGGCGTCGCGCGGCCATCTCGGAGAGGCGGCGTCCCAAGATGTCCTTGCCGTCGGGTCCGATGATGTAGAGGTCGCGGTCCGGCATCGCGTTCTTGTTGCCGTCGAGCCAAGCTTTAAGCGCCGGGACACCGCCCTTGCTCAGTACCTCGGAGGCCTCGATGGCCAATATGTTCGGTCGCCGCTGGACCTCCGGAGACTCGAACTCGCGGGTGGCAATGGTGATCGTGGAGACGATGCTGCCGGCGACAATGAGGGCCATGGCGACCCAGAACAAGACGAATATGCGGACGAACAGACTATGCATGTCAGCGCTCGAGACATTTCAAGCGTCGGTGCTCGCCCAGGTGAGCGTGTAGCCCGAGCCCCGGACGTTCTTGATCTCCGGGTTTCTGCCGGTCTCGAGATCGAGCTTGCGGCGCAGATTGCTGATGTGAGTGTCGATGCTGCGATCGTAGGGCACGAGCTTGCGGCCCAAGGCCTGTTCGGTCATGGCCTCGCGCGTGATGACCTGTCCGGTGGCTCGCATGAGCAATTCCAACACGCGAAATTCAGCGCCGGTCAGGGACACGGGAGCGCCGCTGACTCGCACCTGATGCATGCCCGCGTTGAGCACGATGCGTCCCACCGTGAGTTCGTCCGGCGTACCGCTACGCACGTTGCGGCTGCTGGCGCGCCGTAAAATGGCGCGAATGCGGGCCACCAGCTCGCGCGGATTGAAGGGTTTGCTGAGATAGTCGTCGGCGCCCAATTCCAACCCGACGATACGGTCCACGTCATCGCCGCGCGCGGTGAGCATCAAGATCGGTGTTTCATGCGAGGCGCCGAGTTTACGCAACACATCGAAGCCGCTGAAGGTGGGTAGCATGACGTCCAGTATCACGAGCTGATACTGGTGGGTCTTCAATTCGGTCAGGGCTTCGCCGCCGTCGTGCACGCTTCTGACCTCGAAATGTTCGGCTTCCAGATACTCCGTGAGCATTTGACACAGTTCGCGGTCGTCATCGACCAGCAGCACGCGATCCCGTGCTGCGGCATTCTCGGCTGTTGGGGTGGGGCTGTTCATGAGTCACCATACTGTCGCATAACAGAGGACATTCGGCGAATCCGTGCGTGTTTTGACAGTTCTTGACAGAAGCCCCGGGGCGGAATTCACACAACTTTGCACGGTCTTGCGTCGGCTCTGACACACCGTTGCCCGTTGTCAGCTTAGGATTGAGTTGTGTTGTTAATTTCAAACGTATTGGAGTGAGGACCATGAAATCGATTCGCAATGTACTGTTCGGAACTCTGGTGGCCGGAGGGGCGGTACTCGCCACGGTAGGCGGCCTCTCCATCGCGAGCGCGCAGGAGGCGACGACCGCGGCGACCACGAATACCGGGCATCCGGGTGGCCATTTCCATCATCACCACGGCGGTATGTGGCATGAGTACAGCAAGCTGGGTTTGACGGACGACCAGAAGGCGTCCATGAAGGCCATTTTCACGGCGGCCAAGCCGCAGATGCAAACCCTGCACCAGCAGATGCAGGCCAACCATCTGAAGCTCATGCAAACGAAGCCGGACGATCCGAACTATCAGACGGTGGCGGCCGAAGTCGCGCAATCGGAGGCCACCTTGGCTTCGCAGCGTAGCACCCAGCACTCGCAGCTGCGGGCGCAGATGTATGCGGTGCTGACGCCCACGCAGAAGACTCAGCTGGCGACGCAGCAGGCGCAGTGGGCGGCGAAAGCGGCGGCTCGGCAGTCCGCTCAGTGACGAACGGGCGGGATCGGCGGCTCACCGCTGGGTGGCGCCGATCCCGTCCTTCTTGAGTAGATCGATGACGCTGTTGCGTCCGATCAAGTGGCCGGTGCCGACGATGACCAGGTAATTCTTGTCGTCGTTGAGCAGCGCCTCGATTTTCGGTATCCACTTTTGGTTCCGCGCCGCCAACACCGATTGGTACAGCGCGGGATCGTTCCCCAGTTCCGATGCCATTTCACCTTCGAACCAGGCGGTGTCTCCCCGCTGCCAGGCATGCACCATGTCGGCGACCTCCTTCGGCAGGTCGTGCGCCTGTTCGAGGCTGGACACCAGGTACTGGGCCTGCTGGTCCATGGACAAGGCCTCGAACAACGCTATTTGATCGTGTACCGTTTCCAATCCGGCAATGCTCTTGCCGTCCTTGCGAGCCTGACCCAGGAAGTACATCTCGACGCCGGATTGTGCATCGAAGCCCAGTTGGGCGAGTTGCAGCTGCGAGATGGCCTCGGCCGCAAACCAGGGCGCGAACTGATTGAAGGTCGCGAGATCGACTCCCAGCTGATGGGCGAGAGTCTCCGCGTGCGCATAGCGCTTCGGGCCCAGAATGTCCGGCAAGCTCTTCCCGTCCGGAAGCATGGCGCTGGACAACATTTCTGCGGAGAGTTGATCTGAATCGATGTCGTCGAGATTGATTTCCATCACCAGGGACTTTGAATTCGCATAGGCGGTGAGCACTGCCGGCGCCAGCGGGTAGTCGTCCGGACGCAGCACGTGAATCGAGCCGAGCAAGTAAACCGTATTGTGCTTACCGTGCAATTCCCAGAGCGAATGCAATGCCGTGTCGGCGCCGCAGGGCAGCGCATAAGCCCAGAGGACGAGGGTCAGCGCGGTGAGACGCGCGATCAACGGGCAATGGCTCGTTGAGCCGCAAAGGGTTCGACCCAGCGCACCGCGGAATGCAGCCGGCCGTCATCATGCAGCTCGAAATGGCGATAGGCCGGAGGCCGCTGGTCGATGGCGTAGCGATCACTGTGCGGCAGAAACTGCGCGCACGTCGAGGGTGTGCCGTGCAGCTGCACGCCGTTGCGCTCGTCGTCGTAGGCCTGATGCACATGTCCCCAGACGACGGCGCGAACTTGGGGATGTAAATCGATTATGCGAAAGAAGTCGTCGGCGTTGGCGAGTCCGATGCCATCCAACCAGCGACTGCCCATGGGCACCGGATGGTGATGCAGGCAGACGAGCGCGTGCGCGGGAGAGCCGGCCAGTGCGGCGTCGAGGCGGGCAAGCTCGCTGGCGGCGAGGCGACCGCCGACATGACCGGGGTCGTAGCTGTCGAGCATGATGAACTGCCACGCCCCGATGGTGCGCGTGCCGCAATACTGGAAGGGCTCCTCACTCAAGCTCTGGCGCATGGCATCGGGCTCGTCGTGGTTGCCGGGAACGCAGAGCACCGGGGCTTGCAAGCCGCCGAATATGCTCTTGAACCGCAGATAGCCGGACGGATCGTCTTGGACGATATCGCCGGTGGCGAGAACGGCGGAATAGCCGGCCTCGGTCGCCGATGTGCCTTCGCCAAGCGCGTCATCCAGCACATGTCGCAAACTTGAGTCAGTCTCTACACCGCGCAAGTTCCCGCTGGCATTGCCATACAAATGTGGGTCGGTAATTTGTAGTATTTTCATCGTTGGATGTTAGCAAAGCACCCTAG
>Ga0302311_10004553_pt1 | contig 14916 bp, 11 predicted proteins | sample III_Palsa_N1_3_FD_200449 | JGI IMG/M metagenome (GOLD analysis project Ga0302311, IMG submission 200449) | Peat permafrost microbial communities from Stordalen Mire near Abisko, Sweden - III_Palsa_N1_3 | ecosystem: Environmental > Terrestrial > Soil > Palsa > Peat permafrost | place: Sweden... | reverse complement strand
CGGGCTAAAATTCCGGCCGATGACGCTGCCCGACCGGCTGATCGACCATAATACCCAACCAGCGCAAATCGATGAGGCCGGATTGTCGCCGCGCCATATCGTGCAAATGGCGCTCGGGTGCCTTGAACCAGTTCAATATCAGGCCGCTACACCATGAACCGTCTGCTGCTGACCGTCGCCCTGCTGCTGCCGCTGTGCGCGCAAGCCGCCACCGACACCACCGCCGCGTCCGGACCCACGGCGCCGATCAGTGCGCTCGACGCCGGCCTTACCGCCACCATCAAGGCCTCCACGACCAAGTCATTTCCGGCGCGATTCGCTGCCCTGGCGCCAATCGTGGACCACAGCTTCGACCTTGCGACCATACTTCGCGTGGTGGTGGGCCTGCGTTGGGCCACCCTGCCGGCGGACCAGCAAATGTCACTCCTCTCGGTGTTCCGCGCCTACACGGTCGCTCAATATGTCTCGAACTTCAGCAACGCCAGCGGCACCAGCTTCGCCATCCTCCCCGAGCAGCGGAGCGTCGGCACTGACGTGGTGGTCGAAACCCAAATCGTGCCGGCCAGCGGCGATCCAACCCGGATCGATTACGTCGTTCGTATGGAAGCGGACGGCTGGCACGCGGTCGACGTGCTACTGGAAGGCACCATCAGCCAGGCAGCGGTGCAGCGCTCCGATTTTCGCTCGTTCGTCGACGAAGGCAACGCCACCCGGCTGATCGCCAGTCTGAAACAGAAGGTCAGCGACCTTTCGGGAGGAACGGTGCAAGGATGATCGAACTGCCGCTCGCCCAGATCACCGGAGGGTTCGCTCTCGCCGGCGGCCTCGAGCAGGTGCTGGGCGTATCCGCAGTGTCGCGATTTGCTCATCGCGGGTCCGGTCCCACCGCCCCGGTGTTGCCGCCGATCACCGTGCTGAAGCCGCTGGCCGGCTTAGAGCCTCGGCTGGAAGAGGCGCTGGCGAGCTTCTGCGACCAAGCCTATCCGGAGTTTCAGATCGTGTTCGGGGTGCAGGACCCGTGCGACCCGGCGATCGCGGTGGTCGAGCGCCTGCGGCGGCAGTTTCCCAGCCGCGCGATCGACCTGGTGATCGACCGCCGCAAGGCGGGGCCGAATCGCAAGGTCGGCAATCTGCTCAACATGATCAAAGTCGCCCGCCACGAGCTGCTGGTGATCTCCGACAGCGACATCCACGCCCCAAACGACTTGCTGCGCGGCCTCGCGATCACGCTGGCCGAGCCTGGCGTAGGGCTCGCCACCTGCCTCTACAGCGGTCTTCCCGCGAGCGGTTCGCTCGCTGCGCGACTGGGGGCGACCCAGATCAGCCACGTCTTTCTGCCCGGGGTGATGCTGGCGCGGAATCTGGGTCGCCAGGATTGCCTGGGCGCGGTGATGGCGCTGCGCCGGCCGGACCTCGAGGCGATCGGCGGGTTGGAATCGCTGTTGCCGTTCCTCGCCGACGACGCGGTGCTGGGGCAGAAGATCGTCGCACTGGGCAAACGCGTCGAGCTGGCTCCCAGCGTGGTCGCGACCACCGTGCCGGAATCCGATCTGGCGCACCTCTGGCGCCACGAACTGCGCTGGGCCCGCACCATACGCGCACTGGCCCCCGCTGCTTTCGCCGCTTCGCTACTGCAATATCCGCTGTTCTTCGCTATGCTCGCCGTGGTTACCTCGGGGGCTTCATTCTGGTCGGTCGGACTCTTCCTCGCGCTGTGGCTGTTTCGGGCGGTCGCGGCAGCGGCGGTCGACTACCGGCTCGGGCTCAAACCGTTGGATAATTTCGCTCTGCTGCCGTTTCGTGATCTTCTTTCCGCCGCTCTCGTGCCGGCCGCCTTCCTGGGCAACCAAGTCCACTGGCGCGGCGAACAGCTTTCGGCCACGCCCAACCGCATGTCTCACCAAGGATACCCGTGATGATGAAAACCCTGTTCTTGCATCCCCCATCGTTCGACGGGTTCGACGGCGGCGCCGGCGCGCGCTATCAGGCCAAACGCGAGATCAAATCATTCTGGTATCCCACCTGGCTCGCCCAGCCCGCGGCGCTGGTGGAAGGCAGCAAGCTGATCGACGCCCCGCCGGCCGGCACCGGCCTCGCCGAAGTGGTGGCGCAGATCCGCGACTACGAGCTTTGCGTGATGCACACCTCGACGCCCTCGTTCGCGTCCGACGTGAAGGTCGCCGAGGCCCTGAAGGCGGCCAACCCTGCGCTTAAGGTCGGCTTCGTCGGCGCGAAAGTCGCGGTGCAGCCGGAGGAAAGCTTGAAACGCGCCCCGGTGCTCGACTTCGTCGCGCGCAACGAATTCGACTTCACCATCAAGGAAATCGCCGAGGGACGCGATTTTGCCGCGACCGACGGTATTTCCTATCGCAATACCGAAGACGTGATCGTGCACAACCGCGAACGCGCGACGCTGGAAGACATGGACCAGCTGCCGTTCGTGACCGAGGTCTATAAGCGCGACCTCAAGATCGAAGATTATTTCATCGGCTATTTGAAACATCCTTATGTTTCAATGTACACCGGCCGTGGCTGCAAATCGCACTGCACCTTCTGCCTGTGGCCGCAAACCGTGGGCGGCCACCGCTACCGCGTGCGCAGCGCCGAACATGTCGCCGAGGAAATCGCCCTGGCGCAGAAATACTTTCCGCAGGTAAAGGAATTCTTCTTCGATGACGACACCTTCACCGATAACCTGCCGCGCGCCGAAGCGATCGCCAAACTGCTCGGCAAGATGGGCGTGACCTGGTCCTGCAACGCCAAAGCCAACGTGCCACGCGAGACCCTGAAAGTGCTGCACGACAACGGCCTGCGCCTGCTGCTGGTGGGATACGAGACCGGCAATCAGCAAATTCTCTATAATATCAAGAAGGGCATGCGCATCGACGTGGCGAGGAAATTCACCCGCGACTGCCACGACCTCGGCATCAAAATCCACGGTACCTTCATCCTCGGCCTGCCCGGCGAAACCACCGAAACCATCCGCGAAACCATCAAGTTCGCGATCGAAACCAACCCGCACACGCTGCAGGTATCGCTCGCGGCGCCCTACCCCGGTACATATCTATACAAACAAGCGACCGAAAACGGCTGGCTCGACGAAGCCCACGCCGAACTGGTGGACGAACACGGCGTGCAAATCGCGCCACTGCACTACCCGCACCTGTCGCACACGGAGATCTTCGATAGCGTCGAGACGTTTTACAAGAAATTCTACTTCCGCGCGCCGAAAATCGCGAGCATCGTTGGGGAGATGATCACCAGCCCGGATATGATGAAACGGAGACTGCGCGAGGGAGTGGAGTTTTTCCAATTCCTCAAGGAAAGACATAAGGCAGCATAAGAAGAAGTCTTCTTTTTGTGAACAAAAAGAAGCAAAAAAACTTTTGTCAATATAAACCCCGTCCTACCCCCCCGTCATTGCGAGCGGTTAGCGAAGCAATCCAGCCCATCAACGCAACTCACTACCCGAGGACGGACTGGATCGCTCCGCCAACCACTCCAACGACGAAATAATCAGCGTCAGCGTATGCGACGAGTAATCTTCACCGCCGACGACTTCGGCCTCTCAGTCGGCGTCAACCAGGCGGTCGAACTCGCCTTCCAACGCGGGGTGCTCACCCACGCCAGCCTGATGGTCGCCGGCCCCGCCGCCACGGACGCCATCGCCCGCGCCCACGCCAACCCCGGCCTTAAAGTCGGCCTGCACCTGGTGGTAATCGAAGGCCCCGCGGTGCTGCCGCCGCAAGACATTCCCGATCTGGTCGATGCGGCCGGCCAATTCCCCGCGGATCAACTCAAGCTGGGCCTCAATTACTTCTTCCGCCCCCGCATTCGCCGCCAGTTGCGCGCGGAAATCACCGCCCAATTCCGCGCCTTCGCCGCCACCGGCCTCACCCTCGATCACGCCGATGCCCACAAGCACATGCATCTGCATCCCACCGTGGGCCAAATGATGCTGGAAATCGGCCGCGATTTCGCCCTGCCCCGCATCCGCATCCCCGCCGAACCTCCGGAGGTGCTGCGCGCCCTGAGCGAGCCCGTGGGATTCGGTGATCGCGCATTGTATCGCTGGAATGCATTGTTGCGCCGCCAAGCGCGCCGGTTTGGAGTTGCCACCAACGATCACGTCTTCGGTCTGCGCTGGAGCGGTCACATGACTGAAGAGCGTGTCTTATCGTTGTTCGAACATTTGCCTGAAGGCGAAAGCGAGTTCTATTTCCACCCGGCCGTCGCGCGCTATGATTTATTGCGCCGGTTGATGCCGGACTACGATCACGAAGCCGACTTAGATGCTTTGCTATCGATGCGCGTAAGGTCGGCACTTGCCAGATTAGCTACAAGCGATTGTCGCGCTTGAATGTCTCCGGCTCTATCCAAGACTCGTGAGCTATAAATGTTAAGTCAGCACAATCTGCACCCCAGTTGGGTGTCACCGGGGGCTTGGCCCGATGTTGTTCCAGGTGACGTAACTTTCTCTCTCGATCGTCTTCGAGGCTATTGAGTTTGGCAGCCAGATAATCGTTATCCATGTTTACTTCTCCGAGATATCCTATACCAGCAAGTGGAAAGACTGACACATGCTTCGGACCGTAGGGCGGGATGTTCTTCACATCCCGCCATCTTCCGTGCCGCAGATGGCGGGATGCGAAGAGCATCCCGCCCTACCGATTGGTCACGAACGGCCAGAGATGAGTCACTATCGATGCCGTATGGTATTATGTAAACTACCCATCCGTACTCGCCCCAGCCAAAGCTAAGCCCGAGCTCGTATTGTTCTAGCAATAGCGCGGGAACACATCAAGAACATTATCCCTGCGCCCGAAACAGCCCCGGATCCAAAAACACCCCCACCAACCGTTCCACCGGCAAATGCATTGGCACCACCATTCCCCCTTGTCTGGATTTGATGCGTTCCGCCGGTGCGCCGATGTCGAGTGCGATCACGGGCAGGCCGGCGCGCCAGATTTCGGTCAGCACGTAGGACCAGGTTTCCGGGCATTGCGAGGGCAGAAAGGCGAAATCCGCCTGTTCTGCTTTGATCACTGCCTCGACTTCGTTTTTCTCATAGGCGCCGGTGATGCGCACCACGCCGGTGGCGAGCAGGCGGCCGTCGTCGGCGGTGTAGCCCACGATCACGAATTCCAGCGGCAATTTCTTCGCAGCTATGAAGCGCGCCGCATTCAATAAAAGTTCGAATCCCTTTTGGAAGCCTATCGCTCCCACCACGGCGATTCGCCTGACAGCTCCAGGAGGTTTCACGAGCGGGCGCAGCTGCAAGCGTCCGCTTTCGTCTTGCCACGGCACTGCGCGCACTTTGATCCCGAACCGCCGCATATAGCGGCGCGCGGTGTCCTGGCTGGGTGCCACTACTTCGCGCGCGCGCAGCAGCAGCCGCAGGCTGCGCTGGTGGAGGTCAGCCGGCGAAATCTCCTCGTCAAGTTCGCTGCCAAGATCGGCGATGCAGAATGCGCACTGGCGCACGTCGGGTTCGCCGCAATAGCGGTTGTCGCGCGCGGTGAGGGTGATGCGCGGACAGTACCAGGCGTAGTCATGCAAAATTACGTCGTAGACCGGGAACGCCGCCAGCAGATTTTCGATCAGTGGCCAATCCCATCCCAAGAAGTGATGGATTTCCACCCAGGCGATGTTGCTGCCGCGCAGCAGATCCATCAGCGCCGAGGATTGTTCGGCCGGCGGAAAGATCAGATTGGGGTAGGCGTCGGGGTCGCCCGCGCTCACCGCGATCCCGCGCGGGGTGGGGCTCAGCACCACCGCGCGCACTCCGTCCTGCGCGATTTTGGCGAGGCGTTCGTCCACGCGCTGCGCCACGCCGCCGCCGCGGCCGTGGCTCACGATCAGCACCGCTTGGCGATCACCCTGATCCTGCCGCCAACGCTGCCAATCCATCCGCCGGCGCGCGGCGAACAGCGGGTCGGCCTCGCCCCATTTTTCGACCAGCGCGTCATAGCCGGGGTGCAACCGGTTGAGCGTTACCAGATTGCGCTTGGACAATTCCTTCTTGGCGGCGCCGAAGGAAACGCCCTCGCGATGCCCGACGAAGCTTCCCGCGGTCACCACCTGGCGCCAGCCCAGGTGGCGGGCGCGCAGGCTGTAGTCATTCTCCTCGCCGTAGCCTTGACCGAACAAATCCTCGCGGAACAGGCCGGTGTCGCTCAGACATTCGGCGCGGATATACATGCAGAAGCCGTGCGCGGTTGGTGCGTCCACCACCACGCCCGCATTCACCGCGCGCGCGAGTTCCGCGGTGGCGCAGGTCGCGGCGAGATCGGGAGTCGGGTTGCGTTTTTGATTGTCGGGGTAACTGAAAATCGTTGCCGCGTTGGAAAGCGGCGTCGCGGTACCGATGTCGTTCGCGGAATAGACCGCCGCACGCAGGTCCGCGATCCATCCTGGTGGCACCAGCGTATCGCTGTTCAACAGCACCACGTCGCGTCCCGCGGATGCCCGCATTCCGGCATTGGCGGCGGCCGGAAAACCCAGATTAACCGGGCGGACATCGAGATCGAATTCCCCCGCTGCCGCCAGTTCGCGCAATCTTGCCACCAGTTCGCGATCGGGCGAGCCATCCACCACCACCAGCACATCCTCGCAGGCGCTCTTCGCCGCCGTTACGCTCGCCAGGCAATCCAACGTGACATCCAACCCGAGATAGACCGGGATCACCACCAGGACTCGCCGCTGCGCCAAATCCGGTATTGGGTGCACCGGCGTCGGACCGATCAGATCCGCCTGGATGCTGATAAATGCGCTGTCATCGTCGAACGGGGCCTCCGGCTCGCCCACCAGCGGAAAACGCCTGGCGAGCGCCCTCGCCGCGGCCGCCGCACTCGCCATCTCGCCCAGCGGCATCAGCGGCGCGCCATACAACCTGCGGGAGTGCGGGCCGATCACGTCGATCGTATCGCCCAACGCCGCCACTTCGGCGGCGGAAAGTGCAAAGCCGCGCGGCTCGGCGAAAGGGTTGGCGTCGCTGCGTTCGGAAACCGGGAGCTCCGGCGTCAATTCCTGCCCGTTCACCAATATGCGCGGTGGTCGCCAGGGCTCGCCCGGCAGCCAGCACCAGCCGGCGATGCCGCCCGCGACCGCCCGCACAAATCCTTCCACCCGGGTTACCAGCCGCACGGCGATCGGGCTGCCGAGCAGATCCTGCCCGTCTCGGCGCACGCTGAGCCGCGCCGCTTGCTCCCAACCCGGTTCCAATTTGAACCCGCGCTTGCCCGAGCGCCGCGCCGGCGCCGGCACTCCGTCGAGCTGCAACTCGCACTTCAGCGCCCCGCCCGAGACCGTGACGAATCCCGCATTGTCGAGGCTGCACCAGCCGACCGATCCCGCGATCTCGTCGGCCAGCGCAGAGAACTCCGGGTCCGGCGGTGGTGCGTTACGTTCCAGCGCGCGACCCAATGCGTTCGCGGCCGCCGCCCGATCGCCGAGCCGCAACAGGCACGCTGCCAGCCGGCGCCATGCCTCGCCCCAGCCGGTCTTCTCGGCCAGAAAGGCAAACATGTCGGCCGCTCGCGGCCTACCCGTCAGCAGGTAGAGTTCGGCCAAGGCAAAGGTCAGCGTGCCGTCACCGGGGGCCCGGCGCTGCGCATATTCGATCAGCCGGGTCGCTTCGTTCCAGGCACCGCGATCGAGCAGCGGCAGCGCCCGCTCCACCGCGCGGGTGACCTCCGGATCGCGCTCCAGCCAAGGCGCCAGCAGCATCGGCTTCAGGAAATGCGACGGCCTGGCCTCAAATTTCGTCAAACGTCACCCTCCGCGGTATGCATCAGTTCTTATGCTCCGGCGTTGGTGCGGTCTAGCCATCCGGCAAGCGCTTCGCGGCGAGCCATAGATACAGCAACAGGTCCTCGAGCATGGTTTGCCGATACAGCCGGGCGCGCCGGAGCGTGATCCAGCGGCGGGTCCAGCGGTGGTCGCCGAGTTCGCTTAAAAGCCGCACGATCGCGGCGTTTTCCGGCGCAAGCCCGCCACTGCTCGTGAGCGCCGCGAGATGGTCCCGCAACCGTTCCACGAACGGCCCCGCCCCCCGTGCTGCGGCGCGCCGCGCGCGCAGCAGCAGGCTTGCGTTGGCACCCACGGCGTTATCGGTGTGCTGACGGTAAAGAATGAACGGTTGTGGGTCGAACAAGATTCGGCCGCCGGCCCCGCTTACCACGATATAGGCCCACCAATCATGGATCGATCCTGCAGGCGGTGGGGCTGCCAGGATCGCTCGCCGCGCCGCCGCGTTCAGCACCGTCGTGCAGCCGGTGGCGATGTTCTGCACCAGCGCGTTGCGAAAACCGGGTGGCCGCCGCGGGATTGCCGAAAGCCCCAGCGGCTCCAGATCGTCGTCAACCAAGCGCTGCCGCCCGCAATAGAGCCCCGGGGCTGCGCCGTGACCCTGCAACCAACCGACCGCGCGCGAAATCTTGTCGGGCAGCCAGACATCGTCCTGATCGCAGAATGCGAAATACTCGAAATCCTCCGCCGCCGCGGCGAGGATTTTCATGAACGAACCCAACACGCCGCGCCGGCCGCTGTCCTGATCGACGCGGGTGATCCGATCGCGCATCGGCCACGCATCGATGATCGCGCAAGTATCATCGCCAGAGCCGTCATCGCGCCAGAACAAATGCCATGCGCGGTGGGTCTGCTGCCGCAGGCTTTCCAGCTGTGCGGCGAGAAATCTTCCACCGTTGTAGGTAGCAAGCAAGATCGCCACGCGTGCTTCGGCCGGGTTCGATGCGGGCAACACGCGATATGCTCACTTGCGATGGGACGGCGTCCGCAGGATGGACCACAGCGTTGCGCGGGCGCAAGTCCACCTCACGCTTCCCTTGCCGGCACCGATCCGATATGGAACACCGTCATCCCTGGCGGAGGTTGGGCCACCGATGGACTTCGCCGGAATTCGTCCCCGCTCCGAAGCCGCCCAACGCTGGCTGCGCGAGCAGGCCTGGCCGGTCTGGCTCGAACACGGGATCGACCGCGAGCATGGCGGGTTTCACGAGCATCTGTCGCTCGATGGTCACGCCTGCAGCGCCGGCTTTCGACGGCTGCGGGTGGTCACCAGGCAGATCACCGTGTTCGCGGCCGCGGCGCTGGAAGAAGTGCCGGGGGCGCGCGAAGCAGTGCGGCTTGGCTGTGATTTTCTACTCAACCGCGCCAAGCAGCCCGACGGAGGCTACGCATGGCGCTTCGACATCGCTGGCGAACCGATCGATCAGACTCGTGATCTGTATGATCACGCCTTCGTCCTGCTCGCATGGTCAGCCGCGGCGCCGTTTTTCGCCCCGGTGATATCCGTCGACACGACGTTAATGGTGCCCGATTGGGCTACTTCCCCCGCTTTTTTGCCTCGAGTATCTGCGTTCGCGTTTGAGCAGGCTCTCGAACTCGATCATTACCTGCAAACTCACTTCCGCGATCCAAACGGCGGCTACCTCGAAAGTCTTGAAGGTTCGCTGCCGCGCCGCCAGAACCCGCACATGCATCTGCTCGAAGCCTACCTGCAGGCCGCCGAGATCTGGCACTCCGAGCTGTTCTTTAGCCGTGCCGAAGAACTCGCCGAGCTATTTCTTGATCGGTTGTTTCAAACCAGAGAAGGCGCGCTACCGGAATTTTTTGACGATAGCCTCGCGCCACTCCGCGACGCCGGCCGCTTCATGGTCGAGCCCGGCCACCACGCCGAATGGATCTGGCTGCTTTCCTGGTTTCAGGAATTGGCGCCCGGCTTCGGTGTTCAGGTGCCCGACCAGCTGGAGCCCACCGTTGCCGCGCTGGCGCGCTTCCTCAACCAACCCGCCTGCCGCACCAGGCACGGCGCCCTGGTCGACGAAATGTGGAGCGACGGCACCGTCCGCGCCGGCTCGGCCCGGCTGTGGCCGCAGACCGAACGGCTGAAATCGGAATTGCTGGTGCCCAACCCAGACCTCGACCGCATCCGCGAGGCCTACCAGGTGCTGGACCAATTCATCGCCGGTGCGCCCCGCGGCCTTTGGCATGAAAGATGGACCGCCGAGCAGGGGTTCTCCCCCCAGCCCGCTCCCGCCAGCAGCCTCTATCATCTGACCGCCGGCATTCTGGTGGCGCAGCGCGCGCTTAGGTCAGACGGCACGAAAAAGTAAATTTACCAAAGTTTTTTGCTTCTTTTTTTCAAACCAGAAGACTTCTTAAGTCCTTCTTTTTGTGAACAAAAAGAAGCAAAAAAACTTTGTCAGTTTGGGCCTGCAACCAATGTCGCGGGCCTGCGCGTTACCCGACCGCGCGGTCGATCAGCCGATGGAACGTTTTCAGATGCTTCTTCATGCCCAATCTGGTGGCCGCGTACGCCCGGGCGCCGGCGCGCAGCGTATTGGACAGAGCCTCATTTTCCAGCACCTCCAACACCGTATCAGCGAGCCTGGCCGGATCCAGGCAGGGCGTCAGCAGCCCATTTTTGCCGTGGGCGATGAACTCCGTCACCGGCGGCGTGTCGCTTCCCACCAGCGCGCAACCCACCGCCATCGCCTCGCGCAACGACCACGACGCCACGAACGGATAGGTCAGATAGACATGCACGTCCGAGCGCTGCAGCAACCGCAGATAATCGCGATAATCAACCTTGCCGACGAAATGCACCCGCGCCAGATCGATCTGGCTGCGCACTTCTTCGAGAAAGATATCCCGCCAGCTGCCATACGGGGGTGCCGAGCCGTAGCTCACCTTGTTGCCGCCGACCAGCGCCACCTGCAGGTCCGGCCGCTCGCGCAACAGCCGCGGCAGCGCGCGCATCAGCACGTGATAGCCGCGGTAGGGCTCGAGGTCGCGCGCGACGTAGGTGAGTAGCTTCTCGCCCGGCGCCACCTGCCAACCGCCGAATTCGAAGGTCTGGCGAAATATTTCCGGATCGGGCTTGCAGATATTCAGATGCACGCCGTCAGGCACCAGCTCGATCTGTCTTTGCGCCCACGTCGGATAGGTGGAGCGCTGCCACACGGTGGGGCATTGGCCCACGCCGCCGTTGGTGAGTGCCAACAGATTGGTCAGGTTCTTGGTCCGCACGCGCGGCATCATCTTGGCATCGACCGGGAACTCAGCATCGAAGCCCACGTCGACGCCTTCGGTATGATAATAAAATTCGTAATAGCCGACGATCGGCACGCCGGGAAATACGTCGCCGAGATTAAGCAATTCACCCCAGCCGTGGTGGCCGACGATCACATCGGGCTGAAACCCGAGCGACTTTACGTTTCCCGCCACGCGCGCCACCTCGGCGGCACGCAACTGCATCACCTCGTGTTCCTCGACCGAGAAATGCACGTTGCGCGACCGCGGCGGCTGCAGCCGGTAATTCACCCGGCGCACGCCGTTCATCTGGTTGGCGTTGGGCTCCGAGATAAATACGATCTCGTCGCCCTGGTTCCTCCCCAGTATGTCGCGCAAGATATGCTGATATTGACCAGGAAAATTCTGGTGCACGAACAAATAGCGCAAGAAACTAAGGTCCCTAGTCGAGGCTCGCGCCGCGCGGGCGCAAACTGATGATGAATGCCTCAAGCGGTGCCAGCGATTCGCACTCGCACGCCTCGCCATTCTCCACCGGACCGGCGACGCTGCCATCGATGAAGCTCGCCTCATAGACGCAATCATAGAGCTCGGCGGCGTCGCCGCGCAGCCGCACCTTGAAGCCCAGCACCGGCAGCGCCATGCCGCGACTGCCGAGGAACTGCCCGCCCTCGGACCACGGCGAGAGCCAATCGCGCCCCAGCACTGCCTGATATTCGATGTCCTCGGCGGCGATATCTTCCGGCGGCGAGATCGCGAACCCCTCGATCCAGCGCCGGCTGCCACGCAGCCCCATCCATTCGTCGAAGTCGGCCCCGACATCGCCGCGCGCCTGAATATGCGCCACGATCTGTTTCTTCACCGGAGCCGGAGCCGCCGCAACACCACCGCCGACCCGGGTTACCTGCAGCCGCGGCGGTTCGCCGCCGCGGGGGGAGTGATAGACCGTCACCATCACCGGAGCCGGTCCCTTGCTCACCCGCACCAGCGCCGCCGCGTCGGTGAGGCCGATCCAGCCGTCCGGGCGAAAGGTGGCAATACTCACGTCGCCCGGGGGCGCGCCCGGCGGCACCGACAGGCGAATTCCAGGCAGCCCGAATTCGTCCATCGCTCCCTGTGTTCCTGGAGCATGGAATACACAGAACACCCCCGCCTCCAATTGCATCAAGCTCGCCGTAACCTTGAGCTCAGTCACGACGTTGCGGGTGGGTTGAGCAGCTTCCGACATAACGCATCTTCCAATCAGTTAGTCGCCGCTTCGCGCGGCCAACATGCCATTCCTCGTTGCCGTGCATCGTGCGGTCTAATCAACCGGTCTGCAAGCCACAAACACCGAGAAACGGAATATTCTCATTACGTTCCAGAATTCGCCGGAGGGACGCTTCGCGTCGCCGTCCGCCGCACCCGACATTTTTGGACCGGCACCGGCTTCCTGCGGGGTGGCGCAAGGAGCTTTCAATTCGGTTCAGCTGGTGGGCTGGGGCGCGGCCTCGGCACCCGCACCGACGCCGGATTCCGCCAGCCGCTCGAGATCGCGCTCGGCTTCGAGTATCCCCTGCGCGCGTGCCCGGCGCAGCCAGTTGATCGCAGCGGCGCGATCGGTCCGTCCCGCGGCACCGTACGCCAGGTAGCGGCCGACCATCAGCTGTGCGTGCGGATGCCGCTGGGTGGCGGCGCGCATGAACCACTCGAAGGCCTCTTCGCGCTGCTCCGGCACATCGTGCCCGCCGCCCAGCATCGCGCCGACGCCAAACGCGCCGCCGACATGCCCGGCGTCGGCGGCGCGGCGGAACATCGCCAAAGCGGCGGCGTGGTCGCGTGGACCGCCGCGCCCGTTCACCAGCATCTCGGCCACCGCGACCTGCGCGTCGGCAAGCCCGCTTTCGGCCGCGCGCGACATCCAGAGGCGGCCTTCGACCTCGTCTCGATCCGTGCCGCGGCCCTCGGTCAGCATCCGGCCTAGCCAATATTGCGCGCTCGGCACGGTTTCGGCGGCGCGCCGGAACCAGGCCATCGCCTCGCGATCGTCGCGCGCGATCCCGGAGCCCTCTGCCAGACAAACCCCGAAATTATAGGCCGCCACCGGATCGCCGCCGCGCGCGGCGGTCTCGAACCATTCCCGGGTGCGGACCCGATCAGCCTCACCGGTGGCGCCTTGCAACGATAGGCTGGCGAGACGGGCAACCGCGTCACGATCCCCGGCCGCAGCGGCCTTGCGGAACCACGCCGCCGCCTCCTCGAGGTCGCGTCCGACCCCGTTGCCGGTCAAATAATACTGACCCAGCGTGCGCGCCGCGGCCGCGTGTCCCAGATCGGCCGCAACCCGGAACCAAATCGCGGCCTCCGAATAATTGGGCGGCAATTCACCCTCTTTGGCGTAAAGATCGCCCACCACCGTGGCGGCCTCGGCGTCACCGGCAAGCGCCGCGCGCCGCAGCCAGGTCTCACCGGTGACAGGGTCACGGGCGATCCCGCGGCCTTGCAGCAGCGCGAGCCCATAGCGCGCCATGCCTGGACGCGCACCGCCTGCGGCAGCGCGGGAAAAGCACTCCGCGGCGCGCTCCAGATCGGCTTCGCCCCAGGCGCCGCGCTCGGCGCCGACCCCCAGCAGGTAATGGGCGAGCGGCAAATTGGCGGCCGCGGCCTGCTCGAGGTGCGGCTTTGCCGCGTCCCATTGGTCCCTCTGGTCTCCCCGCAGCATGCCCATCGCGACGCCGAGATGCCCCTGGGCACTGCCGGCCTCGGCCGAGATCCGGTATAGTTCGGCGGCGCGCGCGGGGTCGCGGATTTCTTCCGGTCCCGAATTGAGAATATATCCGAGCAGCGCTTGGGCCGCAGGTGATTTGGCGCTGGCCCGTTCGGCCCAAAACGCTGCCTTGGCGAAGTCCGGTCCTGCCGGTTTATCCGCGGTCATCGCGCTCGCACCGAACAGTCCGGTGTTGGCCTCGAGCCCTCCCTGCACCGCCAGGGATGCCATGGCGTATTGCGCCTCGATGTGATCCTGCTCCGCCGCCCGCTCCAGCCATTGCAGGCCTTGCGACCGGTTCGGCGGCACGCCGCTCCCGCGCAGATAGGCACGTGCGACCTGATATTGCGCTTCCGCGAGCCCCTCCTGCGCCAGACCTGCGAGCAGCGGGAAGGCTTCCTGATATTTATTGGTCTCGAGTAGCGCCAGCGCCCGCTTCAGCCGGGCCTTGGCCGGAAGCAATCCGGCCAGGCCCGTCAACACTCGGGAAGTCACGGCACGCCGTGTCCGGCTTCGATAAAGGCCGGGGCGATTTTTTCAGCCAACAAGGTCAGTATGTTGCGAGTGCCGGTGATGTCGTCGGCGGTAACTGCCATCCCCGGCGATGGTTTGAAACTCTTTGGCACCCCGCGCATGTGGAGTTTGTCGATCGAGATCGTCGCCTGATAAAACAAGCCGGTGATGACTTGCGTCGTAGGTAGGGAGGTCTGCGCGGTATTCGGAGAAGCAGGGCCGTTGGTAAGGCCTTGCTGGAGCTGGGTCACCAATGTCCCAGGCAGGAAGCTGCTGGAAGTGAGCGAAACCAGGGTACCATCGGCGTAGCCGTGGGCGACGTAGTTGAAGGCGTCGAATTTGAGATACACATGCTGGCCAATCTGCATTGCACCCGATTGTTCGGACGGGAAATCGGCGATCACCTCGACCTTGCCATCGTCGGGCTGGATCGTGACCAACTGGTCGCCCGACTGCACTACCGTACCCGGGGCCGCGGTTGCCACCGTTAAAACCGAGCCGGGCCGATCGGCGCGGATCACATCCAGTTTCCGCCGCAGCAGGTCCTTGGACAGCTGCGAATTGGCGTCATCCATGGTCGCGGCCTCGCCGGCCAGGGACTG
>Ga0302311_10004552_pt1 | contig 14917 bp, 11 predicted proteins | sample III_Palsa_N1_3_FD_200449 | JGI IMG/M metagenome (GOLD analysis project Ga0302311, IMG submission 200449) | Peat permafrost microbial communities from Stordalen Mire near Abisko, Sweden - III_Palsa_N1_3 | ecosystem: Environmental > Terrestrial > Soil > Palsa > Peat permafrost | place: Sweden... | reverse complement strand
CGGCCAGCCAGCCGGTGAATTCGCCTGGCTGCAGGTGATAGTTTCGGATCAGCACCGGTGTCGCCCAGATGGTGGCGGCCGCGTCGGCCATGGCGACGCCGATCTGGCCGGCGAAGAGGGGCAGCAGGAAGGCCCGCTTGGCCCAGATCGCCCGCATGATCGGACCCAGGGCGGCTGTCCGCTGTTCGACCTCGTGGCGCTCGGGCTCGCGGAGAAAGGCGATCAGCAACAGCAGGACGGCGCCCGCCAGTCCCAGCAGAAGATGGGTTTCCCGCCAGGGCGCCATTCCGTGCAGGACTGTGATGGGATGGCGGGTCAGCGCCGCGAGCACCGCCCCGCCGAGGGCGAAGGCGGCGGCGACGCCGGCGTAGATGCCAAGGCCCAGCACCACCATCGCCCGCCCACGCTTGCCGGGCTCGCACAGGTCGGCGGCCAGGGAGATGATCACCGGGATCACGCAGCTTCCCCCCAGCGCCGTGAGCATCCGGGCGAGGAACAGGGAGGGAAGGCCGGTGGCGAAGCTGGTCCAGACGGTCCCGAACACGCAGATGGCCAGGAGCGCGACCACCAGCCTGACCCGGTTGCCGTGGTCGATCACCCAGGCCAGCGGGATGGAGACCAGGGCGACGGGCGCCCCGGTCGCCAGGCCCTGGACCAGGCTGACGGCGAAGTCCGACAGCTTCAGATCCAGCTTGGCGGCTTCCTGCAGTGGCGAGAAGACCGTTCGGATCATGCCGCTGGCGAACAGCACCGCCGCCAGCAGCAGCACCGCGCTCCACAGGGTTCTGTGGGCGTGGTCGCCGGTCTGGGCGACCACGCCGTTCGGTTGAAGCGCTACGCTCAAGTCTAGAACTTCTTCGACACGGTGGCGCCCAGGGTCCTCGGCTGGCCGATGACTTCCCGGAATTTGGCCGGGGTCCCCGTGGCCAGCCCCGGGCAGGTCGCTGTATTCGTCGTCAGGCAGAGGCTGCTGGTGACGATCTCGCTGACGTCGCGGGTGTCCCACAGATTGTTGGCGAACAGGGTGACGGTGGTCCCTTCGGCGAAGTCGGCGCCGATGCGCAGGTTTCCGAGGCTGTAGGCCGGGATGTAGACCCCCTTATCGGTGGATGCGAGACCGTTGGGTTTGTCGGATTCATAGCGAACGTCGAAGTGGGCGAAGCCGTTGATCGCGGCCGTGATCGGCCAGTGATAGTCCACCGCCGCCGAGCCGCTGAACCTTGGAACGGTGGGGATGCGCTCGCCATTGGTGATGCCGATCTGGGCGTTGGACGCGGTGTAGGTCGCGTCGGTATAGGCGCCGGACAGCGAGAACATCAGCGCCTCGGTCGGCCGGGCCTGGATCTCCAGTTCGGCGCCTTTGGAGACGGCCGAGCCGATATTGCCCAGATAGGGAACGTTGGGCGGCGTCGGCGCCACGGCGTTGGCGGGGGTCGAGGCCACCACCTGGATGTTCTTCCAGTCGATGTAGTAGAGCGCCCCGTCGACGGTCAGCCGGCCATCCAGCCAGGACGATTTGCCACCCACCTCATAGTCCCACAGATAGTCCGGCGCGAGGGTTGCCGGCGTGCCGGGAATGGCGCTGTTGGGGCTGCCGGGCCGGAAACCCTTCGCGGCCTCGACATAGATCAGCGACTGGCTGCTCGGGTGATAGGTGATCTCGAACTTGGGCGAGACATCTGTGCTGGTGGCCTTGGCCACCCCGGGGTTGATCGCCGTCGCCGGGGTCGTGAACGGCGCCACCAGCAGGCCGTACAGGTCCGCATCGTAGGACGTCGGCACATAGGAATACCGCAGCCCGACTGTCGCATCCCAGTTCTGCCAGAAGGTGTAGGTCGACTCGCCGAACACGGCGAAGGTCTGGCGCTTGGTTTCGGTATGGTAGTCGAGCGGGATGATCCCCAGCGATCCCAGGACGCTGGTGGGATCCAGGCGATCGCGCCGATAGACCACCAGATCGTCGTTTTGATAGTAGGCGCCGACGACCCATTTCAGCGGTCCCGGCTGAGACGAAACCAGCCGGATTTCCTGAACGAAGGAATGGTCGTCATCCGGCAGGGCGGAGGTATATCCGGGCGTGCCGAAAACTGGGTTCGAGAGCAACACGCCAATCGCCAGGGTGTCGTCTTCGACAAAGTCGGTGGTGTTGTGGCTATAGGTGGTCGAGCTTTCCAGCGTGGCGCCGGACAACTGGTATTTGAACGCCAGGTTGACGGCGGCGGTGGTCGCTGAGCCCGGCTCCGCATAGAGGCTGTGCTCGGTCAGGTCGCCATAGATCGGCTTGTTATTCGCGTTGGTGTCGATGATCGACAGGCCGTCGTCCTTGTCGTTCTGATAGATGCCGGTCAGGGTCGCCGTGAACTTGTCGGTCGGCTGCCATTCGAGCGCTGAGCGCGCGCCGAAAACGTGGCTGGCGTTTGCTGCATTGGTCCCCAGCGTCGGGTCCTTGATGTAGCCGCCGTCGTCCCGGTAGGTCAGCACGGTGCGGAGCGCCAGCTGGTCGTTGATGATCGGGATGTTGAGCATGCCGTTCACGTCGAAATCGGCCGCGCGCGAAGCGACGTCGGCGCCGGTCACCTCGACCTCGGCGTGATAGGCGTTGAGGTTGGGCTGGTTGGTGATCACCCGGATCGCGCCGCCCATGGCGCCGGCGCCATAGAGGGTGCCTTGCGGGCCGCGCAGGACCTCGACGCGGTTGACGTCGAACAGCTTCAGGTCGGTGCCGCCGGAGGTGAAGCTCGAGGTCAGCGGAATATCGTTCAGATAATAGCCGGTCGCCGCGGTCTGGGCCTCGAAGAAGGAGCCCGCCGTGATGCCCCGCATGATGACCTTGTCTTCGGTCGACCCATTGTTCTGGAAGGTCACGCTGGGCGCCATCAGGGCGATGTCTTCAAACTTGTCCGCGCCTTGGCGGGCGAGCCGGGCGCCGCTCAGGGCGGTGATCGCCAGGGGCACCTTCTGCACCGACTCCGAGCGCTTCTCGGCGGTGACGACGACTTCCTCAACCTGGGTTGAGCTGGTGGTTTGGGCCTGCTGGGCCAGGGCCGGCGACCCCAGCGCCGCAAAGGCTGCGCCCATCAATAACGCGCTTCGAAATCCGAACATCGTCATCTCCCCATCTCGCCATCTCATCGTGGCAAATTGACTGTCGAGTAAGTCATATACATGGATTAAGATTTGAGCAAGCGATCGAAACGGCCTGGGTCAATTCGAAGGTGGAGGGTGGATTTGGCCGAGTTCTATGCGAGGGCGGCGGGAAAATCCGCGCCATCGAGCCCGAATCGGCTCCGATCCCGATTCGCTGGGCGAGATCAGGGTCAGTTTCTATTATTGACTGACAAGTCAGTTGTCGCGCGGGCCTTGGGTCGCCCAGACCCGGGAAGGCCGCCGCCCGCGCGTCGATCTCAGATGCCGGTCAATCCGCCGGAACAGATCAGGGTCTGGCCGCTGACATAGTCGGACTCGGGAATGCAGAAGAGGTAGACCGCGCCGGCCGCCTCCTCGGGCGTGCCGCCCCGTCCCAGCGGGATGGTCTGCTCCATGGCGGCCATCAGCCCGGGATTGACGCCCACCTTGATGTCGCGGCCGTCGATATGGGCGGTGCTTTCCGCGCCGCCGCCGGCGACCACGGTCAGGCGGGTCTTGATCAGCCCATAGGCGACACAGTTCACCGCCACGTTCATCCGGCCCCATTCCTTGGCCAGGGTCTCGGTCATGCCGATGACGCCCGCCTTGGCGGTCGCGTAGTTGGTCTGGCCAACGTTGCCGAACAGGCCGGCCATGGAGGAGATGTTGACCACCTTGCGCACGACGCGGTTACCAGCCTCCTGATCGGCTTTCGACAGCCCTCTGATCACGGGTTGGGCGGCGCGCAGGATGCGGAAGGGGGCGGTCAGGTGGCAGTCGAGGATGGCGTACCACTGCTCATCGGTCATCTTCTGGATGACGTTGTCCCAGGTGTAACCGGCGTTGTTGACGATGATGTCGAGGCCTTTGTAGGTCTCGACAGCCGTCCCCACGAAGCGGTCGGCGAAGTCGGGGGCGGTGACATTGCCCACGCAGGCCACGGCCTCGCCGCCCAGGGCCTTGATCTCGGCGACGGTTTCCAGCGCCGGCGCCTCGTCCAGGTCGTTGATGACGATGCGGGCGCCTTCGGACGCGAGCTTCAGGGCGATGGCCCGGCCGATGCCGCGGCCGGATCCGGAGATCAGCGCGATCTTGCCGTCGAGTTTGGCGGACATGAAATGACTTTCTGTAAGCTGAATTTAGGGCAGGGCGATCAGGGCGGCGCCGACGATCTTGACCTGCCCGAACTGGTTGGCGCTGGAGATCTCGACCCGGACGCATCGCTCGCCATTGTGCTCGAGCTTTTCCACCACCTTGCCGGTGCAACGGATCGCATTGCCCAGGTGGGTGATGCCGGCGAAGCGGACGTCGAACTTGCGCAAGGTGTGCTGCGGCGCCCAGTTGGTCAGCAGGCGGCCGAGCCAGGCCATGCCGAGCATGCCCTGGGCAAACACATCCGGCATGCCGGCGGCGCGGGCGACGTCGATGTCGATATGGGCCGGGTTATGATCCCCGGACGCTCCGGCAAACAACGCCAGGGTGGCGCGGTCGACCGGCGGCAGGGCTAGGTCAGGTAGCAGGTCGCCGAGCTGAACGGTGTCGTAGGTGGGGGTGGTCATCAGGGAGGCGCTCAATTTCGCACCACGGTCACGCCGCGCAGGGTCGCCACCTTGGCGCCGTGCTGGTTGACCGCCGTGGATTCGGTTTCCACGAATTCCAGCGCGCCGCCGCGCTTGTCATAGATGTCCTTCACCTGCGAGGTGATGGTCACCGTGTCGCCGGCGACGACGGGCAGGAAATACTCAAATCCCTGTTCCCCATGCAGGACCTTGCCCAGGGACACGCCCAGCTTTTCGAACAGGGCGAACATGGTGCTGGAATCCAGCTCGGCCGCGAACACGAAGGTCGGGGGCGCGGGCAGGTCGGCATAGCCCGCGGCGGTCGCGGCGGCTTCGTCGACATAGATCGGATTGGTCTCGCCGATGGCCTTGGCGAAGAAGCGCAGCCGTCCCCGTTCGACCACCAAGGTGGACTGACCCACCTGATGGCCGATCCATTTTTTGTCGATCAAGGCTGGACCCGCTCGTAAAGGGTCACGACACAGGCGCCGCCGAGGCCGAGGTTGTGCTGCAGGGCGAGGCTCGCGCCCTCCACCTGCCGGGCGCCGGCGTTGCCGCGCAGCTGCTCGACCAGTTCGGTGCATTGGGCCAGGCCCGTGGCGCCCAGGGGATGGCCCTTGGACAGCAGGCCGCCGGAGGGATTGGTGACCACCGCCCCGCCATAGGTGTTGTCGCCGTCGAGGACGAACTTCTCGGCGCCCCCGCGAGGACAGAAGCCCAGGGCCTCATAGCTGATCAACTCGTTCTGGGCGAAGCAGTCGTGAAGCTCGGCCACCTTGATGTCGTCCGGGCCTATGCCGGCGGCCTCATAGACCTGGTTGGCGGCGTTGCGGGCCATGGTCGCGCCGACGACTTCGCGCATGTCGCGGGCGTCAAACACCGCCGGCACGTCGGTGGTCATGGACTGGGCGCGAATGCGCACCGTGGTGTCCAGGCCGTGTTTGCGGGCGAAGCTTTCGGAGACGATCACGGCGGCGGCGGCGCCACAGGTGGGCGGGCAGGCCATCAGCCGGGTCATGACGCCGGGCCACAGGACGGGGGAGGCCATGACCTCGTCCTCCGTCACCACGGTCTTGAACAGGGCCAGGGGGTTGTTGGCGGCGTGACGGCTGGCCTTGGCCCTGATCTTGGCGAAGGTCTCCAGCTTGGTGCCGAACTCCTTCATGTGAGCTTCCCCGGCGCCGCCGAAGTAGCGCAACGCCATGGGCAGCTCGATGTCGACCAGCTCGCTGGTGAGTTCGGTGAACTTCTCGAAAGGGTCTGGGCGATCGGGGAAGTTGGAGCCCAGAGCGCCGGGGCGCATCTGCTCGAACCCGAAGGCCAGGGCGCAGTCCACCGCGCCGCTGGCGACAGCTTGGCGCGCCAGAAAGAGGGCGCTGGAGCCGGTGGAGCAGTTGTTGTTGACGTTCACCACCGGGATGCCGGTCATGCCGACTTCATACAGGCCCCGCTGGCCACAGGTGGAGTCGCCGTAGACGTAGCCGGCGTAGGCCTGCTGGACCAGGCCGTAGTCCAGGCCCGCGTTGGCGAGCGCCGCGCGGATCGCCTTCGACGCCATTGTATAATAGGGCTCGCTGGCCCCGGGCTTTGAGAACGGCACCATGCCGACCCCGGCCACTACAACGCTACTGGTCACGCGCTTCCTCCTGATCGATTGTTGACGCGCTTCGCCCGGGCTGGCCGGTGATCGTCGCCTTGACACTCTTCGGCTGAAGCCTAAAATTGACTAAACAGTAAGTCAATATAGCGGGAGGCAAAATGACCTATTCTTCGCCCTGGATCGACGAGGAACTGAGCATCCTGCAGGACCACGTCGAACGCTTCCTGCGGCGCGAGATCGTTCCGGACCGCGAAAAATGGGAAGAGCAGGGTTTCGTTGATCGCGCCGCCTGGCTGAAGGCCGGCGCTGCGGGACTGCTCTGCGCCAGCGTGCCGGAGGAATACGGCGGCGGCGGCGGCAATCGCGGCCACGAGGCCGTCATCATCCAGGAAATGGGCCGCGCCGGCGTCGCTGGCGGCTTTGGCGCCGGCAATATGGTCAGCTCCTGCATCGTCGCCCACTACATCCTGGGTTATGGCTCCGAAGCCCAGAAGCAACGCTGGTTGCCCGGCATGGCCAGGGGCGAGATCGTCGGCGCCATCGCCATGTCGGAACCCGGCGCCGGATCGGACCTGCAGGGGGTTTCAACCTCTGCACGCAAGACGGATGGCGGCTATGTGGTCAACGGCAGCAAGACCTGGATCACCAATGGCCAGTGCGCCGATCTGATCATCGTGGTCGCCAAGACCGATCCGGCGGCGGGGGCCAAGGGCATGTCGCTGATTGCCGTCGAACCCGCTGTCGCCAAGGGATTCAAGCGCGGCAAACGGCTCAGCAAGCTGGGCATGCACGCGCAGGATACGTCCGAACTCTTCTTCGACGACGTCTTCGTGCCCGACGACAACCTGCTCGGCGGCGAGCCGGGAAGGGGGTTCATCCAGCTGATGCAGCAGCTGGCCTGGGAGCGGATGCAGATCGCCCTGACGGCGACCGTGGCGATGGAAAGCGCCGTCGCCCTGGCGATCGACTACGTCAAGCAGAGGAAGCTGTTCGGCAAGCCGCTGCTCGATTTCCAGAACACCCAGTTCAAGCTGGCCGAGTGCAAGACCCGGGCGGTGGTGGCGCGCCGGTTTGTCGACACCCTGATGGTCGACCTCATGGCCGGGACCCTGGAGCCCGAAACCGCGGCGATGGCCAAACTGTGGACCACCGAAACCCACGGCAAGGTGGTCGATGAGTGTCTGCAACTGTTCGGGGGGTTCGGCTATGTCACCGAATATCCGATCGCCCGGCTCTATGCGGACGCTCGCGTCATGCGGATTTTCGGTGGAACCAGCGAGGTGATGAAGCTGATCATTTCCCGCACGCTCTAGCCGCTGACGCGAAACAAGCAAGGCGAAGGTTTGCCCAATTGAGTGACTCCCAAGTCGATGCGACGCCGCGCCTGCTCAAACAGGCCTTCTGCGCCGTCCGCCGTTCGTCTATGGAGGAGTCGCCATGACTCGAAAAATCGCTCCGGCCGTCAAAGAGCCGACCTTCGCCCGCGGCAAACGCGGGAACTTCGAGAACCGCCTCGACGAAGTGTTGCGGGTGGCTGCGCGGCTGTTCAGCGAGCAGGGCTTTCGCCAGGCGACGCTGGAGGATGTGGCGGCGGCGCTGAACGTTACGCGGCCAGCGCTTTATCACTATGCACGAAGCAAGGACGAGCTCGCCGCCCGATGCAGCGATATCGCCCTCGGACAGATCCAGGACGCGATCACCGACGCCAGGCGACTGCAGACCGGCCGTGAGCAGCTGACGGCCTTCTTCCGCCGCTACACCGAGATTATCTGCGACGATTTCGGCCGATGTTTCGTGCTCGTCCATCGACGGGAATATAGTCCGGATTTTCAAGAGCTTCTGCGGGTAAACCACGTCAAGATAGACCATGCGATCCGGGATATGGTGCACGCTGGCGGGGTTGACGGCTCGCTCCGCGAAACTGACCCCGCGGATGTGAGCCGGGCCCTGTTCGGCGCCTTCAATGGCATTCCGGTCTGGTATCGCGCCGGCGGCCGGCGAACGCCCGCCCGTATTGCAGACGATTTCATGGTGCTGCTGCTGGCCGGCCTAACGCCTTAACAACAAGAGTCTTCAGCGACCGTCGGTCTGGCCGGGTCCCAGCTTGCCATGGTTCTTGTACAAATATATGACTGACTAGAAAGTCAAAAATAGGGAGGATCGTGGTCATGGCGCTCGAAAAGCTCGGCTACGTCAGCGCGATTGTATCGGTGGGAGCGTCCCGCGGCGAGCAGCAGGCGTCCACCTTCGAGGGGCGGGCGGTGTCCTGGCGCGAGATGCTGGATCGGGCCGCGCGGATCGCCGGCGGCCTGCGCGCCCTGGGGGTCGCCGACGGCGACCGCGTCGCCATCCTGTCGGCCAACTCGGATCTCTATATGGCGCTCTATCTCGCCGTGCCCTGGGCCGGCGGTGTCCTGACGCCGCTCAACGCGCGCTGGAGCGTTGCGGAAAACACCTATGCCCTCGACGACAGCAAACCCACTGTGATCCTGGTGAGCACCGGCTTCGTCGCCGCCATCGCCGGCATCTTCGCCGGGCGCGAGGACGCCCCGAAACTGGTCGCGCTGGACGATGTCGAGCGCGAAGGCTGGTCGACCTTGCCGCAGCTGATGGCCCACGGGCCGGTGGAAGACGCCGGGCGCTGTGGGGAGGATCTGCTGGCGATCTTCTACACTGGCGGCACCACCGGAAAATCCAAGGGCGTCATGCTCAGCCACGCCGGCTTTACCAGCAACAGCATGGCGATGCGCGATCTGGGCATCTGCCCGGAGGGCTGCCGCATGCTGGTGGTCGCGCCCCTGTTTCACCTGGCGGCGGCGGCGGCGCTGACCATGGTCATGCTGGCCGGCGGGACGGCGGTGATCGCGCCGGCCTTCGACCCCAAGGGCGCCCTCGATCTGATCAAGGACGAAGGGGTCACCGACGCCCTGCTGGTGCCGACCATGGTCCAGATGGTGCTGGACGGGCAGGGGTTCGATGCGGCCAAGCTGGCCGGGCTGAACACCGTCCTCTATGGCGCCTCGCCGATGCCTGAGGCGACCATCGACCGTATCATGGCCGCGGCGCCGCACCTGAACTTCTATCAGGCCTATGGGATGACGGAGGTGTCCTGCACCGCCACCGTGCTCGGCCCGGAGTTTCACACCGGCGCGCACCGGCAGGCCGGCCGCCATCGCGGCGCCGGACGCCCGATTTCGACCGCCGAGATCATCATCGCCGATGAGGAGGGCCGGCCGCTGCCGGTGGGCCAGGTCGGTGAGATTCTGGTGCGCGGCAAGGGCGTCATGCTCGGCTATTGGAACCAGCCCGAGCTCACTGCCGAAGCCCTGCGCGACGGCTGGATGCATACCGGCGACGGCGGCCGCATCGACGATCACGGGGTGCTCTATGTGGTCGACCGCATCAAGGACATGATCGTGTCCGGCGGCGAGAACGTCTATTCGGCCGAGGTCGAGAGCGCGCTTTCACTGCATCCCGATGTCGCGCAGTGCGCGGTGATCGGTGTTCCCGACGATCGGTGGGGGGAGCGGGTTCACGCCATCATCGTCGCGCGTCAGGGCAGCGAGGTGACCGACCGGGCCATCATCGATCACTGCCGGACCCTGATCGCCGACTACAAATCCCCGCGCAGCGTCGAGTTCAAATCAGCCGTGCCTCTCTCCGCAGCCGGAAAGGTTCTGAAAGCGGAGCTGCGCGAGCCGTTCTGGAAGGGCCGCGGACGCAACGTCGCCTGAGCCTGTTATCTGTGGCCCGGGCAACCCCTTGGCCATATTGTCCGCGGCTCCTGGCCGCAGGAGTCGGACCTTTCCCGTTCCATGCGGCGCCGCCTCTAATTCAACAGCGCGATCCAGTGCGCCAAAGCGACGATCAGCGGGAGGGTCAATCACCGATGTTAAAACCTCGCTTGTCTCGTTCCGGGTTGAGCGTCTATGCCGGTGCGCGGCCGTTGATGAGGTTCCGCAGCTGTACGTCGTGCGGAACAGGATCAGATCGAACAGTTCATGAAACGAAGGTTGGCCGCCATAGGGTTGCTGGGGGCGCTGGTCCCGGGGTCCTGCTTTGGCGAGACCCTGATGGACGCCGTGCTTCTGGCATATCAGACAAACCCGACCCTGCGCGCCCAGCGAGCGGAACTCCGCGCCGCCGATGAGGGGGTCGTGCAGGCCCAGGCCGGCTATGGTCCGCAGATGAACCTGAGCGGCCAGGCGTCACACGACGCCGCGCGAGTCCAGCAAGGGCCCGGCCTCTTTACCCCCGCGACAACCACGGACTATCGCGCGAATACGGCGACGGGCGAGTTGTCGATCGTCCAGCCGCTCTACACCAACGGGTCGGTGCGAGCCCAGGTGGGCGGCGCCACGGCGGCGGTCATCGCTCAGCGGGAGGCGCTGCGGCAGGCGGAAAGCGAACTGATCCAGAATGTCGCCACAGCCTATCTCGACGTACGGCGTGATCGCGAGACCGTGCTGGTGCTGAAGGACGAGATCACGGCCCTGACAAACGAGTTTGCCGAGACAAAGGCCCGTGGCGCGTCGGGCGTGCTGACGCGAACCGACGTCGCTCAGTCCGAGGCCCGTCTGCTGTCGGCCCAGGCGCAGCTCAACCTTGCCCAGGGGCGGCTGGAGGACAGCAACGCCGAGTATCTGGCCATAGTGGGCCAGAGTCCCGGAGAACTGGGTCCCGAGCCTGTCCTGGAACCGGTGCCGGACAAGCTCAACCAGGCTTTCGATTCGGCGGACAAGAACAATCCCAAGTTGCTGGCGGCTGTGGCCAACGAGAAGGTCGCGCGCGGCAAGGTGGATGAGGCCAAGGCGGCGAACGGGCCCAACGTCTCGCTGCGTTTTGACGCCCAGATCGCGCCGGTCGAGCCCTATCTGGAGAAGCAGTACTATGACAGCCTCTCGGTCATGGCGACGGTCACACAGCCGATCTACACGTCTGGCCTGAACAGCTCGCGTATCCGCGCGGCGCGGGACGAAGACGATCGCGCCCAACTTGATGTGGAGTCGGCCCGCCGCGCGGCGATCCAAGCCGTCAGTCAGGCGTGGAGCGAGATGGCGTCCACCGACACCGCGGTCACCATCGAGCAGCGGCAACTGGCCGTGGAGCAGGAAGCGGTGAAGGGCAACCGTGTCGAGGAGCGCGTGGGCCTGAGGCAAAATATCGACCTGCTCAATGCGGAGCTTGAACTCACCAATGCGCGCATCGGCCTGGTTCAGGGGCGCCACGACGCCTACCTCGCCCGCGTGCGCCTGCTCGCGGCCATGGGACTTCTGGAGGTCCGCATTCTCGACACCGACGCTCAAACCTTTGATCCGGCCGCCGCGTTTCGCGCGGTCGAGGGAAGAGGGCAGGTTCCCTGGGACGGGGTAATCGCTGTCCTTGATGGAATCGCGGCCCCATCCACGCCAACGCCCCGCCTCTCGGCGCCGGGCGCCGGCTTGCAACGACCCTCGTCGGCGGGCGCGCGATGAGAGGACCTATGTCGTTTATTCTTGTCGCCTTGCTGACCTGGTTGGGTCCATCGGCGCAGGCCGCTTCGGGACGTCCGGGCGAGACCACGCGGGTGGGCGACTGGCGGCTGACCGTTCATCGGGAGGTCTTCACCGGCGTGGTGACATGCAAGCTCGTGCGCGGGCGCACGGAGTATCGTCGCCATACGCTGATCGTGCATCTGCCCGCGCGGGTCGACACCTCGGCCGCAGTCTATCGCATTGACCAGGGCAAGCCTTTCTGGGTGCGACAGGATCAGATGCGCACGGCGCGCATGGGGTTCGCGCTCGACGATGACAGCCTCGAGAATCCCAGCGGCGGTCTGGTGCGGATTCCGGCCGAGCGGCTGGTCGGCGCGCACGCGCTCTCGATTGAGGCCACGACGAATTTGACTCCCTTTCAGTTCAGGATCGACGGGCTCGATGCGGCCCTGGCTCGCGCCGGCCGGTTGGGTTGTGACGCCGGAGGGCTGGATTGAGGCGCGCGTTGGCAATACCCGCGCGCCAGGGGTCCACCAAGGGGCGCGCGCGCGATGGATGACGGCGTGCATACCGGCCCTTCCGATCCGGGCGCCGAAGCGCTCGCCTTCATCCTGCAGGTGCTCGGCCTGCCGGCGAGCGCCCAGGAAATCCTGCATCAGACCGGCCTGCGCTCCCTGAACGCCCAGGACCTCGCCCGTGCGGCGCGACGGTTTCCGGTCAAAACGCGCCTGCGCGAAACCACGCTTGAACGGCTGAAGACCACGCCAACGCCATTTCTCGCCAGCCTGAAGGACGGCCGCTGGCTGGTGGTCGGCGGCTTCAACGGCGAGGCGCTGATGGCGCATGACCCGACGTCGCCGGGGATAAAGGCAATTTCCCGCGAGGCTTTCGTCGAGGCCTGGGATGGCTGGGTGCTTCTGATCGTTCGCCGTGCTGGCCTGGACGACCCCTATCGTCGCTTCGGAATCGAATGGTTTCTGGACGCCATCTACAAATACCGCCGACCGCTCACCGAGGTCCTGGTGGCCTCCTTCTTCGTCCAGTTGTTTGCGTTGCTCGCGCCGCTGTTCTTCCAGGTCATCATCGACAAGGTGTTTGTTCACAGGGGGCTGTCGACCCTCGAGATTCTCGCCCTCGGCATGGCCATGCTGTCGGTGTTCGAGGTGATCCTGGGCGGCCTCAGGACCTATGTGCTGTCGCACACCTCCAATCGTATTGACGTGGAATTGGGCGCGCGGCTGTTCCGGCACCTGTTCGCCCTGCCGCTGGCCTACTTCCAGGCCCGTCGGGTGGGCGACACCATTGCGCGGGTCCGCGAGGTCGACAATATTCGTCAGTTCCTCACCTCCTCGGCGCTGACCTTCGCCCTGGATCTGTTTTTCGCGCTGCTCTTCCTGGTGGTGCTGTTCGTCTACAGCCCCATGCTGGCGTCCGTGGTGGCGCTGTCCTTGCCCTGTTACGCCGTCCTGAGCCTGCTGGTGACGCCCGCGTTCAGGCTGCGGCTGAATGAGCGGTTTCGCCGCGGCGCGGAAAGCCAGTCGTTTCTGGTGGAGGCCGTCGCCGGGGTCGAGACCATCAAGTCCATGGGCATCGAGCCGATTATGCAGCGGCGCTGGGAGGAACAGCTCGCCGCCTACGTCCGCGCCGCATTCCGGGTGGTGACCTTGGGAACGGTCGCCACCCAGCTGGTGACTGGCGTCAACAAGATCGTGTCCATCCTGATCCTGTTTCTTGGCGCGCAGCTGGTGATCGCGGGCAAGCTCACCGTGGGCGAGCTGGTGGCGTTCAACATGATCGCGGGGCAACTCGCATCCCCCGTCCTGCGGATCGCCCAGCTATGGCAGGACTTCCAGCAGGCTCGGCTGTCCATCGACCGGGTTGGCGACATTCTCAACACCACGCCTGAGCCGGGGCAGGTGGGTAAGGCCAGTCTGCCGCCGATCCGGGGGGACATCCGCTTTGAGAACGTCATCTTCCGATACAGGATCGACACGCCGCCGGCTCTCCGCAACCTCACAGCCTCGATTCCCGCCGGTCAGGTGGTGGGCGTGGTTGGGTCTTCCGGTTCGGGCAAGAGCACCTTCGCCAAGCTGATCCAGCGCCTTTACGTGCCCGAATCCGGCCAAGTGCTTGTCGACGGAGTTGACCTGGCCATGGCGGACCCCGCCTGGCTGCGTCGTCAGATTGGCGTGGTCCTGCAAGAGAATGTCCTGTTCAACCGCTCGGTCCGCGAGAACATCGCCCTGGCTGAACCCGGCGCGTCGATGGAGCGAGTCATCGAAGCGGCGAGCTTGGCGGGCGCGCATGAGTTCATCCTTGGCCTTCCAGAGGGCTACGGGACGGTAATCGGCGAACGCGGCGCATCTCTTTCCGGGGGACAACGCCAGAGGATAGCCATTGCCAGGGCGCTGATGGGCGATCCGCGAATCTTGATCTTCGATGAAGCCACCTCGGCGTTGGACTACGAGAGCGAGGCGGCGATCCAGGCCAACATGCGCCGCATCTGCGCTGGCCGGACCGTCGTCCTGATCGCCCACCGATTGTCGACTTTGCGCGGAGTCGATCGCGTACTGACGATCGAACATGGCGAACTGCTTGAAGACGGACCGCCCGAGATGCTGAAACGCTCCTCCGGACGGTTCGCTGAGCTGTGGCGCCTTCAAACTGGCGGCGAGGAGATCGCGCCATGAAGCTCCGCTGGCCGCTTTCGGACCTGTTCGGGCGTCTCGACGGCCGTGACGAGCGCGAGTTCCTGCCCGCCGCGCTGGAGGTTATCGAGACGCCGCCATCGCCGGCGGGGCGAATGCTGGGGCTGGTGATCATCCTTTTCTTTTGCATTGCCCTGGGCTGGTCGATCCTGGGGCGCGTCGACATAATCGCCACCGCGCCGGGGAGGCTATCGCCGGTGGGCGGGGTGAAGTTGATCCAGCCGGCCGAGGCGGGCGTGGTTCACGCGATCTTTGTCCACGATGGCCAGTCGGTGCGCCGCGGCCAGATCTTGATCCAACTGGACCCCACGCCGGCTTCGGCCGACCGTGACCGGCTCGGCGTCGATGTCATCCAGGCCAAGTTGGATGTCGCCAGGTTGCAAGCGCTGTCCCAGGCGCTGGCAAGCGGGCGTCCGCCGCGGTTTACGCCGCCGTCGGGCGCGCCGGCCG